>Ga0302279_10001187_pt1 | contig 37713 bp, 30 predicted proteins | sample III_Bog_N3_3_FD_194541 | JGI IMG/M metagenome (GOLD analysis project Ga0302279, IMG submission 194541) | Peat permafrost microbial communities from Stordalen Mire near Abisko, Sweden - III_Bog_N3_3 | ecosystem: Environmental > Terrestrial > Soil > Wetlands > Peat | place: Sweden: Abisko...
GGTTGCGACGGCTGGTATGTGCCGAACGAGGACTCGGCCGCGGTGATGCGCGCGGCCGGGGTCGATCCCGCCAGGCTCCATGTCCTCGGGTTCCCCGTTACGCCGTACTTTCGCAAGAACGAGGGGCTCGTCTCGAGGCCCGACCTAGCCGCCGGCGCCGCCCCGCGCATCCTCTACATCGTCAATTCCGGCACCCGCAACGCCGAGGCCACCGCGCGCCTGCTGCTGGCGGAGGGCGACTGGGAGGTCACGTGCACGGTCGGGCGCGACGAGGCCCTCAAAAAGACCCTGACGGAGGTCGCGCGAAACCGGGGCCGCCGCGCCGAGATCCTCGGCTGGACCGACAGAATCCCCGAGCTGCTCATGACCCACCACGTCGTCGTCAGCAAGGCAGGCGGTGCGACGACCCAGGAAGCCATCGCCGCGCGCTGCCCCATGATCGTGAACCAGGTGGTGCCGGGCCAGGAGGAGGGCAACTGCGAGCTCCTCATGCGTCACGGGGCCGGGGCTCTCGCCACCACCCCGGAGGCGGTAGTCCGCACGCTGAAGGGGGCCTTCTCCGAACGGGGCCGCAAGTGGGCCGAATGGCTCGCCGCGCTTGAGCCCATGGCCCGCCCCGACTCGGCCCGCGCCATCGCCGCCCACGTGCAGGCTCGCGCCAGCAGCCAGACGGGCTCCCCCAGCGCAGGCCTTGCGCCGGCCCTATCATGAAGGTGCGCTTCATTTTCAACCCGCGCTCCGGAAGACCCCGCCGCAACGCGCCGATCCTGCCGATGCTCCGGAGCTTTATCGCCGCCCGGGCGCTCGACGCCGACCTAGCCTGCACCGAGGGTCCGGGCCACGCCACGGAGCTGGCCCAGGAGGCCGTGGCGCAGGGTTGCCTGCGCGTAGTCGCCGTGGGCGGGGACGGCACTGTAAACGAGGTGGCGCAGGCGCTCATCCACACCCCCGCGGCAATGGGGCTGGTCCCCTGTGGCTCGGGCAACGGCCTGGCGCTGCACCTGGGCCTGCCGAAGAGGCTTGGGGACGCCCTCGAGCTCGCCGCAGGCCCTGCAGGGCGCACCGCGGCACTGGACACGGGTCTCGTGAACGGGCTGCCCTTCGTGAACGCCATGGGTCTCGGCCTCGACTCCGACGTCGCCCACCTTTTCAACCGCCTTACGCGCAGGGGCCTCCCCTCCTACGCCCGGACTGCCCTCTCAGCCTTCGCAAAGCGAAAGACCGAGCGCTGCTTCGTCACGGTCGGCGGCCGCCGCGAGACTGTCGACATGCTGCTGATCGCGGTCGCCAACTCGGACCAGTATGGCAATAACGCCAGGATCGCCCCGCACGCTCGGGTGGACGACGGGCTGCTCGACCTGGTCATTGTGAGCCCGGTCGGCTGGCTGTCAGCCTGCATCCTCGGGACACGGCTCTTCATGGGCACGACCCACAAGAGCGGCCGCGTCCGCCGCATCCAGGGGCCCAGCTTCGTGGTCGAGAGGCCCGCGGCGGGCCTCATCCACACCGACGGCGAAACCCGCTTCACGGACGCGCGGATCGAGGTCTCGGTGCGCCCGCGAAGTCTAAGGATGGTCGTCCCCACCGAATGCGCGGCCGTTTCCCCTTACAATGACCGTGCCCACGCGGGCTTTGCCCTCCAGTTGCCATGAAAAAGCTGCGGGTACGCACGGCCATCATCTCGGACATCCACCTGGGGACCGCCGACTCGAAGGTCCAGGAGGTGAACCATTTCCTGAGGCATGTCAGGTGCGAGAAGCTGATCCTAAACGGCGACATCATTGACGGCTGGCAGCTCAAGCGCAACGGCCAGTGGACCAAGGCGCACACCCATTTCATCCGGATCGTCCTTAAGATGCTCGAGAAGCGAGACACCCAGATCGTTTACCTGAGGGGCAACCACGACGATATCCTCTCAAAGTTCCTCCCGCTCGAGTTCGAGAACCTGCTGATTGTCGACGAGTACCTGCACGAGGGGGTGAGGGGTCGCTACCTGGTGCTCCACGGCGACGTCTTTGACACGATCACCAAGAACTTTGTGTTCCTGGCCCATCTGGGTGACTGGGGGTACCACGCCCTGCTGATGATCAACCGGGCCTACAATGTCTGGCGGTCGTGGCGGGGCCTCGAGTACTGGTCCCTGAGCCGGGCGATCAAGGCGCGGGTAAAGTCTGCGGTCAGCCACGTGTCGAATTTCGAGGAGCACATAGCCGAGCTTGCGCGCAGCCGAGGCTGCTCAGGGGTCATGTGCGGGCACATCCACACGCCCGCCGACAAGATGCTCGGAAACATCCACTACCTGAACTCGGGCGACTGGATTGAATCCCTGACCGCCGTGGTGGAGCACTGGGACGGCAGCTACCAGCTTATCGAGTACTCGGACTTCCTTAAGGAGTTCCCGGTGGAGGTGGAGGCCGCCTCATCTGAGGAATCCGAGCCGCCGGTCTCCCTGCCGGCGACCCCCGCCCAAAACCCTTCCCGCGCGCCGTCTACGGTCGTTTGACGGTTGGATTGACAGGGGCCTTGGCGCCGCTCGTCGTGGACATGCCGTGCAAGAGCGTGAACGAATCCTAGTGGCCATGTCCGGGGGCGTAGACAGCTCGGTCGCTGCCCTCCTTCTCAAGAGGCAAGGGGCAGACGTGACGGGCGCCTACATGAAAAACTGGATCAACGAGGACGGGGTCGTCGGCCATTGCCCGTGGATGCAGGACATCGAGGACGCCCGCAGGGTGGCCGACCAGGTGGGGATCCCCTTCCACGTCGTCAACCTGATGCGGGACTACCGCGAGAGGGTCGTCCAGTACCTCTTGGACGGGTACGCTAGGGGCCTCACCCCGAATCCCGACATCATGTGCAACCGCGAGATCAAGTTTGGCGTGTTTCGCTCGTGGGCGAAGGAAAACGGATTCACGGCCGTCGCCACCGGCCACTATGCGCGCCGCGCGCCCGGCCCCGGCGCCTCGATGACACTGGTCGAGGCCGCCGACGGCAACAAGGACCAGACGTATTTTCTATCCCTCCTCAGCCAGGACCAAGTCCGTGACGCCCGCTTCCCCATAGGCGACCTTGAGAAGCCGGAGCTCAGGCGCCTCGCCCGCGAGGCGGGCCTGGCGACAGCGGAGAAGAAGGACAGCCAGGGCATCTGCTTCATCGGCGAGGTACGCATGAGCGACTTCCTGAGGGCCTATGTGCCCGACAAGCCCGGTCCCATCCTGAGGGCGTCCGACGGGCGCGAGCTCGGCGAGCACCGGGGCCTTCACTATTACACCCTAGGCCAGCGCAGGGGCATCGGCGTCCCCTCCAACACCGAGAACGAGCGCTACGTGGTGGTCGGCAAGCGGTCCCTGGACAACGCCCTCCTGGTGGCCTTCGACCACCACGACGCGCCCGGGCTCTTCCAGAGCGAGGTGCGCGTCCATTCGATCTCGTGGACCGCCGATCCGCCCGGACCCGCATGTTCCCTGGAGGGCCGCGTGCGCTACCGCGATCCCCGCGTGCCGCTCACCCTCTTGCCCGAGGGCGGGGCGACGGGGCTCGTCAGGTTCAAGCAGCCGCAAAGGGCGCTCGCCTCGGGCCAGATCCTTGCCCTCTACGAGGGGCCACGCCTCCTCGGCGGCGCGGTGTATGCCTAGGTGATCGAAGCGAACGCCAGGGCTGCCGCAAGGGCCAGGAGGACGCATCCCATGGCACGATCGATCCAGTACCCGCCCCGTATGAAAGCGGCCCTCACCCGCTCCCGGGTAAACAGGAATGAGACCGCGATGAACCACGCCATCGTGGTGGCCGACATCCAGAGCCCGTAGGCTCCCTGGATCACCTTGGGCGTCCGCGGGTCCACGATCGTGGCGAAGATCGCCACGAAGAAGAGCGTCGCCTTGGGGTTGAACACGTTCGTCAGAAACCCCGTGGTCCACGCGGCACGGGGTGCGGGCTCGGCAGGCCGGGCTTTGCCAGGCAACCCGAAGGGCGACTCGGAAACCTCCCTCCTTGGGCGGCTCATCACGCCCTTTATCCCGATCCAGGCGAGGTAGCCGGCCCCGACGAATTTCATCACCTCGAAAGCCACAGGATACGTCTTAAGGAGGATCCCTATCCCCAGGAGCGCGTACGACACATGCACGAGAATCGCGGTGCCGATGCCCACGCTTGTCCATACCGCAGCGCGCCGACCGTGGGTGAGGCTCTGGCGGACCACCATCGCGAAGTCGGGCCCGGGGCTGGCAACCGCCAGCAGGTGGGCGATCGCGATCTTTACGAACTGGGGCCAGTAGCCGTGCACGGCTTACTTACGGCGAGATTTCCTTCAGGCCCGGGTCTGACGCCATCCTGTCCACGCCGTTACCCCCCACGAAGCTGCGCAGCTCCCGGTCGTCCGGGTGCTTGGAGTAGGCCTTGGCCACCATGGATTTGGCCTCGTCCGTGCGTCCGAGGATCACGAGCACGTAGGCTTTTCTCAGGACGGCGAGCGAATTGAAGGGCTCCCGGCCCATGTCGTCGGAATAGGCGGAAAGTGCGGACTTAAAAGCGCTCCTGGCGCCGTCCTTGTTGCCCATCCTCATCCTGACCATGCCGAGGTTCACCCACGTGTCTCCCTGGTCGGGACAGAGAGCAACCGCCTTAGAAAAGAGCCCCTCCGCGCGTCCCCAGTCCTTCAGGGTGACGGCAAAGTCGGCCTCGCTCACGACGTTGGCCGCCTCCTTGCGCTCAAGCGAGGTGATCTCCCTGCGATGGCAGCCGGAGAGCACGAGCACAGCCAGCATCACCAAAGCCGTGCGATGTCTCATCCGATATCAGGGGGGACCGTTGAAATGGCCTCCTCCATGGTCGAGAGCCCCTCCTTCACCTTTAGGAGGCTGTCCTGGTGGAGGGTCTTCATGCCGCCCCTTTGGGCGATCTTCTTCAACTCCGCCGTCTCGAGCTTTTTATTGATGCCCTCAATCAGCTCCTCATTGGTCACCATCAGCTCGTGGATGCCGACGCGGCCACGGTAGCCGCTGCTGTTGCACTTCGGGCAGCCTTTCGGGTTGTGCTTAAAGATCGGCCCGCTCCAGCCAATGGCCTTCTCGAGGATCTCCTTCTCGCGAAGCTTGGGCTCATACTGGACCTTGCACTGCTTGCACACGCGCCGCATCAGGCGTTGGGCGCACACGCACAGGATCGAGCTGGAGATCATGAACGGCTCGATGTCCATGTCGGTCAGGCGCGCGATCGTCGAGGGGGCGTCGTTGGTGTGGAGCGTCGAGATGAGAAGGTGCCCGGTGAGCGCCGCCTCGACGGCAATCTCGGCCGTCTCCACGTCTCGAATCTCACCCACGAGGATGATGTCAGGGTCTTGGCGCAGGAAGGAGCGCAGCGCCGCAGCGAACGTGAGCCCGATCTGGCGGTGCATCTGCATCTGGTTGATGCCGGGAAGCGTGTATTCGATCGGGTCCTCCGCCGTCCTGATGACGATGTCGGGCGTGTTGATCTCGTTGAGCGCCGAGTAGAGCGTCATCGACTTTCCGGAGCCGGTGGGCCCGCAGTGCAGGATCATCCCGTAGGGCTGCCTGATGCAGTCGCGGTAACGGGTCAGGTTCTCCTCGCTGAAGCCGAGGGAGGTCAGCGGCAAGGTCGACTTCTGCTTGTCGAGAATACGCATGACCACGCCCTCGCCATAGTTGAGAGGCGCGGTCGAGACGCGCAGGTCGAGGTCGAGGTTTTTCTTCGTGTACTGCTTGAAGACAATGCGGCCGTCCTGGGGGAGCCTGCGCTCGGAGATGTCCAGGTTGCACATGATCTTCAGCCTGGCCACCAGGGCCGGCCCGACCTTCACCGGCAGGCGCAGTTTCTCCTGGCACATGCCGTCCACGCGGTAGCGGACAATCACATCCTTCTCCTGGGGCTCAATGTGGATATCGCTCGCCCCGGCAAAGTAGGCGTCCTCGATGATCCGGTTTCCGAGCTGGATGATGGGTCCCGACTCCTCGTTGACGTCGGTGTCGGCGAGGATGTCGCTCTCGGCAGTTCCGTACTCGGCGCCGATCTTCTGGACGACATCGTCGAACCCAGCGGACCTGTCGTTCGCCTTGCTGAACTTCTCCTTGATGTCCTTCTCGCGTGCCAGAAGCCGGATCACGCGCTTGCCCGTCATCTCCTGGATCTTGGCCGGGAGCGTGACCTCGAAGGGGTTCGCAAAAGCCACCAGGAGGAGGTCGCCGACCTGCCCCACCGGCAGCACCAGGTTCTCCTGGCAGAACTCCTGCGGGATCCGCTCAAACGTCGACGACGCTATCTTGTAGCGCGCCACGTTGAACGGCGCCAGGCCAAGCGCCCGGCCCTTGGCCACGAGACATTGGAAGGCGGTGATCTTGTAGTCGTCCTGAAGGAGCCGGTCGAGCGCATCCCCGTTCAGGTCCTGGGGGCGGGCGGCTATCGCGTCGCGCTGGTCCGTCGTCAGACGGCCCATGGCTATCAGTTTCGCGACAATCAGGGACTGTACTTTGCCTAGGGGCATGAGGAGCCGCGATTACGCCGAGCGCGCCACCGGAACGGGGGCCGCCGGCTGTGCGGGATGCGCGGTAACTGGGGCCGCCGGGGCCGAGGCTGCGGCACCGGGTACCGGGAACGGCGCCTTGGAATTTCCGGGATTGCCGATCCTGTCGAGGTGCTCGGCGACGCCCTCAAGCGTCGTGCCGAACCACAGGAGCGGCCCCTCAAAGCGCTTTTCCCAGTAGGCGCGCACAGCCGGGCTCAGGTAATAGGCCGAAGCGATGAACGTGAAATCCTCCTCCTGGTCGAACGGGACAGACCATGTCGCCCAGCAGGCATCCATGTCCAAGCCCTTCTTCGTGTCGTCGGGCGGCTCGTAACCCCTAAGGTCCACCAAGCCAAGGCCCTCGGTCTCGACGAGGTGCTGGAGCACGTCTTCCTCTCGGATGACCTTCAGCTCGTAGGCCAACACGCCGAGGACGGTCGCCTGGCGTGGCTGGTTTGAGGCGATGATCTCAAGCAGGCGCTCGTTCGCCTTCTCGAGGTCCTCGATTTTGACCAAGTTGTGCTCCACGAGCCCCGCTCCGAGGAGCCGGTTGGCCCGCATCATCAGCGATCTGTTTTCGGGCGACATTGAGGATCCAGTTGCCACGTTACCTTGTAGTATGCGTCACGCGCTGGTCGCTGGCGACACCTTTTCCTTGCGCCGCAGGATCGTGACGCGCTTTAACAATTCCTTCTTAAGCCGATCGAGGCCTGCCCCCTCCAGGCATGAGATCTCGACCACATCGACCTTGAACCGACGTTTGAACCGCTTCAGGTTTGCGACGGCCGAAGGCAAGTCCATCTTGTTGGACGCCAATAGTCTCGGTTTTTTCAAGAGCGCAGGGTCATAGAGCTTAAGCTCCACCAGGAGCTGGCGGTAGTCCTCGGCCGGGTCACGCCCGTCGTTGCCCGCCATATCAACGATGATCAGGAGCAGCGCACAGCGCTCCACATGCCGGAGGAACCGGTGCCCGAGGCCGCGGTTCTCGCTGGCCCCCTCGATCAGGCCCGGGATGTCGGCGAGCAGCAGGCGCTTGTCGCCCGCCACCTCGTCCTTGAACTCGATCACACCGATTTGAGGGTGGAGCGTGGTGAAGGGATACGCGGCCATCTTGGGGTGCGCCTTGGTGATCGCATTGGTGAGCGACGACTTCCCTGCGTTCGGGAAACCGACGAGGCCCACGTCTGCGATCGACTTTAGGACAAGCCGGTACTCGCCTTGCTCGCCAACCTGCCCCGGGTTGGCGCGCTTGGGGGCGCGGTTGGTCGAGGTCTTGAAGTGGGTGTTACCCCAGCCGCCATTGCCGCCCTTGCACAGCACGACCCGCTGCCCGTCCTCGACCAGCTCGGCGACGACCTTGCCCGTGGCCTTGTCGGTCACGATCGTGCCCAGGGGAAGCCTAAGGACGGCGTCATCGCCCTCCTTGCCATTGCAGTCTTTTCCGAGGCCGTGCTCGCCGCGGACGCCCCTCCAGTGCTGCTTGAACTTGTAGTCGACCAGGTTGTTCGTGTCGTGGGACCCGAGCAGGACGACGTCGCCTCCCGCCCCGCCGTCCCCTCCGTTGGGCCCACCCCAGGGTTCGTACTTCTCTCGGCGGAAGGAGATACAACCGCGTCCACCGTCGCCGGCGGACGCTTTTATGACACATTCATCAACAAACATGGCGGGATGCTACCGAAAACGTCTCCGGGATCAAATCGCTATCTTAATTCCTTTTCGGAGGTAGGTCGGAACGTCCAGATCCTGCCCGTCAAAGAGATTGCGGTCGGTGCGCTCGAACTGCCCTCGGCTCTCAACCTCGCCGAACCCAAACTCCTCCTGTGTGGGCTTGGGTCCCAGGGGAACAGGGGCATCCTGGGCGACCGGCACCCCGCTCGTGGCCTCAGGCCTGGGGGTGGCATCCTCGGTTCGTGGAGTCCCGGGCCGCAGCCTTGCAGGCGCGGGCCTGCGCGTGATGGCACCGCGGGTACCCATGTCGCTGGTTCCCAAGACAGAAATCTCCACCCTGCCCTGCATCCCCTCGTCGATCACCGCGCCCATGATGATGTGCGAGTCGCGCCCAAACTGCTCGGCTATCGCATTCATGATCTCGTTCACCTTGGGCAGCGTCAAATCGGTACCCCCGGTGATGTTGACCAGGAGCCGGTCCGCCTTCCGCGAGAATTCTGGAGTGTGCAGCAGCGGACAGAGCTTGAGGCTCGCGATCGCCTCCGCCGCGGCGTTTTCGCCGGCTCCCTCCGAGAGGCCGAAGAGCGTCTTAGCCCCGCGGTTCTGGAAGGCCTGGCGAAGAGTCGCAAAATCCACGTTAATCAGGCCGGTCTTCGACAGCATTGACCAGATGGACTTCACACCCCGGCCAATCCACTCATCGGCACGCGCAAACGAGTCCAGGACGGTCTCGTTGTCGGCGGCCTCCTGCAAAAGGATGTCGTTCGGGAGCGGGATCACGGCATCGCAGGCCCGCCTGAGCGCCGAAAGGCCCTCCTCGGCCTGCTTGAGCCTGCGCCCCCCCTCAAAGCTAAAGGGAAGCGTCACGAAGGCGATCACAAGGGCCCCCTGCTCCGCCGCGATCTCCGCCACGATGGGGGAGGCGCCACCGCCCGTTCCGCCGCCCATTCCGGCGATGATGAACACCAGGTCGCAGTCCTTGACCACGTTCGCTATCTTCTCGCGGTCGTCTTCGGCCGCCTGCCTTCCAAGCTCGGGATCCCCGCCCGCGCCAAGGCCGCGGGTCGAGCCCATGCCAATCAGGACCTTGTCCTGCACGGGCGAGCTCGAGAGCGCCTGGCTGTCGGTATTGATCACGCAGAGCTGGAGCCGCTCCAGGCTCTCCATCTTCAGCCGGTCCACCGCGTTTGAGCCTGCGCCGCCAACTCCCACCAGCTTGATCGCGACACTGCGGTCGCAGAGGATCTGGGGCTCGAGAGGAAGTTCGTTGGGGCTCACGTGGATGCGAAGAGGCGCGCTACATTGTGGAGGAATCCGCCCTTGCGCCGCGCGCTCGCCGCGCGGTCGCTCTGGACGCTGACGCCGTAGTAGAGGATGCCGAGCGCCGTGTGGAAGCCCGGGTCCCGGACGTTCTCGTTCACCCAGGATGGCGCCTCGCCGAGCCGGGCACAGGTGCCAAAAACGTTCGAGGCGCACTCGGCCAGCGCGGGAAGCTTGGCGCCTCCTCCGGTGAGGACCACGCCGCCGGCACAGCTCTCCGGGGAGAACGAATGCCCAAGCTTCTTCTTCACGACCTCGAGCAGTTCCCAGGCCCTGGCCGATGTGATGCTTTCGATGGCCTGCCTGGAGAATTGGCGGTCGCCGATCGAGAAGTTTCCGTCGAGCCAGACTTTCTCGTTCTTGTCCCTGGACTGGACCGTGGCCCGGCCGAATCTGAGTTTGAGCTTCTCGGCCTGTCCCTCGGTGAGCCTGAGGCCGATGCTGATGTCGTTTGTGAAATGTCCCCCGCCCACGGCGACCACGCCGGTCGTGTGCGGCGCGCCGTTTCGGTAAAGCACGTAGTCGGTGGTCCCGGCACCGATGTCGATCGCAAGCACCCCGTTCTGCCTTTCCTCCAGGCTGGTCACCATGTGCCCCGAAGCCAGGCTCGACAGGACGAGTTCTCGGACCTCCAGGTTGAATCCGCGGATCACGTGGATGTTGTCGGCGAGGCGCTGTTCCTGGCCGTGCACCGTCCAATAGCCGACCTCGAGCTTCTGGCCCACGAGATTCTCGGGCGAGGTCGGCACGAGGCGCCCGTCCACCCGGAAGGGCCTGCGGATGTTGTGCACCACCATCCTGCCCAGCGGAAGCTCCTTCGCCTTTGCCAAGTCGCACACCGTGCGGATGTCTCCCAATTCGATCATGTTGTCGGCAGCCTTAACGTTCAGGGAGGCCTCATTGTAGAACCCCTCAAGATGGCCGCCGGTCTGCGCTAGGTAGACGCAGTCAATGCGCTCGTTGGCGTCGCGCTCGGCTATCTCCAAGGCACTGTGGGTGCACTCCGTCGCGGCCCTGTAGTCAACGACCGAACCCTTGATCACGCCGCGCGATGGGCACTCGCCGCAGCCGATGATCACGATTTCCCTTCCTGTGTATTCGCCAATCAGCACGGTGACCTTTGAGGTGCCGATTTCGACTGCCCCTATGAAGGAGGTTTTTGAGCTCACAAGTGTATGCCGATCTGCGGTTTAGAAATCGAAGGGAAAACGATCTGCGGCCTCGTTGATGACGCGTTCAGGGCGCTAGCCGGCTGCCCATCGAGCATCGGCGCCGCCTTGCCGTAGGAGACCGGGACCTGCGCACCAAGCGCCAGGTTCACCTCCCGGAGGGGCCGGGTCGGGTCGCTGGAAGCGTCGACAAGGAGGTCAAGGCGTGCGATCTGCCTCAGGTAGTCCTCCTTTGTTCCAAAGATGATCTTCATCCCGTCGCGGGTATGGATCTCGATCTCACCGTCCGCCGAGAGGCGCGCAAGCGAAATGACCTGCCAGGTGCGGTAAAGATTCTCGGCCTCGAGCTTGGCTGAAGCCAGGAGGTCCGAAACCGCCTTCATTCCCTCTATTGGCGCGAGCGATGTGCCGACTCTCGTTATCTTGATCCCGTCAATCCACGGCAGCGTCTCGACCATGGCCGGGTCAAACCCCGTCCCCGCAAAGGCGACACCATCCCGTGAAACGAGAAGCATCTTGGGCGCGGCGCCGTCGGCTTGGGCCATCATGCGCGCAACCGGCGACCGCTCCGAGATGCGAACCGTCAGGGCATCCGGAAAATTGCGAGCAATCGCAGCAGAAGCCACTTGGCTGTCGGAAAGCACCTTCAGCCGGAGCTGGTTCAGGTCGAGCCCCATGAGTGTTGAATCAGGCGGAATCGAAAGGGTCTTGGCTAGCCAGACCTTGTCGAGCACACCGTCCGTGACCAGGACGAGGCTGCGGACTCGGTCGGTCTTCGCAGCCTCGGGCATCGCGCTCGGATTGTCCCGGAGGACTGCCGTGATTCCCCAGGCTCCCCAGGCAACACCGGCAATCACCGCGGCACCAATTGCGACGCGCACCCCTCCCATTGCCATGCGCCGGCGGCCCTCGCCCGACATGGCGCGCGGCCTCACCTGCTGGGGGATGTCCCTCCAGGAGCGGGTCTCGGGCAGAATATGGGTGTCGTTGCTCACGGGCGGCGGACGGCTGTGCCGAGTCGAAAACGCTCAACCGCTGGCGAGACCATTTCCCGAACCAAAGCCGTGAAATCCAGTCCCGCGCAGCGAGCGCTCATCGGCAGCAGACTGGTTTCTTTCATGCCGGGAAGCGTGTTGATTTCGAGCAAAAACGGCTCGCCCGCCTCCGAAACCATGAAGTCCACCCGGGCATAGTCCCGGCACCCGCACGCCGCGAAGGCCGTCTCGGCGGCGGCGTGGACCTGAGCAGCCAAAGCATCGTCGAGAGGGGCGGGAGCCAGGTATTCGGTCATCCCCTTGGTGTACTTGCTCGCGTAGTCGTAGACCCCGGACTTGGGCCTCACCTCGACTATCCCCATCGCGCCCCCGCGGAGTACGCCCACTGAGAGTTCACGGCCAATGATCCTGCGCTCAATGATCCAGCGACCCTTTGGGATCGAGGACAGGGTGGACGCTATCGCCGCCTCATTGTCGGCAAGGGTCAGGCCCACGCTGCTGCCTTCGCTATTGGGCTTAATCACTACCCGGCTCCCGAGCTTCTGCACGACCTCGGGCGCTTCGGGCTTCGAGCCTGCCTCAAATTCGATGCCCTCAACGACGGGCACCCCCCTTTCCGCGACGGTCCTCTTTGTCAGGCTCTTGTCCATGGTGAGGGCGCTCGCGGCGGCATCGCAGCCCGCATAGGCCCCGCCGGCTGCGTCCAAAAGGCGCTGCATCGCACCGTCCTCCCCAAAGGTGCCGTGGAGCGTCGAAAACACCACGTGGCGCGCCGGGTCATACCCCTCAGGCAGCGCCTCGTCGATGACCGGGAAGAGTCGGGTCGTGAAGGAGCGGGAAAGCGCGATTGCACACGCGGCGCCCGACGCGGACGACACCTCTTTTTCGGCGGACACTCCCCCAGCGAACACAGCTATGATGGGACTCGTCATAAGTAGTCTTTCCAGTCCTTTCCGTAGAGGAGCACCTCGGGCTCCAGGTCTATCCCCTTGGCCTTCTTGACGCCCTCCCTGACACGGCGAACGAGCTCGAGCACGTCGCTGCTGGTGGCATCGCCCATGTTGACGACAAAGTTGGCGTGGACCCGCGACACCTCGGCGCCTCCGACACGGGTGCCCTTAAGTCCGCTTTCCTCTATCAGGCGGCCCGCGGAGGAACCCGGAGGGTTTTTAAAGATGCATCCGGCGCTCGGCTCCCGGGGCTGGGATTCGTGGCGTTTGTTGCGATAAGCCGTTATCTTTTCGGTCACGGACGCAGCGTCGGCTTTAGACAGGGGCCTGACGACGGCCCAGAGCGCGATCGCGTCCTTCAGGTCGGTACAGATCCGGTATTCGACGTTCATGGCCGACCTCGGGAGATTGTGCACCGCTCCGTCCATCGACATCACGCGTACCTCGTCCACGATGTCGAACATCCATCCCCCCATTGCGCCCGCATTCATTCTCAGCGCCCCTCCAACGCTTCCCGGTATTCCCTCCAGGAACTCGAATCCGCCCAGGCCCGCAGCCGCGGCAAGGCCGCAGAGGTTTTTCAGCCTTAGGCCGGCCCCTACCCTCACCCTACCGTCGGTAAGGGTCTCAAAGCCGGACCAGTATTTCTGGGAGAGGGAGAGGATGAGCCCGTCGACGCCGTCGTCGGGCACGATCAGGTTCGAGCCGCGCCCGAGCACGTACAAGGGGATCCCCTCCTCCCGGGCCTTCACAATCAGGACGCGCACGTCCTCCTCGGTGGCCGGCTCCGCGTAAAGACGCGCGGCCCCGCCAACCCTCATGGTGGTCTTTGCCGCGAGGGGCTCCTCGCGCACGAGCCGGGCCGCCTTGGACAACCGGGGTCGGGCCTCTTCCACAAAACGGTCCCAACGGCGCCCTCGGGTGATCCCCGCCTTGAGCGCCTCGACCGCGGCATGCGCGGTACGCTCAATGTCGCCGGCTCCAACGAAGACGATCAGGTCGCCCGGCCTCGCCTCTCTCACCAGTGCAGGGATGCACGCGGATCCTTCTCCCGGCAGATAGCTCACCGGGAGCATCGGCCCCCCCCTCTTGATCTCGGCGTAGATGTCGGCAGTCGTGCCGCCAGAGACCGGGGATTCCCCGGCCGAATAGACGTCGAGCAGGTGCACGATGTCCGCCAGGGTGAGGGCAGCGGCAAATTCGGCCTTGAACCGGGCGGTCCTGCTGTGGCGGTGCGGCTGGAAGACCGCGATCAAGCGCCCTCCGGGGGCCAGACGCTTCCTCAGGCTCGGAAGAAGCGCACGGATCTCCGCGGGGTGGTGAGCATAGTCCTCCATCACGGTGAGTCCGCCCTCTTTCATGATCACGGCCTGTCTGCGGCGCACGCCCGGGTATTCCGATAGAAGGTTCCTCGCGGGCTCCACGCCCATGAGCTGCGCAGCCGCGAGCGCGGCCGTGGCATTCGATGCGTTGAAATCTCCAGTCGTGGCGACCAGCGCCTCGGCAGGCTTGAAACGCCCCGCCAGGAGAAGCGTCATGCGGCCGTCCTTCTCGGCCGCCACGGTGCCCGTGAAGCTGCCGCTGCGGCCAAAGGTCAGTGCGGACGGCGCGATGCGCAGCGACTGCGCGCATGCGTCGCTCACAAGCACCGAGCCCTTTGTCCGCGCGCAGAGGGCCTCGAACGCAGCTTCAAGCTCAGCCGGGCTCCGGTAGCGGTCCGGATGGTCCCAGTCAAAATTGACGATCACGGTGATCTCAGGGGAGAAGCAGCCGATCGTGCCGTCGCTCTCGTCGACCTCCGCCACCACCCAGTCGTTCGATCCGACGTCCGCAGGGGGCGTCGAGTCGTTGAACAAGCCACCCGCCACATATCCTGCAGGGAAACAGGCTCGGCGCACCAGCGTGATCAGCATCGCCGTTGTCGTGGTTTTGCCATGGGAGCCGCAAACGGCGACCAGCTTTCGGCCTCGCGTCACCTCCGCCAGCATCTCGCCCCGACGCACGGTTGGGATGCCCGCGGCCGCCGTGGCCGCGAAAGAAGGATGCGACTCCGGAATGGCCGATGAGCGCACGACCAGGTCGCAGCTCTTGGGCACGGGACACAAGGTGACTCCGGCGGCGCCAAGGAGCGTCGCGACCTCGGGATTCATCGCGTCGTCCTCGCCCGAGACGCTCCACCCGGAGCGGGCAAGGTAGATGGCGAGCGGGGCGACCCCCATGCCCCCGATACCGAGGCAGTGGATCCGCTGCACCTTGCGGCCGAAGAGAAGCGGAAGGGGCGAAGTCCTCATGCGCCAGCTTCGATCGGGGTGCCCGCCGGCATCCCATGTCCGGATCGCGCCATCTCCTCCAAGTCGGCAAGCATCAGCTCGAGCGAATTTGCGCGGTCCATCCGCTTCAGGTTCGCCCGGAACTGGCGCAGCAGCCAGTCGTTGCCCGCGAGCTCGGCCACCTCGTCGAAGAGATCCCCAAGCGTCGCTTCCTCAACGACAAGGCCGCCGCCCTGGCGCTCGAAGAACGAGGCGTTCGCCCTCTGGTGGTCCGATGCCGCGTGCGGATAGGGAATCAATATTGCAGGTACCTCGCAGCGAATCAGTTCGGCAAGCGTTCCGGCGCCCGCGCGGGACACGACCAGATCGGCAGCGGACAGAAGCTCTGCCACACGGTCACAGAACGGAACGAAGAAGGACCGGACGGGATCTCCTGTCTTGGATCGGAGGGTCACAGTCTCAGGTGCCCCCTTGCCAAGACCCGTCACGCAGTACACCTGGATCGACTCAAGGGCCAGCGCCTCGAGCTTGGAGCGCGCCCACGAGTTGAGGGCCGAGGCGCCTTGGCTTCCACCCAGAATGACCAACACCTTCTGCTCCTGATCCAGCCCGAGCGCCTCCCTCGCGGCTGTGGCCGATGTGCGCACAATCTCGCGGCGGACAGGCAGGCCCGCGTACCGCGTCACGGTTGGGCGGACGCCGGGGACGCGGATGCCGAGGGGCACGTACAGCCGCTCTGCGAGCCTTCCCAGGAAGCGGATGGCGAGTCCCGGGACCCGGTTCGCTTCATGAAGGGCAACGGGAATCCCGTGCATACGACCGGCGAGCGCCGCAGGAGCGCACGTAAACCCTCCAAACCCCACAATGACGGCCGGGCGCTCAGCCCTGACCATTGCTAGGCAAAAACGCAGCGCCGCAACCTGTGAGGCCACGAACCGGGCCATGCGCACGGGATTCCAAGAGAATCCCGTCCCCGGCATGCGCTCAAACCTGAGGTCGGGGTATTTTTCGATGAGCCGTGCATCCACCTTCTTCTTGCTGATGAGTAACGTCACCTCGTGGCCCCGGGCAACCAACCCCTCGGCCAATGAGATTCCCGGCGAGAGGTGCCCGCCGGTGCCACCACAGGAGATGAGAAACCTGCTCATGCAAGGACCTCGCGCATCGATCCGGCCCCCGTGGGCAGGGCCGCGCGGCCCCACGTGCGCTGGGTATTCATGAGGATGCCAATAAGGAGCCCCATCAGGAGAAGGTTGGACAGGCCTGCGCTAATGAAGGGCAGCGACATCCCTTTGGTGGGGAGTACCCCCGTCACTACGCCCAGGTTGATGATCGACTGCAGGCACATCAGCAGCAGGCAACCCGTCGCGAGCAGGAAATGGAACAAGTTGGGCGCCCTCCTCAGATGTGCTAGGCCCGCCAGGAACATGACCGCGAAGACCGCGACCACGCCGAGCGTGAACCAGAGGCCAAGCTCCTCGCCTACGACAGCGAAGATAAAGTCGGTGTGGGCTTCGGGAAGAAAGTTGATCTGCTGGCGCCCCTGGCCCAGGCCGGCGCCCGAAGTGCCGCCGGCAGCAAAGGCCTCGAGCGACTGGTAGAGCTGGTAGGTCCCCCCCTGCTTGTTGCCCTCCACGTCCATGAAGGCCGTGAAGCGCCTGAGCCGGTTCGCATTGTGGGCCACAAGAACGGCGAAAGCCGTGGCCGAGACAGCGATCGTTGGCAGGATGTACCGCCATTTGGCGCCCGAGAGAAAAAGCAGGATGAGCCCGACGGATAGGGCAAGCGCGGCGGTGCCAAAGTCAGGTTCCAGGAGAATCAGACCGGTGAATGCGCCGATGATCCCGAGGGGATAGAGGTAGCCGCGCTTCAGGTCGCCTATCCTCGTCTGGTTGAGGGCAAGGTAATGGGCCAGGCAGAAGACCATGGCCAGTTTTGCAAATTCAGAGACCTGAAGGCGGGCGGCACCGTAGCCGAGCCAGCGGCGGCTTCCCTTGACCGATACCCCAAGGTGGGGGATCAGCACGAGGACCAGCAGGAGGAGCGCAATGACGGCGATCCAGACGGATGCCCTGCGCGCGTAGTCGAGGTTGATCCGGCTTGCCAGGAAGCAGAGGAATGCGGCCGCAAGGACGCCCACCACCTGCTTATCGAGATAGAAATAGGGGTCCTGTTTTAGCGAGACACTGGCGCTGAAAAGGATGGTGAGACCCAAGAACGTGAGGCCAATCGCGCATACGACAATGACGGCGACAGGATTGGCGATCGACCGCGGGCGCAGGTTCTCGGCGGGCCTTTCGCTTTCCATGGTCTCTGCCTCAGGGGCTCTTCGGTGCTGGCCCCGTAGCGGGGTCCTCGATTTTCACCACGGGAACTTCGGCGGCGCTCGGAGGCTTAAGACCGGCATCGAGGTCCTGGTCGGCGGCCGGCGCCGCGGCCGTCTTGTTAGCGGCTGCACCCGTGCCATCGGACTTGGAACCCTTGGCTTGCTTGCCCGCCGAAGCCGACCGCGCTGGAATGATCAGCTCCTGGCCGGGTTGGATCTTCTTCGGGTCCGTGATGTTGTTTGCGACCGCGATCTCGCCCTGCTTTACGCCGTATTTCCGCGCGATTGCGCCCAGCGTCTCACCGGGCTTCACCGTGTGCTTGGTGGCCTCGGTCATAGGACCCTTTTCGCCCGGGGGCATCTCCGCCGCCTTTGCCTGGCCAGCTGGCGCGGCTTCAGCGGCGCTCGTCTCCGCTGCCGCAGGTAGGCCTGACTTCGCCGGAATGATGATCTTTTGGCCGACATGGAGCACCGTGGTCGCCTTCAAGTGGTTCGCCGTAGCCAGGTCCGCTTTAGAGAGACCGTTCTTCTTCGCGATGCTCCAGAGGCTGTCTCCCTTGCCCACGGTGTAGGTCGTGGCGGGCGTGACGTCGGAGACCGGCTGGCTCGATAGCGCGGAGGCCACGGTCGTGCCGGGGCGCGTCGGGCTGTAGCGTATCCCCACAGTGTCGGGGACGGTCACGGTTGCCGCCGCCGAGGAGGCCGCCGAGTCGCCGCTCGGCGCCGAGGATATGGGCGAGGACTCTGGGGCCGCCGCCTTCGTGTAGCTGCAGCCTGGGTTTGCAAAAATGAGGATCAGCGCAAGGGCATGGACGCCCGCCGCGATTCCTAGTATCTTTAGTATTTTCATGGGAGAAAGGGTTGTTCTATTTTTCAGCGCTTAGGTTGTCGGTTGTTTCCGCCAATGCTATATCAAACTCGGGCCGCATGGAGCTCGTTAACGGCTTTTTCGAAGCGGTTTCCTCGGTCCTCGTAGTTAAGGAACATGTCAAAGCTAGAGAAGCCGGGGCTCAGGATCACGTCGCCGCCGGCGGGAGCCACCGAGGCGGCTGTGCGGACTGCGTCCTCCAGGCTCGCGCAAAAGGAGTGCGGGAGGCCTATCGCCTCGCACGCGGCGCCAAGCTCCGCGGCTGTCTCGCCGATCAGCATGGCGTGAATGAGTCTGGGAGCGATCCGGTTCACAAACCCCGCGGTATCCCCGCCCTTGGATCGGCCGCCCGCAATCAGGACCACGGGCTTCTTGAAGGCAGACAGGGCTGCCTCCACGGCGTGGAAGTTGGTGCCCTTTGAGTCGTTCCAATAGGTGACCTCGTCGATGGTCGCCACCCTCGTGATCCTGTGCCGGCCCACATGGAAGCTTCTGGCCGCGGCATAAAGGTCCGCCTCGGGCATACCCTGCGAACGCCAGAAGGCTGCAGCCAAGATGAAGTTCTCCCTCTGGGGATAGGTCGCGAAAGCCGACCCCTCCAATTGCGGGTCTTCTGGCTGCCCCTCCGTGGGAACGCACGATGACGGCGCAAGCATGCGCCCAAACTGGGCGGCGTAACGCTGCACCGAGCTGCCCGCAAAGAAGCGGCTTGAGGGTGTGCGGAGCACAAGTTCCCACTTTGCGGCGAAATAGGCCTCCATGCCGTTGTGCCTCTCTAGGTGGTCCTCGGCGAAGTTGGTCCAAAGCAGGTTGTCCGCGCAAAAGTGCCCGAGCCGTTCCGACTGAAAAGAACTCACCTCGCAGACGGCGGTCACGTTCTGGCCGCCGCCCTCCTGGTCGGCCACCAACTGGGAGAACGGAACACCTATGTTGCCCGCGGCGTAGGCGAGCTTGCCCGAAGCAGTAAGCGCGTGCGCTAGGAATTCGGTGAGGGTCGTCTTCCCGTTCGTTCCGGTAATCGCAATGATCCGCCCCCGCCAGAAAAGGGACGCGAAATCGATTTCCGCCATGCAGATGCATCCCGCCTCGCGGGCCATCCTCAGCCAGGGGTGGTTGGGGGCGAATCCCGGCGAATAGACGACAAACCCGTGTTTCTGGGAGGCCTCCACGGTGAATTCTAGGGCCTTGCGATCATACACCACCGCCGTGGCTCCTATCTTCGTCAGGAGCGAGACGGCCCCCGCGCCGCTCACGGCACCGCCGAACACGGCTGCGGGCCGAGCCAGGCGCTGGCTTAGAAACTCGGGGATGGACTGGTTCATGGTTCAGCGGATCTTGAGTGTCCCAAGACCTGCCAGAGCAAAGATAAGCGAAAGGATCCAGAACCGCAGGACGACCTTGGTCTCCGGCCAACCCCGTTTCTGGAAATGGTGGTGGATCGGGGCCATCAGGAAGAAGCGACGGCCCTGGCCCTCTCTCCTTCGCGTGAGCTTGAAGAACCCCACTTGGATGACGACCGAGGCCGCCTCCCACACGAACACCCCCCCTACGATCACGAGGGTCAGGGGCTGCTGCACCATGAAGGCGATGATACCCAGGAGGCCGCCGAGCGCGAGCGAGCCGGTGTCGCCCATGAAAAGCTCCGCCGGATGCGAGTTGTACCAGAGGAAAGCGATGCCCGCGCCCACCAGGGCGCCGCAGACCACCGCAAGCTCCCCCGTCCCGTTGACGAAACTGATGAGCAGATAGTCGGCGATCTTGGCGTTTCCGGCAGCGTACGCCATGATGCCGTAGGTCAGGGCCACCGTGATTGTGCACCCTATTGCGAGTCCGTCCAAGCCGTCCGTGAGGTTGATTGCGTTAGAAAAGCCGACGATCCAGAGGTAGACAAAGATGACAAGGGCCGCGATGGGCATGCTGGCGATGACCGGGTGCTTCACAAAGGGCACCCATAGCTCGCGGATTTTCACTGAGCTGGCTGGGTGCAACAGGAGCGCTGTGAGTGCCACGAGCGTGATGACCGTCTGCCAGAAAATCTTCGCGCCGGAGGAGATCCCATTGCGGTTCTTGCGCACCACCTTCAGGTAGTCGTCGCGGAAGCCAACGGCGGTTAGCGCCGTGTAAACAAAGAGCGCCACGCCGACCCAGATGTTCGGGGCCGCCCAGAGAATGGAGCTACCGATCACACATGCGAATATGAGAAGCCCCCCCATGGTCGGGGTGTTCTTCTTGTCGAAGCGGTTCGCCAGGTCGCCGGTCCTGTCGTCATCGTAGTTCTGTCCAAACTTGAGCCTTCGCAGGTGCGCGATCAACCAGGGCCCTATGATGAATCCGATGAGGGCCGCGGTGCCCGCTGCAAAAAGGGTGCGCAGCGTGATGTAACGCAGGATGCGCAAGGGGCCGAATACGTCGTCGTAGCCTGAAAGGATGCTAAGCATGGGAGGATTCCGCGCACATCGGGTCCGCAAAGGCCTTCTCCAATTCATGGCGCCTGCTGCCCTTCACAAAAACGGTCCCTCGAAACGCCGAGAGGCGCTCCGCGAGGGGAGCCACGGACTCAGAGACGGTGATCTGCTCAGGGCTCGCACCACCCTCAACCGCACCCTCGCGCACCACTTCAGCAAGGCTGCCGACCACCACGAGCTGGTCGCCCGCGCGAAGCCCAAGGGACCTGCCAAGTTCGAGGTGATAACGCCTGGACAGCTGGCCGAGCTCCTCCATGCAACCTAGCAGGAACAGCCTCGGCTCATCGCGCGGGGCGAGGTCGTTGAAGATCGCAAGCGCATCCACCATGGAGGACGGGTTCGCGTTGTAGCAATCCAGGTATAGCCTGCGGCCAGCCGAGCTCCGCCATTCGCCTCGCAGCGGTGCGGGATTCCAGGTGCTAAGCCGTTCCCTCATCGTGCCGCTAGCGATCCCGAGCCTGTGCGCTACAACGAGGGCGAGTGCTGCATTCTGGGCCATTCCGTCGGAGACCCTGCGGAGCTCGAAGGCGTCCGGCCCCGAAGGAGCGAAGAGCGTGACGGTCGTAGCCGTCGGCGAATGGGAAACGGCGAAGGGGACTCGACCCGGGGAAGCCTTCGCTTCTGTACCCGCGGGCACCAGCACGACGCATTTGCGACGTGGCAGTTTCGTGAAAGCCTCAAACGCCTCGCAGGAGCTCGGGAACACACCGATGCCACCCGGCCTTACCGCCCCCACGAGGATCGCCTTCTCGCGGGCCACGCCCTCCGTGCCGCCGAGCTCCTCCAAGTGCGCCGGCGCCACAAGCGTCACAAGCGCCACGTCGGGCTCTATCATCGAGGCTAAAACACGCATTTCACCCGGCGCGCTTATCCCAGCCTCGACGACGGCAAACCTGTGCCGGGTGGGGTCCAAACGAGTCAAGGTGAGGGCGACGCCGATGTGGTTGTTCAGGTTGCCCTCGGTTGCGACCGCGGAGCCCTCCTCTGCCCCAAGCATGGTTGAGAGGAGTTCCTTGGTCGAAGTCTTGCCGGCGCTTCCCGTTATCGCGACAACGGGCCCGCGAAACGACCTGCGATGCTCCCTGGCGATTTTCTGCAGGGCCGCAAGGGGCTCCTCGACGACAAGTTGGGCAAGGGCTTCACCCTTATCGGCCCTGGACACAAGGGCGGCCGAAGCCCCCGCCCTTAGCGCCTGGCCGATAAACTCGTGGCCGTCGCGCTTGCTCGTCTTGAGAGCGACAAACATCTCGCCCGGCTTCAGGCGCCGCGCGTCCACGCAGAAGCCCGTTGGCGCGCGCTGCGGCCTCGAAGCCCATCTGCCGCCTGTCGAAGCCGCGAGGAGTGCTGTATCGAATTCCAGCATCAGGTTCTCAGTGCCTTTATCCCGATAAGCTCCCTGACGACCTGCCTGTCATCGAAGGGAATGACGGTGTCAGCAAACTCCTGATAGCCCTCGTGGCCCTTGCCCGCGATCAACAGGCTGTCCCCGGCCTTTGCGCTGTCTAGCGCCAGGCTGATGGCCCGGCGGCGGTCGTCGATCCAGGTAATCTTGGATGCATCTGCCACGCCCTCCTTCATGTCCTCAAATATCTTCCCCACTTGCTCGTTTCTGGGATTGTCCGCTGTTGCGAAGGCGTAGTCGGCAAACTCTTGAACGGCCTGGACCATCCTGGGCCTCTTTGTCTTGTCACGGTTCCCCCCGCAGCCGAAGACGACGAGCAGGCGGCCCGGCGTTATGGCACGGAGCATACCGAGCGCGTTCCGGAGCGCATCGTCGGTATGCGCATAGTCGACTAGGACGTTGAAGGCCTGTCCCTCCTCGATCCGCTCCATCCTGCCGGGAACCCCCTTGAAGTCCTTGACCCTTGGGAGAAAAGCCTGCGGATCGCGGCCCAGAGCCCAAGCCGTCGCAGCCGCCGCCAAAAAATTCGAGACATTGTAGCGGCCCACCAGAGGAGAATCCACGGGGGCCGTGCCACCGGGCCATGCGAGCCGAAAAGCGGTGTCCCTGAATTTGAGGTCGACGTTCTCCGCCCGGATGTCCGCCTTGGGGTTCTCCCCAAAGGTGATTAGCCGGGTGCCCGGCACCTCCGCGCGGATCTTTTCGGCCAGGCGCTCGCCGTAGGGGTCGTCGAGGTTCACCACCGCTATCTTCGGCACCGGGCCGATGGCGCCCGTGAACAGCCGCGTCTTTACCTCAAAGTAGGATTCGAGCGTCTTGTGGAAGTCCAGATGGTCCCGGGTGAGGTTCGTGAACACGGCGACGCCGAATTCGAGCCCCAGCACGCGCTGCTGGGCGATGCCGTGCGAACTGACTTCCATCACGGCATTGTGGCAGCCGGCGTCCCGCATCTGGGCGAGCATGCCGAAGATGTCGAGCGACTCGGGCGTGGTGCGGTACGAAGGCACGGTTCTCACCCCCAGATCGTAGCTTATCGTTCCCAGGAGCCCCACCCTCTCGCTGCCGTTGAGCAGGTGGCGCGTCAGGTGGGTGACTGTGGTCTTGCCGTTCGTGCCTGTGACTCCGACCACGGTGAGATCGTGGTCGGGAAATTTGTAGTAGCGCTGCGCAACGCGGGCGAGCATCGCTCGGGCGTCGGCGACCTGGATAAACGTGACCTTCGACGGCGGGTGCCCCGGCATCTTCTGGCCGACGATGGCGGAGGCCCCCCTGCTGACGGCCTCGTCGATGAACGAGAGCCCGTCCGCCCGAAGCCCGGGCAGGGCGAAGAAGAGGTTGCCGGGCACGACCCGGCGGCTGTCCATCACGAGCCCTGAAATGGGCCGCTCGAGGCTTCCCTTGATGGCGAGTACTTCGCCTTCCTTTATGTAGTCGGAGAGTATGGGTGCCATTTTAAACGCGCGGTTGTATTCGATGTACTCGCGGGTTCTGCGATGTGTCTTTGGCCGATCGCGGAATGCTCGCACCAATGCATGATCCTGTACGAGGTAACCAATCACTGAACCCCTCCCATCGCAAATGCCTGCTTGGCTTCGTTGTTTTCGATCGTTGGGCGAATATCCAGGTACTTGATGAGCCTCTCGCCGATCCGCTTGAAGGCCGGTGCCGCGACCTTCCAGCCGTAGGCAACGCCCCCGGGGCACCGTGCATCGGCGTCGTCGACGATGACGGAGATGGAGACCTGGGGGTGACTTGCGGGAAAAAACCCAACGAACGAGGCGACATGGTGCGTGTTGGAGTACTGCAGCATGGTTGTGCCGTTGGCCAAGGTGACAGGCATGAGCTTCTGTGAGGTGCCCGTCTTGCCTGCGCACTCAAACCCGGGGATCGCCGCGGTGGGGGCGGTTCCTTCGGTGGAAACAACCTTCTCCAGCATGCGCGCCACGATCTTGGCGGTCTGCTCAGAGATAACACGGCGCGCCTCTATACGGCCAAAGGTGTAAACCAGCTCCCCATGGGAGTCCCGGATCTGCCGGATGATCTGGGGCTTTAGGAGCAGGCCTCCCGAGGCGATCACCATCATGGCCTGCTGCATCTGCAGCGGCGTGGCGGTCACGGACTGTCCCATAGGCATCCGCGTGATGGTCATGCTGTCCCACTTCTCAGGGGCCTTCAGATTGCCAGAAATCTCCCCGCCCACTGGAAATCCCGTGCGCTGCCCAAAACCGAAGGCCCGCGCATAATCGTAGAATCGCCGGTCGCCCAGCCGCATCGCCAACTGCGCAGCGCCCTTGTTTGACGAGTGGGAGATGATCTCGGAAACGCTGAGCTGTTCGAAGTGGTCGCCCACGTTCTCGCGGGGAAGGTTCCTTGTGAGCCCATTGTAATCAATTTTCTCAATGGAGCAGTCGAATTCGGTCCGGGGCGTCACAAGCCCGTCGTTGAGGGCGCCGGATGCCGCGACGATCTTGAAAACCGATCCGGGCTCGTACTCGTCGGCCACGGCGATGTTTCGCATCTTACCCTGCTCGTCGCGGGGAAGCTTGTTGAACGTGTTCAGGTCAAAGGAGGGATAGTTGGCGAGCGCCAGGATGAACCCTGTCTGGGGGTCGCTGACGATGATCGTCGCCTTCTTTGGCTGGTATTGCTCGGCGATCTTGGCCAGCTCGTCCTCCGCGATATGCTGGACGGTGGCGTCTATCGAAAGGGACACATTGAACCCGTCGACCGCTGGCACCTCCCGTGTCCTGAACTGCGCGAGCTCCCGGCTCTTTCCGTCCTTTTCGGACTCCAACCATCCGTTCTCGCCCTTCAGGTAAAAGTCGGCGTAGTGCTCCATTCCGGCGACAGGACGCTCCTCGCGGTCCACATAGCCAATGATATGGGCCGCCATCTCATTGTGCGGATAGTCGCGCCGGTAAACCCGACTCCCGTAAACGCCCCGGATTCCAAGCTTGGTGATCTGGGTGTAGACAGACTCGGTCACTTGGTCGCTCAGCTTGGCCCAGCGGATCGGCCTGTTGCCCTCGGTATCGGGTTCATCCATCTGGGTGTCGTCGGCCTTGGCCACATCCTCGTCGGCGGGTGCCTGCGCGGCAGCGGTTGCCCCCGGGGAGCTCAGAGTGATTACGGCGTCGTGGCTCGGGGTTGCGACCTTGACCTCCGCTTTGCTTGAAACCGGGCGGGTCTTGGTCATGCAGATCCGCTCCACCTCGGCCGCGGGAACCCCGATCAGCGAAGCCAGCTGCGGCAATTTGCCGTGGTCCTCAGCACGCATGAACTGCGGGTCAACGCCTAGGACGATGATAGATCGGCTGGTCGCAAGGAGGGCCCCGTGGGTGTCGAGGATGTCGCCCCTGCGGGCATTATCGACAATCAGCTGCCTTCGTGCTTCGTCGACCGACCTCAGGAGTTCATCCCGGTCGATCACGTGGAGCCAAACCAGCCTGGCCTCGAGCCCGGCGAACATGGAAAGTACCAGGCTCGCGAGAAGGGCGATTCTGTAGCTGGAGGTGAAGCCCTTCGACATGGAAGTCGGCGGCGTCAGTGCGCGAGTGCGACGCGCAGGCTCACGGTCGCCGGCCCTTCCCCAAAGAGTTTGCGGTTGTGAAGCGAGGCGAGGCGCATGACCGGATCGTCGGAAATTCGCTGCACCTGGGTCTCGCCAGGAGGCACGAGCCCCAGGCCCCACTCGGTGTTCCTGCGGTCGAGCACAGCCGGGTCCTGCTCCGCAGAGATCGCCGCGTCCGTCTCCTCAATGCGACGCTCGACGTCGGCAATGGACGCCTCCAGCACCTTGTTGGCGTTGGCTGCTACCGAGATCTGGTGCCGCATCCAGACGGTACCAAGGCCGATCGATGCGCTGCCGCAGATGGCCACCAGGGTGTACACTAGGAACTGGTTCACAAATGCCTGGGAACTGGCCTTGTTCATGAAGCGCATGGGAGTTTCCTTACGGCCCTCAACTTGGCCGACCTGCTCCGCGGGTTGTCCGCGATTTCGTTGTCCGAAGGGGTGACGGGACGGCGGGTAAGCGCCTCGGCGCTCCGCGTCCGAAGGTCGTTCGGCATCGAGTCATCTGCGTTCTCGGCCTGCCCGCACATGCGGCGGAAGAACTGCTTGACCGGGCGATCCTCCAGCGAGTGAAAGCTGATGGCGCATAGGACACCCGCTGGCCGCAGCTTTTCGAAGGCGGCCGGGAGGGCCCGCTCGATCGACCCGATCTCGTCATTGACCGCAATCCGGATGCCCTGAAAGGAGCGGGTCGCTGGGTGGATCCGCGATGTGGCACGGTCGCGTGCCGGTATGGCGGCGCTCACCAGGGCAGCTAAGGAAGCGGTCCGGCTAAGGGCGCCCGTGCCGCGGGCACCCATGATCGACCGAACCACTCGGCGCCAATGGATCTCCTCGCCGAAGTCCCTGACCGCGTGCTCAAGCATCTCCTGCGTCGCCGTCTCAAGCCAGATGGCTGCCGGCACGCCCGCTCTCGGGTCCATCCGCATGTCGGCGGGAGCATCGGTTCGGAACGAGAATCCCCTTTCGGGATCGTCGAGCTGAAACGAGGACAGCCCGAAGTCGAAAAGGATACCGTGAAATTCGGCTTCGGCCAAACTCGCAAGCTTTCCAAAGTCCTTGTCGATCAGCGTGAACCTGCTTGGGAACTCTTCGGAGAGAGCCAGGGCCCGTGAGCCAGCTTCCGGATCGCGGTCCATGGCTATGACATGCACGTCGTCCGCCGCCTGGAGGATCGCACGGGAATGCCCGCCGCCCCCAAAGGTGCAGTCCAAGTACCGACCACCGGCCACCGGTGAAAGGAAGCCCAAGACCTCTTGGAGGAGGACGGGCTGATGGCCGGGAATCATGTTCGCTGGCGCGAATTCAGGGAGTGCCAGTCGCATGGATTAAGGTCCTGCTGCGCTCGCGGCGGCGCCCTGCAACCAGGCGGAGCACGAGACCGTCGCGGACGCGGGGCACGGCACAGGAATGTGCGACACAAAAGTCGTTCGCATCTATCCAGGCCGGAAAGGTGTGGGAAACGGCCAAGGAGGCGGCCTCCTTCAACAACGCACGGGTTGAGGATACCTTCGCTGAATGGTTCATGTTTAGATCCCGAGGCGGCGCATGATGTCGCCGAAGTTCTCCCCGGATGTGCGCGCCTCGACCTTTTGCCACCGGGACGGCGAATACATGTTGAACTTGGTCAGGGAGCCCACGAGGACCGTGTCCTTCACGATGCCCGCGTGCTCCAGCAAATCGGCCGAGAGGCCGACGCGGCCTTGCTTGTCGAAAGTGAACGACTGGGTCTGGGAAAAGAACCGCGACGCGAAGTCCTGGCCCGCGCCGTCGCTCAGGGCCATCTGAGCGATCTTCGCATTAAGCTTCTCGACCTCTGTCGGGGGCAGAACGGCGACGTATCCGTCCGGGTGCGGTGTCGCCAGGAACACATCCCCGTCGAGGTGCGCCGCACGCCAAGCCGAAGGGATTGTGACGCGACCCTTTTCGTCGAGGGTGTGCCTAAAAAGGCCCGTGAAAAATGCTTTGCCGGGATGAGCCATTGGGTGAGCGGTGGACGTACCCGTCCCACAACACCCCATTTCAACCCATTTTACCCCACTTGGGTCAAGCTAAGACTGCTGAATAAAGTGTAAGAAGTGGGCGCCCCCGGCTGGGGTGCCCGAGCGAAGTCATTCTTCCCTCCGATGCCGTCGGATGTGGAGCAAACCGGAATGACCCGTGCCGAGGGCCCTGCAGCTTGGCTGAGGAGCAACCAACAGCTCTCCGGGACAATTCGGCCCCTATGGAGACTTCGGGCAACTGACGGCCCTTAGATCTGAGAACCCATACCCGCGATCCATTCGGCGAGGAGACCCAGCACGACGATGAAAAACTCGTGCCGGATCAATGGGGATCCAATCCCGCCGCGTCGCGGCATGGATTCGTAAAAGGGATGGGTCCACTATGGCTCCAAATCAGGGGCGCGGGGCTCCCACCGGTTTAGTGTACCTCGGATTGGATTCGCGCTCCGGACATCGTTGGAAACGTGCGATTGCTCAAACGGCGACCGGCATCCCGAGGCACACGGCCCGTCCAAATCACGGAACGGGTAGGCCGGAGCCGCGCGACCCATAAAATAGTCAACCAGTTGCACGTGGCACTGCGAGGCCCGGAAATTTATGCGAATTTCCGAAACCTTCGCGTGCCTCCGCCCGTCCCACACCAGACCTGAAGCAGCACCGCGGCACTGTCCATCGGCGGCGCATGCCGCAAGGTCAGCTCCCGCGCTCCCGTTTACCATTTTTCCAACTAGATCCCTAAGGTCATAATGATCCATATGCTTACACGCTCCATTGCAGTGTTCCTGAATAGGCGCATGCCCCGCTGGCTGCCCATGTTTGCATGCCTAGGCACACCGCTGGCGGCCCAGGTCGACTACGCCACGCCGTTCACCTTCACCTTCCTGGCCGGTTCGCCGGGAGAGCCGGGAAGCGCTGACGGCACGGGCACGGCAGCGGGCTTCAACCAGCCCTATGGCCTGGCCATTGACTCGAGCGGGAACGTCTATCTCGCCGACAAGAAAAATGCGACCATCAGGAAGGTAACCTCAGCGGGAGTCGTAACCACCCTCGCCGGCTCGACGAACACCGTCGGCACGGCAAACGGAACGGGATCGGCAGCTCAATTCAACCAGCCTTCCGGCGTGGCCGTGGACAGCACGGGCAACGTTTATGTGGCCGACACGGCCAACAACACGATCCGGAAGATCACGTCTGCCGGGGCCGTGACCACGCTGGCCGGCACAGGGGGAACCTCGGGTTCGACGGACGGGACGGGACCTGCAGGCCTGTTCAGCTCGCCCTACGGGGTGGCCGTGGACGGCAGCGGGAACGTCTACGTGACGGATTTCGTAAATGATGAGATACGCAAGGTCACGTCAGCCGGGGTTGTGACCACGATCGCCGGTTCGCCCGCAGCCGCAGGCACGACGGATGGGACGGGTTCGGCGGCTCGTTTTAGCCAGCCGCTCGGGATTGCAGTCGACTCTAGCGGCAACCTGTACGTGACGGACTCGGGCAACAACACGATACGCAAGGTGACGCCCGCCGGCGCCGTCACGACGATCGCGGGTTCACCCGGGATCGAAGGGTCCTCCGACGGGACTGGATCAAAGGCGTTGTTCCACGGACCCCGCGGTATCGCCATCGACGCGACCGGGAACCTTTTCGTGGCCGATGGGGAGAACTGCACGATACGCAAGATAACCCCCGCGGGAGTGGTCACCACGCTTGCCGGAACACCCGGAAGTATCGCAAATGCCGCGGGCACGGGCGCGGCAGCCCTGTTCGATGTCCCGACGGGTATTGCCGTCAGCTCCACGGGAACGATCTATGTCTCGAGTTTCCAGGGCTACGTGATCAGCGCGGGCACCGCCGCCGTAGTATCGGCGCCCTTGCTCACGGAGCAGCCGGCCAGCCAGACCGTAGCCGGCGGCAGCACCGTGGTATTCCATGCGCTCGCTACCGGTGCCCCCTCCCCCACCTATCAGTGGTACGCGAACGGCGCGCCTCTCACCGACTACAATGGCATTACCGGTTCCGCCTCGGCCACGCTCGTGATAAGTGACGCGAATGGCGCGGAGGCCGCCAGCTACGCCTGCACGGCAAGCAATTCCCAGGGGTCGGTGCAAAGCGGCGCCGCGACGCTGGCCGTAGTTGCCACCTCAAATCCCGGCCGCCTGATCAACCTGTCGTGCCGGGCCCAGGTGGGCACCGGCGCCAGCCAGCTCATTGTCGGCTATGTGGTGGGAGGCCTGGGAACCGTGGGCAACCTGCCCCTGCTGGTCCGCGCATCGGGCCCGGCGCTCGCTGCGTTCAGCGTGGCCGGCGCGCTCCCCGACCCCGAGCTGACGCTCAACAACTCGGTCGGCATCGTTGCGAGCAACAACGGCTGGAACGGCGATGCCACGGTGGCTTCGACCGCCGCGGCCGTCGGCGCCTTTCCCTGGAGTAGTCCCACAAGCCATGATGCGGCCCTGGTAGAGGCGTTGCCCGATGGGGCCTACACGGCGCAGGTAGCCGGTTCGAGCGGTGACACAGGAGTCGCGCTAGCCGAAGTCTATGATGCGACGCCGGCAGGGACCTATGCACTCTCCTCGCCGCGGCTCATCAATATATCCGCCAGGGACCAGGTGGGCACCGGTGGCAACGTCCTCATTGCCGGATTCGTGATCGGCGGGACAACCTCGAAGACGGTGCTGATCCGGGGATCAGGCCCGGCCCTTGGCGCCTTCGCAGTGACGGGAACGCTGCCGGACCCGCAGCTTCAGCTATTCCAAAGCAACGGCAGCTCCTCGACCCTGATTCAATCCAACACCGGCTGGGCAGGTGACCCGCAGATCGCCGTGGCGGCCTCCTCTGTCCAGGCGTTCTCCTGGGGCTCCTCAGCAACGCCTGACTCAGCCATCCTTGTCACGTTGCCCCCGGGGGCCTACACCGCCCAGCTCTCCGGAGCCAGCAGTGACACCGGCATCGGGCTTATCGAGGTCTACGAGGTCGAATAGCCCAAGGGGAGCGGGTTGCCCGTGCCGGACTCCTGGAATCCGGTGCTCAGGTCCTTGCGGCCTCTCCGGACGGAACCGGTGGGGCGATCACTCCTCTACGGCGGCTCACAGGGGTCGGCCCTGTTGAGCCACGGTCGCCGGCGCCAGGATCCCCAAATCAGGTTCTTGGCACCCACCTCCGAGAGTCGCACGGACCCTCAGTCCATTCGGCGGCCTTCTTTACCGTTCAGCCGGTGGCCTGGGTGCTCCCAAGGACCTTGCTCACCAAGGCCTCCAATTCCTCGCCCGTGAAGGGCTTCGCGAGCACCGCGTCGGCCCCCATCGCCAACGCGGTGTGCAGGTAGTCGGTAGCACTCACCCTGCCCCCTCCCGACATGGCGATGAGCTTCACCTTTGGATACTTGCGGCGCACAGCACCGATCGTCTCGATCCCTTCCTGCTCCGGCATGATGATGTCGGTGAGCATCAGGTCGGGCTTACTCTCGCTGCAAAGCCTCATGGCCTCCCGGCCATTGCGGGCCTCCCGCACGACGTAGCCGAGCCTTACCAGTGCAATCCGCACGATGGTGCGGACAGCTTCATCGTCATCTACAAGGAGGATGTGTTGCATGAACGGATGACGGGTTATTCCCAAAAATTGTTGGATCGCCGCACGAGCTGCCCGTGATCAGGAAGGGATACATCTCGAGCGTGATCCCAAGCCAAGGGCGGATTCGGTTGAACGCCCCAATGTATATTTGCCCCTTTGGAGCGTTGGCAACTCCCGACGACTCGCCCCCCAAAGGAAGCACGGCCCCCGGTTACGCCACCCGCCTTAAAGGGTCGAACCCAGCAAAAAAGCCGCTTGCGCGCCCCGCGCCAGCGGCCCGCAGCATAAGGTGAGCGCGGAGGCCCCCCAAAGGGTCCTCCCCCGCGCTCTCCCAGTCCAATGACCCCTAGGACTTTTCCTGACCTGTTTCGTCCACCACGACGAAAAGTGTTGATCCCCTCGACCAGAGCCGCAGGAGCGTCTTCTTGCTCTCGGCCTTCTCGCTCAATTTCACGGCATCCTGGGCCGATTCCACGGGTTGCCGGTTGATCTCGAGGATAATGTCGCCGGCGCTGATTCCCGCGCGCGCCGCGGCGGATTCGGGATCGACGTTGGTGATCAGCGCTCCCCGGATGCGCGGGGGGAGGTTAAACTGCTGGCGGGTATCGCTGTTTAGGTCGTCGACCGCGACGCCGTTCAGGACTCCCTGGTCGTCATTTGCCGCAAGGGCGTCGTTCGGGCCGCGCGGAGTCCCGGGACGCTCCCCGGTCGTTGCGTCCACCTTCACTTCCTTGCCGTCGCGCAGGAGGTCGAAACCCACCTTGGTGCCCGGGGCCTCACCGCTAACCGTTAGAGAAAGGCTGTTGGAGTCGGTCACGGGTAGCCCGTTGATGCGGATGATGACGTCCCCCTCTTTGATGCCGGCACGAGCCGCCGGGCTGTCGGGGGTGACCTCCGCCACGAGAGCGCCATTGCGTGTCTTCAGATTGAAGGATTCAACCAGCGCCGGAGTGATGTTCTGTATGTGAACTCCGAGGAAGCCCCGGACAACGCGGCCGGACTTCACGAGGCTGTCGGCAACCTGGCCGACCATGTTTGAGGGCACCGCGAGCCCGACTCCCTGGAAGCCCCCGCTGCGGCTCAGGATTGCCGTGTTGATCCCAATCAGGCGCCCGTCGACGTCGACCAAGGCCCCGCCCGAATTGCCCGGGTTGATGGCGGCGTCCGTCTGGATGAAATCCTCGTAGCCATGGACGTCATTGAGGATGCCGACCCTGCGTCCGGTGGCGCTCACGATTCCGCTCGTCACCGTCTCGCCGATTCCAAATGGGTTGCCGATCGCAAGCACCCGGTCGCCGGTCAGGATTTTGGAGCTGTCGGCGAAGGTGATAGCCGGCAGGTCCTTTGCCTCGATCTTGACCACGGCAATGTCCGTGAGCGGGTCGCGGCCCACCACCTTAGCCGGCAGCTCGCGCCCGTCGGCCAGGGCCACCGTCACGGTGTCGGCGCCGTCGACGACATGGTTGTTGGTGACGACATAGCCGTCGGAGCTGATGATCACGCCCGATCCCAGGCCGTTCATCGGCTCCTGTCGCGCCTCGGGCATCCGCCCGCCAAAGAACTGTCGAAACATCGGGTCTCCCATCCCGGGGGCCTCGTCGCCCCTCATGTCGACCTTATGCGCCTTGGCTTGCACCGTGATCTTCACGACGCTCGGCGACACCCGGCTCACGACATCCGAGTAGCTCACCCGGTCGGCCTGGGCGCGCTGCACCGTCTTGTCGTCGCGCTTGAGGGTGATCGTGGCGTCGGGCTTCTCGACGGCCTGGATTGCGACGAAGGCGCCGGCTAAGGCGAGCACGGACGCCACCCGGGCGACCCTGCGGAAAGGGGAGGTCTTCAATGAGAGTCTTGTCATGGTGGCCCAAGGTAACACGCGCTGATGGCCCCATTCTTTCCCAATCATTACAGAACGGTTAGAAAGCCATTTATGGCGCTTTGACCCTTTAAAACTCTGCGGCATATGGCACGATCCCGGGATGCGAGTTCTCGTGGTGGAAGATGACGACAAGATCGCCTCATTCGTCGTGCGCGGCCTGAAACAGGCCGGCTATGCCGTTGACCACGCCCCCGACGGCGAAGCCGGCCTGGAGCTCGCCCAGTGCACGGACTACGACGCCGTCGTAGTGGATATCATGCTCCCAAAACTTGACGGCATCAGCCTGGTCAAGCGCCTGCGGGCCGCCAGGAGCACGGTCCCCGTGCTCTTCCTAAGCGCGAGGACGTCCGTGGACGACAGGGTTCGCGGCCTCCAGAGCGGAGGCGACGACTACATGACCAAGCCCTTCGCGTTCTCTGAACTCATGGCCCGGGTCCAGGCCCTCATCCGCCGGGCCTCCCAGTCGCCCGAGGCGACACGCCTTGTTGCCGGGGATGTTGAGCTGGACATGGTCTCGCGCGAAGTCACGCAAGCCGGCAACAAGGTGGAGCTCCAGCCGAGGGAGTTCTCCCTGCTGGCCTTCTTCCTCCGCCACACCGGACGTCCCGTGAGCAAGACCATGATCCTCGAGCACGTTTGGGATTACAGCTTCGACCCCCAGACCAACGTCGTCGATGTCGTCGTCTCCCGCCTCAGGGCGAAGATCGACCCGGACCGCACCCGCATCGAGACGGTTCGCCGCGTAGGCTACATCTTTAGGCCCCATGCTTGAGCGCCTGCGCAGATCCCTGGCCCTGAGGCTCGCCGGCCTGTACACGCTCGTGTTCGCGCTGGCTGCGGCGCTCCTCTTCGCGGTGCTCTATTGGGTGCTCGCGAACGCCGTGGAGGGCCGCGAGCAGGCCGCCGTCGAAGAGTTGGCCGGCCGGCTGAGCCGCGTCTACGAGCAAGGCGGCGCACTGGCGCTGCGCGCCGAGATCAACTCCAACGCCTCACCCGAGGTCCGCTCCTTCTTTGTCCGCGTCCTGACCCCGTCAAACGAGACGGTCTTTGCTTCCGTCCCTCCCGACTGGGTTCAGACCCAGGTCCAGAGCATTCCGATCCCGGGAGGAATGGGCCTGGAGGCCACCCGGCAGGTCCGCACGGTGCGCGTGCCCCTAAACGCCTTGCGCGACTATGCGGTCGCCTCGACCCAGCTGGCCGACGGCAGCGTACTGCAGGTCGGCCGCAGCACGGATAGCCGCGCGGTGCTCCTGCTGCCCTTTCGCCGGGCGTTTGCCTGGGTGGGAGCCTCGGCTCTCGTGCTCTCGGTCGGAGTCGGGATGCTCCTTGCCTGGCGGGCCACCCGGCCGCTTCGCCTTGTGTCGGACACCGCGCGCCGGATCCTTGATACGGGAGACCTTTCCGCCCGTGTCGAGGGCCCGGCGGGCAGCGACGAGCTCGCGCTCCTGGTCCGGCAGTTCAACACCCTCCTCGAGCGTAACTCGGCGCATGTTCAGGTGCTCAGGGATACGCTGGACAGCCTGGCCCACGACCTTCGCACGCCCCTGACGCGCCTTCGCGGCACAGCGGAGCTGGCCCTTCACGACGGGCAGGATCCGAAGGAGGCGCAGGATGCGCTCGCCGACTGCATCGACGAGACCGACCGCCTGCTTCACGTAATCGACTCGCTCCTGGATATTTCAGCAGCGGAGGGCGGCGCGCTCAGGCTTAACCGCAGCCAGGTGGACCTTCGGTCGCTGGCCGAGCGCGCAGCGGACCTCTACCGCGAGGTAGCCGAGGAGAAGGCAATCGAGGTCCGGCTCGACCTGCCCGTCCCCGTTCGTGTCGAGGCCGACGGGGTCAGGCTCGGACAGGCCATCAACAACCTGCTGGACAATGCACTGAAGTACACGCCGACCGGGGGCCATGTGACGCTCTCTGCCCGGTCCGAGGCGGCCACTGCCGTCTTCACCGTGACCGACGACGGCCCCGGTGTCCCCATGGCTGAGCGCGACGCGATCTTCCGCAGGCTCTATCGCGGTGACGCCAGCCGGTCGGAGCGCGGCCTGGGCCTGGGCCTAAGCCTCGTGAAGGCCGTCGTCGAATCCCACGGCGGGACGATCACTGTCGGCGACGCCCCCGGCAAAGGCGCACAGTTCTTGGTCCGGCTTCCGCTGGCCGCGACCGCGTGAGGCCCGCAAAGGGAGCCGCCCGCCGGACGCCGTGACCATTGAGATTGATCGCCGGTGGGCTCATGTTCAGACAGGGTCTGCCCCACCCCCCTTGAGCCAAAGACGCACACACCGGAACGCCTTGGGCAGGATCAACCTGCCCCCAGGAAGCCCATGAAGACGCCCGTGCCCCCCCCCGCGCCCCGCGTCGCCACGTGGCCCCAGACCGTCCTTGCGGCAACCCTCATGGCTGCCGTGGTGGTCGCCACCTACCACGGCGCCCTGCGGGCGCCGTTCGTGTTCGATGACATCACCTCCATCCCCGAGAACCCAAGCATCCGATCCCTCTGGCCCCTTTGGGGACCCCTGACGCCGCCGGCAGCCGCCACCACCATGGGCGGGCGGCCCTTGGCCAATCTCTCCTTGGCGGTCAACTACGCGCTGAGCGGGACCGAGCCCTGGAGCTACCACGCGTTCAACATTGCCGTCCACGTGCTGGCCGGCCTCGCCCTCTTAGGGGTGGTCAGGCGCACGCTCTGCCTCCCCCCCCTTCGCGAACGCTTCGGGCGCGACGCGCTGCCCTTGGCCCTAGCCGCGTCGCTCCTGTGGGCGCTGCACCCCCTGCAGACCGAGTCGGTCACCTATGTGGTCCAACGGGTCGAATCCCTGGTCGGGCTCCTCTACCTCCTCTGCCTGTACTGCTTCATTCGCAGCGCGGAGTCCGCGAGGCCTTTGGGCTGGCGCGTGGCAACCCTGGCCGCGTGCCTAGCCGGCATGGGCACGAAGGAGGTCATGGCCACGGCGCCGGTCATGATCCTCCTCTACGACCGGACCTTCCTGGCCGGCTCCTTCCTTGCAGCATGGCGGAAACGACGGGGCCTCTACGTCTCTCTTGCACTCACCTGGATACCCCTGCTCCTGCTCGTTGCAGGCACGGGCTGGAGCCGCGGTGGATCCGCGGGGTTTGGCTCCGCACCAGCGTCGGCGTACTGGCTCACGCAGTTCGAGGCCGTCGCCCGCTACATGGGTCTTTCCCTCTGGCCCCGCCCTCTGGTGTTCGACTACGGGACCCACCTGCTGCACGGCCTTTGGGCTGCGTTGCCCTACGCCTTGGTGGTGATCCCGGTGCTGGCGGCCACGCTGATCGCCCTTAAGGTGCGCCCTGTCCTTGGGTTCCTGGGCGCGTGGTTCTTCCTGATCCTCGCACCAAGCAGCGCGGTCCCGGTGGCGACCCAGACCATGGCTGGCCACCGCATGTACCTGCCCCTTGCCGCCGTCACAACGGCACTCGTCGCGGGCGCGTATGCGCTCGCGGGGCGGCGCAGCTTCGTCGCGCTTGGGGCCGCCGCCCTCGGCCTCGGCTGGCTGAGCAGCTCGCGTAACCAGGTTTACTCAAACCCCATCACGCTCTGGGGTGACACCGCCTCAAAGCAGCCCGGCAATGCGCGCGCCCACAACAACCTCGGCCTTGCCCTCTTCCGCGCAGGGAGGGACGAGGAGGCAATCGCGCACTATAGGATCTCGCTCGGCATCGAGCCCGGCGACCAGGGGACCCACAGCAACCTCGGGAACGCCCTGGACCGGGTCGGGCGGACCCGCGAGGCCATCACTGAGTATCAGGCCGCCCTGAGGATCCAGCCCGACTTTGCCCCTGCGCTCTACAACCTAGCGAAGGCGCTCTATCATGAGGGCCGCACGGCCGAGGCCATCGGGGCCTATCAGGCCGTGATAAAGATCCAGCCCGACTACGCGGACGCGTACAACGGCCTCGGCGACGCCCTGGAGGGTGCCCCGGGACGCGATAGCGAGGCCATCGACTGCTACCGGCGGGCGCTGCGCCTAAAGCCCGACTTCGCGCAGGCCCACTACGCCCTGGGTGTCGCGCTCTCGAAGGAGGGCAGACCCCTCGAGGCGGCCTCCGAATATGAGGAGGCGCTCCGCCTTGAGCCCGACTTCGCTGAGGCGAGCAACAACCTGGGAGTCATCTACTGCTCGAGCGGGCGGGTCCCGGAGGGGATCCAGCGGATCGAGGCCGCGCTCCAGGTGAAGCCCGGCTACTCCCGGGCTCACTTCGACTTGGGCAACGCCCTCGCGCAGACAGGGCATGTCGCCGACGCGATCGGACATTACGAGGAGGCCCTTCGGCTCGAGCCGGACCTCGCCGAGGCCAACAATAATCTCGGCATGATCCTCTGCAGGTCGGGCCACATCCCGGAGGGCCTGGCCCACATCGAGGCGGCCCTTCGCACGAAGCCGGACTTTGCGCCCGCGCACTTCATACGAGGCCTCGCGCTTCTCCAGACCGGGCGCACGGAGGAAGCCGCCGACGAGTTCCGGAAAGTCCTTGAGCTTCGCCCCAATGACCCATCGGCGCTCAAGATGCTCGGGGTCATCCGCAACTCCCGGTGAACCGTTCCTTAAACCATAGTCATATATCTCAAGCCACCTTGGAAGGAGGATGAGCAAGTGAGCCATGTACGCCGCACGAACGATGTTTGCGGCTAACCTGCGGATTCGCACCGCACTCCAAGAGCGCCCCTTTAGGGGGCGTCACGCTTCCAGCGCAGCGGCCACGAGCACCGTTGTTGGGT
>Ga0302279_10001188_pt1 | contig 37698 bp, 33 predicted proteins | sample III_Bog_N3_3_FD_194541 | JGI IMG/M metagenome (GOLD analysis project Ga0302279, IMG submission 194541) | Peat permafrost microbial communities from Stordalen Mire near Abisko, Sweden - III_Bog_N3_3 | ecosystem: Environmental > Terrestrial > Soil > Wetlands > Peat | place: Sweden: Abisko...
CGGAAGGACGCCCCCTTCCCGCGAAGCAACACGCCCTTCCGTCGGAAGGACGCCCCCTACCGCCGAACGATCGCGTCCCTCCCGCGCAAGGGCCCGCTCCTCCGCCGAACGATCACGTCCCTCCCACGCAAGGGCCCGCTCCTCCGCCGAACGATCGCCTCCCTCCCACGCCAGGGCGCGGCCTTGCTTCGCGGGATCGCCCTCCTCCCGGCGCAGGCCCGGTCGCTCCTCTAGCTGAGCGCGGCGAGGGCTCCCTCGAGCTCGCCCACGGCGTGGCTGTCGCCCTTCTTGCGCGCCGCGGCGATGCCGGCCTCGTACCACTCCCTGGCGTCGTCCTTGCGGGCGAGCTTGTCGAGCATCTGGCCGCACATCAGGTACATGGGGACGTAGTCGCTCTTGCGCGTACGGAGCGTCGTGAAGGTCTGCAGCGCCTCGTCGTGGCGTTCGAGGTTCCGGTACTCGAGCGCGAGCGCGTACCAGTGGAAGGGATCCTCGCTCCCCTCCTCCGTCAGCTTCTCCAGCATCTGAAGCTTCTTGCTCTTGGGAAGGGTCATGGGGGCTAGTTTCGCTCGATGACGCCGATGTAGGGGAGGTTTCGGTACTTCTCCGCGAAATCCAGCCCGTAGCCGACGACGAACTTGTCCTCGATCGTGAAGCCCAAGTAGTCGACCTTGACCGCGACCTTGGCGCGCGCGGGCTTGTGGAGGAGCGAGCAGACCTTCACGCTTCGCGGCTGGCGCGTGCGGAGGAGATCCATCAGGTGCGCGATGGTCAGGCCCGTGTCGACGATGTCCTCCACGATGAGCACGTCCTCGTGCTCGATGGGCCTCGAGAGGTCCTGCGTGATCTGGACGACGCCGCTCGACTCCGTCCCCTCGCCGTACGAGCGCACGCCGAGGAAGTCGACCCGGAGCGGCAGATCGATCGCACGCATCACGTCCGCCGCGAAGACGAAGCTGCCCTTGAGGACGCAGACCAGGACGAGCGGCTTTCCCTCGTACTCGCGCGTGATCTGCGCGCCAAGCTCGCGTACGCGCGCGGCGATGGTCTCGGTCGAAATCATGGTCACGAGGCGCTCGGTCATGGGGGAGGCTCATAGATTCGTGCGGCTCGGCCGTCAACGCGCCGCCGCATGGATCTCCAGGCTCGCTCCGTCGGTCGTGGCCGTCACCTCCCCGTCCCGGTCGGTGCGCCAGACGTTCACCTGACCGGCCGCGAGCGTCGCGAGCGTCGTCGCGTTGGGGTGGCCGAAGCGGTTGCGAACGCCGACCGAGATGACGGCTTCGCTCGGGTGCACCGCGGCGAGGAATGCCGGGCTCGTCGACGTGCGGCTCCCGTGGTGGCCCACCTTGAGCACGTCTGCCCGGAGCCGCGAGGCGCCGAGGGCCAGGAGCGACGCCTCTGCCTCGTGCTCCGCGTCGCCGACGAAGAGGAAGGCCCGCGCCCCGTACGACAGGCGGAGCACGAACGAGTTGTCGTTGGGTCCGCGATCGACGACGGGCCCGGGGCACGGCGCCAGCACCTCGACGAGCGCTCCGCCGAGGTCGTGCGGGCCGCACACGTCCGCGGGGTGGAGCACGGGGACGCCCTTGCTCCTCGCCTGTAGCAGCCACCGCGCGTAGCCGCCGCTGACCCCCTCCGCCTCGCCTTGCCCGGTGTCCCACACGGCCCCGACCCTCACGTTGGCCAGGCCGGTGGCGAGCCCCAGGAAGTGGTCGGGGTGCGGGTGGGACAGCGCCGAGACGGCTACCGTGGTGCGCCTCCGGGCGCGAAGCGCCGGCGCGAGGACGCGCGCGCCCGTGTCGAGTGGGCTCCCGACGAGCCCGCCACCGTCGATCGAGATGACCTCGCCGTCCGGGAGATCGACGAGCGCCGCGTCTCCCTGGCCGACGTCGAGGAAGGTCGCGCGCAGAAGGCCCCTGGGCGCCCCGGCGCGGCGCGCCCCTATCTCGGCGAGCAGGAGGGCGGCCAGCGAGACCGCGAGGACGGAGCCCCGACCGCGCGGAAAAACGAGGGAGGCAAGGGCCACACACGCAAAGACGAGCTGCCAGGACGACGGCGGCGGCACGTCGATCAGCATCCAGCGATCCCGGACGAACGCGCGCGCGACGAGCCTCACGAGCCCCAGCGCTCCGGACGCCGCGAGGGCGCAGCCCCGCTCGGCGGCCGGCCATGGCTCGAGGAGCGCGTGGAACAGGCAGAGCGGGAGCGCCGCCACGTCCCCCAGCGGAACGGCGATCAGGTTGGCCGCCACTCCCCCCAAGGGCAGCGTCGGAGCGAAGCGGGCGAGGATGGGCGCGCACGGGATCGTGGCGGCGAGCGTGGTCCCGGCGGCGCGGGCCACGCCCTCGGCCCACCGCGCACGGGTGATCGAGGCCGCGCGCGCCAGGCGGTCGCCCAGCGGCGTCGCGAACGCGAGCAGGCCGGCCGTCGCGCCACCCGACAGCAGGAACGATACGTCGAAGATGACGAGCGGGTCGAACGCCGCCATGGCCACGAGCGACAGGCCGAAGCTCCGCACGCCCGTCCCCCGCCTGCCGAGGACGCGCGCCGCGTACGCCGCCGTCATCATCCACGCGGCGCGCATCGTCGAGCCACCGCCGCCCGCGAAGTCTCCGTAGGCCCAGGCCGCGGCGATGCCGAGCGCGGAGGTGACGCGCGTGACCTCGAGCCGCCCTGCGAGCCACTCGATGCGGACGAGCAGGGCGTCCAGGGCGCGCTGGAACCCGGCGACGACGAGCACCAGATGCATCCCGGAGACCGCAAGGAGGTGGGCCAGGCCGCTGGCGCGGAACGCCGCGTCGTCCTCCTCGGACAGATCCGACTCCCCGAGCACCAGTGCACGCGCCATCGGGGCCGTGTCCCCTTCGAAGGTCGCCTCGATGCGACCGCGGACGTGCGCCCGGGCGCGATCGATCCACGCGCGCGGTCCCCAGCCGCGGCGACGCATGCGGGCGTCGATCACGCCGCCCGAGCGGAGGACCCCACGGCGCGCCTCCCCCGGGCGAGGATCGCCCGTGGCCGAGTTCCACATCCGCTCCGGCTGGGCGAGCTGGGCGACGATGTCGAGCTCGTCTCCCCGGGCGAGGTCGGCCGGGCCCCCGTACAGGGTCGCGCGGCCCGCCCACGGGATCGACGCGCCGTCGCACGTGATGTCGGTGAGCCAGCCGACCCAGCGGAGCGTCCCACGTACGCCCACCGGAGACTCCTCCACGCGGGCGCGCCCGGCGCAGCGCATCGGCAGTGGCAAGGCGAGCGCGGCCGTGTCACGCGCCGCCGCGTGCCGCTCCATGGCGCGTTCGGTGCGCCAGGCGCCGACGCACGCGGCGGCGCAGGCGACCACGAGCACGATGACGCGAGGCCGGCGCACCTGGACCCAGGCCAGCGCTCCCACGAGAAGGAGGGCAAAGGCCGTCTCCACGGGCGCCACCGGGAGGACCGCGCCTGCGACGAGCGCAACACCGACCACGACCATGCCATCCACGCCCACGCTGTCGCACGTGGCGTGCCGGTGGCACACCGGCGGAAAGCCCCGGTGTTCCGGGGTGCCGCGGGTGGCCGGGACAGCACCCACACTGTCCCTGGACGGACGCGTTGCTGAAGGAGGCGTCCGCGCCTACGCTGGGAAAGAGTGTTGCGTTTTCTTCTCCCTTACCTGCGTCGTGCGCCGTGAACGAGCGCTTCATTCGCTGCCCTCACTGCGGCATGCCCCACGAGGAGTCGCGCGACGTTTGCCCGTCGACCGGCAAGCCCATCGATCGCAAGAGCGCGAGCCGGCTGGGCATCACCCGCAACCTGCCCGTCCAGGCGCCGCCCTCACCCCCGAGCTCTTCGCGGTTCGAGGTGGCCCGCAAGGCCGCGCCCAAGCCCCCGCCGCACCGCGTGGGGACGGGCTCGTACTCCGTCGCGCGGCGCGACCTCATCGGCAAGACGATCGGCGGCAAGTACACCGTCCGCGCCGTGCTCGGCGAGGGCGGGATGGGCACCGTGTTCGAGGCGCTGAACCTCGCCATCGGGCGGCAGGTCGCCATCAAGGTGCTGCACGCGACCCAGCTTCGCAAGAAGGACGCCGTGCGCCGGTTTCATCAGGAGGCGCGCGCCGCGGGGGCCATCGGTCACCCGAACATCTGCGAGGTCTACGATCTCGGGACCCTCGACGACGGGTGCCCTTACCTCGTCATGGAGAAGCTCGTCGGCGAGACCCTGGCCGACCGCATCTTGCGCGAGGGCGGGCTGCCGACCGACGAGGTGATCGACATCCTGACGCAGGTGCTGTCGGGCCTCGTCGCCGCCCACGAGAAGGGCATCGTCCACCGCGACATCAAGCCCGAGAACGTGTTCCTCACGCGGCGCGTCGGCTGCCCGCCCGTCGCGAAGCTCGTGGACTTCGGCGTCTCGAAGATGATCGCCGCGCAGCGCGCGGAGGGCGAGGACAAGGAGATGGACCTCACGCGCACGGGCATCGTGCTCGGGACGCCCTACTACCTCGCGCCGGAGCAGGCGCGCGGGGACCGCAACCTCGACGCGCGCGTCGATCTCTATGCCTCGGGCGTCATGCTGTACGAGGCGCTGACCGGTCGCCGGCCGTTCACCGCGGCGAACTACAACGCGCTCCTCATCAACATCCTGACCCGGAGCCCGCGCCCTCCGAGCGAGCTGCGGCCGGACCTGCCCGCGGGCTTCGACCAGCTGCTCGAGAAGGCGATGGCGCGCGAGCCCTACGATCGTTACCAGAGCGCGGTCGAGTTTCAGACCGATCTTCAGCGGCTCTCGCAGCGCGGGCACTCGGTGGCGAGCCAGGCCCCGCGTGAGCCGCTTCCGCTCCGGGGGGAAGAGGGCTCGTCCTTCGACGCGTCCACGCCGGCCTTCGGCTCGCCGCCGCGCGCGCCGGCCGCGAGGCGCGCTCCCGCCATGCCGGCCCCGCCGCCGCGCCCGCCCGCCCCCGCGTCCGTCCCGAGACCTCCGCAGCCAAGCCAGCAGGCCGCAGCCAGGGCTGCGGGGTTCGACGATCTGCCGACCGAGGTCCAGTCCCCCGACCACATCCGTATCGCGATCGAGGAGCACGAGCCGACGACCCTGATGGACAACCACGAGCTCCGCCGTATCGTCGCGACCGCTCGCACCGCGCGCGGGCGGGGCGACAGGCCTCCGAAGCAGCCGTTCGAGGTCGATTTCCGCGACGACAGCAAGACCGACGTGATGAACGCGGACCTCCAGAGCGAGCTCGCCAAGGCTTCGCAGAAGCCACCGCGTCCGCGCCGGTGAGCCTCGTGGTAGCATCGGGGCATTAACCGCGACCTCATAGGCACCACCATCGGTCGCAAGTACCTGGTCCGGGAGATCCTGGGCGAGGGCGGGATGGGTACCGTCTACGAGGCGTCGAACCTGACGATCGGGCGCGCCGTCGCCGTCAAGGTCCTGCACCCGCAGCAGATGCGGAGGCAGGAGGCCATCAAGCGCTTCCACCACGAGGCGCGCGCCGCGGGGGCCATCGGGCACCCGAACATCTGCGAGGTGTACGATCTGGGCACCCTCGACGACGGCCGGCCGTACCTGGTGATGGAGAAGCTCGTCGGCAAGACGCTGGCCGATCGCATCAAGGAGGACGGTGGGCTCCCTCTCGCCGAGGTCGCCGACGTGCTCACCCAGGTGCTGTCCGGTCTCGTGGCAGCCCACGCCAAGGGCATCCTCCACCGCGACATCAAGCCGGAGAACATCTTTCTGGCGGCGCGGGTCGGGTGTCCGCCCGTCGCGAAGCTCCTCGACTTCGGCGTCTCCAAGATGATCGCGCCGCAGGGCGCCGGCGCCGAGCCGGACGACGAGATGATGAACCTGACCCGCACGGGGATGGTGATGGGGACGCCGTATTACATGTCGCCCGAGCAGGCGCGCGGCGAGCGCGACCTGGATGGGCGGGTCGACCTCTATGCCTGCGGTGTGCTGGCCTACGAGGCGGTCACGGGGCGGCGCCCGTTCCTCGCCAACAACTACCACGCGCTGCTCGTCATGATCCTCGAGGGGCGCCTCCGCGCGCCGCGCGAGCTCCGTCCCGATCTTCCTCCGGCGTTCGAGCGCATCATCGAGAAGGCGATGGCCCGGCAGCGGAGCGACCGGTACGCGAGCGCTGCGGACTTCCAGCGCGACCTCCAGCGCCTCGAGACCGCCCAGTCGCCCCCGGCGCCCGAGCCGCCGCTCGCGGCGAGCGCGTCACGCCCCATCAAGCCGCCGCGCATGGGGCTGCCGGTGGTGGAGCTCTCTTCGGACGATCTGGGCTCGGCGAGCTCCGCGAACGTGCCGGCGGCGAAGCCTGCCTTGACGGGCTTCGAGGACATGCCGACCGAGATCCAGGGGCTTCGAGACTTCTCGATGGCGGAGTACGACGACGACGTCGCGACGACCCTCATGCGCGAGGACGAGGTCCGGGCCGCCTCCAGGAAGCCGCCGCCGGCGGCCCCGAAGACCATGAAGCCGTTCGACGCCGACGAGACGACGCGGATGGATCCGCGCCCTGATCACCTGCGCGTCCCGCCGCCCCGCAAGAAGGCGCCGCGCTGACCGTCAGTTGATGCCCATCGCCTCCATGATCGCGCCGCTGACCATCGCCGCGGCCCCGAGCCCCGCGGCGATCGCGCCGCCGACGAAGCCCCAGAGGAGCTTGGAGACGAGCTGCTCCTCGGACTTGTTCGTCAGGATGAGCTCCCCCAGGCCGTTCGGGGAGGCCGCGTAGAGGACGAGCTGGCTACCGGGCACCATCCGGTACCCATCGCTCACGGGGGGCCCCGGCTCCCTCCGCGAGGGACCGATGGCGTAGACGCTGTCGCCGGGGCAGAGCAGCTGCTCCTCGTAGCGCATCGCCTTGTTGAAGCCGAGGAACGACGTCGACTTCAGGCCGCGGGCCGCGAGGAACGCCTCGAGGTGCGCCGGGGCGTCCTTGAAGGTGCCCGAGTTGGCGACCTGCTGGCTGTCGAGGATGACGTTGGCCTGGGGCGGCATCACGCGGGCAAGCTGGCCCGAGCCGTCGTCGACCATGAAGGGACGACCGTCCGTCTCATTCACGACCGTGGCCCAGTACCGGCTTCGCCCCGCGGACCTTTGCTCCTGCACGATGATGCGGGCCCACACCGCCTGGCGGCCGCTGAACGGCGCCGCGACGACGCCCTGCTCGCTCGGGACGATGCGTCCCTTGATCTCCACCGGCCCGCTTCCCGGCGCCTGCGCGATCGGGGACGTCGGGGTCTGGATGATGCGCTTTCTGCGCTGCAGGTTGGGGATACCCTTGAAGAGCGCGATGGCACCAAAGAGGAAGAAGATGCCTCCGAGGATGAGCAGTCCGATACCCATGCTTCGAGGCTAACGGACGAGCTCGCGGGTGGCGAGCGGTTCGGAGACCCGCGTTTCACGTCCCGAGCTGGATGGAGGTCGAGCGGCGCTCCCACTTGCCGCTGTCGTGGCCGTCGTCACGGCCGCCGTCGTCCGCGGCGTCGCCGAAGAAGGCGAGCAGCTCGTCGCGGCGGGCCTTGGCGTCGGCGCGCCCCATCTCGATGAGCTGCCGGCAGAAGGTGCCGTCGAAGAGGAGGTAGCTCGCGAGGTCCGCCTCGGTGCCGCCGCCCAGATCGAGCATCGTGAGGAGGCGCTTCGTGACGATGGGATCGCCCCGGAAGCGCCCCCGCTGCACGTGCTCGCTCGCCAGCCGGCCGATGTCCTCGCTCGGGTGGAGCGCGAGGCATTTGACGGGCCGGTACGCGGGCCGGTCGTGCTTGTCCGCGGCCGCGCTCATCTTCTCCGTGAACTCCGGACCGTAGGCGGAGATGCCGTCGGCGAGGACGTTGTTCATCCGGTTGAGGAGATCGATGTCGACGTCGACGTGGTCGAGGAGGAACGCGTTCAGGATCTTGCCCATGAGAAAGGCCGCGCCCGGGGCCTGCGCGCCTGCCTGAACGCCCTCCTGCGCGACCACGCCCTTCACCTCGCGTGACCCTCCCACGGCGAAGATGTGCGTCGCGCCGAGGCGCAGCGCCGGGGCGATGGGCGTGTTCTGGCGCAGCCCGCCGTCCAGGTAGAGCTCGTTGTCGATCCGCACGGGCGGGAACAGGAACGGGATGGCGGCGCTGGCGAGGGCGTGGTGCGGGCCGATGTGGTCGGCGCGGTAGAGCGTGCGCGGAGGGGCGTGCTGGGGGATGACCGAGTCCGGAGACGTCTGCATGAAGACCACCGTGCGTCCGGTCGACACCTCCGTGGTGGACACGGTGAGCGCCCGCAGCTGCCTGCGACGGAGGCAGCGCGCGACCGCCCGCCAGCTGATCTCGCGCTGCACGAGGTCCGCCATCGGGCGAACGTCGAAGAGGCCCGTCCCGTCCTTCGTGCCGCCGAGCAAGAGGCGCGGGAGCGTGAAGACCTGGCGCATGCCGAAGCCGAGCACGCGCGTCAGCTGAAGATCGCTCCAGAGCTCGACGAGCCGCCGCAGCCCGAGCACCGGGTCGGCGAGGTGCGCGGCGAGGTAGCACGCGTTGATCGCGCCGACGCTCGTGCCGCACAGGATGTCGAGCCGCGGCGGGGCGCCGCGCAGCCGCGTCAGATCGTCGAAGATGTACCAGAGCGTACCGACTTCGTAGGCGCCGCGGGCTCCGCCCCCGCTCAGGATCATCGCGACGCGTCGTTGCTCTCTCGCCGGGGTGCTCATCGTCATGCAGGTTTGCTCGTGTGTGCCGGGGGCGGTACCGCTTCCCGATCCAGCGGTTCGGTGGCCTGGGCAGAGCCCAGAGGTGAGAGCGAGGGCGGCATGGGGGGCTGCCCCGCTCCCATGTTGAGCGAGCCGGGGCCCTGGGAGCCTCCCCAGATGGACACGGTCCGCGGTGCGAGGGATGCCGGGATGGGAGTCGCGTCGAAGAGCCCTGCCACGAGCGGGCGCTGGACGAACAGGCGCCGCATGCGCGGGTCGCGGATGGTCGACATCAGCGCTGTCGCATAGTCGACCGCGCGCTGGCGCGCCAGCGGTGCTTGCGGAGAACCTGCACGCTTCAGCGCGTCGGCGGCGAGCACGCGCGTCTCGAGGCCGTACTCGCAACCCTGGAGCGCTTCGACCGCCCCGAGGGCCGTCGTCGCGAGGAGCGTCGCGGCGTGGATCTCCCCCGCATCGACGCGGGCGGCGGCCTCGATGGCGAGCGCGTAGAAGTGGAAGCTCACGAGCGCCTGCGTCTCCGCGAGGCGCCGCCCTTCCACCGCGTACGCGATGGCCCCGCGCGCGTCCCGCCGCATCCGCGCGAGGGCCGCGCGCGTCACGTTCTCCTGTGTCGCGATGTAGATGCTGCCCGTCGCGGCGTTGAGCGCCGCGGCGTCGCGCACGAACGTCTCCGCGGCGTCGAGCTCGTTCTGCTCGATGCTCACCTGGGCGCTCACGAGCAGCGTGTCGGACCAGCCGTCCTGATCGCTGTAGCGCTCGTGCGCGTCGCGAGCGCGCTTCAGGTACGCCTTGCCGCGCGCGATGTCCCCGAGCCGGCAGTACGCGTGGCCGATGTTCGAGAGGGTCTTCGCGATCTGGAAGCGTCCGCCGATGGAGAGGTCGATCTGGATGGAGCCGAGGGCAAGGGCGATGGCGTCCTCGTAGCGGCCCTGGACGAACATCGCGTACGCGAGCGAGTTGCGGGCGCGCGCCTCCTGGCGCCGCGCGCCCACCTTGCGGAAGACCGCGATGGCGTCGACGTACGCGTCGACCGCCTCGCGGACGCGCCCGACCCAGCGGAGAAGAACGCCCCGCGCCTGCAGCACTTCGGCGCGCGCGCGGACGGGCATGTTCGGGTGGACCTTGGGGTCGCACGCCGACAGGGCGCGGTCGCACGCCGCGAGCGCGCCCTGCACGTCGCCCGACTCGCGCAAGAGGGCGCTCATCAGGGCCTCGGCCTCGATCTCGAGGGCCGAGAGGTTCGCGCCGTGGGCGAGCTCCGCCGCGCGCTTGACGAGCGGCAGGCCGTGGGCGAGGCGCCCCTCGTCGAGATCGAAGTGCGCCGTGCGCAGGAGCGCGATGCAGGCCACGCGCGGCGTCCCGATGGCCTTCGCGACGCGGCGCAGGGCGTCGAGGTGGCGGACGCGCTCGCGCCGGCGGCCGATGACCCGGTAGCTCGCCTCGAGCGCCTCGTGCGCGCCGAACGCCCGAGGGTCGTCCGAGGCGATGTGGATCAGGGCGCGCTGGAAATAGCGGATGGCGAGCTGCGTCTGGTAGCTGTTCTTCGCGGCGTTGGCCGCCTCGATGTAGAAGTCCGCCGCGCGGGACGCGGACTCGCCGCGCGCGAAGTGGCGCGCGACGATCGCCGCCGACAGCCCGCGCGCGAGCGAGGTCTGCGCGAGCTGCTCGCCGAGCTCGCGGTGCATCCGGGCGCGCCGCTCCGTATCGAGGGCCACGTACGCGACGTCCCGCGTGAGCGGGTGGCGGAAGTCGATCGCCTCGCCCTTGCGATCGCAGAGGCCGCGGGCGCAGAGGCGCACGACCGGCTCCTCGTAGTCGGGCGCGAGCTTGGCGAGGTCGGCCGTCGCGACGGGGCCGCCCGCGACGGCCAGCCAGTCGACGATCGCGTGCTCCGCCGGGGGCAGCTCGGTCAAGCGGTCGGCGACGAGCTGCTCGAGCGTCTGCGGCAGGTTCGGGCCGCCCGCGTCCGCGAGCGACGAGCGCGCGAGGACGTGGTTCGGCTCCCCGCCGGGCACCGGGACCTCGCGGATCTCGAGCGTGCCGCGCTCGAGCAGCGCGTCCACCATCTCGAGGAGAAAGAAGGGGTTACCCGCCACGCGCGGCATCAGATCGGCGCACACCTGGCGCACGCCCTCGCGCACGCCGAGGCGCGTCTCCACGAGCCGGACCTGCTCCTCGGTCGAAAGGCCGCGCAGCTCGATGCGCATGACGCCGTGGAGGAGCGAGGTCACGCGGTCCTCCTGCCGCGTCACGAGCACGAGCAGGATGGGGAGCGGATCGGGCTGCTTCAGGATCTCGATCAGCATGTCGAGGCTCTGCTTGTCGGCCCACTGCATCCCCTCGAAGACCACGACGAGAGGCTGGTTCAGCGCGATGGCGGCGAAGAGGTTTCGCACGCCGCTCGTCACCATGCGGCGGCGGAAGTTCGCGTCCTCGTCGTCCCCGCCCGCGGCCTGGCGGTTGGTCGCGAGCTCCGCGAGGCGCGCGACCATCGGGTTGCTCGCGTCTCCCTGCGCGGCGCCGCCGCCTGCGCGCGCGATGAGGCTGCACACCTCCTCGAACGGCTCGTCCCCGCTCGTGCCGATGACGTCGCGGACGAGCTCCGCGATGGCGCTGAAGGGCAGCTCGATGCGCGCGGGCGAGCACTCGACGCGGACGACGCGCGCGTTGGGCGGCAGCTCGGTCACGAAGGTCCCGACGAGCGCCGTCTTGCCGATGCCGAGCTCCCCGACGACCGCGCGGCAGGTGAGCGTCCCGCTGCCGCCCTCGCTCACGGCCTGGTGGTAGGCGGCGAGCAGATCGGCCTTCTCGACCTCTCGCCCCACCAGATCGCTCGGCGCGTTGACCACGTCGCCGAGCCGCTCCTCGCGCGAGAGGCTCCGCTCGAGCGCGTAGATGCGCATCGTCTTGGGCAGCTCGATGCCTGCGGGCGCCGCGAGCTGCAAGGTGGGCGCGTCTCCCCAGCCGAACTCGTGGCGCACGAGGCGGTAGACGCCCCCCGCGACCCACGTGCGCCCCTGCGGGGTCTCCCTGCCGAGCGTGTCGGCCAGGAAGCTCGCCGGATCGTGGAGCACGTAGCGGACGAGGTGGCCCTGCGGGTCCCGGGCGCCCGACGCGATGCCGCGCACGACGCCGATCGAGGCGCCGAGGGGCAAGGAGAGGTCGTCCTTCATGCCCGCGAGCGCCTCGTGCGTGTCGAGGGCGAGCCACGCCGCGTCGGCCGCCGCGCGCGCGGGGTTGCCGCCCAGGCCGGCGATGGCGCGCGCCTCGACCTCGCTCGTCCAGAGCCAGCGCATGCCGCGCTTGTAGGCGATGTCTCCCAGCGTGGTGCGCAGGCGGTCGAGGGGGCGGCCGGGGAGGATGCCGTCCTTGCTCTCGCGCGCGCCCACGCCGTGGAGGCGGAGCGTGACGACGGCGACGTGCCGCACCTCGCGCGGCCCGTCCGCCGGCTGCGCGACGCGGCGGATGCCGACCGGGGTGTGGTGGCGCGGGTCCATCACCTCCGGCTCCGAGGGATCGCGCGGTAGCTCGGGCGGCACCAGGCTGAGCGCGCCGCCCTCGAGCCCGCTGATGGCCATCGGGGCGGCTGCCTGCGTGCGGTTCTCGGGCTCCCGGCGCGAGGGCTCCGGCGCGTCGTGCGCGTCGAGCGGCGGCGGCGCCTCGCTCAGGCCCGGGTGCGTGTTCTCGCGCACGAAGAGCTGCGCGATGGTCGCTTCGAGGGTCGACGCGTCGACCAGCTCCTGCCGCCCGAGCAGCGCCCGCCCTATCGCCGCGGCCATGTCCCTGCCGGTCGCGTAGCGATCCTCGCGCTTGGGCGCGAGCGCGCGCATGGCGATGGCCTCGAGCTCGGGCGGTATGTCGCCCGCGTACGTGCTCGGCGGCTCGACGAGGCCCGAGCGGACGATGTCGAGCAGCGCCTCCCCGCCGAGCCCGCCGTGCAGCGGCTTGCCGGTCAGCGCCTCCCACAGGATGACCCCCAGCGCGTAGAGGTCGCTTCGCCGATCGACCTTCTCGCCCCGCGCCTGCTCGGGCGACATGTACCCGAACTTGCCCTTGAGGACGCCCGTCTCCTCGACGAACATCTTCGCGGTCGCGATGCCGAAGTCGGCGATCTTCACGCTCCCCTCGAACGAGAGCAGCAGGTTCTGCGGCGAGACGTCGCGGTGGACGATCTCGAGCGGCCCTCCGCCCTCGTCCTTCTTCTCGTGGGCATAGTGGAGCCCCTTGGCGGCCTCGGCGATGACCCACGCGCACACCCACGAAGGGATGCGCGTACCCTTCTGCTTGGCGCTGCTCATGAGGCGCCCGAGGTCGGGGCCCTCGACGTACTCCATGGCGAGCAGCTGGCCCTCGTCCCCTCCGTCGTAAAATTCGTACACTTGCACGACGTTCGGGTGGTTCAGCCTGGTGGCGAGCTGCGCCTCTTCCACGAACATCGTGCGAAAGCGTCGCGAGGCCCCGTGCGTGGGCAGGATGCGCTTGACGACCAGGACCTTGTAGGTGCCCTCGGCCCCTCGCTTCTTCGCGAGGAAGACCTCCGCCATCCCGCCCGCGCCGAGGCGGCGAATGAGCTCGAACTGGGCGAGCTGGCTGGGCGTGCCCCGCGCGGGGGCCTGCGAAGGAGCGCGGTCAGCGCCGTTGGTGGGGGGGCTCGTCGACATCGTGGCGGAGCGGGCGCGGGTTCTCGCCTGGATTGTCGCACAAACGTCACTCTGTCGGGCCCCTCGCGTCGGAGGCCGATCCACGTGTAGTCTCGGACGATCCGCCGGGAGCGGGGGCGTCCCCCTACCCGGACACGGTCCCAACGATGGTCGAAGACCTCCCCGAACAGCCTGAGCCTGCCGCGCAGGGCACCTTCGAAAAGACGCCCTTCCCGCATCTGCTCGTCTACGCCTACGACCGGCAGCTGCTCGGGACGATGGAGTTCGTCGGCCCCACCGGGGAGACGGGGACGGTGCTCTTCATCGAGGGCTGTCCCATCAAGGCGCGGACGAGCGAGCCCGTCGCTTACCTCGGCCAGGTCTTGCAGGACCTCGGGATGATCGACGAGGCGACCCTCAACTCCTCCCTCCGGCGCCTGGCCGAGGAGAAGCGCCTTCACGGCCAGATTCTCCTCGAGGAGGGCGCGATCACGCAGGATCAGCTCCTCCAGGGGCTGCGTATGCAGCTCGCGCGCAAGCTCCAGTACGTCGCGCACATGCCGCCCGAGACGACGTTCGCCTACTACGAGGCGTTCGACCCGCTCGCCGCGTACGGCGGGGACGAGGACGCCACGCTCGATCCGTACCCGCTCGTGTGGGCCGCCATCCGCGAGGAGCCCTCGTGGGAGCACGTTCACACGGCGCTCACCAAGGTGGGCTCGTTCGGGCTGCGGATCGGGCCCGAGGGGGAGACCGATCGCTTCTGCTTCGACCCGAACGAGCAGACGCTCATCGAGCTCCTGCGAACGCGCACCTACCGGATGCACGACCTCAGCGCGGCGGGCGCGCTCTCGCCTCGCCTCACGCAGCTGCTCGTCTACTGCCTGCTCATCACGAAGCAGGTCGAGCTCGTGCGCGAGTCGATGGTCCCCGCGCCGCCCGCCCCCGCGCCAGAGCCAGAGCCCGAGCCCGAGCCCGAGCCGCCTTCGTCGCGCAACCCGCTGCCGAGCGAGGCGTCTGCGCCCGCGCAGGCGGTCGCGCGGATGAAGCTCCAGCCGCTCTCGGTGAAGAAGAACAACCGACCCGCGGCCGTCGAGGAGAAGGCCGTGGGTCTACCGTGGGATCGGAGGCTCACGCCGCCCTCGGGGATGGCGGCGACCGCCCAGCCCGTCCCGGCGGCCCCGCGACCGCCCCCCGCGGAGATCGAGCCACGCACGGTGCCGCGGGCGTCGCCCGTGGAGATCGAGCCACGCACGGTGCCAAACCAGGCGATCGTGCCGAGCGCGCCGATCGCGAAGCCGATCGCCCCGGGTCCCCCCGTGGCCCTGCCCTTCGCGCCCGAGCCGCCGAAGCCGCAGCCCGCCGCGCCGGTAGTCCGGCCCGCTGCTACGCCGGCCGCCAGCCCGGTGAGCCCGCGCCCGCCTACGGCGGGCCCACCGGTGAGCGTGCGCTCCCCCAACCCGGCGCCCGCTGCGAGCCCGCGCCCGCCGGCCGAGGCGCCCGCCCCGCCCAAGCTGACGGTGGAGATGGCGACGCGGAGGGCCGAGATCGTCGAGCGCGCGGCCGTCATCGAGAGCCAGAACTACTTCGAGATGCTCGGGCTCGCGCGCGACTCGACGCCCGAGCAGGCGACGACCGCGTTCTTCACGCTCGCCAAGCTGTGGCACCCCGATCGCGTCCCCGCGCCGCTCGCGGACGTGAAGGACGAGTGCGCGAAGATCTTCGCCCACATGAGCGAAGCGCACCAGACGCTGCTCGACAAGGACAAGCGCTCCAAATACATGACCTTGCTCCGCGACGGCGGGGCGACGCCGGAGTCGCAGGATCAGATCATCCGCGTCCTCGAAGCGGCGACCAACTTCCAGAAGGCCGAGATCTGCATGAAGAGGAACGATCTCGTGCAGGCGGAGGACTTCTGCAAGAAGGCCATCGACGCCGACCCGGGACAGGCCGAGTACCAGGCGCTCCACGCCTGGCTCGACGCGCTCAAGCCGGCCAACCAGAGCCCGTCGATGTCGGAGGAGATCATCAAGCGGCTCACGAAGGCGCTCACCATCAACGCGAACTGCGAGCGCGCGTACTTCTACCGGGGCATGCTCCAGAAGCGGCTGCAGCACGAGGCGGCGGCCGTGAAGGACTTCCGCAAGGCCTACGAGCTGAACCCGCGGAACATCGACGCGCAGCGCGAGGTGCGCCTGGCGGAGATGCGCGGCGGGCCCGGCTCGGCGGCGGCGGGCAAGAAGAAGAAGGGCGAGGAGGAGAAGGGCGGGCTCCTCGGGAAGCTGTTCAAGAAGTGACAAGGGCGGGCTCCGCCCGCCTTGTCATCCTGAGCGAAGCGAAGGATCCCCGTCAGGACCCGGTGCGCGTCGGGGGGATCCTTCGGCTGCGCCTCAGGGTGACAGGGGGGCCATGGACCTGGGCTCCTCCGTCACGAGACCGCCGAACATCGCGCGGAAGGCGTCGACCGTGGTGTTGGCGGCGGCGGCGAGCTTCGCGAGCTCGCGCGCGTCGTCGAAGTCCTCCCGGCGAAGCCGGAGCATGTAGCTCCTCGCGATCTTGTAGTAGTCGCTCTCGACGTCGACCATCCGCACGCGCATGCGGCCGGTCGTCGGGTCCATGATCTCCTTGAAGGGGATGGGCTTGAAGCGCCCGTCCTGGATCGAGATGAGCGCCCCCGTGCCTCCGTCGAGGATGTAGCGGGCCGCGCAGTAGCCGAGGTCGCGCGTGTACTCCATGTCGAAGGGGATCGGGTCGGCGCAGCGGACCTCGTAGCCGATGTTCTTGGCCACGATGGTGGGCCTGACGCCGAGGGCCGCGAGCCGCTTCTGGACGGCGTGCTTGATGATGTCCCCGAAGTTGATCTCGGCGATGCGGATGTGGTCGTGCGCGTCGCGCTCGACGACGGCGAGATCGGCGATGTCCTTCTCGGGCAGGATCTCGACGAGCCCCTCGGCGAGGACGGCCACGCCGTCGCTCCGGCCGGCGGCCACGCGCTTCAGGATCGAGCCCGCGAGCGTGTCGACCAGCACGGACAGGCGCGTCTCCCGGCAGTGAAACTCCTCGGGGATGAGCGTCAACGTCGCGCCCGCGCTCTTGCCGATGCCGAGCGCGAGGTGGCCGGCCTTGCGGCCCATCGCGATGACGAAGTACCAGCGCGACGTCGTCTTGGCGTCGACCATCAGGTTGTGGACGATCTCGACGCCGATGTGACGCGCCGTCTGGTAGCCGAACGTGCAGATGCTGGGGGGGAGATCGAGGTCGTTGTCGATCGTCTTGGGGACGTGGACGACGCGGAGGGACCCCTTCGACGCCTCGGACAGCTTGTGCGCGGTGAAGCAGGTGTCGTCTCCCCCGATGGTGATGAGCATCCCGACGCCGAGCTTGTTCAGCGACGCCAGCGTCTGCTCGAGCTTCTTCGGGTCCTTCGTGGGGTTCGCGCGGGCGATGCCGATGGTCGAGCCGCCGCGGAAGTGGATGCGGCTCGTGTCGGCGATGGTGAGCGGGGTGACGTGCGAGGTGTCCCCCTCCATGAGCCACCGGAAGCCGTCCTGGATGCCGAGCACCTCGGTGTCCGACAGGCAGCCGCGGATGGTCGCGGCGCCGATGACGCTGTTGATGCCGGGCGCGGGGCCTCCGGCGACGACGATGGCGAGCTTGGGCTTGGGCGGGGCGCTGGGATGGGCTGACACGGCGGGGGATTCTGCCATGAGCTGGGCGCCGGTTGCAGCGGAAGGGAAGAAATGGTGGATGAGCCCGATGAGCTCCCCCCGGAACCCTTGGCTCTCCCCCCGCGACGGCGCGGAGCTGCCCGTCCTCTCGGTCGGAACGATGAACTTCGGCAAGCGCACGACGCGCGAGGAGAGCGAGCGGATCGTCGCGCGCGCGATCGAGGCCGGCCTGCTCTTCTTCGACACGGCGAACGTCTACGTCGAGGGCGAGTCCGAGCGGATCCTCGGCCGCGCCCTCAAGGGCAAGCGTGACCGCTGCTTCATCGCCACCAAGGTCGGCGTCTGGGGGCTGCCGAAGAACCCCGAAGGGCTCTCGCGCGCAGTCGTCCTCCGCGCGATCGACGACAGCCTGAAGCGGCTCGGCACCGACTACGTCGACGCCTACTACCTGCACGCGCCCGATCCGAAGACGCCCATCGAAGAGACGGTGGACGCCATGAAGGAGCTCCTCGGTGCGGGCAAGGTGCGAAGCTGGGGCGTCTCCAACTACGCGTCCTGGCAGGTGCTCGAGATCGACAGGCTCTGCGACGAGCGCGGCATGCCGCGGCCGGCGCTCTCGCAGGTCGTCTACAACCTCCTCATCCGGCAGATCGAGGTCGAGTACGTCGCCTTCGTCCGGCGCTACCCCATCCACACGACGGTGTTCAACCCGCTGGCCGGGGGTCTGCTCGCCGGCAAGCACCGCCAGGCCGAGATCCCCAGGGGCTCGCGGTTCGACAACAACAGGATGTACCAGCGGCGCTACTGGTCCTCGCGGTTCTTCGAGCTCGTCGACGCGATCGCCCTCGTCGCGAAGAGCGAAGGGATGACGCCCGTGGACCTCGCGTACGCGTGGCTCGCGGGGCGCCCGGGGGTCGACTCGATCCTCGTCGGCCCGGCCAGCGTCGCGCAGCTCGACGACGCCATCGTGGGCGTCGCGAAGAAGCTCTCGCCCGAGGCCCTCGCCAGGCTCGACGACATGCACGTCGCCTTCCAGGGGACCGACGCCCGCTACGCGCGGTAAGGCGAGCCGACGCCCACCGCCGGCCGTCCGGCGGTGGGCTCGGGTCCCTCTTCTCTTCCCTCTCCTGGGCGCTGCCCTACCTGGTCACACCTTCGGGGTGCCAGGCGTTGCAGGCGGGGCCGGTCGGACACGCGAAGAACTTCTTCCACGCGAAGATGGCGGTCCGACGCGGGAGACGGCGCCCTTCCAGCGGAAGATGGCCGTCAAACGGCCGCGGCGTGCCGATCTGCCATGGGAACGTGGACGCACAGCGGGTCCTCGCCGAGCACGTCGCCCGTGGCCGCCCAGGCCCGCGCGCGCGATCCGCCGCACGCCCCGCGCAGCTCGCACCGCCCGCACCGCCCGTGGAAGGAGTCCACGTCGCGCAGGCCGCGGAAGAGCGGCGACTCGCGGTAGATGCGGAGCGGGTTCTCGAGGCCGACGTTGCCCGCCGACACGGGGAGAAACCCCGAGGGATACACGTCGCCGTCGTGGCCGATGAACATCACGCCGTTGCCGTCGCGGATCCCCGCGGCGTGCCCGTGGCCGGGAGGAGCCCCGCCCACGTGCCCGACGATGCGGCGGTAGAAGGGGGCCTCGGTGGTCGTGAAGACGGGCCCGGGCCGCACCTTGCCGCGCTCGGCGAACCACACGAGGAGCCGCTCCGCGGCCGCCGCGTCGATGGGCTCGAGAACCGAGCCGCGCCCGACGGTGACCAGGAAAAACAGGCTCCACCGCGCCGCGCCCAGCCGTCGCACGAGCTTCTCGATCTCCGGCATGTCCGGGAGCGTCTCGGCGCTGACGAGGGTGTTCACCTGGAACGGGAGGCCGACCTCGCGCGCGCGCGCCGCGGCGACGAGCGTGCGCGCGAAGGTGCCCTCGATGCGGCGGATGTCGTCGTGCCGGGCCTCGGTCGAGCCGTCGACGGAGAGCGAGATGGCGTCGACGCCCGCCTCGCTCAGCCGGACGATCACGTCGGCGGTGAGCCGCGGGGTGGCGCTCGGCGAGACGGAGATGTGGAGGCCGAGCGCGCGCGCCGCGGCGATGAGGTCGAAGAGATCGCCGCGCTCGAGCGGGTCGCCGCCCGTCAGGATGAGGTGGGGCTTGGGATCGGCGGCCGCGAGCTGGGAGATCAGGCGGAGGCCGGCCCGGTGCGTGAGCTCGGACGGCTCGGCCACGGGGGTGGCCTCGGCGCGGCAATGGCGGCACGCGAGCGAGCACGCGCGGGTGATCTCCCAGTAGACGCGGGTAGGCGCGTCGGCGTGCACGAAGCGTGGGGACGTGGAGGGAGGCCGTGCGTCGAGGGGAGCGCCCATGCGGGCCTCTCTCGCAAGGGCCGTACCCTCGGCGCGCTGGCGATTTCTGCAGCGCCCGAGGCCCCCCTTGTCTCGTCCCGGCCGCCGGTGCGCGCGCAGAACCGGCGTCCTCGCGCAAGACGTGCGCTTGCGCTTCGCAGCCTCGTGACGACCTGTCTCAGTGAACGGGGTGATCGCGCCGCACGCCTTCCAGCTGCGCGTTCACCTCCGCGCCGACGACGATGGCGAGGCTCGACACGTAGAGCCAGAGGAGCACCACCGCCACGGTCGCGAGGCTGCCGTAGTAGACGGCGTAGTGGCCGATCGTCCGCACGTAGGCGCCGAAGCCCCACGTCACGACCGTCCACAGGACGATGCCGACGAGCGTTCCCGGCCACACGCGGCGCCGGATGGCCGCCTTGTGCACCACGGCGACGCGGTAGAAGATCGCGAGCCCCATCGTCGCCAGGAACACCACGACCAGCACGACGCCGACCCTCTGCCAGGTCTGGCCGAGGAAGTCCCCCGGACGGCGCAGGAGCCCCGGGATCCCCTTCTCCGTCTGGAGCTCGAGGGCGACGCCGTTGGCGACGAGGAGAAACCACGTCGCCGTGACGAGGGTAACGAGCGTCCCCGCGACCCACAGGATCGCGATGCCCCGCTGCCGGAGCCACGATCGAGGGCGGGCCCCCACGAGCACCTCGAAGACGTCCATCAGGTTGTGGACGCCGTTGGTCGTGAGCCACACGAAGCCGATGAAGCTGAGCGGGGCGATCGAGGACGCGTGCTCGGAGGCGATGTCCTGGAGTTCCTGCCGGATCAGCTTGGCGGCGGCTCCCGGCATCGCGTGGTAGAGCGGCTCGGCGAGCAGATCCGCCCCCGACCGCTGCACGATGGCCCCGACGAGCAGGCCGAAGACGACGAGGAGCGGGATCGATCCCAGGAAGAAATAGAACGCCATCGTCGCCGCGTGGTCGAAGGCGTGGTGCCGGAAGAGGCCCGCGACGACGCTCTTCACGAAGGCGAACGCGCGCCCGTGGGGCAAGACGCTCCCTTCCGTTTTCGTCACCGGTCCCACGCCTCGGGCGAGAGTACGCGCGGCCAGAGGCCCGGTCGATGCTCGCCTGCCCGGCTCCCGCTAGGCGCCGAAGACGCGGACGAACGAGCGCGGCGCGCGCTTCTTGCGTAAGCACCGCGTGGCGGCGCTCATGTAACAGATGGTCATCGCGCGGCGCGGCCGTCCCGTCGTGTTCACGCCCGAGCGGTGCCAGAGGTGGTTGTGGATCATGACCGCGTCGCCGGCGCGCGCGGGGATCTTCTGCGCGCGCTCCTCCGCGCCGCTCGCGGCGACGATGTCCGCCGGCACGACGCCGCCGAGGCGCGTGGCCAGGCCACCGGCGTGGCTGCCGTCCACCACCTCGACGCACCCGGCCTCGACGGGAGCGTCGTCGAGCGCCGTCCAGATCTGGAGCTCCGGATCGCGGTCGAGCCCCCAGAAGACCCCGCCGTCCTGGTGCCACGGCAGGTGCGTCCCGCCGGTCGCCGCCTTGGTCATGAGGAGGGCACGGTAGATGGCGACGTCGCCCGCGATCTTCGCGCGCGCCACCCGCTCGAAGAGGGGGTTGTCGATCCACGCGCGGAAGACCGTGTCGAGCTCGAGCTTCTCGATCTTGCGGTACTCGAGGGACGGGCCCTCGTAGCCGCGGCCGTAGGTCAGATCGTCGTAGTTGCCGCTCGTCGTGTCCTTCTGGAAGAACATGCCCGGGTAGGCGACGCGCCCGAGCATGAGATCGTCGGCGCGGGCGCGCATCGCCTCGAGCGCTTCGTCCGTTGCCACGCGTCCAAGACGCGCCCAGCCGTGCTCGGCAAAGTGGGCGAGGGGCTCTTCGAGGTCCGTGCCCAGGACCCCGGGGACGAGCAGCTCTTCAGGCGCCATGGGGCCCAGCCTACCCGGCGAGCGCGCGGAAGAGAACGTCGCGGATGCTCTCGAGCGACCGCACGCCGTCGATCGCGACGCCGGGCGCGCGGAGAACTGCGTCGACCATGGCCCCGAGCTCGTCCACGCTTGGCCCGATGGCCCGCGCGCGCTCGGCGACCTCGGCGACCGCGTCGCGCGACGCGAGCAGCGCGCCGCCCAGGCGGAAGGTGCCGCCCCGGTCCTTGCCGGCGCCGATCGTGCCGATGACCTCCTCGCACGTCGCCTGCCAGGGAGCGTCGAGCGCCTCCACTGCGTGGCTCGCGCTGGAGGCGAGCGCGTCCGGGGGCGTGGAGGGTACGGCCTCAAGCGAACGGCCGTAGGCGCTGCCGTACGCCTCCACGACGGCCTCCACGATCCGGGCGGACGGGAGCGTCCTCCCGAGGATGCTCGCGAGGGTCCCCGGCTCCTTGCCGAGAAACGACGCCCGCGACGCGACGGCGAACGGCGTCTCCACGGCGACGAACGCCTCCACGAGCGCGCGCCGCGACCGCGCGTCGTGGGCGAAGCCGACCCAGCCGGCAGGCCGGTGCGAGACGCTGATCCAGTCGCGCCCGAAGTAGTGCGCCGTGGCGCCGACCTTCGTGAGCGCGCGCAGCAGCGGACGCACGTACCGGTTCACGAGCTTGGCCGGCTCGCAGGCCACGAGCGCGCCCGGGTAGCCGAGGAGGAGCGCCACGTGCACCGTGCCGGGACCGACGAGGATCGCGGGCCCTCCCGAGCCGCGCCGCGCGACGTCGCCGGAGGCCGGATCGAGGTTGCGCTCGAAGGCGCCAAGCACGGTGGCCTCCGACGTCACCTCGTGGACCCAGAGCTCGGGGTCCTCGCCGCCCGCGAGCGGCACGTCGAGCGCCGCCGCGGACATCGCCGAGAGCTCGCGCGCGGTCGCCGACCCCTTGCGAACCCGCAGCGTGCTTCCCATCTGCCGCGTGTACCACGGGCCCGGACGCCCGGCGTGGTCACCACACGGGCCCGGTGGTAGGCCCTGGCCATGACCGCATACCGGGAGGAAGGGCGCTTCGTCGTCCGCATCGATCTGTCGGCCGACTTCGGCGACGACTACGAGGGCGACGACGACGGATACGCGTGGCTCGAGCGCTGGAAGGAGACCGTACGCCCACGGCTCGTCGCCGCCGTCTTCGACGCCCTGCGCACCGACCCCGCCTTCAAGGCCGTGGCAGCTCCGCGAGGGGCGTCGCCCGAGGAGGAGATCGAGATCGCCGTCACCCTCCGCATCTGAGGATGCTCACAGGGAGATCGGGAGAAATCAATTCAGGGCTCCCGATCTCCCGATCTCCCTGTGAATCTTTAATGCCTATCCTGTCGCCCATGCCGGGCATCGACTGGACCGCCGAGGGGGACCGCTGCGTCGGGCTCCTCCAGGATCTCATCCGCATCCCCACCGTCAACCGAGGAGCGGACACCACGACCGAGGGGCACGAGCGGCCCGCCGCCGAGCGCGTCGCGGAGTACCTGCGCGCCGCCGGCCTCGAGCCTCGCCTGGTCGAGCCGGAGCCAGGGCGCACGAGCGTCATCACGCGCGTCGCGGGGACGGGGGAGAAGCCTCCCTTGCTCCTGACCGCGCACCTGGACGTCGTGGAGGCCGAGCCTTCCCGCTGGCGGCACCCGCCGTTCGGGGGCGAGATCCACGATGGCTACGTGTGGGGGCGCGGCGCGATCGACATGAAGCACATGGCCGCGATGAGCGCGACGGTGATGGCGCTCCTCGCGAAGGGCGCGCACGACAAGAAGCTCGCGCGGGACGTCATCTTTGCCGCCGTCGCCGATGAGGAAGCGGGGAGCGCGAAGGGCAGCTTCTGGGTGGTCGACCAGCACCCCGACCTCGTCCGCGCCGAGTACGCGCTCGGCGAGATCGGCGGCTTCTCGCTCCACCTCTTCGGGCGCACCTTCTACCCGATCCAGATCGCGGAGAAGGGCACCTGCTGGGTGCGCGCGACCTTCCGGGGCCAGCCGGGTCACGGCTCGATGCCCGACCCGAACAGCGCGGTCATCAAGCTCGCGCGCGCCCTCGCCCGCCTCGGCAAGACGCGGCTGCCCATCCATCCGACCGAGGCGGTCGAGCTCTCTTTCGCGCAGATCGCGGCGAACCTGCCGCAGCCGCAGCGCGCGGTGCTGGGCAAGCTGACGACCCCGCAGGTCGCGGGCCTCATCCTCGACTACCTCGTGCGCGACCCGAACCAGCGCCGCTCGTTCGGCGCGCTCCTCTCGAACACGGCGACGCCCACGGTCGTCCGCGCGGGCACGAAGAGCAACGTCATCCCGTCGCTCGCTACGGTCGAGATCGACGGGCGAACGTTGCCCGGCCAGTCGACGGACGCCTTCCTCGCCGAGCTCCGCGAAGCGCTCGGCCCCGCCGACATCGAGCCGGCCGACTTCGAGGTGCTGAACGCGCACCCGCCGACGACGACGCCGCACGAGACCGCCCTCTTCGAGCAGCTCCAGGCGAGCCTGCGGCGCCACGATCCGCACGGCATCCCCATCCCGTTCATGATCCCCGGCTTCACGGACGCGAAGGCCTTCTCGAAGCTCGGGACCAAGTACTACGGCTTCGCCCCCGTGAAGTTCGATCCCACCCGCGAGCTCGACTTCTCGCGCATGTACCACGGCGACGACGAGCGGGCGCCGGTGGCGGGGCTCCACTGGGGCCTGCAGGTGCTCTTCGACGCGGTCGTCGGGATCTCCGCCGCCTAGAACGGAGAGGTGGCGTCACCCTCTCGTTCTCGCTCGACAAATAGGGCGCAACGGTGCGACGTTCCGCCGCATCGTGAACGAAATGCGAAACTCGATCCTCAGCTTTTCCCTGTTCCCGTCCCTCGCCATCGCCATCGCCGTCGCTACAGGCTGCGGCGGCGGCACGCCCGAGCCCGCCTCGCCGACGACCCCCGCGCCGACCGCCTCTGCGGCCACGGGCCCCGCCCCCACGGCGCCCGAGGCAGCGCTGCCCACCGTCTGGTCGAAGGACATGACGAAGGAGCAGCAAGTCGCCTTCATGAAGAAGAACATCGTCGGCCCGATGGCCAAGGTGTTCCAGGGCGGCCACGACGGCGCGAAGTTCGCCGACTTCAGCTGCAAGACCTGCCACGGCCCCGAGTACAAGAGCCCGAAGGACTTCCTGCCCAAGCTGACGTTCAAGGACGGCAAGATCACCGCCTTCGCCGAGAAGCCGGACGACGCGAAGTTCATGGCGTCCGCCGTGAACCCCGCGATGGCGCAGGCGATGGGCCTCAAGCCCTACGATCCGGCGACGCACGAAGGCTTCGGCTGCGGCGGCTGCCACACCATCGACATGAAGTGAGCGCAAAGGCCGCCCTTCCCCGAGAAGTTGCGTGATGCGATGATGAAGTCGCATGGCGGGTGGCGGCTTTCGAACGACGGCGCGGGCGTCCCGGGTATGGCTCGCGCGCCGGGGTTGAACCCGAAGCCGCGAGGCTCGGGTATCGCGTTCGTGGCGTGCGTCGCCGGTGGCTTGCTGGCCGCCGGCGCCGCGCACGCCGATGGGCATGGGCACTCGGCTCCGCGCGCCGCCGTGCAGCCCGACGAGAGCCCCCACGCGAAGGCCGCGAGCCTCTTCGCCACGGCCCGCAAGCACGTGGACTCGCACGACTGCAGCGGCGCGCTCCCGCTCCTCTTGATGAGCCTCCAGAGCGAGCCCACGGTCGACGCAGAGCTCGCGCTCGCCGACTGCTCCGAGCCGAAAGACCCGCTCGAAGCGTGGCGGCAGGTCGTGGAAGCGGAGCGCGTGGCGACGAAGAGCCAGGATCCGCGCCTCGGCACGATCACCGCGAGGGCCGCGGCGCTGGCGGCGAAGCTGCCGACGTTGCGCATCGTGCTGGCGATGTCGCACGCGCGCCCCGGGCTCGAGGTGCGCGTCGACGGCACCCCCGTCGACAGCTTCGTGTACCGGCGTGGCCCGATGGCCACGACCCCAGGCCTGCACACCGTCGTGGCGAGCGACGGCGCGCTGCGGTGGAGCAGCTCCGTGGAGACCGAGGTGGGCAAGCCCGTGTCGGTGACGGTGTTCCTCCAGCCCAAGGCCGCGGCACCCGCTGTGGAGGCCGCCGAGCCGCCGCCACCCCCGCCGCCACCCCTGCCGCCAGGAGCCTTTCACGAGGACTCGTACACCCGGCGCGACGTCGGCTGGACGATCGGGGCCGTGGGGCTCGCCGGGCTCGCGACCGCCGCCATCGCGACGGTCATCGCCACCTCGGCCAAGAGCGCCGTGGCGAACGCCTGCAGGGGCCCCTCCGGGACCGGGGGCTTCAGCGACTGCATGGCCGCGCCCGGCTCCCAGGCGAGCGGCATCTCGACGACGAACACCTGGACGACGATCTCGACCGCGGCCTTCCTCGGCGGGGCTGCGCTCGTCGTCACGGGCGCGACGATCTCGCTCACCGGCAAGGCAAGGCCCGCGGCGTCGGCATCCCTCGTGCTGGCCCCGTACGCGGGACCGAACGCGGCAGGCGGCATCGTCGCGGGGTCGTGGTGAGGGCGCTCCGCGCCGGCGCGCGCCGCCTGGCGCTCGTCATCGCCGCAGCAGGACTGGGATCGACCCTGGCGGCCTGCGGCTACCTGTCGGTCGAGTACGCGGACGGAGGCGAGGACAGCGGCCCGGACGGCTCGGCCGACGCGGCGGAGAACGACTCCGCGATACCCGACTCCACCGTCCCGAGCGACGCTTCGGACGCAGCGGATGCAGCGACATCCGACGCACCGGATGGCCCGGATGCACCGGACGACGCGACGCCAGACGCCGACGCGACCGTGGCCCAGGATGCGCCCAGCGACACGGGGCCGGACGCCGACGCAACCGTGGCCCCGGATGCGCCCAGCGACACGGGGCCGGACGCTGCGGACGACGCCTTCGCAGACGACGCGGCGTTGGATTCGGGCTTCGATTCCGGGCCGGATGTCAGCGTCGATTCGGCGACCGACACCGGGCCGGATGCCAGCGTCGATGCAGCGGCCGACGCCGCGACCGACGCGTCTCCCCTCGACGGGGCGACGGACGCGCCGCCCCGTGACGGCAGCATCGACGCGTCGGACGCCGGGACCGACGCCCCGCCCCCCGCCGACTCGGCGCCGGACGAAGGATCGGACTCCTCGTCGGACTCGATGTGAGGACCACGGCGGGCGCGGGCCTCGCCTTCAGCAAGGCGGGAACTCGACGTCGACCGCCGGCGTCTCCGGCCGTCGCGCGAGCCGCGCCTTCACCGAGCCGAGCAGGACGACGAGCTTCTCCTTGTGGGCATGCACCAGGAGCACGATGATCGCGAGCCATGCGAGCTCCAGGCCGACGAGGAACGTCTGCGTCGTGTAGAGGATGCGCGGCGTGAAGGGCCGCTTGCTCGTGACGAGCTGCCGGCTCGTCTGCACGTAGCGCTCCGACGTCGGCATCGAGAGCGAGATGGGCGTGATCCCGGCGCGCGTGTCGATGGAGTCGGCCATCGCCGTGACGGGGCGCGAGCTCTCCGGCACGGGCAACGACGGCGACTGCACGAAGAGGCCCGGCCCCGTGTCGTCGGTGAGGTCGCCCGAGAGCGCCCACCGCGCGCCGAACATCGACACGATGAGCGCGGCGGCGGAGGCGGCGAGGAGCAGGTTGCCGCGCAGGAAGCGCGACGCGAGGAAGACGGCCCCGGCGAAGAAGAGCCCGGCGGTCGCGACGAAGAAGACGGTCGGCGAGACGAACAGCAGCCCCACCGTGACGAGGCTGCCGAGCACCCGTGTCTTGCGCGTCCGGAACGCGAAGCACGCGACCGCGGCGCCGAAGAGCGCCGCCAGGACCTGACCCTGCGCGAAGATCCAGCGCGCGCGATCGCCCCCGATCACGGCGACCGGGTGGATGTCCGGCGGCAACCCCACCGTGACTTCGATGGCGCTCGTCGTGAGCGGGTAATCGCTCATCGGGACCGTCACGACGCCGAGGAGCGGCCAGAGCCCGGTCTCCGAGAGCGTCTGCACGCGAAGCTGATGGGCCCCGAGCTGGAGCGGCACGAGCATCTGCGGAGAGCCGGCAGCGAGGTGGAGGATGCGCCCGGCCTGACCGTCGGTCGACAGGTACATCGGCTGACCGGAGGGGGTGAAGGTCAGGTGGTCGAGGCCGTTGTTGTCGTACTGGATGGTCTCGTCGCCGATGACCTCGCCGCGCGCCGTCACCGAGACGAACCGCCGCATGGTGCGCGCCACCGCCGCCAGCACCTCGCCCCGCGCGAGGGAGGTGCTCGTCACCTCGAGGCGCTGGCCGCGCTGGACGAGGAACGTGCGGGCCGTGGGCAGCGTCGGCGGGATGGGCGACTTGGAGTTGTCGACGAGCTTGGCGTCCCCACCCATCTCGACGCTGTACTCGGGGTCCGACTCGACGAGCCACCACTCGTACGCCGAGCGCTCCTCGGCCACGAACGACCGCGGCCCTTCCTGGTGTTGACCACCCCGCGGCTGCGCCGCGGATGTGCCGTCCGGAGCCTCTCCGAGGACGCCTGTGATCGTGACGTCCGCCTCCTTGCCCGTCGTCGGCAAGAGGAGCGCGCCGCCGCTGGACGTCCAGCCGCGCGAGCCGGAGACCTCCTGCACCTTCTCGCCGTAGACGAGCGGCAGGCGCACGGTGCCGATGTCCGTCCCCTGGGACATCACGAGGCGGTAGACGAAGCCCGTCTCCTTGCCGATGCGCACCGCGCGCGACAGGCGAAACACCTTGGGCGTCCGGCTCTCCGCCTCGCTCTGCGACTCCGGCGTCATCGGGTCGAAGTGGATCGTCGCGCCGGACAGGCCGCTCTGGCGCGCGCCTTCGATGATCCGACCCTGCGAGAGCCTCGCGTCGAGCGAGACGAGGGGACCTATCACCGTGAGCATCTCGTCGTCGCCGAGGGTCATCCTCCCGGTCAGCGTGAACGAGCGCGCGCCCGCGATGATGCAGAAGTAGTGCTCGTCCTCGAAGCCGAGCGTGGGCGGCGCTCCGTTCAGCGAGAGGTCCTCGAGCCTGACCTGCCCCGAGGGCCCGAACAAGGGAACCTTCGTAGGCCCCTCGACCAGCGTGGAGCCCGTCAGCCGGAAGGACATGGGGCCCCCCACGGCGCCGCCGAGCGTCAGCGTCGAGAGCACGAAGCAGTCCTTCTCGCACGGGGGCGGCGAGGCCGCCGTGTTGTTCTCGAGCCACTTCTGGAGCATCGCCCGTAGCTCGGCGTCGTCCTGATCGCGCGCCTGCGCGACGGCCGGCAGGAAGACCATCGCCACCGCGAGAAAGACCCGAGAGAAGAAACCGGCCCGCAGGATCGCGCGCTTCACCCCATGCATGTCCACACCTCGGCGTGAGTGACTTCGCGATGGGCGAGAAGTTCCGCGGCAATGTTTGGTCCTTTTCGCATCCAAGGCGCGCCGTGGGTCGCGTGTCCTTCGGTCGTGCGCCAGCCGTATCGCCTGACCGGCGACCCCGAAGCAGGAAGGCCCCGAGCGATCGCCCGCATCCGCACGGCGAGCCCGTGCGAGGCCGCGTGGAGCGCGATGCAGCCCGTCGGCGACGGGGTAACCCCCGGTCACGAGCGCAGCCGGCGTTGCGGTGACTGCAACCGGTGCGTGCACGACCTGTCGGGGATGACGGCGCCTCGTGCGGCGGCGCTCCTCGAATCGGCGGAGGGCAAGCCGTGCACGGAGCTCTACCGCCGCGCCGACGGGCGCATGCTGACGAGCGACTGCCCCGTGGGCAGGAGCGTGAGCCTCCGGCGCTCGGTCGTCACGGCGGCGATCGTCGCCTGCGCGATGCTCGCCGCGGGTCTCGTCATCGCGCGGTAGCGCGAGCAAGACGCGGAGCCGGGGCGTCAGGTCGGGCTCTGCCGGCTTGTTCCAGCGGGCGTTCGGTACCAGAGTGAGGCAATGGCTGTCCTTTTCGTCGCTCTCGTACCGCTCGGCTTCGGCTTCCTGCTCATCCTGCTCATCGCGCGCTATTCGCCGAACGTCCCGCGCGTCGAGGGCAACAAGAGCGGGGAAGCGCTCGAGTCGGACGAGCGGCCCGAGATCACGCCCGACGAGTTCGCCGATGTCATCGCCGAGCTGCTGGGCGCGCTCGGGTTCGAGACGGTCTTCTCGTCGATGGGCACCGGCGGCATCGTCGATATCACCGCGCGCGACCCCAAGCCCCTTTCGGGCGGCCGCATCCTCGTCCACGCGTCGCCGGTCCTGGCGCACGGCCAGGTGGACGCAGCGGACGTGCTGAACTTCGCCGAGAGCGTCCGCGGCGACATGGGGGCGCTCAAGGGCATCTTCATCGCGCTGGCCGGCTTCACCCAAGAGGCGCGAAGCGCCGTGCGCTCGTCGCCGGCACCGGTCGACCTCATCGACGGAGGGGCGCTGCTCGACCTCGTACGCGACCACATCGACACCTCGGCGGCCCACGAGCAGGACCACACCGACCGGGTCAAGGAGCTCGAGGGCTACCGGGGCTTCTCCCTTCCCGCCAAGCGCCACCCGCGCCACGAAGCCCTCGCGGAGCACGAGGAGAAGCTCTGAGGGACCCCCGAACCAGGCCGCGAACCGGGCTAGTGCTCGAAGTTTCCGCCATTAGCGCAGGCGTACCTTGCTGAAGGGTGTCCGGTTCGGATAGAACCGAGAGTCTGACGAAGTGAGGTCCCCTCCCGCGGCCGATAGTCCGCGAGAGTCATAGAGACGTTCGGACCACCTCACCCGGCAGGGCGCTCCTGCGGAGGCATCATGTCGAGTCCCCAGATGGTGATGTACGAAGAGGAGTTCAACCAGATCCAAACCGTCGTCGATCGGTTGGTGAAGGACGCGAACGCCAAGGTCGTCTTCATCGTCGACAAAAATGGTCAGCTCATCGCCGCCAGCGGCGACATCGACAACGTCGACACGACGAGCTTGGCGTCGCTCACCGCCGGCAACATCGCGGCGACGGGCGGCATGGCCAAGCTCCTGCGGGAGAACGAGTTCGCCACCCAGTTTCACGAGGGTGAGAAGGCGAACATCCACATCCAGCTCGTGGGCAACCGAGTCATCCTCGTCGTCATCTTTGATACGCGCTCGAGCCTCGGTCTCGTCCGGCTCCGCGTGAAGAAGGCGACGGAAGAGCTCAACCGGATCTTCGAGATCTTGCTGAAGAAGGTGAACGAACCGGGAGCGGACACGCCCTTCGCCGAGATCACCGACGAAGACATCGACAATCTCTTCAACGACTGAGAGCCCCTTGGGGGAGCCCCCCAAACCCTGGCCAACGTACCCGGAGAGAGCGCTGCCGAATGAGCTTCATCAACTACATGGCCCGCGAGATCAACTGCAAGTTGGTCTATTACGGTCCCGGCCTCTGCGGGAAGACGACGAACCTCCAGTACATCTACGAGCGCACGAACCCCGACGCGAAGGGCAAGATGATCAGCCTCGCGACGGAGACGGAGCGGACGCTCTTCTTCGACTTCCTGCCTCTTTCGCTGGGTGAGATTCGCGGCTTCAAGACGCGGTTTCACCTCTACACGGTCCCCGGACAGGTCTTTTACGACGCGAGCCGCAAGCTCATCCTGAAGGGCGTCGATGGCGTCATCTTCGTCGCCGACTCGCAGATCGAGCGCACCGAGGCGAACCTCGAGTCGGTAGAGAACCTCCGAACGAACCTCGCAGAGCAGGGCTACTCGCTCGACAAGCTCCCCTACGTCGTCCAGTACAACAAGCGCGACCTGCCCAACGTCGCGAGCCTCGAAGAGCTCCGCGGCATGATCAACCCCACCAACGTCCCCGACTACGAAGCCGTCGCCCGCACCGGCGTCGGCGTCTTCGACACCCTCAAGGCGGTCGCGAAGCTAGTCCTGACGGAGCTCAAGAAGGGCGGCTGAGCGGTACAGCGCCCCGGCCGCGCTCGTATCCGCCGGGGCTGGAGACGGTTTTAAACTCTTACACGCGCAGGTCGCGTAGGGCAGCACCCGTCGCGAGCGCCCCGAAGCTAGGGAGGGCGCGCGATATGTACTCCCGTACCTGGAGCGCGCCCGACCGACGATTCGGGGCGCGCAGCAGGGTGATGCCCTACGCGACCCCCGACCGACGATTCGGGGCGCGCAGCAGGGTGATGCCCTACGCGACCCCCGACCGACGATTCGGGGCGCGCAGCAGGGTGATGCCCTGCGCGACCTACCAGCGACCGTCGACCCTGTGGCGTCGGATGCGGTTCTTGGCCTTGAGCTGCGCGCGGTAGCGCTTGCTCTTCGTGCGGTTGCTCTTCCGGGGCTTCTTCGACAGGGCGAGGTACATGGGGCCGGAGGTTCTAGCGGAAGCTGACCTCCCTTGCAACCACCCGGTGGTGGCGCGAGCTGCTAAGCTCCTCCCGTGCAACAGGTCAGACTCGTGCATGAGTTCCGCTTCGAGGCCGCCCACCGCCTGCCGAAGGTTCCCGCCGGGCACAAGTGTGCGCGGCTGCATGGCCATTCCTTCAAGGTCGAGCTCACCATCGCAGGCCCGGTGAATCCCGAGACAGGGTGGCTCATCGACTTCGGCACCCTCCACGAGATCTGGCAGCCTCTGCACGACCAGCTGGACCACAACTACCTGAACGAGATCTCCGGCCTCGAGAACCCGACGAGCGAGGTTCTGGCCAAGTGGATCTGGGACCACCTGAAGCCTCGCTTGCGCGAGCTCGTCCACGTCACGTTGTTCGAGACCTGCGATGCCCGGTGCGAGTACGCAGGGTTGGGATCATAGCCGGTGGCAAAGACGCTCGCCTGCCGCTGCGAGGACGTGACCCTCCACGAGGTGGAGGAGGCAATCGCCAAGGGCCACACCGATCTCGAGTCATTGAAGCGGTACACGGGCTTCGGCACGGGGTGGTGCCAGGGCAAGTCGTGCGTGGCGCTCTGCGCGCGCGTGCTCGTCGAAAGGGGCGGCTCCGCCGAGCTGCCCATCACGCCTCGTCCGCCCTACCACCCCCTGCGGCTGGGAGACCTGGCGGGCCTGGCCGAGGTGGCGGAGCAGGACGCCAAAGACGGCCGCCTGCCGCATTGAAGCGTCCCACACGTGAGGCGGTCAGCGCACCACGATACCCTTACCGGCCACGCCATTCGGTGGCACACTCGAAGAGAGCCGTCGAGGTGGCTCACCATGCCGGCCAAGCGGCCCCTTAGCCCGAAGTCGCTCCGCCCTGGACGTACCAGCGGCGAGCATCGGCGTGTGTCGGGGGTCCACGGGGCGGTGGTGGATACCTCTCGCCCGCCGGAAGAACCGACGAGACGCAACACGCCGCCCGCGCCCGCTGAGCACGCCGGCGAAAGCATCGGTCACGCGCTCAACAACCCGCTCGCCGCGCTCATCGCCAACCTCGACCTCGCCACGGCGGTCCTCGACGACGAGACGAAGGACCTTCGGAGCCGCCTGCTCGACGCGCAGGAGCTCGTGAGCGAGGCGCGCGCCGCGGCCGAGCGCGTGCGTGCCGTCGTCAACCATCTTCGCGCCACGGCTTCCGCCACCCCGGAGCGCAGGGTCCGCGTTCTCGTCGTGGATGACGACGCGATGGTTGGCCGGACGCTGCAGCGAGGCCTTCAAGCGTACGACGTCGTGCTCCTCGACAACGCCAGGAGCGCGCTGGCGCTGCTCCTCCAGGGCGAGCGGTTCGACGTCATCTTGTGCGATCTCATGATGCCGGAGATGAGCGGCATGGATCTCCACGAGGAGGTGACGCGCCTCGTGCCGGACCAGGCAGGTCGTATGGTCTTCGTGACCGGCGGAGCCGTCACGAAGCGCGCAAGGGACTTCGTGGCAGCGATGGGGGAGCGCGTGTTCGACAAGCCGTTCGACGTCCGCGCGCTCAAGGACATGGTCGAGACGCGCTTGCCTGTCATCTGACGAGTTGCGATCGTCAAGAGACTGGGGCGTCGTCACCGCCGCTGGCGTCTAGGACTCTTCCCCCGGCGTCGGAGGTTCGAGCGCGCAGCGGCCCCGGCGGCGATCGTGAAATCCGTGGCACGATCACGCGGCGCTGGATGTGGACCCGGTCCGCTTGGTCACTTTCCTGATCTCGCAGAACATAGCGTGTACGCTGAACACGCATGATTCGCGCGCGCCGTACAGCCTTACTGGCCAGCGTGCTCCTGGCGAGCCAGGTCCTCGTGCGCCCGGCAGGCGCCGCCCCCCCGGTCGAAGCCCCGGTGCTCACGCTGGAGTGGACGGCGCCAGAGGAGTGCCCAACCCACGACGACGTGGTGCGAGACGTGATTCGGCTCGTCGGGCCCACAGCGCCGCGCACCGAGCCCCTGACGGCGCGGGCGCGACTCTCCCGCAGTACCGACGGACGGTGGCACGGCCGGATCGAGACGCTCGGTCCCTCGGGGGGAGAGCGCTCGCTAGACGCTCCGTCTTGCCCCGCGCTGGCGAAGGCGACGGCGCTCGTCCTCGCGCTGAGAATCAACCCCACCCTTTTGATCAATCCGACGCCCCCACCACCTCCACCACCCCCACCGCCTCCACCCCCACCGCCACCCCCACCTCCCCCTCCACCACCCCCACCGCCTCCACCCCCAGAACCGCGGCCGGAGCCCGCCAAAGCTTCCTGGTCGGCGGCAGCGGTCGTGCTCGGTACCGCAGGGCAGCTCCCGGCTCCTGAGCCTGCGGGCGAGCTCGTCGTCGCCTACACGCCGTCGTGGCTCGGGGGGCGCTTCCGGGCCGAGGCCCATGGCGAAGCAGGCTCGACCCAGGGGATCACGACGACGTTGAACCTTCCGGTCGGAGAGGCGGTGAGCGACTCCGGGAAGGCCGCCGGCGGCGGGTTGCGCGGTTGCTACGGCCCCACCTGGGGCGCCCTGACGCTGCGTGGCTGTGCGGGGCTCCAGGTCGACTGGATCCAGGTAGGCAGTCAAGGCGCGTCCGCGAGCCCCGCCCAGAGCGAAGTATCTTCGACCCTCGAGCTGGGTGGCCAACTCCACGTCCGCGTGGCGCGGAGGATCGCTCTCCGGCTCGATCTGGACGGCCTCGTGCCCACCCACCGACCTGAATTCGTCTTCGCCGTGAACAACCCCGACGGGACCACGAACAGGACGTTCACTGTGAGTCAGCCAGACGCGGTGTGGGGAAGGCTGGGCTTGGGGATCGAAGTTCAATTATTTTGACGGAGCGCGATCGTGACGGCCCCTAACGAGAAGGTGAACGTGACGACCGCGCCAGCTTCGGAAGCCAACGTCGTGGCGGAGCGTCCACCGCCGCCCACGTTCGACGAGGTGTACGCAGAGAACGTCGACTACGTCTGGCGAATCATCGCCCGACTGGGCGTCGAGCGCGCAGCCGTCGCAGACGTAGCCCAGGAGGTGTTCGTGGTGGTCCACCGCAAGCTGCCCGAGTTCGAAGGGCGCTCGTCGATTCGGACGTGGCTCTTCCAGCTCGCGCGGAGCGCGGTCCACGACCACCGGCGCACCGCCCTCCGCAAGGACTCACGTCTGACCGACGACGAGGACGCCATCGCCCGCGCGCAGGCGAGCGAAGACCAGAGTCCCGATGCGTCTGCTGCGCGAGCACAGGCCGTGCGCATCTTTCACGAGCTGCTCGGCACGCTGGACGACGAGAAGCGCGAGGTCTTCATCCTCGCCGACCTCGAGCAGCTTCCGGTTCCCCAGGTCGCGGAATCGCTGGGTGTCAATGTGAACACCGTCTACTCGCGACTTCGCCTCGCCCGTGAGGCCTTGAACCTGGCGCTCGCGCGCCGTGCCGCTCGAGAAGGGAGGCAGCCGTGACGGAGCTCGATCCGGGAATGAAAGAGTTGATCGCGCTGAGCGCGAATGGCGACGACCCGACCGAGCGTCAGCGATCGAAGCTGCGCGCAGCAGTCCTCGCACAGGCCGGCGGAGCTGCGCTGGCCTCCTCGACGGGAGCCGCGGCCGTGGGCGCCACGGCAGCGCTGAGCGCGGCGGCAGGCGCGGGCGTGGCGACGGGCGCAAGTGCTGCTGTCGTGGGCGCTGGCGCTACGGTTGGCGCCGGTGCGTCGCTGGGGACGGCGGCGGCGGGAGGCTCCCTCGTCGCGTTCGGGGTGAAGCTGGTGGCGATCGGGGCGGTCGCCGTCGGCGTGGGGACGGGCGGCTACGTCGTCGCCACGCATCGCGACACGCTCGTACCGATCGGAGCGACCGCTCCGGAGACTCTCGTGCCCTTCGGAGCGTCGGCGCCGTCGAGCGCGCCAGCGAAGGTCGTGGCAGCGCCGAAACCGCCTCCGCCAGAACCCCCGGCACCCGAGCCTGAGCCCGTCGTGAACACTCCGCCGCCGCCCGTGGTCCCGGTGACGGCACCCGTCGTCCGCCCTCACGCCGCGCCCCTGCGCGTCGACTCCACGGCCACCGCGCCCCCGGATACGTTCGAAGACGAGACGCAGGCCCTGCGCGACGCTCTATCGGGGCTTCGCGGAGGCCAGCCCCAATCCGCCCTCGCGGCGCTCGACGCGCAGGACGCTCGCTTTCCGCACGGTGTTCTGGGCGAGGAGCGAGCCGTCGCGAGGATCGAAGCGCTCTGCGCGCTCGGGCGAACGGGCGAAGCGAGCACGCGTGCATCGCGCTTCCTCGCGCAGCACCCGGGGTCTCTCCAGGCCGCGCGCGTGCGCGCCTCGTGCGGCGCTCCCAAGTCACAGTAGATCGAGATCGCGGCGGGAAGACGGACCGAGGTCCATGGAGGTCTCATGCGCAGCTTTTCGTTGCAGCTAATTCTTTCGCTGATCGTGGCGACCTTCAGCGCCACGCTCGTGTGCGGGTGCGGCGGCAACGTGCTGACGGTCGGTACGATGGACCTGCCCGGAGAGGACGCCGGCCCACCGGCCGATTCGTCGCTCGCGTATCCCGACTCGGACCGGGCCGTCGAGCCCGATTCGACCTTCGTCGATACGGGCTATCCGCAGGACTCGGGGCCCGACGTGACGGTGGAGGACGCGGAGGACGCCGCGATCGACACTTCTACCGACGCCGCCGTGGACAGCAACGATGCGGACGCGGATGCCGCCGCGGACTCGGGCACGGAAGCAGCCCCCGCCGACGCAACCGCCGACGGTGCCGACACAGGAGACGCCACGGTTGGCGATGTTGGACCGGATGGGGATAGCGCGTCCTCTGCCGAGGGCGGCGGTATGGATAGCAGCAGCCCAGTCGACAGCGGGACTGACGTCGATGCAGCGCAGTCGTACACGATTGGCGGCACGGTGAGCGGGCTCGCAGCGGGCGACGTCATCGCCATCGTCAACAACGGCAGCCTTATCGGCCAGATGATGGTGACCTCGAATGGCCCTTTCACATTGCCAACGTCCGTACCGAGCGGCTCCCACTATGTCATCACCGTAGTGGCAAACCCGGTCGCTCCCGTGTCGCAGACGTGCACAGTCACCATGGGTACCGGCACTGCCACCGCGACCGTCACCGACGTCACCGTCATTTGCGTCACCAATTTCACCGTCGGTGGCACAATCGACGGCCTCGCGCCAGACAACGTGGTCGTGCTGGTACTGAACAGCGGTGACGCATTGCACGTCACCGGCAATGGGTCGCCCACGTCGTTCACGTTCTCGATGGCCCTTACGAGCGGAAGCGCCTACGCGGTAGCCGTGTCGGCCCAGCCCTCCACGTCATCGCAGTATCTTCAGACCTGTGCGGTCAGCGCCGGCACTGGAACGGTGGCTAACAGCAACGTGACCACGGTGAGCGTCTTTTGCAGCCCCGCCTACGTCACCATCGGCGGCACGATAAGTGGGCTCACGGGAGGCGAAAGCGTGGTTCTGTTGAACAACGGGGGTGACGCGTTGACCGTCCAAGCGAATGGGTCGTTCACGTTCTTGACGCCTTTGGCGGACCCCGGCACGTACAGCGTCACGGTTCAGCCTCCCGACGCCGCCAACGCGGCGATCTGCAGCGTAAGTAGCGGTACGGGCACTTCGTTCAGCGTGCCCATCACCAGCGTCATCGTCACCTGCGTGGCCGGATACACCGTCGGCGGCACGGTGACCGGCCTCACAGGAAACGAAACCATTCAACTCGCGAACGGTGGTGACACCGTGACGTTGACCGCAAACAGTGGCGGCACGTTCACGTTCCCGACGCCCGTACGCGTCGGCGGCTCCTACAACGTCACGATCACGTCAGCCGCGGGCATCCCGCCGCCGGCGTGCACGATCACGAAGGGCAGCGGAACCGTCTCGACGGACGGTAATGTGAGCAACATCCTGGTGACGTGCAGCCCTGGGATCATCGTGAGCGGCGTAGTGACCGGTCTCCTGCCAGGCCAGTCGGTCCAGGTGTCCTGCGGTGCAGGAGACACCGTCGTCATATCGGCCCAAGGCGTCGGTGGTGGGAGTGAGCCCTTCGCGTGCCCGTTGCCCCTGCTACCTGGCGCGTACATGGTTACGGCGATGCTTTCCGCGAATGGGACCTGCACTGT
>Ga0302279_10001191_pt1 | contig 37658 bp, 45 predicted proteins | sample III_Bog_N3_3_FD_194541 | JGI IMG/M metagenome (GOLD analysis project Ga0302279, IMG submission 194541) | Peat permafrost microbial communities from Stordalen Mire near Abisko, Sweden - III_Bog_N3_3 | ecosystem: Environmental > Terrestrial > Soil > Wetlands > Peat | place: Sweden: Abisko...
GGGCCAGCCGGTGCTGGTTGACGAGGGCGTTGATCAGGCTGGACTTGCCGACATTCGAGCGGCCGGCGAAGGCCACCTCCGGCAGGTCGGGGGCCGGCAGCTGATCGATCTGGGCGCAGCCCATGACGAACTCGGCCGGCCGGGCGAAGAGGATGCGGGCGGTCTCAAGCGCGTCGGCGTCGAAGGCCTCGCTCACCCGGCCGCCTTATGCGGTGTGAACCGGGCGAAGAAGTCGTCGATCGGGTTGTCCACCTTGAACCGGCGCATCAACACGTACTGCTGCACGAAGGTGAACACGCTGGAGAACGACCAGTAGATCACCAGGCCGACGGCGTACTGGGCGAACAGGAACATGAAGAACCACGGCATCAGCCGCATGATCCGCTGCTGGGTGGGGTCGATGCCGGTCATCGGCGGGCCGGTCACCTGGCTGAGGAACATGGTCACCGCATAGATGATCGGCCAGGCGCCCAGGTGCAGCACCAGGGTGGCGATGCCGCCGACAATGGGGAAATGCATGATCGCCTGCACGATGCCGCTGGAGAACGGATCCCAGGGGATCAGGCCGAACAGGTTCCAGACGATGTGCGGGTCGGGCGCCGATAGGTCCTGCACCCAGCCGAAGGCCGCGTGGCGCATCTCGATGGTGACGGTGAACAGCTTGCTCAGCGCATAGAACACCGGCAGCGGCAGCAGCATCGGGATGCAGCCGGTGACCGGGTTGATTTTCTCGCGCGCATAGAGAGCCATCATCTCCTTCTGCAGCGCCGCCGGGTCGGCCTTGTGCTTCTCCTGGAGCACCTTCATCTGCGGCTGGACCTTCTTCATTTTCGTCGACATCGAGTAGGAGGCGTTGAAGGCCGGGAACATCACGATGCGGATGGAGAGGGTCAGCGCCAGGATGGCCAGGCCGAAGTTCGGCAGGTAGCCGGCGTAGAAGTCCAGCAGCTGGAACAGCGGCTTGGTCAGGATCTCGAAGAAACCCCAGTCGACCGCCTTGTCGAAGAACGGCGTGCCCAGCTGCTTGCCGTAGCTGTCGAGCAGCTTGACCACCTTGGCCCCGGCGAAGAGGTGGGTGACCTCGATATTGGTCGCGCCCGGAGCCACGGTGCGCGCCTGGCCGACATAGGTGGAATCATAGACGTCGACCCCGGCCTGCGGCGTCACCCGGAACTGGGCGTTGGCCATCGGCTCGGTCTGGTTGGGGATGAAGGTGGTCATCCAGTACTTGTCGGTGATGCCCAGCCAGCCGCCGGTCCCGGTGAAGCTCTGGTCGCCCTTCTTCTTCAGGTCGGCGTATTTGAACTCGCGCAGGCTGCCGCCCAGCACCCCGATCGGGCCCTCCATCGCCGTCTTGCCGGCGTCCGCCGACACGCCCCGGCGCGAGACCGAGCCGAACGGCGACAGGGCCACCGGCGCCGCGCCGGTGTTCTGCACGGTGTCGGTGATGGTGAAGAGGTAGTCCTTGTCGACGGTGATCTGGCGGTGGAACACCAGCCCCTGGGGCGAAGTGTAGGTCAGCAGCAGCGGATGGTCCGGGGTCAGTGGCGCGGCGTCGCTGGTGGTCCAGGGGGTGTTCTCGTCGACCAGGGGCTGTGAGCCCGCGCCCAGCCAGCCGCTGACCGCATAGTAGGCGTTCTCGGCCCCGGAGGGACGCAGCAGTTCGGCCGGAGGGGAATTGGCGGCGACGGTCTGGCGGTAGCACGGCGGGCTGGCGGCGTCGGTGCCGCACAGGAACAGGTCGTCGAGCCGTGCGCCCTTGAGGCTGATCGAGCCGGTCAGCGACGGCGTCTTCAGCGCCACGCGGGGCGAGGCCGCCAGGGCCTGGTCGCGGCTCTGAAAGGTGACCACCGGCTGGCCGTTAGGGGCCAGGATCAGCCCGGCTTTCTGCGCCGCGGCGGTGGCGGCCTGCTGCGCCTGGGCGGCGGCCTGCTGGCGCTGCTGGATCGGCTGCAGCACGAATTGCTCGTACCCCCACAGCAGCACCATCGCCACGACCATGAAGATGATGAGGTTACGACTGTCGTTTTGCATGGGACGCGAGGTGACCGGGTTCAGAGGGCGGCGGCGATGCCTCGCCCGAGGGGGCGCCGAGGTCGGCGGCGAGCCTTATCAGCGCGCTTTTCACATCGTCAAGGAGACGCGGCCACGGCCGCGCAATCACACCCCCTCTGGCGATGAATACATAGTCGCAGCCGGCCAGGGCGCAATGCGGCGCCAGCGCGCGGGCAGCCTCCCGCAGACGTCTTTTCGCCCGGTTGCGCTCGACGGCGCCGCCGATGCGCTTGGTGGCGGTGAAGCCGAGCCGGATCACGTCTTGGCCGTCGTCCCGGGCCAGCGCCTGGACCAGCACCGAGCCGCGGGCGCAGGCGCGCCCCTTGGCCGCGGCCAGGAACTGCGGGCGCGTCTTCAGTCTCTCGATGGAGGGGACGGCTTCGGTCAGACCGAAACCCTTCCTTGGATTGACGACCTAAGCGGTCAGCCGCTTGCGGCCCTGGGCGCGCCGGCGGGCAATGATCTTGCGGCCGTTCTTGGTCGCCATACGCAGGCGGAAGCCGTGACGGCGCTTGCGCACAAGGCGGGAGGGCTGAAAGGTGCGCTTCACGACGACGGGCTCCGAGGCGGTTCAGGACGGGCGGCAATAGGGGAATGAGCCGCCGCTGTCAATCGGACCGGATGTCCTCGACGCCTCGCCCACCTGGAGAATCGCCTGCTTGCCGCTGCTTTCGCACATCCACATCGTCGGCGGCTCGGGTTCGGGGACCACCACCCTGGGCGCGGCGCTGGCCGAGCGGCTGGACGCCACGGCGGTCGACACCGACGATTTCTACTGGCTGCCCACCGATCCGCCCTACACTGAGCCGCGGCCGGTAGCCGATCGGATCGCCCTGCTGGGCGAGAGGCTGGACGGCCTGAACCGATGGGTGCTGTCCGGTTCGCTGTTGAAGTGGGGTGACATCTTCGTTTCCCGCTTCGACCTGGCGGTGTTCCTCTATGTGCCGCCGGAAATCCGCATGGCCCGGATTCTCGAACGGGAGCGCCGGCGCTACGGCGCCGACATCGAACCGGGCGGCCGGATGCATACCCAGCACCAGGCGTTCATCGATTGGGCGCGCGCCTATGACCGCCCTGACTTCACCGGCCGCAGCCTGCACCTCCACCGGGCCTGGCTGTCGGACCTTCCCTGTCCGGTGCTCGAACTCGACGGCGCCCAGCCGACAGTGCGGAGCGTCGAGGCGGTGCTGGCGTTCGGGGAGACGGCCTAGGACGGACTGCTTTGCCCCAGGCGCGGCTCCATGCCGGCCAGCAGCCGCCCGATGTTGGCCCGATGGAGCGCAATCACATAGATTCCGCCGGCGATCACCAGCAACCGGTAGGCCGCCGGCTCGTCGAAGACGCAGACGAGCACGATGGCGGTCACCGCACCCGACATCGAACACAGGGAGACGATCCGGAACATCGCCAGCACCACGCCGACAGCCACGGCCGCGCCCAGACCCACCGGCCAGGAAAGCGCCAGCAACACGCCCAGCCCCGTCGCGGCGGACTTGCCGCCGGTGAAACCCAGCCAGATCGACCGGCTGTGCCCCAGCAGCACGGCGAGGCCGCAGAGGGCGACAGCCCAGGGCGTCCAGGCTTGCAGCCCCGTCGGCGGCGCGAGCGACGGCAGTGCGCCCAGCCACGGGTAGAACGAGCGGGCGAAGACGATCGCCGCCACGCCCTTCAGCAGATCGACCACGATGACAACCAGCGCGGGCCATTTTCCCAGGGTGCGCAGGACGTTGGTCGCGCCGGTGGACCCCGAGCCGTGTTCGCGGATGTCGATGCCCCTGAGCAGCCGGCCGGCCAGGTAGCCGGTGGGCGTGGCGCCAAGGAGGTAGGCGAAGCCCAATCCCACCGCGCCGGCGATCCAGAACAGCATCGGACTCACCTCGACCCTCTAGGTCCGCGGCCGTGGTCGTCCGCCGTCGGCCGGATCGTAGCCTAGATCGGCTCGGCCGCCAGGCGCGCGCCGACCGAGGCCAGCAGCATTTCGTAGGCCCGGTCGGCGATGGCGTCGAGGGAGGGGGTCTTGGCGAACATGCCCCGGGCGCGGGCGAGGATTTCCTCGCGGCTGGGCATCTGCGGCAGGTGGACGCCCGCCAGAGCCTCGGCGGCGCGGTGTTGGGCCCGGGCGAGGGTTTCCTGCAGCGCCGCCAGCTCCGCGCCCTGCAGCGCCGTGGCGATGGCCCGGGCGATGGGTTCGGGATTGAAGCGGGCGGCCAGTTCCTCGGCGGCGCGGTCGATCACCCGCGCGCCCAGCTTGTGCTCGCCGCGCAGCACCTCGGCCGGCGGCCGCTTCAGGTCCCAGACCACGCCGATCCAGCTGAGCGCCTTGAGAATGTAGAAGGTGGCGTCCACCTCCCACCACTTGTGGCCCTGGCGGACCGACGACTGGCAGGCGTGGTGGTTGTTGTGCCAGCCCTCGCCCATGGTGAAGATCGCCAGCAGCCAGTTGTTGCGGGAATCATCGCCGGTCACATAGCGCTTGCGGCCGTGCACGTGGGCCAGGGAGTTGATGCAGAAGGTCGAGTGATAGACCAGCACCGTGCTCCACATGAACCCGACCACCACGCCCGGCCATCCGGCCAGGAAGAAGCACAGCGTCCCCATGCTCACCGCCGGGACCAGCTCGAAGCGGTGCAGCCACATCAGCTCCGGATAGGCGGCCAGGTCGGCGACCTTGACCAGGTCGGTGTCCTTCTGGTGCCGGCGATCGAAGATCCAGCCGACGTGGGCGTAGAAAAAGCCGTTGCGGCGGGGCGAATGGGTGTCGTTGGGGGTGTCGGAATAAAGGTGGTGGTGGCGGTGCCGGGCCGCCCACCACAGCACGCTGTTCTGGGCCGTGCTCTGGGCGAGGAAGGCCAGCACGAACTGGAACACCCGGCTGGTGGAGTAGGCGCGGTGCGAGAAATAGCGGTGGTAGCCGGCGCCGATGGCGAAGATGCGCAGCCAGTAGAGCGCCACGCAGATCACCAGGGCCTGCCAGGTAACGCCGGTCCAGAAAGCCAGCAGGCAGCTCAAATGCACCAGCAGGAACGGGATCGCCTGCGGGTAGACGATGTCGGTATGAGGACCGTCGTCGCCTGGGACTGAAGACATGTGAGCGCGGCTCCCTGGCTGCGGCCGCCGCCGAACCGACGGCGGGGTCGTGGCCGATCGTGGCGTGGAGACCTTAAGAGAACCTCGTCGTGCGCGCGCTTCTCGCGTCGCCAAGCCAAGGCGTTCGGTCGAATCTCGACAGTCCGGAACATGGCCCCGCCAAGGGGCCACCGCAAGCGGCGATGAGGTCGCACGGCGCGCATCGCCCGCGTTCTGCAACAAGCTAGACAGTAGGGGTGACGCGCTCTACCAATACGTTCAACCCAGTACTTCTGGGAGGGGGGAACGTCCGATGAAATATCTGCTTTGCGCCGCATCGGCGCTGGCTCTTTGCACCTGCCTGGGCGCCTGCGCCACGGTCGTGCGAGGCACCACCACCGACTTCAAGGTCGCCTCGACGCCCCCGGGCGCGGCGGTCTCGACCTCCACCGGCTTCTCCTGTTCGCCGACGCCCTGCACCATCGCCAAGATGCCGCGCAAGACGCCCTTCGATGCGACGGTGACCCTGGCCGGCTATCAGCCGCAGACGGTGCACGTCGCCAGCAAGGTCAGCGGCAGCGGCAGCGCGGGCTTCGCCGGCAACATGGTGGCCGGCGGGGTGATCGGCATGGTGATCGACGGATCGGACGGCTCGATGGACGATCTGGCGCCGAACCCGCTGTCCGTTACCCTGACGCCGGTTGGGGCGGCGCCGGCCGCCAGCGCGACAGCCGCGCCGTCGCCGGCGCCCGGATCGATCAGCGAAGGCGGCCCGCCGTCCGCCAGTCAGTGAGCGGGGCGAAGCCCGCGGCCAAGGCGCTCGGCGCCCTGGCCGCATTGGCGGCGCTGGCCGCCTGTTCCACCGCCGCCACGCCCGACCAGATGACCGTCGACGTCGGCGCGCCGGCCAGCGTTTCCGCCGGTGCGTGGCCTTATCACGCCCTCAGCGTCGGCGAGGTCAGCGGCGGCGGGCAGACGAACCCGCTGTGGTTCTCCGGCGTCTCCAACGACGACTTCCACGCGGCGCTGACGGCCTCGCTGCGCAACCTCAACTTCCTGGCCGACGGCGGCGGCGGCTATGTGGTCAAGGCGCAGCTAGTCAATCTCGACCGACCGGCGCTGGCCGCCGATCCGGTGGTGATCATCGCGCCGCTGGACATGAACGTCACCGCAACGGTCCACTACACGGTCACGCCGATCGGCGGCGGGGCGCCGGTGTTCGACGGCGTGGTCGGGACCACCGGCACCGGCGAGGGCGGCTCGGCGCTCACCTCCGACGGGCGGGTGCGCAAGGGCGTCGAGGCGGCGATCCGCGCCAACATCGCCGAATTCGCCAAGCGCCTGCGGGCGCAGTGGAAAGCCGACTAGCCGCCCGCTAGTTCACCGCGTCCAGCCGGCTGATGGTCTTCTTCGCGCCCCAGTGACTGGAGACGTTGTTGCGGAAGTGCGGCGGGCGGTCGGCGAGGACGTCGGTCTGCAGCCACAGGCGCTTCAAATGCCGGATGCGGCCGCTTTCGCGGTCGTCCTGGTAGGGCGTGCGGCCGTGCAACACGTGGTAATTGTTGATGAACTGCATGTCGCCGGGCTGGAAGTCCATGATCACGCTATAGGCGCCGCTCTCCGAGCGATCGTGCAGCCAGTCGAGGGCCTCAAGCGCCATAGGTGTCAGGCGCGGGGCGTCCTCGTGCCGCTGGCTGGCGCGGATGTAGCCGCCGATCAGCCGCACGAACAGGCGGCCGTTCCAGTTGGTGAACACCGGCAGCTCGTACCAGCCCTTCTTGCCGGGCGCCTGCTCGCCGCGGGCGTCGTAGGGCTGCGGCTTGTAGAGTTCGGCGGCCAGGTCCGGCCGTTCGCGCACCATCTCATTGTGCAGGGCCACCGAATTGCACACCGCCGAGAGGCCGCCGGAGACGCCGGTCTGCAGGCAGAGCAGCCCGACCAGGTCAGAGCCGTCGCAGTGGAACTCCAGGCCGATCTGGCCCAGCTCATTGCCCCGGGCGGTGGGATCGCCGGGCAGCTTGCCCTGGTCGGTGACGTCGCCCAGCACATGGCCCTTGGCGTTCTGCGGCCAGGGCCGGCCGAGGTGGGCGCCGATGCCCCAGTAGGCCAGGCACATCTGGTCGTTGGACCACCACTGCCGGGGCAGGCCGCGCAACAGAACGAAGCCGCGCCCGTGCATCAGCTCCCGCTCGATCTCCTTCAGCCGGGCGCCGAGCGTCGGCAGCAGGAAGTCCTCCTTGCCGATCGTCAGCATGTCCGCGCCCGCCACCGCCGCGACGGCGGCCTCCAGTTCGGCGATCTCCGCGTCGTTGAACCGTTCGGTCCAGGCGTCAGGTTCGGCCACATCCTCGGCCCGCCATTCGCACGGCGTTTCCAGCGGTTGCAGAGTCATCACCAGCTCCTCATCGCGGCCTAGCCGCCCTTGGCTTGCATCGTTTGCGGGTCCCAAAGCCGTATCCGATAGCCGTTCGGGTCGAGCAGTTCGGCGCCATAGCCCCAGAACACCTTGGTCGGGGGATGCTCGAATTCGATGCCCGCATCTGACAGGTCGCGGTGCTTGGCCTCGACATCGTCAACCTGGATCGCCACCGAAAAGCGGGGCGGGATCACCACCGGATCGTCCTCGCAGAGAAAAACGGTCAGGTCGGACTCGTCCTTCATCGCCACGCCGTCGGGAATCTCGAACTCGACCTCGAACCCCAGCCGGTCGCGCCACCAGTCGCGCGACGCCCGCCAGTCTTTCACCGCCAGCTCGATGTGATCGAGGCGGAGCATCGGGTTACTCCGCCGCGGCCGCCATCGGCGCGGCCTGCGCCCCGCGCAGCAGCCGGCCCGGCAGGGCGTCGGTGGCGACCCCGTCGCGGTAGGTGACCTCGCCGGCGACCATGGTCACCGCATAGCCGCTGGCCCGCTGCAACAGGCGTCGCCCGCCGGCTGGCAGGTCGTAGGCGACGATCGGCGCGTGCAGGGTGAGGTTGTCATAGTCGATGACATTGATGTCGGCCCGGTAGCCAGGGGCCAGCACGCCCCGGTCGTAGAGCCCGACCGCCCGGGCGGTGTCGCGGGCCTGCAACCGGATCACCTGTTCCAGCGGCAGCTTCGGACCCCGGGTGCGGTCGCGGGTCCAGTGGGTGAGCAAGGTGGTCGGGAAGCTGCCGTCGCAGATCATCCCGCAGTGCGCGCCGCCGTCCGAGAGGCCCGGGACCACGTCCTTGTGGTTCATCATCATATAGGCCGGGTCGAGGTTGCCCTCGGCGTAGTTGAGGAACGGCACATAGAGCATGCCCTTGCCGTCCCGGCTGAGCATGTGGTCCAGGGCCACTTCTTCCGGGCTGACCCTGCGCTGGGCGGCGACGGCGGTGACCGTCGAGGCCTCGGTGGGTTCGTAGTCGGGCTCCGGCCCCATCAGGTGCATGCGGCCAAAGCCGCCGCCGGCGCCGCGGACGCCCTCGTCGGGCCGGCTGGCGAACAGCCGCGCGCGGAAGTCCGGGTCCCTAAGCGCCGCCACCCGCTCTTCCAGCGGCAGTTTGGCGATCTCTTTATAGACGCCGTAGTGAGTGAACGGATTGACCGTCAGCTCCAGGCCGAGCAGCACGCCCACCGGCCGCGCGGCGACCTGGGCCTTGATCTCCAGGCCCGCGGCGACGCCGTCCTCCACCGCGGTGAGCAGGGTGCGGTAGTTCTGCGGCCGGATCGGGCTCTGCACCAACGAGAACGACATCGGCCGGCCGGACGCCTCAACCACCCGCCGCAGCATGGCGAACTCGGCCGCTTCGTCGGCGAAGTCGGAGACCACCTGCAGCACGCCCTTGCCGGCAGACGCCATGCCCATGGCGATGCCGGTCAATTCGTCTTCGCCTGCGGTCAGGGTGGCGATCGGCGAGCCGTCGGACGACCGGTGGTTCAAGGTGCGCGAGGTGCCAAAGCCTATGGCGCCCGCCTCGACCGCCTGTTTGGCGAGGGCGGCCATGGTGGCGATATCCGCCTCGGTGGCCGGCTCGCGGTCGACACCGCGCTGGCCCATCACATAGACGCGCAGCGCCGCGTGCGGCAGCTGGCTGCCGATGTCGACGTCGAAGCGCCGCTCGGCCAGGCGGTCGAGATAGTCTGGATAGCTCTCCCAGTTCCACGGCAGGCCCTCGGTAAGCACCGGGAACGGGATGTCCTCGACCCCCTCCATCAGCCGCACCAGCCGGTCGTGGTCACCCGGGCGGCAGGGGGCGAAGCCGACCCCGCAATTGCCCATCACCACGGTGGTCACGCCATGCCACGACGACGGCTGCATGCGCGATTCCCAGGTCGCCTGGCCATCGTAGTGAGTGTGGATGTCGACGAAGCCCGGCGCGACCACCTTGCCGCGGGCGTCGATCTCCTCGGCCCCGGTCCCGGACAGCTGCGGCCCGATGGCGGCGATCCGCCCGTCCTTAACCGCCACGTCCGCCTCGTAGGGCGCGCCGCCCTGGCCGTCATAGACGAGCCCGCCGCGCACGACGATGTCATAGGTCGGGTTCATGAGCCGCCTCCCTGGCGGTTGATATTGCTTTGGCCGCATTGTGCCGCCGCAGGGTGATAGGGCGCAAGGCCCGCGCCCCTTCGGACCGACGGAGGGCGCGACAGAACAAGCAAATCGCCTCAACATCCCCCGCGTGACGCGCGCGCTTTTCACTTTCTACGAATTCTTCGCCGGCGGCGGCATGGCGCGGCTGGGGCTGGGCGCGGGCTGGGACTGCCTGTTCGCCAACGACTTCGATCCGATGAAGGCGGCCGCCTACCGGGCCAACTTCGGCGAGGACGATCTGCGCCACGGCGACGTCTGGAAGCTGCACCCGCACGACCTGCCGGGCCGCGCGGACCTCGCCTGGGCGTCGAGCCCCTGCCAGGATCTCAGCCTCGCCGGAGCCCGGGCGGGGCTGTCAGGTGGACGCTCGTCGGCCTTCTTCGGTTTCTGGTGGCTGATGGAGGCCCTGGGCGGCCAGGATCGGGCGCCCCGGGTGATCGTGATCGAGAATGTCAGCGGCCTCTTCACCTCCCATGGCGGGCGCGACTTCGAGGCGGTGTGCGCGGCGCTGGCCGGGGCCGGCTACCGGTTCGGCGCGCTGGAGATCGACGCTTCGGCCTATCTGCCGCAGTCGCGCACCCGCTGCGTGATCATCGCCACCCTGGCCGACCCGGGCGCCCTGGCCGGCCGCGCCAGTCCCAGCCGCGCGGTGCGCGAGGCCCGCGACCGGCTGCCCGCGCCGCTGAAGGCCCGCTGGATCGATTGGCGCCTGGCCGCGCCGACCCGGCGGAACCAGACCCTGGCGGCCATCCTGGAGCCGGACGACGTCGTCGCCTGGCGCTCTGACGCCGAGACCGCCGCCCTGGTCGAGCTGATGGACGGCCTGCACCGCCGGCGCCTGGACGCAGCCCTGGCCTCGGGCGAGCGGCAGGTGGGCGCGGTGTTCCGGCGGATGCGCCAGGGCCGGCAACGGGCGGAAGCGCGCTTCGATGGCCTGGCCGGCTGCCTGCGCACCCCCGGCGGCGGCTCCTCACGCCAGTTCATCCTGGTGACCGAAGGCGGACAGGTGCGCTCGCGCCTGCTGACACCCCGGGAGTCGGCCCGGCTGATGGGCCTGCCGGACAGCTACCGCCTGCCGACCTCGATCACCGCCGGCCTGCACCTGGCGGGAGACGGCGTCGTCGTGCCGATGGTCCGACATCTGGCGGCGGAAATCCTTGAGCCGTTGCTGCTCGGCGCGCCCGCGGCCGTCGCGGCGGCCTAAGCGCTTCCAATCTCGCCGCCAGTCCTTAAGTTTGCCGGCGACAGGGCCCGTCAGCGTAAGAAGGCATTCCATGGACTCCCCCGCCAAGGACTACGACGCCGCCCGCTATAAGCGCGCCGGGCGCGGCAAGATTTTCGACTCCATCCTCGACACCATCGGCGACACCCCGCTGGTGCGCCTGCCCAGGCTGAGCGCCGAGCTGAAACCGAAGGGCGAGGTGGTCGCCAAGCTGGAGTTCTTCAATCCGATCGGCTCGGTGAAGGACCGCATCGGGGTCTCGATGATCGAGGCGCTGGAGGCGCAAGGGCTGATCAAGGAAGGCACCACCATCGTCGAGCCGACCAGCGGCAACACCGGCATCGCGCTGGCCTTCGTCGCCGCCGCCAAGGGGCTGAAGCTGATCCTGGTGATGCCCGAAAGCATGTCCATCGAGCGGCGCAAGATGCTGGTGATCTTGGGGGCCAAGCTGGAGCTGACCCCGGCCGAGAAGGGCATGACCGGCGCCGTCGCCCGGGCTCGGGAGCTGCTGGCCGAGATTCCCGGCTCGGTGATGCCGCAGCAGTTCGAGAACGCCGCCAATCCGCTGATCCACCGGGTGTCCACTGCCGAGGAGATCTGGAACGACACCGGCGGGCGGGTGGACGTGGTGGTCTCCGGCGTCGGCACCGGCGGCACCATCACCGGCGTCGGCCAGGCGCTGAAGGCTCGCAAGCCCTCGGTGCGAATGGTGGCGGTTGAGCCCTCCGGCTCGCCGGTGCTCTCGGGCGGCGCGCCGGGACCACACAAGATCCAAGGCATCGGCGGCGGCTTCGTGCCGGCGATCCTCGACCGCAGCGTCATGGACGAGATCGTCCAGGTCAGCAACGAGGACGCCTTTGAGATGGCTCGCAAATGCGCCCGCATCGAGGGGATTCCGGTGGGCATCTCGTCCGGCGCGGCGCTGACGGCGGCCTTCGACGTCGCCTCCCGCCCGGAGATGAAGGGCAAGCTCATTGTCACCATCATCCCCAGCTTCGCCGAACGCTATCTGTCGACGGCGCTGTTCGAAGGGCTCTGACCTGACCGACGTCTATGGGCCGGAGAAGCGCTCGGCGGTGATGCGGGCGGTCAAGGGCCGCGGCACCACGCCGGAGCGGGTGGTGCGGCGACTGGTCTGGTCGCTGGGCGGCCGCTATCGGCTCAACCGCGCCGACCTGCCGGGCAAGCCGGACATCGTGTTCGCGGGCCGGCGGCTGGCGGTGTTCGTGCACGGCTGCTTTTGGCACGGCCACGGCTGCGCCCGGGGCGCTCGCGTGCCGAAAGCGAACCGCGACTACTGGACCCAAAAGATCGCTCGAAACCGCGGCCGCGACCTGGCCAGCCGTGCGGCTCTGGAGGCGACGGGCTGGCGGGTCGAGACCGTCTGGGAGTGCGAGCTGAAGGACGCGGCGGCCCTGGCTGAGCGCGCGGCGGCGTGGCTGGCGGCCAAGGGGGATAGGCAATGACGTCAGACGAAGTCCGCATGCGGCTGATCCGCCGAGACGACGCGCCCCCGACCAATCCGCAAGGCCTCGCGTTCGAGTTCGGGCTGCAGGACACCAAGCAGGGGATCGATCCGGGACGTCGGTCCGCGGATGGGACCTTCGTCTTCGACTTCGTTCTGCGGGTGAAGCCGGGCGCCGACCCGGAACGGCCGGTGTTCGGCGGCCCCTACGCCAGCGGCCCGGCGGATGACCGGTTCGTCTACCTGTCCTGGCGGCGTATCGACGGCGGCGGCTACATCAACCGGGTGAAGGCCCGGCTCGGCGGCATCAACTGGACCATGGTGCGCGCCGCGCAGGCGGAGGACCGGCCACTTACCGCCGACATGACCGGCTGGACGCCCCACGACCATCGGCGCTCCGTGGACTGGCGCTAGGTGTCGTCGCGAGGGCTTAGGCGCCAGCGCCAGGCGCGGCGTCCAGCCAACCGGCGGCGCGTAGCCTGGCGATGGACGCTCGGCTGACCGGCACGCTGAGGCCGTTGCTGAGGCGCAGCGAGAGGTTGCGGCCGTCGCTCACCGGCTGCACCACCGCCGCCCGGGCCACCCACCAGGAGCGGTGCACCTGCATCCCCTCGACGGCGGCCAGTTCGGCGATGGCGTCCTTCAGCGGCGTCAGGATCAGGTCCGAGCCGGCGGCGGTGTGCGCCCGCACGTAGTGGTCCTCCATCTGCAGGCAGAGCAGGTCGCGGCCAAGGCGCGGGGGCAGGCGGCTGAGAAAGCCGCCGCCGGGGTCCACGGCCGGGCCGGCGGGCGGCGGCGCGGCCCGCTCCAGGCGCGCCCGCGAGACCGTCCCGCGCCAGCCCCGGTCGGCGAGGAAATAGTAGCCGAACGAGAACGGCTCCGAGATCGCCAGGACCTGGCCGTATTGCTGGAACAACGACGAGAGCTGGCCGTGGTTCGGCGGCCACATCCAGGCGGCGAAATAGGCGAGGCCGATCGACAGCGGCACGGCGCCGATGGCCACCCCCATGGCCAGGGCGAACCAAACCGGCAGATCCAGCCGGATCGAGGCCCGCATCGACAGCCGGACGATCAACGAAATCACGATGAAGCCGATCCAGGTGTTGGCCACCCAATAGGCGACCCGGAGCTCGACCGGCGCGCCGTAGAAGGTGCCGAACGGTCCAATCAGGCCGAAGAACACCCCGGCCGCGGTCATGATGGCGAGATCGATCGCCCATTCGCGCGGGGTTCCGAAGAGGCTCGGCGTCTCGGTCATCGGGCCTGGGTTTACCGCGCGTCGGATCGGGGCGGCAATCGCCGGCCGCTCGCCCATTCGCCCGCCCGCGAACCCGTTCGCCCGGCCGCGCAGGAGCGATGGCGAGGCGGCGAAAGGTGATGTCTGTGGCGCTCACCGCCGAGGAGCCCGCCATGACCGTCACCAGCCAAGATCCCGATACGCTCGCCGAGGCCGAGGGCTCGCGGGTGCATCCGATCGTCCACGCCGGCAAATGGATCGCCGCCGACCTGTTCTCCACCCTGCTGTTCGTCGGCCTGTTCGCCCTGACCGGCAGCGTCTACGTCGCCACCGGTCTGGCCATCGTCGCCGGTATCGCGCAGCTGGCCTGGCTGAAGCTGCGCGGCTCGCCGATCGACGCGATGCAGTGGATGAGCCTGGGCCTGGTGGTGGTGTTCGGCGGCGCCTCGCTGATCACCCACGATCCGCGCTTCATCATGCTGAAGCCGACGTTGATCTACGCGGCCATGGGCATGGTGATGCTGAAGCCGGGCTGGATCGTCCGCTACCAGCCGCCGTTGGCGGTGCGCTGGAGCCGCGATGTGGCCATGGTCTTCGGCTACGTTTGGGCCGGCCTGATGTTCGCTACCGGGGCCCTAAACCTCGCCCTGGTCGCGCACGGCGACACCAAGCTGTGGGGCTGGTTTCTCGGGGTGTTCCCGATCGCTTCCAAGCTCGCGCTGTTCGCCGTGCAGTACGCCCTCACCCGCGCTATCGTCATCCGCCGGATGCGCGCGGCGGGTGCGCCGCTACGGAGCGCGCCCGCGGGTCTCGGCGACCAAGTGACCGGCTAGGGCTCAGCGCAGCGCCCGCCGGTCCAGCGGAGGGCAGGACCCTGGACGCCATCGAAGCCATCCACAGTCGCCGCACCGTCCGCGATTTCCAGCCACGCGAACTGGACCGCGCGCTGATCGAGGCCCTGGTCTGGGACGCCGCCCAGGCGCCGCCGCCGGCGATCCGCAGCGTCCGACGCTGGGCGTTCAACGTGGTCACCGGCGCCAAGCGCCTGGCCGACTACGGCGAACGGGCCAAGGCCCACGCCCGGGCGACCCGGCCGGACGGCCCAGGCTGGGACTGGGTCGACGACCCGGGCTTCCGCATCTTCTGGAACGCCCCGGCGCTGATCCTGATCTCCGGCGCCAGGTCGATCGCCGAGAGCCCGTGGGACTGCTGCCGGGCAGGCCAGAACCTGATGTTGTCGGCCCATGCCCGAGGACTGGGGGCCTGTTGGGTCGGCTCGCCAATGGCCTGGCTGACAGCTCCGGAAGGCGCGTCGGAAGTCGGCATTCCGGACGGCTTCGCACCGGTCGCGCCGATCCTGGTCGGCCATCCGGCGGTCACGCCGCTGCCGCGTGAGATCGAACGACCCGAGATCGTCTGGCGCTAGAACGCCTCCGCCGGCAGCGCCATCATCGTCTCGGCGCCGGTCTTCAGCTTGGCCAGGTGGGCGGCGGTGTCGGGCAGGACGCGCTGCAGGAAGTAGCGGCCGACGACCAGCTTGTTGGCGTAGAACGGATCGGTCTCGCCGGCGGCGATCCGGGCGTTCGCCGCCTTGGCCATCAGCGCCCACATGTAGGCGAGGCCCGTCAGGCCGAAGAGGTGCAGATAGTCGGTGGAGGCGGCCGCGGCGCTGTCGGGATTGCCGACGCCGTTCTGCATCAGCCAGAAGGTGGCCTCCTGCAGCTGCGCCTTGGCGGCGGAGAGGCCCTCGATGAACGGCGCCAGGGCCGAATCCTCGTGGTGGGCGTCGGAAAAGGCGTCGATCTCGGCGAACAGGCTCATCACCGCCCGGCCACCGTTCGCCGCCAGCTTGCGGCCAACCAGGTCGAGGGCTTGGATGCCGTTGGTCCCTTCGTAGATCATGCTGATCCGGCAATCGCGCAGGTACTGGCTGACCGGGAAGTGCTCGGTGAAGCCGGAGCCGCCGTGCACCTGCATGGCGTCGGAGCAGATCTTGAAACCGCGGTCGGTGAGGTAGGCTTTCAGCACCGGGGTCAAGAGGCCCATGTAGTCCTCGGCCTTCTGGCGCACCGCCTCGTCGGGGTGACCGTGGGCGAGATCGCCGTGCAGGGCGGTCCAGAACAGGAAGGCGCGGCCGGCCTCCAGCACCGCCTTGGAGTCCATCAGCATTCGCCGCACGTCGGGGTGGACCAGGATCGGGTCGGCGGGGCCGTCGGGGTTCTTCGGGCCGGTCAGGGCGCGGCCCTGCAGCCGGTCCTTGGCGAAGGCGGCGGCGGCCTGATAGGCGGCCTCGCCCTGGGCCAGGCCCTGCATGCCGACCCCCAGGCGCTCCTCGTTCATCATCACGAACATGATCGGCAGGCCGCGGTTCTCCTGGCCGACAAGCCAGCCCACCGACTCGTCGTGGGCGATGACGCAGGTGGCGTTGCCGTGGATGCCCATCTTCTCTTCCAAGCCCGCGCAGGAGACGCTGTTGCGCTTGCCGGGCTTGCCGTCGGCGTCGGGCAGGAATTTCGGCACGATGAACAGGCTGATGCCGCGGGTGCCGGCCGGCGCGCCCTCGATCCGGGCCAGCACCAGGTGGATGATGTTCTCGGCCATGTCGTGTTCGCCGGAGGAGATCCAGATCTTCTGGCCGCTGATCCGCCAGCTGCCGTCGGCCGCCGGGACCGCCTTGGTGCGAATGAGGCCGAGGTCGGTGCCGCACTGGGGCTCGGTGAGGTTCATGGTCCCGCCCCACTGACCGCTGGCCAGCTTCGGCAGATAGAGTTGCTTCTGCTCGTCCGAGCCGCCGGCCAGGATCGCCGAATAGGCCCCGTGGGTCAGGCCCGGATACATCGAGAAGGCCATGTTGGCCGACGAACTCATCTCGCTGAAGGCCAGGTTGACCACATAAGGCAGCCCCTGGCCGCCGAACTCGGCCGGAACCCCCAGCGCCGGCCAGCCGCCGTCGACCATCTGGCGATAAGCTTCCTTGAACCCGGGCGGGGTGGTCACCGAGCCGTCGGCGGCGCGCACGCAGCCGTGCTTGTCGCCGACCCCGTTCAGCGGCGCGAGCACTTCGGCGCAGAACTTCGCGGACTCGTCGAGTATCTGCTCGACCACGTCCAGGGACGCGTCGGCGAACCCCGGAAGGTTGGCCAGCTTATCGATCTCCAGCACGTCGCGCAGGATGAACAGGTGCTCGCGCACGGGCGGCTGGTAGGTCATGGGCGGCTCCCGGCTGGAACGAGGGGTGACTCGTCCGACGACCCCTTACCTTAGCCCTCCCCGCTGGCGCGGGGCGAGCCAGGGTAAGCGCTGGAGATCGTCTTATTTCGCCGAGGCGAGTTCGGGGTGCCGGCCGTCGACGCGGGCGCGCAGGACGTTGTTGTATTCCTCCGCCCGGGGCAGCAGGTCGGGGCGGCTTTTGGCCAGGCTGTCTTCCAGCCGCGCGCAGGACTCGTGCAGCACGGCGATGGCGTGGTCGAGGTCCTCGCGCTGCTGCTCGAGGGTGACGATCCGCTCGCGGAAGCGGCGAAGCGCGGTGGCGTTCTGCGATGCGCCGCCGTCCTGCTTGTCGTAGAGGTCGAGTATCTCGCGGATCTCGGCCAGCGACAGGTTCACGCTCTTGCCGCGCAGGATCAGCTGCAGCCGGGCGCGGTCCTTGTAGGAATAGATGCGGTTGAGGCCCTGGCGGGCCGGCGCGAGCAGGCCCTTGTCCTCGTAGAAGCGCAGCGCCCGGGGGGTGCACTTGAACTCAAGACAGAGCTGGCGAATGGTGAAGGTGCGCTCGGGGCGCCTGAGTTCCGTGGGCATGACCGGTCTCCCTGTGGCATCGCGAAGGTCTCTGCCTGATCGCTGATAACCGAAATCTAGCTTCCTCTTACGTTAACGTCAACTGGTGGGGTTCATGCTCTATTTCATCATCCGAGCCTTGGTTACGGCGGTGGGCCTTTGGGTCGCCGCGCGGGTGTTTCATACGGTCGAGGTGCGCGACACCGCCTCGCTGATCATCGCCGGCTTCGTGCTGGGGATCGCCAACGCCATCGTCCGGCCGATCCTGACCTTCCTCACCCTACCCCTAACCATCCTGACGCTCGGGCTGTTCCTGCTGGTGGTGAACGGGCTGATGGTCGAGCTGACCAGCCTGGTGCTGGGCAGCCGGTTCCACGTCAGCGGCCTGATCGCGGCGATCGAGACCACCATCATCGTCTGGGTGGTGAGCCTGGTGGCCAGCTGGTTCATCGGCAATGGGCGCGATCGGCGGCGCTGACCGCCCGATTGCGGATTGGGCGTTTTGGGATCATCGTTCGGACAAGGGCGGCGCCGACAGAAGCGCCGCCGACGATGGAGGACGCCATGGCCAGCATGAACGGCGGCGGCAAGCCGCCCTATCTCGGACTTCTGAACGCCATCGCCCTGGCCGAGTCCCGGGCGGGGGTCTACCTGACCGCCTGGGCCGAGGCGACCGACGACGAGGACCTGGCCTGCACCCTGCGCCTGGTCGCCGCGCGGGAGAGCAGCCACGGGGAGCTGTTCAAGCGCCGCCTTTGCGAGCTCGGCTACGAGGTGTTGCCGAAGTCTGACCCGGGTTCGCTGCGCCGGCTGGCCAAGCTGGCCGACCCCAGGATCAGCGACCTGGAGAAGGTCGGCGAGGAACGCGAGGAGGTCGACACCTTCGGCGACATCGAAAAGCAACTGGCCGACGGCGTGTTCGACCCGATGACCTGCAACATGCTGACCTGGTACATCGCCGAGGAGCGCGATTCCGGCCATCGCTTGCGCGAGGCCTATGACGCGGTGCGCGCCAAGGCCCGGGGCGGCAAGAAGGCCAACGGTCATGCGAAGGAAATGGCCGCCGGCCCCAGCGCCGACGCCGAGGCGATCATGGCCTGCATGACCGCCGGCTTCGCCAAGCTGGAAAAAACCCTGGAAAAGGTCGCCCGCGCCTCGAAATAGCCTCGCGCTCTCCACAGCCTCCGCGTCGTGTGTTAAATCGCACACGAGCAGCGAACGAGGTCGGTGATGGCGCAACGGTTCTATCCGGCGGTGCTGGAACGGGGCGAGCACGGCGTGGTCGGGGTGTGGTTTCCCGACTTTCCGGGCTGCGTCACCGGCGGGCGTTCGCAAGAGGATGCGATGGCCAGGGCCTCGGACGCCCTGGAGGAGGCCATGCGCACCCTGGCCGAGCGCGAGGAGCCGCTCCCCGCGCCAAGCGCCCTGGAGAGCATCGAGTTGCCGCCGGAATGCGACCTGATCGCCTTCGTCGCCGTCGGCGCGACCCCGCCGGACCCCTCGGAGCGGGTCAACGTCTATCTGCCGAAGAGCCTGATCGAGCGCATCGACCGCGCCGCCGCCGAACTGGGGATGAACCGCTCCAGCTTCTTCGGCATGGCCGCCAGCAGGGCGCTGCAGTCGCTGGTGACGGGCTACGGGACATTCGAGCCGTTCAAAAAGCGCTGAGCCTGAGGACGGGTGAAGGGGTGGCGCGCGCAGCTGCCGCCCAAAGAAAAAGGGCGGAGCCTTTCGGCCCCGCCCTTCTCGAAGTTGTCTTGGAGCGCTGGACTAGAAGTCCATGTCGCCCATGCCGCCGCCCGGCATTTGCGGGGCGCCGCCGCCGTTCTTCTTCGGCGCTTCGACCACCGCCGCTTCGGTGGTGATCATCAGGCCGGAGACGGAAGCCGCGTCCTGCAGAGCCGTGCGAACGACCTTGGCCGGGTCGATGACGCCGGCCTTGACCAGGTCGCCGTATTCCTCGGTCTGGGCGTTGAAGCCGAAGGTCGCGGACTTGTTCTCCAGCACCTTGCCGACCACGATCGAGCCTTCGACGCCGGCGTTTTCGGCGATCTGGCGGATCGGGGCCTGCAGCGCCCGGCGAACGATGGCGATGCCGGCGTTCTGGTCGTCGTTGTCGCCCTTGAAGCCTTCCAGAACCAGGGAGGCCTTCAGCAGGGCGACGCCGCCGCCGGCGACGATGCCTTCTTCGACCGCCGCGCGGGTGGCGTTCAGGGCATCGTCAACGCGGTCCTTCTTTTCCTTCACTTCGACTTCGGTCGAGCCGCCGACGCGGACCACCGCAACCCCGCCGGCCAGCTTGGCCAGACGTTCCTGCAGCTTTTCCTTGTCGTAGTCGGAGGTGGTGTCCTCGATCTGCCGCTTGATCTGGCTGATCCGGGCTTCGATGTCGGCCTTGGGGCCGGAGCCGTCGACGATGGTGGTGTCGTCCTTGGTGATCGAGACCTTCTTGGCCTTGCCGAGCATTTCCAGGCCGACGTTCTCGAGCTTGATGCCGAGGTCTTCGCTGATCAGCTGGCCGCCGGTGAGGGTGGCGATGTCTTCCAGCATCGCCTTGCGGCGATCGCCGAAGCCCGGCGCCTTCACCGCCGCGACCCGAAGGCCGCCGCGGAGCTTGTTGACCACCAGGGTGGCCAGGGCTTCGCCTTCGACGTCTTCGGCCACGATCAGCAGCGGACGGCCGGATTGCACGACGGCCTCGAGGACCGGGAGCAGCGGCTGCAGGCTGGAGAGCTTCTTCTCGAACAGCAGGATCAGCGGCTCTTCGAGGACGGCCTCCATCTTGTCGGCGTTGGTGATGAAGTAGGGGCTGAGGTAGCCGCGGTCGAACTGCATACCCTCGACGACGTCGAGTTCGGTTTCCAGGCTCTTGGCCTCTTCCACCGTGATCACGCCTTCATTGCCGACCTTGGCCATGGCCTTGGCGATCATGTCGCCGATCTCATGGTCGCCGTTGGCGGAGATGGCGCCGACCTGGGCGATCTCCTGGTTGGTGGTGACCTTCTTGGAGGTCTTCTTGATCTCCTCGACGATCCGGGCGACGGCCTTGTCGACGCCGCGCTTCAGATCCATCGGGTTCATGCCGGCGGCTACCGACTTCAGGCCCTCGGTGACGATGGCTTGCGCCAGCACCGTGGCGGTGGTCGTGCCGTCGCCGGCCTTGTCGTTGGTCTTGGAGGCCACTTCGCGGATCAGCTGGGCGCCCAGGTTCTCGAACCGATCGCTCAGTTCGATTTCCTTGGCGACCGTGACGCCGTCCTTGGTCGAGCGCGGGGCGCCGAAGGACTTTTCGATCACGACGTTGCGGCCCTTGGGGCCCAGGGTCACCTTGACCGCATTGGCCAGGATGTTGACGCCGCGCAACATGCGGTCGCGCGCGTCGGTGGAGAAATAGACGTCTTTGGCGGCCATTTTATCGGCTTCCTCGTCTGGAGTTGAATGGGGGAGTTCGGATGAAGCAGGAGGCCCTTAGGCCGCCTTCTTCTTGGATGCGCCGCCTTCGAGGACGCCCAGGATGTCGCTCTCCTTCATGATCAGGAGATCTTCGCCATCGAGCTTGACCTCGGTGCCGGACCACTTGCCGAACAGGATGCGGTCGCCGACCTTGACGTCGAGCGGCTGGATCTTGCCGTTGTCGTCGCGGGCGCCGGGGCCCACGCCGATCACTTCGCCTTCCTGGGGCTTTTCCTTGGCGGAGTCGGGAATGATGATCCCGCCTTTGGTCTTTTCTTCTTCCTCGACGCGGCGGACGAGGACGCGGTCGCCAAGCGGACGAAACGCCATGTTGGTTCTCTCCGTAGAGCGCGGTTGAACTGCGGGTTACGCGAGCGGCTGCCCGGCCAAGCGAGACTGTTAGCAGTCAGCCTGGTCGAGTGCCAATCGCGAGCTGCAAGTAGGAAAACGCCGCCGGAGAGTCAAGGCTGGCGCGTGTCCAGCCGAGAGATGGCGGACCCTCGGCCGCTCTCACGCCGGCCTGAATTAGGTTTTTTGGACGCGGGACAACGTCGACGCGGCGCCCCGGCGGCGCACGACGACAAGTCTAAGAGTCCACGCCCCCGCCGCGCGGGTGAGAATGCTACACCAGCCGGCTCCGGCGTGAAGGCTGCGACGTAATCGCGCAGTCTATACTAATGCTCAGGGGCGCATGGTTACTCGCGGTTATTGCTTAAGTTAAATTTGTCACACTTCTTATCCTAGCGGTAAGAGTTGTCATGGCTCACTTCGCAGGCGGAGGTGGGGTCATGACAATCAGCAAATTCACGTTATTCGGGCTGGCAGGCGCGTGTCTGGTGGTGGGCGGCGCGTTCGCCGACGACATGGACGAAGGCGCGTTCGAGATGCCCAAGGAAGTGGTCGCGGCGGCCACGGCGTTCCAGTCGTATATGAGGGACGCCTCGACCATCGGCGATTTCTCGAACAGCCAGTCGGTGGCGCAGAGCGTGCGCAAGGGCGTCTCTTACCAGCCGGCTCAGCTGGAAGAAGGGATGATCGCCTACGGGGCCATCGCGGCGCTGCAGGACGAAGGTTTCGTCGACGGGGTGCAGCGGGCGGCCGGCCGGGGCGAGGCGCGCGACGCCTTCGCCGAGCAACTGGTCGAGGACCCGTTCGCGGCGACCCGGATCGACGGCGCGGCCGGCGCGGCCCGACGGATCGCCGCGGCGCTCAGCGATCGAGCCGCGCCGCTGGTGTCGGCCGGGGCGACGGTGAAGTCGGCCGCCTATTCGGTGCAGCACCAGGCGTGGTCGCGGGAGATGGTCGACGACGCCCAGGGCCGCCTGGCCGAGGTGAAGCGGCTTTCGGCCCAGGTCAGCCTGCCGAGCGAGGACGACAACCAGGCCATGGTCCGCGCGGTCGCCGAACTGAACCCGCAGACGGCGGCCAACGATGCGCCGGCGGGGATCACCGCCATCGAGGCCAAGGCCCTGGCGCTGGCGGCGGAGTCGGTGATCGGCCGGGCCCACGGGTCCGATCGGGCGCGGCTGTCGCCTCTGCTCACCGAGACCGAGAGCGCCCAGTGCCTGCGCATGGCCAAGCTCAATCTCTACCAATGCATGGCCGTCGCCGGTCCCCAGTACGAAGACATCTTCTGCCTGGGCCAGCACGCCATGGCCGACACCGGCCAGTGCGTCGCCGACGCGGCGCGGGGTCGCGGCCAGACCCAGGTTGCCTACGCCGGCCAGTCGGCGGACCGCAGCGGCGATATCCCCCTCGCCTCGCATCACAGTTTCCGGATCGATCCTGGCGAGTAAGTGGGACGGCCTTGCGCCATCCCTCACGCAAGGCCAGGCTTGGCGCTCCCTTCTCCCAAGGGAGCGCCAAGTCATGTCTGGTGACCGGATCGGACGGGTCGACGCTTTTGTGAAGGCCCATTCATAAACTGGCCGCCTTAGGCCGATCGCGACGCGGCCTTTCCACGGCGGGCGGCCGATTTCGCCGGACGATCCGGCGCAGGGTCCGCCGAGCTGTTGATCAGCAGGCGATCGAGCAGGTCCCGATCGGCGACCAGGTTACCGAGCACGGTCACGAAGTTGCGGCACCCGACCCGGCGCATCTCCTCCGGCAGTCCCGCCATCAGTTCGTGACCGAGCACCCGGATCGCGGCGAGGGCCTTGTTGGCCCGCTCGATACCCTCGGCGGTCAGCGACAGCACCACCTGGCGGCGGTCGTACGCCGGGGTCCGGCGCTCGACCAGTCCGGCCTGCACCAGCTGATCGACGGTGCGGGTCATGGTGGTGCGGTCGACGGCGTTGATCTGGGCGAGTTCGGTCATGGTGCAGGTGACGCGCCGGCCGATGCCGGCAAGGGCGCGGTGACGCGAGACGTTCAGCCCAAGCGGCGCCAGCATCTCGTCGATGCGGGCGTCGCGGTGCCGGCTGACCACCGAAAACAGGTGGAAGAAATAGGTGGTCGGATCCACCGGAAACTCACCCAGCGGATCAGGCGGCGCTGGGCGCGTGACGGGCGTTCTTGTCATACCAATGTTAGCCGGAACCAGTACGGCGCAAGACATCGCATAATTTCAGCGCCTTACACAAGTGCATGACACATAAGGCGCAAACACATTATGTGCTGTTGCACATTTGTGATTGACCGGTGGTCAAGCCGTGGCTATGGCCCCGGCCCGCCCTCGCGCGTTGGGCGAATTCTTTCACCGCAAAAGCGAATTCCAACCCCGTGAAACGGCTCACCCGGCTATGGCTGCTCTGCGCGACCATCGGTTTCGCCGTTGCTGTCGCTTTAGGCCTGCTGGCGTCCCTGCTGATGGACGGACGGCTTTAGTCCCGGGACATCCGCACCCAGCGCGGTTTCTTGTCCGCGTCGAAGCCGAGCAGGCCCTCGACCTTGTCGAGATCGACGATCAGGCCGACGCCCTTCCTCTCCGGGTCGGCCCGGCGCTCGAACTCGGGCGCGTTGTCGAACACCCGGTCCCGCTCGGCGCCCGCGGCCACCCGCGCCCGGCCGGCGAACTGCAGCATCGCCCGGGTCGTCGGATCGCGGAACATCATCGCCACGTGCGGATTGCCGGCGATGTTCTCCATCGTCGAGCCCTCGGCGTTGCGGGCCCAGAAGCCCAACTGATCGTCGCTGAACACCTGGATCGAGCCGCGGAAGGTCAGCCGCGGCCGACCCTCGGCGTCGACGCTGGCCAAGATCATCGGCGTGGCGCTCTCCAGCGCCCCGTTAACCATCGTGCGGACCTCGTCCGGGAGAACGATGCTCATCGCGCGCCCACCAGCGTGCGCGGGGTATAGTCGCAATCCATCGGCCGCGGCCCTCGAATGTTTGTTTGAATGTTCTCTCCCAGGCGCGACCGGGGGGCAAGGGCGGCTTGCACGGGCGGGACGCGGGGCGGATACATCGCGCCGATGAAAGGCGAGAGTCGAGCCCCGGCCGGATGGGCCGCCCGCGCCGGCGCCGCTGTTGGCGGCGCGGAGATGAGCCGCGACCTGGACGCCTTGCTGGCGGGCCGGACGCCGCTACATGCCGACGAGGTTCGCTGGGGCGACATAAGGCTGGCGTTCAGCCTCTATCTGACCCCCGAGCGGCCGCCGGCGGATCTGGTCACCTCGGTCCGCTCGGTCGTGTTCGGGCGCGGCAAGGTGGTGGTGGTCGACGACATCCTTGGCGGCTCGCATGTCATGCCCGGCGGCCGCATTGAGCCTGGCGAGACCATTCTGCAGACCCTGGCTCGCGAGGTGCTGGAGGAATGCGGCTGGACCGTGCACGATCCCCGTCCGCTCGCCTTGGCTCACTTCCGCCATCTAGGCCCGAAGCCGGACGGCTACCGCTATCCCTATCCCGACTTCCTGCACCTGGTGTTCCTCGGGCAGGCCGGCGAATACCGCCGCGGCGCGGTGAAGCGGGCCGGCGAGGTCGAGACCGGCTCGCGGCTGACCTCGATCCCACGCGCCATGGCCGCGATTACCCCCGATCAGCGCGTGCTGCTGAAAGCCGCCCTCGTGGCCCGCGCCTAAGCCGGCACCCGCGCTTCTTCCGGAAAGAACACCTCCGCCGCGTGATCGGCGACGTCCTGGGCAGTCCAGGGCGCGGTGGGAGAGAACCCCTTGGACTGCATCATCTTGATCTCGCGCACGCCCCGGGAAGAGACGCCCAGCACCTTGCCGGTCTGGTCGCCGGAAAGGTCGCTGACCATGTACAGCACGCCCGGGGCGATCCGCTCGGGCAGGCTCATCGGGTCCGGTTCGCGGTCCTTGCGGCCGGGCAGGTCCGAGGTCATCCGGGTGTAGGCGCCCGGCGCCAGGGCCCAGAGGCGAATGCCGTACTTGCGCCCCTCGATCGACAGCACCCGCATGAAGCCGAACAGGCCGGCCTTGGCCGCGCCATAGTTGGACTGGCCGAAGTTGCCGAACAGACCCGAGCCGGAGGAGGTCATCACGATGACTCCTTTGACCTGGTTGTCCTTCATCCAGTTCCACACCGGCATGGTGCAGCAGTATGCGCCCTTCAGGTGCACCTTGATCACCGCATCCCAGTCGGCCTCGGAGGTGTTGGCGAAGGTCTTGTCGCGCAGGATGCCGGCGTTGTTCACCAGGATGTCGACCCGTCCGAAATTATCGATCGCCGCCTGGAAGATGTTCTGGCCGCCCTGGACGGTGGAGACATCGTCGCCGTTGGCCACCGCCTTGCCGCCGGCGGCCTTGATCGCCTCGGCCACGGTCTGGGCCGCGGTCAGGCTGCCGCCGGTTCCGTCCCGGGCGCCGCCGAGATCGTTGACCACCACCGAGGCGCCCTCGGCGGCGAACAGCTTGCAGTAGGCTTCGCCCAGGCCATTGCCGCCGCCGGTGACGATGGCGACCTTCCCATCCAGCAATCCCATCCTGAAATCTCCCATCATCAATCGTGTCACGGGCCTTCAATGACCCTTGGCCCCGATCATCCGACCGCCGGCGGCAAGACTCAAGCGCGGCGGGCGCGAAAGAAGGCTCGCAGCAGCGCCGCGCTCTCGTCGGCCAGCACGCCGCCGGTGACCTCGGGGCGCCAATGGCAGGTGGGTTGCTCGAAGAACCGCGGGCCGTGGATCACCGCTCCGCCCTTCTCGTCGGGGGCGCCGAACACCAGGCGGCCGATGCGGGCGTGGCTGATGGCGCCGGCGCACATGGCGCAAGGCTCCAGGGTGACCACCAGGGTGAGGCCGGTCAGCCGGTAGTTGCTGAGGCGCGCGGCCGCAGCGCGCAGAGCCAGAATCTCGGCGTGGGCGGTGGGGTCGTGGCCGACAATCGGTCCGTTGCCGGCGCGGGCGACGATCTCGCCGGTGACGGGATCGACCACCACGGCGCCCACCGGGGTCTCGCCCCGCTCGGCGGCGGCTTGCGCCTCCTTAAGGGCGATGCGCATGGTCTGGAGGTCATGGTCGATCATTCAGAGCACCGAACCGGCGATGCGGACGCGGGTCAAGGCGCGTCCGAACCCGGCGAGCGCATCGCCAAGGTGCTGGCCCGGGCCGGCGTCGCCTCGCGCCGGGAAGTCGAGCGGCTGATCGCGGCCGGGCGGGTGACCCTGAACGGCCAGCGTCTGACCACCCCGGCGGTGAAGGTTTCGGCCGCCGACGTCGTCACCCTCGACGGCCAGGTGGTCGCCGCCGCCGAAGCGACCCGGGTGTTCCGCTATCACAAGCCGCCGGGACTGGTGACCAGCCACAGCGATCCCAAGGGCCGGCCGACGGTGTTCCAGGCGCTGCCCGAGGGCCTGCCGCGGCTGATCTCCGTCGGTCGACTCGACCTGAACTCCGAGGGCCTGCTGCTCTTGACCAACGACGGCGGCCTGGCCCGGGCGCTGGAACTGCCGGCCAACGCCTGGACGCGCCGCTACCGCGCCCGGGCGCACGGGCGGATCGACCAGGCGCGGCTGGACAAGCTGAAGGATGGCATCGCCGTAGAGGGCGTCCGCTACGGGGCGATCGACGCCAAGCTGGAGTCCGGCAAGGAGGGCGCCACCAACGTCTGGATCACCCTGACCCTCACCGAAGGAAAGAACCGCGAGGTGCGCCGGGTGCTGGAGGCGCTGGGCCTGGCGGTGAACCGGCTGATCCGGGTGAGCTACGGGCCCTTCGACCTGGGCACGCTGCCGGTGGGCAAGGCCGAGGAGGTCGGCCCGCAGATCGTCCGCGAGCGCCTGGGCGCGCATATCGCGACCGCCACCAAGCCCGCCGCCGACGCCGGCGCCAAGTACAAACCCGGCTGGGCCAAGCCGAAGCCCAAGCCCAAGTCGTCTAGACGTCCTGGATCTGCACCGGCTGGCGCGCATTCTTCAGCCCCTCGCGGGCCGAAGCCGTCCGCATCACCTCCCCGAAGCTCCGACGCTCGTCCGCGAGGCCCTCGGCCAAAGGGCGGTCCAAAGCGGAGCGGGTGAGCCGCTTGGCGTAGGCCAGACCCTCCGCGCCCCGGCCATCCCATTCGGCAGCGATCTCCAGCGCCCGGGCCAGCGGATCGTCCACCACCTCGTGCACCAGGCCGATCCGGCCGGCCGTCGGGCCGTCGACCACCAAGCCGCGCAGGATCATCTCCAGCGCCTTGGCCTCGCCGATCACCCGGGGCAGGCGCTGGGTGCCGCCGCCGCCGGGGAAGATGCCGATGCGGGTCTCCGGCAAGCCGATGGCGGTGACGTCCGTCCCGGCGATGCGCAGGTCGCAGGCGAGGGTCATCTCGAAGCCGCCACCCATGCAAAGGCCGTTGATCGCCGCGACCACCGGCTTGGGCGCGCTGGCCAGCAGGTCGACCAGGGCGCCGAAACCGCCGCCGGCCCGGGCGCCGGGCCGAGGCTCAGGCGGCGGCCCGCCGGCCAGGGCGTCGCTGGCCGCCGAAAGTTCGCCCACGTCGTAGTGGCGCACGAAGATCCCCGGCACGCCGCCGGTGATGACGATCGACCGGACCTCCGGATCGGCCACCGCCGCTTCCACCGCCGCCAGCATCTCGTTCGAGCCGGCGGCGGTCATCGTGCCGAACGGCGGGTTGGCGTAGGTGAGGACCGCCGCGCCGCCCCGGCGCTCGACGGTGACCAGGCTCATGCTTCGTCTCCCTCCTGCCCGCTTCGCTCGGCCAGCCTGCGCGCCAGCGTCCGCACCCGCCGCCCCAGGGTGATGGCGGTCCCGATTCCAATCACCGCCAGTCCAACCATCATCGTCTCGCCGTGCCAGCCCCAAAGGCCCTCGATCGCGCTGACCAGGGCGGTGATGGTCAGCGCCGCCATCCTCTGCGGCTTGGCCATCGGGCCGGAAAAGTCGGGCGCGAAGCCGAAGCCGCGGCCGAACTCGCGGACATAGGCGGTGATCAGCGCCAATGAGGCGCAAGACCAGCCCAGTTCAGCGCCGCCCGGCATGTGGCCGCTGGCCGCCCCATAGCCGGCGCAGGCCAGCAGGATCACGTCGGCGAAGCGGTCCGGAAGCTCGTTCCAGATCGGACCAGACGCCGAACCCTGGCCGTTCTCCACCGCCACCAGGCCGTCCATCAGGTTGCAGAGCAGCCGCAGCTGGATGCACCCGGCCGCCCCCAGGAAGGCGATCGCCCGGGTCCAGCCCTCATCGCCGCCGCCCCAGAGCAGGAACGCGCCACCCAGGATCGCGAACGCCAGGCTGGCGGCGGAGATGGTGTCCGCCTGCGCCCCGCCGTCGGCCAGCAGCTTGGCCAGGCTCTGCGCCCAGGCGGCGCTGCGGGATTTCAGCGGCCGGCGGTTCTGCATCTCCGTCATCGTCTTCCGCCCCGCGCCAGCACCGCCGCATAGACAATGGCGTAGAGAGTCGACACCGACCAGGGCACGGCGATGGTGGCGGCGATCTCCGGCGTTCCGATCAGCCGGTGAACCGCGATCAGCAGCGCAAGAATCGTCGAGGCGGTGACCAGCGGCGGGACCACATAGGCCAGCGCGCCGGGCAGCCTCGGGCTGATCGCCTCCAGCACCCGCTTCAGCACCAGGGTAATGGCGGCGGAGATGGCGCCCTGGACCAGGGCCGGCAAGATCGCCGCCGCGCCGTGGGTTCGGTTGGCGAACAGGGTCCAGCCGCCCATGGCCACAAAGGCGAAGGTCACGTGGGTTGCGGTTGCGCGGGCGAGCTTTGCAAGGGACAAGCTGGGACCCGACATGCCGGCTTCGCCTTCCATTCGGATCGATTTCATCCCCGGCTGGTCCCCGCCGCCGCTGAGCCTCAGCCTCGTCTGGGGCCTGGCCGCGGTCATTACCCTGCTGACCCTCGGCGCGCTCGCCGCGGCCCTGCTGCCGCGTCTTCGTCCCGGGCATGACTACACCAACCTGCGCCAGCGGGTGAACTCCTGGTGGGTGATGGTGGCGCTCCTGAGCCTGGCCATCGGTCTTGGTTGGCAGGCGACGCTGCTCCTCTTCGCCGGCGTCAGCTTCATCGCCCTGCGCGAGTTCCTGTCCCTGGCGCCGGCCCGCAGCGAGGACCGGCTGGTCATCCTGGCCTCCTATCTCGCGGTGCCGGCCAGCTACGCCTTCATCGCCTCCAACGAGTACGGCATCTATCTGGTGTTCATTCCGGTCTGGGTGTTCCTGACCACCCCGTTCCTGATGACGATGATCGGCCAGACCCGCGACTACCTGCAGCGGGCGGCGACCTTTCAATGGGGCATGGTGGCCTGCGTCTACAGCCTGGGCTTCGCGGTCTTCCTGATGCGCACACCGGCCGGTGAGCCGACTCCGGCCGGACCCGCGGGACTGGTGTTCCTGTTGCTGGTGGCCACCGAGTTCAACGACGTCGCCCAATATTGTTGGGGCAAGCTCGTCGGCCGGCACAAGATCATGCCCACCGTCAGCCCCAACAAGACCTGGGAGGGTTTCCTCGGCGGCTGGGCGAGCACGGCGGCGCTGATCTGGTTCGTCGGCCCGACCTTCGCGCCGCTGGCGGGCTGGAAGCTGGCGACCATGGCGGCGGCCCTGCCGCTGGCCGGCTTTGCAGGCGATGTGACCCTGTCGGCGGTGAAGCGGGATATCGGAGTGAAGGACACCTCGCACCTGATTCCGGGCCACGGCGGAATCCTCGACCGGATCGATAGCCTTACCTTCACCACGCCGCTGTATTTTCACCTGATGACCTTCTTCGCCCTGCACCGATGAACCTGGCGCGGCTCGCCTTTCTGCTGGCGGTCGCTCGGCCGCTGGCGATGTTCCTCACCGGCGCCGACGTGGTCGGCCGCGAGCACCTGCCGAAGGCGGGGCCGGCGATCATCGCCGCCAACCACACCAGCCACGTCGACACCCTGGTGCTCCTGACCATCTTCCCGGCCCGGCTGATGACGCGCCTGCGGCCTGTGGCGGCCGCCGACTATTTCCTCAAAGGCCCGATGATCAGCTGGTTCTCCCGCACCCTGGTGGGCATCGTGCCGATCGAACGCGGCGGCGGCGAGCGGACGGCGGCGGGCCACGAAGATGTGCTGGCGCCGGCGCGGGCGGCGCTGGCCCGGGGCGAAATCGTGATCATCTTTCCGGAAGGGACCCGGGGCGAAGGGTTCGATCGCATCGGCCAGCTGAAGGCCGGCGTCGCCAGGCTGGCGGCGGATTTCCCGCAGGCGCCGGTGGTGCCGGTGTGGCTGGAAGGCGCCGGTCGGGTGTTGCCCAAGGGCGCGCGCCTGCCGGTGCCGATGAACTGCACGGTCGTGGTCGGCGAACCGCTTGTCTGGACCGGCGAGCGGACGGCGTTCATGCAGGCGCTCAAGGCCAGCCTGGAAGCGCTCAGGCGAACTGCTCCGCCGCAGCGGTGGCGGGAGGATCCAGCGTCTGATCCGCCCTTGACCAGCGACGCAGCGGGGCCCAGCGGGCAGTGACCTCGGCCATGGCGATATAGGCGACGATCAGGAAGGCGTCCTGCGCCAGGGCGTCCCAGCTGAACCCGGCGGAAGGTGTGGCCTGGGCGGTCAGCGGCTGGATGAACAGCACGATCAGGATGTTATTGGCCGCGTGGGCGCCGGTGGAATACTCGATCCCGCCCAGACGGAGCGTCATATAGACGAAGCCGGCCCCCATCAGCGCGCGGGTGAGAAAGGCGTCGATGCCGAACTCGCCGTGCACCGCCGAGAACAGCACCCCGTTCACCGCCATCAGCACGAAGATGTTGCGGGTGACGGCGGCGGTCTGGCGCAGCATCCAGCCGCGAAACACCACCTCCTCGGCGGCGGCGGCGGGGATCAAGAGGGCGATGGCGCCCAAGGCGTAGCCGAGCCGCCCGACGAGGCTCGGGGTCAGGCTGAGGATCGGCGGCGGCGCGGCGTGCGGGTCGAGCAATTGGCCGAGCGCTACCGCCGGCCCGATGACCAACACCGACATCAGCAGGCCGGCGGCGAGCATCTGCCAGCGGAAACGGCGCGCGGCGGTGAGATAGTCGCGGACATGGTGACGGGAGATGAGGGCGGCGATGCAGATGAAGGTGATCGCCAGCGGCCCGTTGGTGGTCACCGCCAGCACCATCAGCATCAGCGTGCTGGTGAGCGTCGCGCCGTTGGAGCTGACCAGACCGGCGATGCGACCCGGCAGGGCGGTGAGCGGGCTGCCGGGCGGCGCGCTGAGGACCCCGAAGGCGATCACTGCGATGCCGCCGATCAGCAGGCCGCAGATTAAGCCGCCCAGCAGGCCGCCCACCAGCGTGCCGAGAAACCGCCAGAAGCTCTTGTCCCGGCCATCGACGTTGGCCAGGAACGCGGAGTCCAACAGTCTCACCCCTTGCGCACTCATTCAGCGCCTCGTTTGCCCAGCACCCAAGTCATCCGATAGACAGCAGCTCTTCCAAAGGGTTTTCGCATGCGGATCGTTGCCGGGGCGTTTCGTGGCCGCCCGCTTGTGGCGCCAAAGGGACAGTCCACCCGCCCGACCGCCGACCGCACCCGCCAGGCGCTGTTCAATGTGCTGGAGCACGCCGCCTGGGCGCCCGACCTGGAGGGCCTGCGGGTGATCGACCTCTTCGCCGGTTCCGGAGCGTTGGGACTGGAGGCGATCTCCCGCGGCGCGGCCTTCGCCCTGTTCGTCGAGACCGACGACGCGGCCCGTGGCGCGATCCGCGCCAATGTCGAGACGCTGAACCTGTTCGGGCAGACCCGGGTGCACCGCCGCGACGCCGCCGACCTCGGCCGCCGACCGCCCGGCGATGGACCGCCTTTCCGTCTGGCGTTGCTCGATCCACCCTACGGCAAAGGCCTGGGCGAAGCGGCGCTGAGAAGCCTGGCTGCCGGCGGCTGGCTCGCCCCAGGCGCGCTGGCGGTGCTCGAGCGCGGCCTCGCCGATCCGGCCGAGGAGACGCCGGGCTATGAAACCCTCGATGAGCGCACCTGGGGCGCGGCCAAGGTGGCCTTCCTGCGCTGGTCACCACCGGCGGGTTGAGACGCGGTTGTCGAGCTGCGGGCGCAGGCGCTCCAGCCCCTCCCGGGTGATCTGGTAGGGCCCGCCGGCCCGGCTGATGATCAGGCCCCGGTGCTTCAGGGCCTTGAAGACGGCCAGGTCGCATTCCGCCAACCGCCAGCCCTCGCGGCTGAGGCATTCGACGTCGACGATTTTGCCCCGCTGGTCGCGTTCCAGCAGGATTCGCCCGCCCTGGGCGAGCGCGTGCAGCGTGCGTTGCTGCGGCTTGGAGATGTTCAAGGGATTTTCCGAGATGGCGTTCGAAGACGCGCCGGCGCTTGGCGCGCGGGCGGACGGTCGGCCTTCGGCTCTAAGCAGAGGTGAGCCTAGGCCCGGACCTCGAACGCAATCTCTAGCATCAAGCCTCCGCTGGGATGCCGGACCCGTGTGCCCCGCGCCGCCTCGGCGCGTCAAGGTGGAAGCGTTGCTGTTGGCCGCCGTTTGCCGTTCATTGCCCCTGTGGTGGGGAGGCGACGATGAGGCGATCATTGGCGGCGGCGGCTTTTGCCCTAGGGCTGGGGGCCGCGGGCCTGGCCCACGCGGCCGATGGCTACGTGGACAAGGCCGGCTGGCAGGTGTCGCCCACCGCCGCCAGCCCCGGCAACTGCAGCGCCCGGCTGCCGGGGCCGCAGGTCGACATCATCCTGATGGTCAACAAGAGCGGCAAGCTGGTGCTGACGGCCGGCCACGCCGACTGGAACCGCCTCGACCAGAACTTCGCCTCAAAGCTCGCCGTCGATGGCGGGCCGGAGGCGACTGTGACCGGCGACTCCATTGGACCGCTGTTCATGGCTCTGGTCAGCGACGACCTTTTCCAGCGCCTGCGTGGCGCCCGGGCCATCGACTGGACGCTGCCCACCGGACAATACCATATCGCCGTCGCCGGGCTGGGCGCGGCGTTCGACGAGACGATCGCCTGCGAGAGAGCCGGCTAGACTCCCGCTCGCATCAGGTGCCCGCCGGGACCCTGGCGACCCGGCGCGCCGAGGAACCGAGGGCCAATCTTGGCCGGGCCCAGGTCCTCGATAAGGGTGAAGCCCAGGGCGCGAAGGTCGCGGGCGAGGGGCTCGGGCTCGAACCGGGTGATCCAGGGCTCGCCCAACGCCGCCATCCGGTCGAGGCGCGCCTGGTGGAACGGCCGCTCAGCCGGCGGGTAGGCCGACACCGGCTCGCCGTAGTCGAACACGATCTGGCTGCCGGGCGGCCGGGCGGCGACAAAGCTCAGGGTCTCGAACACCGCCTCGCGGGTCAGGTAGACGATCACGCCCAGCCAGGAGAAGAACACCGGCTGGCCGAAATCGAATCCGGCGGCGGCGAGGCCGTCGCTCAGTGTCTGCCGCTCGAAATCCACCGAGGCGAACACCAGCGAGCCCGACGAGAGGCCGGCGCGGGCCAGCTGCTCGCGCTTCCAGGCCTGGGTCAGCGGATGGTCGACCTCGAACACCTTCAGGCCCTCGGCCTCGAACGGATTGCGGTGGGCGAAGGTGTCGAGCCCGGCGCCCAGGACCACATATTGGCGCACGCCCCCCGCCACCGCCGCCGCCAGGCTGTCCTCGGCGAAGCGGCTGCGGGCGGCGATGAACAGGCGCATGCCGCGCTGCGACGGATCGGCCGCCGCCTGCTGCTTGAGTTCGTCGGCCGGCCAGCCGAGCAGGCTGACGGCCAGGGGATCGGCGAACACGCGCCCGTCCTCGAGCAACTGATGCGCCGCGCGATGAGCGGCGGCGCCGAAAGCGGTGCGACTGGGCTGGCCGGGCTGCATGGGACCAGTTTAGCACGCGAGATCGTGCGAGAACAAAACCACAACTCACCGTCATCCCGGATCTACGCGCTCTGGCGAGCGCCCCGTCCGGGATGACGGACGTTGGGGCGTTCCGTGATCTACCGCCGCCCGAACAGGCGCTCGATGTCGGCCAGTTTCAGCTCCACATAGGTCGGGCGGCCGTGGTTGCACTGGCCGGAATGGGGGGTGACCTCCATCTCGCGCAGCAGGGCGTTCATCTCGGCGGCGTTGAGGCGGCGGCCGGCGCGGACCGAGCCGTGGCAGGCCATCGTCGAGGCGACCTCCTCCAGCCGCTCGGCCAGCACCAGGGCCGAGCCGGTCTCGGCCAGGTCGTCGGCGATGTCGCGCACCAGGCCGGCGGCGTCGGTGTCGCCCAGCAGCGCCGGGGTCTCGCGCACCAGGATCGCGCCGGTCCCGAACGGCTCGACGACCAGGCCGAGTTCGGCGAGTTCGCCGGCCCGGGCGGCCACCCGCTCGGCCTCGGCCGGGTCCAGCTCCACCACCACCGGGATCAGCAGGGTCTGGCGGGCGATGCCGCCGCTGGCCATGCCGGCCTTCATCCGCTCGTAGACCAGCCGCTCGTGGGCGGCGTGCTGGTCGACGATGACCACCCCGTCGCGGGTCTGGGCGACGATGTAGGTCTCGTGCACCTGCGCCCGGGCGGCGCCCAGGGGGAAGTCCACCGGGTCGACCGGACCGGCGTAGGACGCGCCGGGTTCGGCGAGACCGGGCGCGGCTTCGAAGCGGGCGGATATCTCGCTGAGGCCCGGCAGGTTGGCGCCAAAATCCGGGCGGGTCGGCGTCCAGCCGCCGGCGCGCCAGGCGGAGAAGCCCGCCGCCGAGGCGCCCGGCCGGAACCCGGCCAGGGCGTCGGCGGCGACGGTGGTCGAGGCCCGGTGGCCAGCGCCGGCCAGGGCGTGGCGCAGGGCGCCGACGATCAGGCCACGCACCAGGGCCGGATCGCGGAAGCGAACCTCCGCCTTGGCCGGATGCACATTGACGTCGACCAGGGTGGGGTCGAGTTCGAGATAGAGGGCGGCCACCGGATGCCGGTCCCGGGCCAGGAAATCGGCGTAGGCGGCGCGCAGGGCGCCTTGCAGCAACCGGTCGCGCACCGGCCGGCCGTTGACGAACAGATACTGGTGGGCGGCGTTGCCGCGGTTGAAGGTGGGCAGGCCGGCGTAGCCCGCCAGGCGCACCTCGTCGCGGGTCTGGTCGATGGCCAGGGCGTTGTCGGCGAAATCCGATCCCAGGATCGCGCCCAGCCGCCCCAGTCGGCCCTCAGGTCCCGGACGCTCGGCGGGCAGGCGCAGCGCCCGGCGGCCGTCGAGGTCGAGGGAGAACGCCACCGCCTCGTGCGCCATGGCCTGGCGCTTGACCTCCTCGGCGATGGCCAAGGACTCCGCCCGCTCGGATTTCATGAACTTTAAGCGAGCCGGGGTGGCGTAGAACAGGTCGCGCACCTCTACCCGCGCCCCGTGATCGCCGGCGAAGGCCGCCGGCGACGGACGGCCCACCGCGCCACCCTCGACGAAGATCGAGCGTGCTTCGGCGGCCCCTTGGCGGCGGGCGGTGATGGTGAGCCGCGCCACCGCCCCAATCGAGGGCAGCGCCTCGCCGCGGAAACCCATGGTGGAGATGCGCAGCAGGTCGAACTCGCCGTCGTCGCCCGGTGACAGCTTGGAGGTGGCGTGGCGCTCGACGGCCAGCGGCAGCTCGTCGGGCGCGAGGCCCTGGCCGTCGTCGGAAACCAGGATACGGGTCAGGCCGCCGCCGTCGGCCTGGATCTCCACCAGGGCCGCGCCGGCGTCGATGGCGTTCTCGACCAGTTCCTTGACCGCGCTGGCCGGTCGCTCGACCACCTCGCCGGCGGCGATGCGGTTGATCAGGTCAGGCGGGAGGCGGCGGATGGTCATGGACCGCCGCACTATAGGCCGATTCCGGAGCGCGTCCGGCTTCGATCAGAGGCCGGGGAGCTTGACCTTCGAGGGGCCCTGGCGGGCGATGATCACCGTCTTGCCGCCGGTCAGCGCCTTGACCCGGGTCTCCTCGACCGCCGGGTTGATCGGATTGGAAGTTTCCGGGTCGCCGAGCGCACTGGTGGGCGTCGCCGGCTGGCCCTTCTTCCAGAACATCACCCAGTCGGCGAAGTCCTTGTCCTTGTGGGCCAGGTTGCCGGCCTCGTCATCGACCACATAGCGGATCAGCGGGTCGGCATGATCGGCGCCGGCGTGGGCGACGAACATCTTCTCGCCGTCGGATCGGACCTCGGCCTCGCGCTCGCCGGTCAGCGCCTGGCGCGCGGCGCTCTCGGGCTGCAGTTCCTGCGGCCGGGGCTCGCCGGGCGCGGGCGGGCGCAGCGAATAATCGGGCGGCAGCACCAGCGGCGCCTTGGTCACCACCCGGAACTCGTCCGGGGTCACCTTGGAGATGCCCAGCGCATTGGAGGCGGAGTCGCATCCGGCCAGACCCGCCGCGCCGATCAGGAGTGCGGCGGTGGCGACGCGGGTAAGGTTCATCGGTGGTCTCTTCCTAACTAGGCCGCCCCGGCCCTCTCAACTGCGCTTCGATACCCCATCGCGCGCCATGGCGCCAACGCCCTTCAACGGGCAGCGGCCTTGCGGGAGGTGAGCAGTGTGTCGCAGACCAGCAGCACGACCCCGATATTGATGGCCGCGTCGGCCACATTGAACACCCAGGGGAAGCGCCACTGGGTGAAATCGATGAAGTCGACCACCGCCCCGTAGCGCAGGCGGTCGATCATGTTGCCCAGCGCTCCGCCGATCACCAGCCCGGCGGCGATGGCCAGCAGCGGCCGCTGCACCTGCCGCACCCACACCGCCACAACAACCGCGGCGACGAAGGAGAACACCGTCAGCCCCCAGCGCGACCATTGGTCGCCGCCGTTGAGCAGGCCGAAGCTGAAGCCGCGGTTCCAGACCATGCTGAGATGCATCGGCCCGATCCCCGGCGTGGTCTCCCGCTCCGGCAGCCGATAAACGTCGACGATCCAGTGCTTCAGCCACTGGTCGAGGGCGATCACCGCGACGGCCAGGGCGTAGGCGCCAAGGGCGAGGCGATTGACGAGACGGGTCACGGGGCTTCGGTCCCGAACCTTTCCCCCGCGAGGCGGGGGAAACGTCGCAAAGCCCTCTTGGGCGAGCGACAATGGGGGCTCTCGCAGGCAAACCCCGGCGCTACTCGAACCCCCATCGGCGCAGCGTGCTTCGCACGGCTCGCCGCTTTCCCCCGCACCCGGGGGAAGTGTTTGGTGTAGCAGTTCATCCGTGACTCTCGTCCCAGACCGTCACCGCGTCCTGGCAGCGCTCGCAGAGCATCACCGGCGGCTTCACCTCGTCCAGCACCCGCCAGCAGCGCGCGCATTTGCAGCCGCTGGAGAGCCGCGGCTGGACGGCGACGCCGCCCAGGTCGTCGAGGCGGAAGGCTGCCGCCGGACCATCGCCAACCGTGAGGGTGGCGGCGCTGGTGCGGAACACCTCGGCCGGATCGAGGCCTTCGAAGGCGGCCGCCAGGTCCGGATCGGCGATGGCGACCACCGGCGCGGCCTCCAGCGCCGAGCCGATCCGCTTGTCGCGCCGTTCGACCTCCAGGGCGCCGGTGACCGCGCGGGTGACCTGC
>Ga0302279_10001193_pt1 | contig 37629 bp, 39 predicted proteins | sample III_Bog_N3_3_FD_194541 | JGI IMG/M metagenome (GOLD analysis project Ga0302279, IMG submission 194541) | Peat permafrost microbial communities from Stordalen Mire near Abisko, Sweden - III_Bog_N3_3 | ecosystem: Environmental > Terrestrial > Soil > Wetlands > Peat | place: Sweden: Abisko...
TTTCCATTGGCGGACGGGACCCACGTCAAGGTGCACAAAATCTGACCTTGGATATAGGCCTACCCCGCCGCCGCGCAAGGCAAGCGCTGCTTTTTGGAGAGTCGCCAGCGGTTGGCCGCCTATGCGTACGTCCGCGGCCATGCCCTGAATGTGTAGGCTGTTGCTGGCCACCTGCCGGCTTTTTCGGTGCATCGCCGCGTTGGTTTCCGGCGCTCGGTAGCCGCAGATTAGCTCGTAGCAGACCGTCGCTTCGGTCCGTGCGTGGAGCGTGACCAACAGGTCCAGTAGTTTTGGATCGATGGGATACTGCGCCCCCGTGCGGTGATCGCGCATGAGTTTATTCACCGCATCCAGGGCGTCGGGCACGTAGGCGCCTCTGTCCCAATAGAGCGCTTCCAGCTTCTCGCCGGTATTCAGATTGTGCATCGTGATCGTGCGCGGCTCTCCGGCGGTGTGGATCGCCTCGGCCCAAGCCACGGGAGCGCCCAATCCAGCCGATACGCCCGCACCGGCCAGGGCGCCCAGACCGAGCTGTAAAAGTCTTCGTCTTTGCAACAAATCACACCTACGCCGCGACTGGCGCAACGCCTCGAAGACCAAAGCCGCCCCGAGATCACGCTCGCCGGTTTTCGCTGGTCAGGTCAAGCTTTGCCGCTGGCCCCTGCGGCAATCCGCTGCAGCAGTTCGCCGTCCCAGCCATATACGTCGGAGCGGAAATTCATCACCCCGTCTGGCCCGGCGAAGGCGGTCCAATAGAAAATCAGCACGGCGGTGGGGCTGTTCAGGGCCACGCGCTTGGTGTCGCCCGCCATGATGACGGAATCGATCATGTCCTGCGTCCAGCCTGGATTTTCCTGCAGTAGTTCCAAGGCCAGGGCCTTGGGCTGATCGAGCCGCACGCAGCCGTGACTGACCAGCCTGCTTTCGCGGCCAAAAACGGAATGCGACGGCGTGTCGTGTAGATAGACGCCGTAGCGATTGTCGAAATCAAACTTGATCTGCCCCAAAGCGCTTTTGGGCCCGGCTCTTTGTTGCAGCCGCTCGCCGCCGTCCTGCGTGTGAATGATCACATAATCCTCACGCGCCAAATAGCCGGGGTCGGCGGCTTCCTTGGGCCACAGCTCCTTGGCGGCGATGGTGACTGGCACGTTCCATGGCGGATTGAACACGATGCTGTGGATGACCGACTGCAACATCGGTGTATGGTCGGCCGTTCGCCCCGCAATGGCCCGCATCGACAGCACCGGGGCGTCTCCTCGGAACAGCGTCATGATGGCGGCCGCGATGTTCACTTGCACCCGATCGGTCGGCATCACCGCTGGCGCCCAGCGCCAGCGCTCCATATTGGCTTTGATCTGATCCACGCGGACCTGCGCCGTGACGTTGAGCGCCGCCAACGTGGACCGGTCCACCACGCCAGTCGCGTCCAGGCCGTGGCGGGTCTGGAAGGTCTTCACAGCGCCATCGAGGGCGGGATCGAACATCAATAGATCCGAGCCGGGGGGCGCCGCGCCAGTCTGTTGGTCAAACGCCTTGGCCGACTGCGGATCTTCAGCCGCCAACCGGGCCCTCAAAGCGGGGGTGCGCGGATCATCCAGCCCCAACTTCATCACGGGCCCGCTGCCGATGGCGCTCCATCCCCCGCGCGAGACGATCTCGCGATAGGTCTCAAGGCCTGCGATCAGCTGCTGATAGCCCAGATAAGGGGGAGCAAGGTCGTCTAGCCAGGCCTGCAATCGGTCCTGGGTCAGGGCCTGGTCGAACGCCGCCTTGGCGTCGTAGGGCGCGGGCCGCATCCCCCACTCATTGTCGAAATTTCCGATCGACAGACGACCGCGATGCAGGGCGGCGGCATAACGGACGGTCTCGGACGTCAGCAGGGCCAGGCCCTGCGCATGGCGAGCCGGATCGGGCGACTGAAGAAGTCTATCCAGGCCGGCAGGCAGGAACTCGCCCTCCTCAAATCCCTGGCTTGACCCGGCTGCGAGGGTTTCGCGCAGCAACCGAATCTGATCGGGACGCAGGCTGAGTTCGGGATCTGGCGGTGGGATGGTCGGCTGCGCCTCGGCGCCCGAATGCGGCGTCCAAGGCGCCTTGCCCAGCTCCACGCCCGAACTCAGCACGAACGCCAGCGCCAACAGGACCGCTGACGTCGAACGCTTCATGGGCCGATCTCCTGCTCGCCGTTATGCAAAGCTCTACTGTCCAATGCTCGAAATCAACGAGGGTTCTTGTCCTGGTTGATTTTGTCGGTCGGCGACCGCCATTCATCCGCTCGCCTCAAGAATTTCCCCGGATCGATGATTTCTGCGTCGGTGTTAATCGGGCGCATACCGCACTCGGGCTACGGATGGCCTATGACTGCCCATCTCGCCCGCCCGCTCGACGGCGATCGGAGCCTCGAATCTGTGTCTGCGCCGACCCTGGGGGCCCCGCGCGCGACGGCCGCCCCGGCCGCATCGCCTGCGCTCGCGCGTCAGGCGATGGTGGAGAATTACGTTGCCGAGCAAGCAGCGCCCGCTCAGGGCCACAGGCGCGGCGCCTTGCGGCCGGCCCAGCTGATTTCCACTCGCGCACGCCATGAGACAGCTGCGGTTGAGCGGCTGTTCCGCACCGCCGACGGCGCGGCGGCAGTGGTGCTGGCGCTCGTCGTCGCGGCGCTCGCCCACCCAAATGGTTTGATGCAGGCGACGCTCGGCGCCGTGATTCCGCTCGGCGCCGGTGTCGCTTCGCTCATCTGGAGCCTTCCCCTGGTGCGGGCCTACGGCTTGGAGCATCGCGAGGGACTGACCTCGACGCTCGCGCGCATAGCCCTCTCCCTGCTCGCCGCGGCCGTGGTCACGACGCTCATGGCGGCGCTGACCCGGCCGCCGCCCGCCGACGTCTTCGCCGCGCAGGTGTGGTTTGTCCTCAGCGCCGTGGCCTTGGGACTATCGCAGGCAGCCTGGTGGCGGAGGCTGGCCCGCTGGCGGGCGAGCGGACGCTTGACCCCCAATATCGTCGTTGTGGGCGCCACCGAGAACGCCCGCAAATTCATCGAAATGGCGCGAGAGAGCGGCAAGCTGGCCGTACTCGGCATCTTCGATGATCGTCTGAGCCGCTCTCCTGCCGATGTGGCGGGCGTCCCTGTGCTCGGTGACACCATGGCCCTGCTGGGCCATCGGATCATGCCCTATGTGGACCGCGTGGTGATCACCGTTCCGCCCCAGGCTCAGGGGCGCGTACGCCAATTGATCGAGAAGCTGAAGGTCTTGCCCAATGAGGTCAGCCTTTTTCTCGATTTTGATGGCGAGGCCGACCAGACGGCGGCGCTCTCGCGCCTGGTCGATGCGCCGCTCGCTCGCGTGTCCGGCGCCGGCCAGGACGACGGCCGTGTCCTGGCCAAGCGTCTGCAGGATCTGATGCTGGGCGCCTTGGCCTTGATTCCCGCGGTGCCCATCATGGCCCTGGTGGCGCTTGCCGTGCGGCTGGACAGCCCGGGCCCAATTCTGTTCCGTCAGCGGCGCCATGGCTTCAACAACGAAGAAATCGTGGTGTGGAAATTCCGCTCCATGCGCCACGATCGCGCGGACGCCAGCGCGTCGCGGCAGGTGATGGCCGACGACGAACGGGTCACGCGCGTAGGCCGCTTCATCCGCAAATTCAGCCTTGATGAGTTGCCCCAACTGTTCAACGTGCTCAAGGGCGAGATGTCCCTGGTCGGCCCGCGGCCCCACGCGATCGGCATGAAGACCGGCGAAGTGGAGTCGGCCAAGCTCGTGGCCGAATACGCCTGGCGCCACCGCATGAAGCCGGGCGTCACGGGCTGGGCCGCCGTGCGCGGCTCGCGGGGTCCCGTACACACCCCCGAGGATGTGCGCCGCCGCGTCGAACTGGACGTCGAATATATCGAGCGCCAATCCCTGTGGCTGGACCTCTACATCCTGGCCATGACCCTGCCGTGCCTTGTGTTCGGCGATCGCGCGGCCGTGCGTTGACCGCGCCGCATCGCGAATGGGTGGTTGAGAACAACGCGTGGGCGGGCGCCGCCGCGCGCCTGTCGGTTCTGATCCCGTTCCTGCGCGACGACCCCTGCGCCTTGCTTCAGACAATGGATGAGCAGGCGTCCGATGGGATCGAGCTTGTGGTGCTGGACGACGGCAGCGGCGACGACGCCCTCGCCGCCCGCGTGGCGAGCTCTGTCCAGGCCCTCGGCCGCCCAGCGCGCTTTGTGCGCCTGACCGCCAACGAAGGACGCTCCAGAGGCCGAAACCGCCTCGCCAGTCATGCCCGCGCCCGCCATTTCCTGTTCCTGGACAGCGACATGGCGCCAGATGGACCAGACTTCCTGGCCGTCTATCTCAGGCTGATCGACGAATCCGATCCCGCCGTGGCATTCGGCGGCTTTTCCGTGAAGCTGGCGCCGCCCCTGCCGGAACATGCCTTGCATAGGTCCATGGCCGCCAAGTCCGATTGCCTGCCCGCCAGCCTTCGCCGTCTGCAGCCGGAAAAAACCGTGTTCACTTCGAACCTGCTGATCCGGCGGGACGTCTTCGAAAGCGAGGCCTTCGATGAAGGTTTTCAGGGGTGGGGCTGGGAGGACGTGGAATGGGCCGCCCGCGTCGCGCGCAACCACGCCATCACCCACTTGGACAACACCGCCACGCACCTGGGACTGGACAACGTCGAAACGCTGATTGCAAAATATGAGCAGTCAGTGGCGAACTTCGGCCGCCTAGCCAGGGCCCATCCCGACATTGTTCGCGCCTACCCCAGCTTCAGGGCGGCCCGAATGCTTGCCCGAGCGCCCCTACGCGGTCCGCTTAAAACGGGCCTCAAGGCGCTGGTTCGGAACGAAACGGCGCCGCTGGGCATTCGGGCGCTAAGTCTGCGGCTGTTCCGCGCAGCCTTGTACGCAGAGGTTGTTTGATGAGCGTCGACAGCATCCAGCCCTACGGGCCCGACCGCTCTGTCGTCGGCAAGCTGCGCCGGCGACTGGTGAAACTTTACGCCCGTCGGCCCGCCCGCCGCGGCCCGCAGGATCGGCCATGGCTCTCGGTCACTTTCGATGACGCGCCGACCACCGCGACAACCGTCGGGGCCGAGATTCTCAAGGCCCATGGCGCCAAAGGCGCCTATTACATTTCCGCGGGCCTACTGGGCCTGGACGGGCACATGGGTCCCTATGCCGAGTGGTCTGATGTTGAACGCCTGCACGCCGAAGGTCACGAAATCGGCTGCCACACCCTGGACCACACCGACCTGGGACCGGCCGGCGCCGAGATCACCCGCGATGCGGTGTCCACCAATAGGGCCGCGCTGGAAGCCCACGGCATCCCGTCGCCCACCACCTTCGCCTATCCCTACGGCGACGTGTCCTTCGCCCCCAAGGCCGTGCTGGCCCCGCGCTTCGACCTGCTGCGCGCCCTGCACCACGGCGTGATCGAACGCGGCGTGGACCTCAATCAGGCGCCTTCGGTGGGCATGGAGGGACCGGAGGGTGAACAGACGGCCCGGACATGGCTTCGTCGCGCCGCCGAGCGCAAGGCGTGGCTGATTCTGACCGCCCACGATGTTCAGGCCCAGCCTTCTCCTTGGGGCTGCACGCCCGACGCCTTGCGCCGCATTGTGAAGGAAGCGGTCGATCGAGGCTTTGAGATCATCACCGTGGCCGAGGGCGCACGCCGCGTCGCCTGATCCGTCCGGGCCTATCGATCCATCGCCCGGTCCGGATAGGCCAGCTTGACCGCCACGGCCACGAACATTACCCAGCGGAAATCATTGTAGACCACCGCTATGCTCTCGGTCAGCGTGACCAGGCCGTAGACTAGGATGAACGGCAGGGCGAGAAGCGCCCCCTTGTCCCGATAGACCGCCACGATGGCGAGGATCAGGGTCTGGGCGAAGTAGAGCGACCAGGCGCAAAGACCCACCACGCCCATGCCCAGCCACTGCTCCAGCCAGCTGTTGTGGGCGTGGGCCGCTCGAAACCCGGCGATCTTGGTGATCCAGTAGACCGGCCCCCAGCCGGTCTTGTCATCCCAAACCGCGCCGTAGCCGTAGCCCAGCAAGGGGCGTTTGTGGATCTCATAAAGCACCCCCGCCCAGATGTTGGTGCGCCCGGTCAGGGTGGCGTCCTTGCCCAGAACCGCGAAGGCCACATCGGCGGCGAAGAAAATGAACGCCAGGACGGAAAAGATCGCCACCACCGCCCCGAAGCTGGAAATCACCCCCATGATCGGCCCACGCCGGGCCAGGGCGACAAAGCCGAATGCCGAAGCGCCGAGCATAAGGGATACGAGGGACGTCTTGGACGTCGACAAAAGCACCAGGGCCACGGCCAGGACCGCGAAGCCGCTCCAAAGCATGCGTCGCCGCGGCTCCATCGCCGCCGCCGCGGCGAACACCACGAAGCCGATCGTCATATAGCCGCCCATGGCGTTTTTTTCCGGCCACAGGCCGCGCCATGCGCCGGGAAAGATTGTCGCCATCCGACCAATGGAAGGAACCAAGGCGCCGGTCAGGAGCGACAGCACCGCCAAGACCGCGAAGCAGATCGCCAGTATCTCGGTCATTTGGCTCCATCTATATCGCGCGCCAAGGACCACGCCGCCCAGGGTGGTGAACAGGATCGCGATGGCGCGTCGCCCGGTCTGTTCCGGCGCGACCGACCAAAGGATAGACAAGCCTGCGATAGACAGGATCAGCAGGAGCGCCGGCTGGCGGATGATCGCCCGGACGGTGTCCCTGAATGTCAGGCCAATGACGAGGAGGGCCGCTCCATAGGCAGGGAAGAACGCGTCCCTCAACAGGCCCGACGTATTGTCATCGGCCGCGTCACCGAAGATCGGCGTGACCCACCCTTGACTGTAAATCAGCAACATCAACAGGCAGAGGGCGAACACCAACGCGTCCACCGCCTTCAGGCGCGGCTCCGGACAGCTCTGATAGTTATCCCAAGGCGCGCCGGCGAAAGTCACGGCAGGATCACCTTGCGGACCTTCGGCGCCTCCGCCCGAGTGCGGTTGAACACGACGCCGGCGCAGCGACCGCCGGCTGCGATAATGGAATCCTTCAGCGCGGCGGCGCGCTCCACATCGCCCTTGTCCGCGGCCACCACCAGCACCGTGACGTCGGCGAAAGGCGCCACGATCAGACCAGCTTGGGAGGCGGACGCCGCCGGAGCATCGATCACCACCAGATCGGCGTGCTTGCGCAAGGCCGACCAATAGGCGTTGGACGGAACCACCTGCACGGTCTGACCGGGCCGCATGAGCTCGCGGCGAAAACGCGTCACCCACAGACGGCGGTTCGCCACGCGATGGCCCGCCAGATAGCGCCCCGCTGGCCAGGCCCGCCCGTCGGCGCCGCGCATGACCGGCCGGACGGTGAAAAACGCCGATCCATCAGGGGAACCCGCCGCTTCGCGTCCTAGGGGGCCATAGCGCGTGCGCTCCTCCACCAAGGCGCGCACCTGGGTGCAGGCCGGAACGCCCAATTCCACCAGCCATACGTTGCGCTTGACCCGCTCGGCGGCGAAAGCGGCAAATTCCCGGGCGATGGTGGACACGCCCTCGCCGGGCTCGGCCGAGACAAACGCGATCACGCGCCCATAGCCCGGAATCGGCGGGCCGAGGGACGTCCAAAGTTGCGCCATCTCGGACGCGAGATCCACCATTCGTCGAATCGCCGGTTTCGGGTGAGCAAAGCCTAGAGCGGATTAGGGGTGGTGGGAATCGAAGGCGAATTTACGGCTTGCGTCGCGGGCGCCGCGCCTCGCGCCGTCGCCGGGGCTTTCCGCCATGCTTTAGCCCTGATAGGGCGGTCAAAGGGCTGGACGATCGCCCGTTGCAAGGCCGCGCCATGACCGCACCGCGTACAACCGTCATTCTGCTGGCCTGCCTGGCCTTGGCGGCGTGCGCCGATGATTCAGATAAGCCGGAGCGCCCCAGCAATCGGCCGGACCGGCCCAGGCCCACGATCTTCCTCAGCCCCGCGGGACAGCCGTTTCACGCGGGCGCCGGCCAGCCCTATCCGGTGGCGCAATGGTTCGCCCAGACGGACACCAATCACGACGGACGCATCACCCGCGAGGAGTTCCGCGCCGATTTCGAAGCCTTTTTCAATACGCTGGACGTGAACCAGGACGGCGTGATCGATAGCTTTGAGCTTGATGACTACGAGCAAAAAGTCGCGCCGGAGATCCTGTCGGTGCTTGAACGGCCCCAGGTGGAAGCCCCCTCCGCATCCCCCTCAGCCCCTTCAGGCGACGGTCCCATCGAAGTCCCGGGCGCCGGACGTCGGCGGCGTGGCGGCGCGGAAGGCGGCGCTGACGGCCAGGGCGGCCAAGGTCGCGCGGGCAATTCAACCACGCGGCTGAGCGTACTGGGCGCCGCCGCCTACAGCCTTTTCCCGGAGCCGGAGCCGGTCGCCAGCGCGGACACTGATTTCGACGGCAAGATCACTAGGTCCGAATTCCTGGCGGCCGCCGATCGGAGATTCGATCAGCTGGACGCCAAGAAGCTGGGCTATCTCAGCTTGGATAACCTGCCCCGTACGCCGGATCAGATCGCCATCGAGGGCAAAAAGCCCAAGGCGCCATGACCTGGACTCAACGGCTCTGCGTCTTGAACTGTGCCGTCGCCAATACGGGCAGGTCCAATACGCGGGACGCGGATGACGGGTTGCTCACGCCGGGGCGACTGAACACCCGCAACATCCCGGCGCATAGAGCGGTGAACAGAGCGAACAGCACCGACAGGATTAGAACTGGACGCCTCAGGCTCTTCCCGTGGATATCAGCAACCGCCGGCTCGACCACGCGAATGTTGTCGTTGCTCTTCTGCGCGATGGCCTGTTCGGCCTGGTCTTCCTCGGCCTTGGACGCCAAGCTCTTGACGTTGTCCGACAGCACGTCGCGATCACGCATCAGCTCGCGATAACGCGGCTCCAGCGCCGACAGGCGCAATTGCTGGTCGTTGACGTCCTTGACCTGCGCCGACAGCGCCGCCGCGCGCTGGCGCAGGGAAGCCGCCTCCGCGGTTAATTGCAGCTTCTCGGTCTCGACCGCCTGAAACAGGGGATTGGGCCCGCTGCGTTGCGCGCCGGGGCTGCTGGCCTGACCGCCCGAAATCATCGCCTGGAGTTGCGCGATCTTGCGATCGGCCTCCTTCACCGGCTCAGAATCGGGCTTGTAGCGGCTCAGCAGGTCCTCGCGGTCCAGCTTCAACTGCAGCAGCTTGTCATTCGGTGCGGCATTGGTGTCGTGATACATGCCGATCTCGGGCGCCACTGACGCCGCCTGATGGTCCACCTCGCCTAACCGGCCGCCGATCTCGCTCAGCCGCGCCTGAACCCTGAAACTCTCGTCCACCAGCGAAGCCCGCAGGGTGGACAAGGACGTCTTCTCGGAATCGAAGTCTCCCAACTGATTATCGCTCATGAAAGTCTGCAGGGCGTTATCGGCCGCCGCCAACCTTTGCTCGAGGACCCCGCGCTGTTCGGCCGTCGCAGGCTGAGCGCCGTCGATCAGCACCGACTTTCGGTAACTGATGTAGGTCTCCACGATCTTCCCGAGGACCAGGGTCGCGGTGTCGGGATCACGGGCCGAATAGGTGAGGCGGATGATGGAATTGTCCGGGGCGCTCTCCACCTTGAGCGCTTGCCCCATATCGGCGACCACTTGCGCGGTGATCATGGCCCGCTGATCGGGTCCGGCGGCGGCGAACTTGCTCGCCAAGGACGGCTCAATGCTCCCGACGCCCAGCGCCTCCACCACCTTCTGGTGCAGGCCCGCGCTGCCGAGTATCTCCACTTCCGACTGGATTACCTGGTCGGTGCTGGGCAGAGCGCCGCGCGCCGCGTCCCCTACTCTCGGCTCATAAACATATTCCTGGCCGAGCCGCACCAGCAGGCTGGAATGGGCCGGATAGCTGGTCTTCAAGGCGAAGGCCACGGCCACGCCCAAGGCAAGCACCACCAGAAAAACAGCCAGCATGAGCCCACGCTCGCGCCACAGGGCGCTCAAGAATTCCTCGGCGCTGTAAGGCCCACGCGCCGAGCCGCCGCCGGACGCGAACGCCGGCGCGTTGGGCCTTTCAGTCCAGGCGCTGGGAGCGATCATGGAATCGAGGAAACTCCTTACGACCGCAACCTGGGGCCGAGGCTGTTAACGTCCAGTAACCATAATCAATGTCTGGCGCGCCGAATGGCCCACAGCTCGGCTTTGACTTGCGTCATTGGAATTCAGAGTCCAGACAAGGACAGTCCGCCAAGGCCCGGACGGTCGCGATCGACCGTGATTGAGCCTCGACAGTCCAGGGGGGAGCCGAGTGATCCAGGCGCCGCAACGGCGAATGTTCTATACGATTGACGGCCTGCGCGGCCTGGCCGCGCTGCTCGTCGTGACCCGCCACATCATCCCGCTTCACGCCGGCCAGCTTACAACCGCGTCCAGCTATCTGGCGGTCGAGCTGTTCTTTCTGTTCAGCGGCTTCGTCATCGCCCACGCCTATGATCGTCGTTTCGCCGAGGGGCTTGGCTTTTGGGCGTTCGCCAAGGTCCGAATTCTCCGGCTCTATCCGCTGTACCTGCTGGCCTTCGCCATCGCCGTCCTGACCGTGCCGGCCGCGCGCCTCGCCGGGCTGAAGACCTGGCCGCTGGATCCGGCGGTGATCATACCGGGACTTCTGATGCTGCCGACCTTCGCGCGCGGCGCCTACGGCTTGGTCTACCCGTTCAACAATCCCTCCTGGACCTTGTTTTTCGAACTGACCGCCAACGCCGCCTACGCCCTGATCTGGCGCTGGCTTAACAATCTGGCCCTAGCGGTGGTGATCGCCGCCTCCGCCTTGGGCCTGGCCTACACGGCGCTGCATTTCGGCAGCCTGGACGTGGGGTTCAGCAAGACGCAGTTCGTGGGCGGCTTTGGTCGGGTGTTCTTCTCCTTCTTCGCGGGCGTGGGCGTCTATCGCCTGCAGCTGGCTAGGCCCTGCCCGCTGAAGATCAGTCCGTGGCTGCTGCTGGCCGGTTGTTTCGTGCTGTTGATCGCTTGGCCGCACCGCGGGCCCGAGCGCACGGCCTACGACATAGCCTGCGCCCTCGTCGTTTTTCCGGTGTTCGCCTACCTGTCGACGGCGGTCGAGCCCGGACCGTTCGGGCAGCGCCTGTTCGCGCTCGGCGGCGGCGTGTCCTACCCCCTTTATCTGCTGCACTCTCCCCTGGGGGGCGTCCTCAACCAGTTCTTCCTGATCTATGGCCGGCCCAAGGGTTCGGCGATCTTGGGCGTCAGCTTCATCGCCTGCGCCGCGGTGTTCGCCTGGCTGGCCGAGCGCTATTTCGACCGGCCGGTGCGGGGCTGGCTGACCAGCCTCGGCAAGCCCAAGGTCGCGCGGGCGCGTTAACCGCCCGTTACCCAATTTTGTTAACACTTGGCGGACGTTCGTTTGTCCAAGGTCGCCCATGCCGTCGCCTGCACCGCCGCGGATTTTGACCGCAATGCTCGCCTTGAGCGCAGCCCTTGCTCTGTCCGGCTGCCTGGGTCCGTCCACCGAGCCCTTCACGCCCGCGCCCAAACCCACGGCCGGCTTTCCCAATATCGGCTACGCTACCTGGAGCGACGACGAACCGGACTACCGCTTCTATCCAGGCGACCAGATCGAATTGCGGGTGCCCTCCGCGCCCGAACTGAACAAGACTTTGGTGGTCCAGCCCGACGGCCGGGTTAGCGCGCCCCTCGTCGGACCGATCATGGTGGCTGACCGTTCAACCCAGCAGGTTGAGGACTCTCTCAGCCAAGCCTACGCTAGTCAGCTCATCCATCCGCAGGTCGAGGTCACCCTGACCGCGGCCACGCCGCTGAAGGTGTTCGTGGGCGGTGAAGTGGACAAGCCGGGCGTCTACGACATGCCCGGACCGATCGACGCCCTGCAGGCGATCATCGAGGCTGGCGGCTTCAAGACCAGCGCCCAGAGAAGCAAGGTCGTGCTTATTCGCCGCGGACTGGGCGGCCAGGCTATGATGCGGGTGGTGGATCTGCGCCAGGGGGCGATCGACCCTTCGCGCGTTGACGTCGCGCCGCTGCGGCGCTTCGATATCGTCTATGTGCCGCGCACCTCGATTGCCGAGGTGGGCATCTGGATGCAGCAATATCTGCGAGACGCCTCTCCGGTGCAGTTCAGCTACGCCTTCTACAAACCGTTCTAATTCGGCCGGCTGACTTAGCCGTGGGCGAGCCACTCTCGCGCGGCGCGCTGGGCTTCGGCCACTTCATTCTGATCCATTTCGCGGCTGAGCTCGCGGCGATAGATCTTGCCTTCTTCCGACCCGCGCATGGCGGCCAGATTGAACAGCATGTGCGCGGAGACATAGTCGAGCGGCGCGCCGCCTTGACCGGTGGAATAGAGCAATCCCATGCGGAACAGTTCGTCCCCCGAGCAGCCCGGCGTCGGCAGGGGCAGCCCGCCCGTCGCCTCGGTGTGCGTATAAGCCTGCATCGTCTTCCCTTTCGGACCTTCCGGCGCATTCGACGCCAGCATCTGAAATGGAAGTAACACTTCCCCGCGTGAAAATAGAGTTAAGCGGGAAAAACCACGATTTTTCAACAACTGTAAATAACGAGTCGTGCCCATTACCAAGTGATAAAGATGGGGTTTACTTGTCGTTTACATGAGTTTCGCAAAGCTTTCGCGAGCGTTGAAATCCGGCCTCTATTTGCGGGCGCGCTGAGTGAACAGCAGGTCGCGGGCCTTGTCCGCCTCGGCGCCGACCCCGGCCAGATTAGTGGTCGTTGCGCGAACATTATCGCCATCAGCGACCGCCTTGATCGCGGCCGGGCGCGCGCCAATGCGGGCGCGCCAGGCGTTGGCGTGCGGGAACTCCTCCGGGTCCACGCCATGGCTTTCCGGTGCACGCATCCACGGCCAGCAGGCCATGTCGGCGATGGAATAATCGCCCGCCACGAAGTCACGATCAGCCAAGCGCTTGTCGATCACGCCCCACAGCCGATGCACCTCGTTGGTATAGCGATTGACGCCGTAGGCGATCATCCGTTGGTCCTTCAGAAAGCTCGGTCCGTATGACCGGAAGTGGTTGGCCTGGCCGGCCATGGGGCCCAGGCCGCCGACCTGCCAGAATAGCCACTGCTCCACATCCGCCTGCGCCCGCGCATCCGTGCCGCCGAACCGCCCTGACTTGCGGGCGAGATACTGTAGGATGGCGCCGGACTCGAACACCGAGATTGGCTGACCGTCCGGCCCCTCCGGATCAAGAATCGCCGGAATCCGGTTGTTGGGCGAAAGGGCCAGGAACTCAGGACTGAACTGCTCGCCCTTGCCGATGTTCACCGGAACGATCGTGTAGGGCATCCCCATCTCCTCCAAGGCCAGGGAAATCTTGATGCCGTTGGGGGTGGGCCAATAGTGCAGTTCAATGGGCTGGGTCATGACTTGGCTTCCACGCTGTGCTTTTGGCTAAATGGCGCGCGCGCCCGTTGCGAGCAAGCATCTTGACGAGACTCCTTCCGGCAAAGGACAAGGGGGCATGAGCGATGCATCCGTCACCATCTTCCATAACCCCGCCTGCACCACCTCGCGCAACGTGCTGGCCGCCATTCGCGCGGCGGGCATCGAGCCCAATGTGGTGGAGTACCTGAAGGAAGGCTGGACCAAGCCCCAGCTCAAGGACCTTCTGTCCAAGCTCGGCCTGTCGGCGCGGGACGTCATGCGCATCCGCGGCACGCCGGCGGAAGAATTGAAGCTGACCGACCGCAAAACCACCGAGGACGAGATCATCGACGCCATGGTCGGCCATCCCATCCTGGTGGAACGCCCCATCGTCCTGACCCCAAAGGGCGCGGTCCTGGCCCGACCGCCCGAGAAGATCGAGGAAATACTGTAAAAACGTCATCCTTGGCCAACGAGCGAAGCGAGGCCGAGCCGAGGACCCAGCAGCGCCAAGCGGTCAGCATGCTTGGGTCGCCCGATCAAGTCGGGCGATGACGTCTGAAATTAGCCCAGCTTCGACCGCAATATCTCATTGACCGCGGCGGGATTGGCCTTGCCTCCGGTTTCCTTCATCACCTGACCGACGAACCAGCCAATAGCCTGGGGCTTTTCCTTGACCGCAGCGGCCTTGTCGGGATTGGCGGCGATCAAGGCGTCGATCACCGCCTCGATGGCGCCGGTGTCGGTCACCTGCACCAGGCCATGCTTGTCGACCACCTCTTGAGGCGTCCCCTCGCCCGCCCACATGCGATCGAACACTTCCTTGGCGATTTTGGATGAGATCACGCCCGTCTCGATCAGTTCGACAAGGCCTGCGATGTCTTCCGGCGGGATCGGGCTATTCTCGATGTCCTGGCCTGACTTGGCCAGCCGCGCGAGCAACTCATTGGTGGTCCAGTTGGCCACCAGCTTGGCGTCGCGGCCCTGAGCGGCTCGCTCGAAGAAGCCCGCCCGTTCGCCCTCGATCACCAGCACCCCGGCGTCGTAGGGCGACAGCCCGTACTGGCTCTGCAGTCGCGCCTTCTTGTCATCGGGCAATTCGGGCAGGCTGGCCTTGATCTGCTCGACCCAAGCCGCGTCCAGCTCCAGCGGCAGCAGGTCCGGATCGGGGAAATAGCGATAATCCTGCGCGTCCTCCTTGGAGCGCATGGAGCGCGTTTCCATCTTGCTGGGATCGAACAGGCGCGTCTCCTGGGTGATCGAGCCCCCGTCTTCAAGAACTTCAATCTGCCGGCGCGCCTCGTACTCGATGGCCTGCTGGATGTAGCGGTAGGAATTGACGTTCTTGATCTCGCAGCGGGTCCCCAACCCCTCGCCGGGACGGCGCACAGAGACGTTTACGTCCGCGCGCAGGTTGCCCTTTTCCAGGTCACCGTCACAGGTGCCCAGATAGCGCACGATGGTCCGCACCTTCTTGACGTAAGCCGCGGCCTCTTCCGAAGAGCGGATGTCGGGCCGCGACACGATCTCCATCAGGGCCGTGCCCGCGCGGTTCAGGTCCACGTAGGTCGCGTTGGGGTCGATGTCGTGGATCGACTTGCCCGCGTCCTGCTCCAGGTGCAGCCGCTCGATACGCACGGTGAAGCTGGAGCCGTCGTCGCGCTCCACCAGAACCTCGCCCTCGCCCACGATGGGGTCCTTGAACTGGCTGATCTGATAGCCCTGCGGCAGGTCTGGATAGAAGTAGTTCTTGCGGTCGAAGCGGGACCATGGATTGATCTGCGCCTTGAGGCCCAGGCCCGTCTTCACCGCCTGCTCCACGCAGTGCCGGTTGATCACCGGCAGCATGCCGGGCATGGCCGCGTCCACCAGCGACACCTGCTCGTTCGGGCCGGCGCCAAAGCCCACCGCCGCCCCGGAGAATAGCTTGGAGTTGGACGCGACCTGGGCATGGATCTCCAGCCCCATCACCAGCTCCCACGGCCCGCTGCGGCCTTGGATGAACTTCTTGGGATCAGCGGGGACGACGTCGAGTATGTCTGACATGACTGCTCCCTCCTACCCCCGCCACCAAGCCCGAGGCTTGGCCCTGAAATCCGCCGCCTTCTCCAGCGCCCCCGCCACCGAAAACAGCGTCCCCTCCTCCAGCGGCCGGCCGATTAGTTGCAAGCCCAGCGGCAGGCCCTGGCTGTCCAGGCCCGCGGGCAGGGACATGGCCGGCAGCCCCGCGAGGTTGGCCGTCACGGTGAAGACGTCGTTCAGGTACATGGTCACCGGGTCCATCGTGTCCTTGGCCCCCAGGGCGAAGGCCGACGATGGAGTGGTGGGGGTCAGCAGGGCGTCGACCGTCTCGAACGCCTTGGCGAAGTCGTCGGCGATCCGACGGCGCACCTTCTGCGCCTTCAGATAATAGGCGTCGTAGTAGCCGGCCGACAGCACATAGGCGCCGATCAGGATGCGCCGCTGCACCTCCTCGCCGAAACCCTCCGCCCGGGTCAGTTCATAGACATCGGTCAGGGTCTTGCCCTCGGCGCGGATGCCGTAGCGCATGCCGTCGTAGCGGGCGAGGTTGGACGACGCCTCCGCCGGCGCCACGATGTAATAGGTTGGCAGGGCGTATTTCGTATGGGGCAGGGAAACCGGCATGATTTCGCACCCTGCGTCCTTCAGCCAGGCGACGCCCTGGTCCCACAGGGCCTGGATCTCGGCGGGCATGCCGGGCGCGCTGTATTCCGCCGGCACGCCGATGCGCAGGCCCTTTACCGACCTGCCCACGAAACTCGGGAAATTAGGCACCTCCACCGGCAGACTGGTGGAATCCTTAGGATCGTGGCCGCTCATTGACCGGAGCAGGATAGCGGCGTCTTCCACCGTCTTGGCGATCGGCCCAGCCTGATCCAGCGACGAAGCGAACGCCACGATCCCCCAGCGCGAGCAGCGGCCGTAGGTCGGCTTGATGCCCACCGTGCCGGTGAAGGCCGCCGGCTGGCGGATCGAGCCGCCCGTGTCGGTGCCCGTGGCGCCCAGGCAAAGGTCCGCCGCCACCGCCGCGGCCGAACCGCCCGATGAGCCGCCCGGCGTCAGCGTCTGGTTGGAGCCTGCCGCGCGCCAGGGATTGGCCACCGGCCCGAAGGCCGAGGTCTCGTTGGACGAACCCATGGCGAATTCGTCCAGGTTCAGCTTGCCCAGCATCACCGCCCCGTCGCGCCACAGCTGGGTGGTGACGGTGGACTCGTAGGTCGGCTTGAAATCGCCCAGGATCTTGGAGCAGGCGGTGGTGCGAACGCCCTCGGTGCAAAAAAGGTCTTTGATCCCAAGCGGAACGCCTTCCAGGGGTCCGGCCGCGCCCGAGGCGATACGCGCGTCCGCCGCCCTGGCCATGCTCAGCGCCTTATCCGGCGTTTCCAGAACATAGGCGTTCAGGGCGCGCCCGGACTCCATCGCCTGAATATGGGCCTGCGTCAGCTCCAGCGAGGAGAATCGTTTGGCTTTCAGCCCCTCGACGGCCGCCTCTAGGGTCAGTGAGGTCAGATCGGACATGCCTACTCGACCACCTTGGGCACGACGAAGAAATTGTCTCGGGCGAGCGGCGCGTTGGCCAGCACCTTGGCCGGATCGCCGCCTTCGGTGACCACATCCTCGCGCATCGGCAACTTGACATGGACCGCCGAGGTCATGGGCTCTACACCCTCCACGTCCACTTCGCCCAACTGTTCGATCCAGTTGATGATGGCAGAAAGCTCCTGCGCCAAGGGCTCCAGTCGCTCTTCGGGCGCGCGCAGGCGGGCGAGCCTGGCGACCTTGCGCACCGTCGCCGCGTCGATGGCCATGAGCCGCTCCTCGATCTTGAGACTGGGCGTGGGTTAGCGGCCAAGGCGAGCCGGCGCAAGGGCTCCGCCCAAAAACCCTCGCCCCCGTGGAAGGTGGGGCAGAGGGTTTGCCTCACCTCACCCCCAGCACCCTTCCCGGCATCCCCGCCGCATCGAAGTAGGGCGTATCGCCGACCAATTGGTAGTTGAGTTGGGTGGCAAAGCCGTTGGCCGCCGGCGGCGAGCGCACGGTCTTGGCTTCAAACCTCGGCGGAATGCCGTCCTTCAGGCTTTCGGCGATCACGCGGCCCACGAGCTTGCCGTGCGGAGCGATCTTCAGGCCCAGGATCGCCGCCAGGGTCGGATTCAGGTCGGCGTTGGACACCGGAGCGGCGTCCACGAAGCCGGCCTTGAAGTCCGGGCCAACAGCGGCCATGAAATTGTGGGTGTCGCCCCGTCCGAAGCTGCCGTGAATGCCCTGCCCTTGCTGGAAGTCGCTATCGGCCACCTCGATCTGGCAGGTATCAGACCTGGCGCAGTTTCCGGCGTAGGTGCGGAAACTGACCACGATGTCGGGCTGTGGCGTGCGAGCGGAGCCATCCAGGCCCACCCGGCTCATGGGCAGGGTTCCCGCGATCGGCCCGAGCGAGTCCTTGACGAACAGCCCGGCCGTATAGTCCTCACTAATCAGTATACTGATGATCTGCCTGGCCAAGGCCTTTGCGCCCGGTTTGGACAGGTAGATCATGTCGCTGCCGCCGTTAGCGGCGACGACAACATCCGGATGATTGGGATCGGGCCCAAGCAGGGCGTTGCCGCCCTTGGGGTGAAAGCCCTCGCTGAATACGACGGGCAGACCCAACGCCGAGGACACGGGCAGGTTCAGCGCCAGCCCCAGGTCGGTGGCCAGAAAGCCGCTCGGCAAAAAGCCGCGCGGCACGTCGGTGTAGGTCATCCTGGCCGCGGCGCTGGTGCGGCTCTGCTTGGAGATCGTGGAAAAGCCGTGGTCGGCGGTCACCACCACGTCGGTGGTCTTGTCCAGACCCAGGCGCTTCAGCGCCGCCCTCAGCCGGCCCAGATCGCTCGACGCGTTGCGGATCGCCGCCATCGTCGTGGGGCCGTTGATGCCGGGGGTCAGGCTATTGAGGCTGTCGCCCTGATTATGCTGGGTGCCGTCCGGGTCGCGCGACCAGAACACCAGCACGAACGGCCGTTGCGCCGCTTTGAAGCGCGGCAAGATCACCTCGGTAGCGACCTTGGCGAACCAGTCCTGTTGCTCCACGTTGGCGACGTGCACGCCAGGCATGTTGTAGGCTCCTGGATCACTGTTCAGCCCCCGGTCCGGCGCCGTGGTTGGCAGACCTAGAGCCTTGATCGCTTGCGCCACGTCCGGCGCCAGGGGAATCCCATCCGGCGGCGGCAAGCCGGTGGAGTCGTCGATCACGATCGTCCCAAGTCCATCGCGTCGCGTCACGTCCTGGATCGATGTCGGGCCGAGCTTGCCAATGGCGGCGGTGGAAAAGCCCCTGTCCCGCGCCGCGGCCAGCAGGCTCGTCTCCGTCAGGAAATCCCCGTCGTAGCGCCGATTCATCAGTGTCAGCGAGGCGTCATCTTCCAGGCCGGCGATCACCGATCCCACCGGAAAGCCCAAGGGCTGCGGACCTTCGTACAGGTTGTTGCCGAAATCGCCAGTGTCGCCAATCCGGTGGCCGGTGGCGATGGCCGAGGCGTTTGGCGTGGTTATGGTGGGGTAGAGCGAATGGCTGTTGGCGAAGTCCACGCCCTGGGTCCGCACCTCGGCCAGTTCCGGCGCGGTGTCGGCCGTCACGATGCCCGAACGCAGGCCGTCGGCCACGAACAGAATCACATTGTGCGCCGGCGCGGGTCGGAACGTGCTCCACAGGATCACTGTCAGGACCAAGGCGAGCGCCGCCATGATCACGCTGGTTCGGCTCAGCCGCATGTCTCCTCCTCGCCCAGTGGCGCTCGCCTATTTCGCAGGGGTTTGTGACAGGGGTTGTACAGGCTAAAGCACGCCCATGCCCGTGCTCGAATTGATGGACCTGCCCGCCGCCCTGCCGGCCTACGCCCCCGTCATGGGCCTTGATCTGGGCGAAAAGACCATAGGCGTAGCCGTGTCCGACGCCACCCGCACCGTGGCCAGCGCCCTGGAGCTGATCCGCAAGACCAAGTTCACCGAGGAAGCCAACCGCCTGTTCGCCATCATGAAAGACCGCGGCGCCAAGGGCGTGATCATCGGCCTTCCCGTCAATATGGACGGAACCGAAGGCCCCCGCTGCCAGTCCGTACGCGCCTTTGGCCGCAATCTATTGCGGCTGGATCCGGATCTGCTGGTCGCCTTCTGGGACGAACGCTGGTCGACCCAGGCGGTCCAGCGGATGATGACCGACGAGGCGGACCTGTCCCGCGCCCGCCGGGCGGAGCTCGTGGACAAGATGGCGGCGGCCTACATCCTGCAGGGGGCGCTTGACCGAATGGGGAACGGGTAAGCGGATATCGCCAGCCTGATCGGGGTTCTAATGCTTTGCAAGTATCTGCTATGGGTCGCACGCTTTAATATTGGTCCCCTCTTACCCCCATTCCCATGCCAAAAATCACCTACATCACCCACGACAGCGCCGAGCACATCATCGACGTACAATCCGGCCAGACGGTCATGGACGGCGCGCTGTCCAATAATTTGAAGGGCATTTGGGCCTACTGCGTCGGCGATTGCGGATGCGCCACCTGCCACGTCTATGTGGATGAGGCCTGGCTCGCAAAGACCGGCGAGATGTCGGAAAAGGAGCGCGACACGCTGGAGTACGCCTTCGAGGCGGCGCCCAACAGTCGGCTGTCCTGTCAGATCGAGATCAGCGACGCGCTGGACGGCTTGATCGTGCGCCTCCCCGAACGCCAATATTGACGGTCAGGCCCCGGCCTCAATCCAAATAGGGAAAATAGCTGTCGTCCAGCAGCATGTCCTCGAAGAAGGCGCCGAACGGCTTGCTGGGATGGCGAATGTGAATCTCCAGCACCCACAGCCCCGCGGTAGGGGCGAAGTCCATGTCCGCCATGGGGCCGTCATAGATGACCGAATGGGGGAAGTCGGAAATCCGGTGGCCTGACAGATCCATGTTCAGCGCCCATCCCCGCTTGGCCGCCTCATCGACGGCGAACTCGTAGAGGGCCTTGCCGCTCAGCCCCTCGTTCAGCCAAAGATGGCGACCGGCATGGAAGATGGCCCGAGCGTCAGCGGCGCAACGCGCCATGTCCGCATCGGCGCCGATCAGGAAGGTGTCGCCGCCGTCGCCTTCCCACTTCTCAAACACTGGACCGATATCGATCAGGAAGATGTCGGTTTCGCCCAGCACTACCCCCGGGTCGGAGGCCTCTCCGAAGGTCTTGGTCGTGTTGGAGCCGAAGCGGACATAGACGTCATGCCAGCCGCGCAGCATCTTACGCTCGGCCAATAGGCCCTTGGCCATCTCCACGGCGTCCTCTTCCACCATCCCGGGGCGAACCGCGGCGGCGATGGCGCTGATCACCTCGCGGGTGCGGTCGCGCTGCTCGAGCATCTTCGCGAATTCGAAGGCTGGCCCGACGGCTTCATAGTCCGGCTGTTTCATCATCACGTTCATTGCGCAGTCTCCAGGGGCTAAGGGTCAGATCGAGGGAGCGAGCTTGAGTCGAAGTCCGTTGAGCGACGCCGTGGCGAGCACCTGGCACGCGAGCCGGTGGTTGGCGGCGGCGCCATCGAGGCAGTCCAGAAGATTGGCCTCTGTCCGGTCAGCCGGCGTCAGGCGCTCAAACCAGTTCGCTTGGATTTCGATGCGGCAAGCGCCACATGAGGCATGACCGCCGCAGATGCTGAGGATCGGCGCTTTGGTCCTCTGCAGCGCCAGCAGCAGACTTTCGCCTTCGCGCGCCACAACGCAGTCGTCGCCGTCTGGACACGCCGAGCCGGCAACCGGAGCGGCGCCGGGCGCGTCCGTGACAGTGATCTGGAAACAGCGCGGATAAGCCTGAAACAACGCCACGATCAGCCCGCCCGAAAAATCATCAGGCTTGAGCCTAGGCGACCGCCTGGCCTTCAAGAACATCCAGTTTTTGAATTAGTTGGGAGTCCAGATGGGCGGGCGAGCCCTCACACGTGGCGCCAGATCGGCCAGAGCAGCTTCTTGGATTTTACCTTCACTCGCAGCAGCCGACCGCGCGAGGTGATGTAAAGATGGCCGTTGGCGGCGAAATCGCAGTTGCTCTCGGTGTCGTCGGCCTGGATCACGCCCAGGTGCTTGCCTTCGGGCGAGAAGATGCAGATCCCGATCTTGCTGGAGCACCAAAGGTTGCCCGCGCTGTCCACGCGCATGCCGTCGCCGCCGCGCATGGCGGGCGTCGCGGTGAAGAACACCCGCTTGTCGGTCGGCCGGCCCTGGGCGTCCAGGGTGATGGCCAGCCACTGGTCCTTATTGGTGACATAGAGCGTGCGGCCGTCCGGCGACAGGCCGATGCCGTTGGGATCCAGGGTACGGTCAATGACGGTGACGGTATTATCGGGCGCGATGCGGAACACGCCCATATAGTCCATCTCGCGTAAGGGCGAGGCGGTGCGACCCGTCAGCCCGTAAGGCGGATCGGTGAAATAGATCGACCCGTCCGGCCCCAACACCACGTCGTTGGGGCTGTTGAAGCGCTTGCCCTCGAAATGGGTGCACAGCATCGTCTTTTTCTTGGTCTTCAGATCGATCACCGAAACTCCGCGCGAACCGGAGTCGGCGCAAACGATCCCGCCGCGCCCCAGGCACAGTCCGTTGGTGCCCGGCTCAACGAGGCCCGGATCGGTTCCCCCGGAAAAGCCGCTGGGCTTCAGCCACTGCGAGCCCCCGTCCTGCTCGCTCCAGCGGTAGATGATGTTGGCCCGCACGTCAGAGCTCAGCAGATAGCCGTCCGGCCCGCCAACCCACACCGGTCCTTCCGCCCAGCTATAGCCATCCATCAGCTTTTCAACCGGCGCGTCAGCCTGCACCAGGGCGTCCAGGGCCGGATCCAGCCGCTGCACATGGCCGACGATGGGGCGATCGGCGGCGTGGGCGCTGGCCGCGGCCAGGGCGCTGGCCGCGGCGCCGGCCATGATCGCTCGGCGGGAAGGCGCGTGGAGTGGGTGCTGGCGTGACGGGTTCATGGGGTCTCCTCCGAATGATTTTGCGGAGAGACTATCCATAAAGCGCCAGCAGATCACCTGCTCCGCGCGTTTGCGGACAGTGATAAATGGGCGCCGATCAGGCTGACCGCTTGGACTGTGACCTGTTCAGGGCGACGGCGGCGCGTATCAAGGCGCGGCTCTTTCGTCCGTGTCCGACCCGCGGCGGCAGGACACCATAGGCTACTGAGCCGCCAAGGCCTCGGCCTGACGCAGGTCCACGGACACCAGTTGGGAGACCCCGCGCTCGGGCATGGTCACGCCGAACAGACGGTCCATGCGCGCCATGGTCACCGGATTGTGGGTGATGGCGATGAAGCGGGTCTGGGTGCGTTCGCGCATCTCATTCAGCATGATGCAGAACCGATCGACATTGGCGTCGTCGAGAGGCGCGTCCACTTCGTCCAGCACGCACACGGGCGCCGGATTGGCCAGGAACACCCCAAAGATCAACGCCGCCGCCGTCAGGGCCTGCTCCCCGCCCGACATGAGCGACATGGTCGCCAACCGCTTGCCCGGCGGACAGGCGAAGATCTCCAGCCCGGCCTCCAGCGGATCGTCGGACTCAATCAGCCGAAGCTCCGCCTGCCCCCCGCCGAACAGGGTCTGAAACAGGGTCTGAAAATGTCCGTTGATCACCTCGAACGCCGCCAATAGACGTTCGCGGCCCTCCGAATTCAGCTCCTCGATGCCCTCGCGCAGGCGCGCCACCGCGCCGCTGAGATCCGCGCGCTCGGCGTGAAGGGTTTCCAGCCGCGCGGCGTAGTCCAGCGCCTCCTCCTCGGCCCGCAGATTGACCAAGCCCAGGGCGTCGCGTTCGCGCTCCAGCGCCCGGAGATGCGCCTCGACCCCGGCCGGATCCGTCGGCACGGCGGCGGCCTCATCGCGCAGGCGCCGCGCCAGCTGGTCGGGCTCCAACCCGGTGGCCTCGCGGATGTCTCCGCCCACCTCGACCAGCCGCCCGCCGGAAGCTTCCAGGCGCGCCTCCAAGCCGGCCCGGCGCTCACGCGCTTCCGACGCGGCGTGGTCGGCGGAGCGGGCGATCCGATCTGTCTCGGCCAGAACCGTCTCGGCGCGGACCAGGGCGTCGCCCGCCTTAGCGCGCCGCGCCTCGGCCACGCCAAGTTCGTCCATCAGCTTGAAACGGCGCGCTTCCACCCCCTGAGGCGCCTCGCGCGCGCCGGCCAGCGCCTTTTCGGTCTTGGCTATGTCTTGAGTGAGAGCCTCGATGCGTTTGGCCGCGCCCTGCGAGCGGCGCGACCAATCCGCCTGATCGGCCTTCAGTGAGTCCAGCCGGCCCATGCGGCCTTCCCGCAGACGCCGCTCGACGTCCAGGGCCGAACGAGCGCTCGCCGCCGCCTCACGCGCCTCAGCCGCCGCCTGGCGGGCCTGCGAAAGGCGCGGGCCTAGGGTGTCGGACTGAGTTCCGGTCGCGGCCTCGGCTTCGGCCGTCGCCAGTTGCGCCTGGCCCTCGGCCCGTTCGTCTTCAAGGCGAGCGATGGTTTCGTCCAGCGACTGGGCGCGGGCGTCGCGCCGGGCGCCCTCGCGCGAAAGAGCTTCCAACGCCTCTCGCGCACGGCCCAATTCGCGCTCGGCCTCCGGCGGGCCGCGACGAGCCTGGCGAACCGCTTCCTCTGACGCCTTTAGCCGTTCGGCGGCTGACGTCTGGACGGCCGCCGCGTCCGACGCGACAGGCGTCAGTTTGTCGATCTCGGTTTCCAACTCGCCCAGCCGCGCCTTTTGCGCCAGGCGCACCGCCGCGGGCCGTGGGGCCTCTGCGCGGGAGACAAAGCCGTCCCAGCGCCACAGATCCCCCTCCTGAGACACCAGCCTCGCGCCGGTGGGCAGCGCCTTCTGCAGTCGGTCCCCATCGGCCCGCGCTACGAGACCTACCAGGGCCAAGCGCGCCGACAGGGCTTCAGGCGCCTTGATCAGGGGCGCCAATGGAATAATCCCTTGTGGCCACGTCACGGTCGGAGCGTCGGCGCCGCCCCAGAAGGCCGGGGCCTTGGCGTCGAGCGCCGCGTCCAGGTCATCGCCCAGAGCCGCGGCGATGGCGGCTTCGTAGCCGCGCTGAGGATGCAGGGTGTCGCTCGCCCGCGCAAAGCCGCCGCGGGCATTGGGCGCCGCCAACTGCGCCAGGCCTCGCGCCTCTGATTTCAGCCGGTTGAGCTGATCTTCCGCCTTGCGCGCGGATTCACGGGCCTTGGCCTCCTGCGCCGCCGCTTGCAGCTGGTCGCCCTCCGCCGCCTCCTGAACCGCACGGGCGGCGCGCAGGGTCTCAAGCGCCGCCTCGAACGCGGCCTTCGCCCCGATCATGCGTGGGTCTTCGGGGGGGCCCAGCGCCGCGCGATCGGCCTTGGCCGCCTCTAGCGCCCGGACCGTGCGACCCAGACGGGCGCGAGCCTCCTCCAGCCGGCTTTCGGCGCCACGACGTTTGGCTTCCTCGGCGGCGGCCTCCGCGGCCAGACGTTCCACCTCCGCCTCGGCCTGGCCACGCGCGCGTTCCGTCGCTTCGGCGGCGGCCTGAAGTTGGGGCAAGCGCTCAGGCGCCGCCGCGATCTCGGATTCCAGTCCGCCGATCTCGCCGGACAGCCGGCCAAGGGCCGCCTCGGCGTCCTCGATCAATTGGCTTTCGCGGGCCTGATCGGCGCCGATCCGGGCCAAGGCCTCCATCAGTCGTTCGACCTCGGCTGCGGCCTGCTCGGCCTCACGCTCCAGCCGGTCCTTCTCGATGGCCAGGCGGTGCAGTACGGCGGCGGCCACAGCCTCCTCGTCTCTCAGCGGCTTGATGGCTTCCGCGGCGGAGAGCGCCGCGGCCGTGGCCTCGGCGGCGGAGAGGGCCGTGCGCTCCACCGCGGCGGCGGCGGCGGAAGCCTCCGTCTGCGCCCGCTCGCGCGCTTCTTCCGCCTCGCGCCAGCGCGCCAGCAGCACCGCGCTCTGAACCATGCGGATCTCGGCAGCGAGACGCTTGTACTTCTCAGCCGACTTGGCTTCGCGCTTCAGTCGTGCGAGCGCGATTTCCAGCTCGCGCGCCACATCCTCCAGACGCAGCAGATTGGCCTCCGCCGCCCGCAGGCGCAGCTCGGCCTCGTGGCGGCGCGTGTGCAGACCGGAGACACCGGCCGCCTCCTCCAGGATCATGCGCCGGTTCTGCGGCTTGGCCGCGATCAGCTCGGAAATCTGCCCCTGGCGAACCAAGGCGGGAGAATTGGCCCCGGTGGACGCATCGGCGAACAGCAGCTGCACATCGCGTGCGCGCACTTCCTTGCCGTTGATACGGTAGGTCGAACCATCGCCCTTGTCGATTCGGCGCGAGACTTCAAGCTGGGCGTGGTCGTTGAACTCGGCCGGAGCGCTACGGTCGGCATTGTCGATCTGCAGCACCACCTCGGCGTGATTGCGCGAGGGCCGCGAGCCGGAGCCCGAGAAGATCACATCCTCCATGCCGCCCGCGCGCATGGCCTTGGCGGAATTGGCCCCCATGACCCAGCGCAGGGCTTCCAGCAGGTTGGATTTGCCGCAGCCGTTCGGTCCAACGATTCCCGTCAGGCCAGGCTCGATCCGAAACTCGGTCGGCTCGACGAAGGACTTGAAGCCCGAAAGGCGCAGGCGTTGGAATTGCACCGTGGGGAGCGGACCTTAACCGCCCGCCGCCTGGATGGCGGCGTCCAGCTGGGGCAAGGTCATCTCGCCCGATCCCGTCTGCTTTCCATTGATGACGAAAGTCGGCGTGCCATCAATGTGGTCTTGGTCCTGGGCTTTCTGCACCCGGTCGTTGAGCGCCTTAAGGGCGTCGGGATTGGAGATGCAGTCGTTGAACTGCTGCTCGGTCATACCCGCGGACTGCGCGATGTGCAGCAGGCCGCCGCGCAGGTCGCCGCTTTGATAGATCTGCGCCTGATCGTGATAGATAGCATCCAACACACTGAAATACTTATCTTTTCCGGCGCATCGCGCGGTCAGGAATCCGGCTGCGGCAAACTGCACCGGCGGGGTCAGAAACTCGCGGAAGACGTAGTGGATCTTGCCGGTGTCGATGTATTTGGCCTTGAACGCCGGGAAGACCTCGTTGTTGAAGCGCGCGCAGTGCGGGCAAGACGCCGAGGCGTATTCGATCACCGTCACCTTGGCGCCGGGATTACCCAGACTCATATCGTCGGTGGAGAAGCCGCCGGCCTTGTGGCATGCGGCCAGTCCCATGGCCAGAATGGCTATGACGGACAGAGTGAGACGGTTCAGACGGCCCATGGCGGTTTCCCCGGGTTTCGATCGGACAGTAAAGCGCGATTCCCTCAACGCCGCCGCATTTGGCGACGGCTCGAGGCCAGCGTGCAGGAACCCGTCCGGGGCCTCTTTGTCAATTGCGTCGGACGCCCCGGTTCAATGATGCTCCGCCCCCGCCTTGGCGAGCATGGGCTCAATCACCAGCATGAGATCGCCAAGGGTGGTTTCGCCCTCCAGCCGCTCCTTGTTGATCAGGAAGGTCGGCGTGCCGTCGATGCCGGCGGCTTGCGCCGCCTCCTGGCGAGCCTCCAAGGCCTTCTGGGCCTCGGGATCGCGAACGCAGGACTCGAAGGCGGCGTTGGACAGGCCGTACTTGGCGCCAATCGCCCGCAGCCCACCGGGCAAATCATTGCTTTGATATATTTTGTCCTGATCGTGGAAAATATCCGCGACCACCGCCAGGTATCGGTCCCGCCCAACGCAGCGCGCCATCAGGAATCCGGCCGCGGCGAAGTCCGCAGGCTGAGTGAGAAACTCGCGGAACACATAATGGACCTTACCGGTGTCGATGTACTTGGCCTTGAACGCGGGGAAGACGTTGTTGTTGAAGCGCGCGCAGTGCGGGCAAGAGGCCGAGCCGTATTCGATCACGGTGATCGGGGCGTCGGCCTTGCCCATGTCCACCTCCGGTCCGAGGAACGGCTTGGACGCCGCCCAAGCCGGCGCGGTCAGAGCTAGAAAAGCGGCGATGAGCGCCAGGACGGAACGGCGAAGGAAGGACATCTTGGCGGCTCGCGTGAACATAGGGACCTCGGCCATAGGAGCGATGCGACTTTCGGTCAATCGCCGGGCTTTCGACGCATGACCTCACGCCCCAGCTTCAGCAGCGATCGCGTCAGGGGCGTGTCCGACGCCGCGGCAAGGCCTTGCCTGAGTTCCGCTTCAGCCGCGGCGTCGAGCGGCTGGTTCTTCAAGCGGCGGGTTCGCGCCGGCGGGAAGGCCCCGCGAGGGGGCGAAACCTTGCCTTGCACGATCCGCAGCTTGGCCACCGCGCCCGAACCGAGAAATAGATTCACCCGGGCCAGAATCTCAGGCGCCTGGTGCTGGATCAAGGCCGCCGCCGGGCCATCGACCCTGACTTCCAATGTCCCGCCCCCGCCAGTGCGGTTTCGCACCAGCTTTACCGGTTCAGTGCGAGCGGCCAGAAGTTCGCCGGCGATCTCCCGCCAGCGCGCGCGCAGCACGTCCGGCCCCTGACCGAACCGTTCCTCCAGCCCCTTGATCAGCTTGTTCAGGCTCCTGCCGGCCGTGGGCGCGGCGCGCCAAGCCGGGCGCGTGCGGCGTTCGGCGAGAATGCGCTGGGCTTCCTGAAGGCTCGGCAGGCGACGGCTGGGCATGCGCTATATTAGAGCGCGGCGCGGCGGCAGGAAAAGGGCGGATGGATTTACGCCCCGGCCTCGCTAAAACCGGCGGGTGCCAGAACCTCGCTCCCTTCGCCGCGCCTTGCTGGATTGGTACGACGCTCACGCGCGGTCCCTGCCCTGGCGCGTCGGACCGGACGAGCGGGCCAAGGGCGTTGTCGCCGATCCCTATCGCGTCTGGCTGTCGGAGGTCATGCTTCAACAGACCACCGTTCCGCACGCCGCGCCTTACTTCCACACGTTCACGACGCGTTGGCCGACCGTATCCGCCCTGGCGGCGGCCCGTGATGAGGATGTCATGGCCGCCTGGGCGGGCCTGGGCTACTACGCGCGCGCGCGCAACCTGCTGGCCTGCGCCCGGGCCGTCGCCCGCGACCACGGCGGGGTCTTCCCGAACGATGAGGCCGGCCTGCTGAACCTGCCCGGCGTGGGCGCCTATACCGCCGCGGCCGTGGCGGCCATCGCCTTCGACCGTCCAGCCAATGTGGTGGACGGCAACGTGGAGCGCGTGATCGCCCGCCTTTACGCGGTGCGGACCGCCCTGCCCGCCGCCAAGGCCGAGCTGAAGGCGCTGGCGAGCGTGCTCGTGGGCTCCGACCGTCCCGGCGACTGGGCTCAGGCGCTGATGGACCTTGGCGCGACGGTATGCCGGCCAAAGGGTCCGCTTTGTGACCAATGTCCGATAGCCTTCGCCTGCCGCGCCAGGGCCGAAGGCGCGCCGGAGACCTATCCCCGCCGCTCGCCCAAGGCCGCCCGCCCTCACCGCTTCGGCGCCGCCTTTCTGGCCCTGCGCGATGGTCGCGTGGGTCTGGTTCAGCGACCCGCCAAGGGTTTGCTGGGCGGAATGCTAGGCTTGCCGTCCACGCCTTGGGATAACCAGCCGGTCAATCCGACGCCTTCGGCGCCGTTCATCGCGAACTGGCGTCCGGTTGGCGAAATCGAATACGTCTTCACGCATTTCTCTTTGACGCTGGAGATCCTGGAAGCCCCTGTCCCGCCGGGTGATCACGGGCTGATCTGGCGCCCGCTTGAGGCCGCCGCGACGAGCCTGCCAAGCGTATTTCTGAAGGCGCTGCGCGCGGGGCTTTAAGGCTTCCCCGCCGCCTCGGCCAGGCTCGCGCCGTGGCGGGCGACCTGGGCCGCTTCAGCCTGACTTCGGGCATCGCAGGCCGAAAACTGGGCCTGCGCGGCGGCATAGCCGGTGTTGAAGGACTCTCTCAGGCCGCGCTCGAAGGCCTCGTCCGGCGTCTCGGTCTGCAGAAGTTGGCCCATCCGCTCACGCCAGTACTGATCGGCCGCGCCCACGCACGCCTGGCGCAGGGCATGACTTTGACCCAGGGCATAGGCCAGGTCGGTCAGGGTCTGGCGCTGCGCGGGCGTGCGGTCCTGAGCCAGGGCCGACCCGGCTGTCGCCAGAACCAGGGCTGCGGCCGCCAGCCATTTCATGCTCGGCCCTTCCCGAACCGATCCCACGCCAGGCGGATCACCCGGGCCGTTTCGCCCCAAGCCACCATGGCCAGCGCCTCATCAAGCGGCCAAAAGCCGGCCTCGGCCGCGTCATCGCCCGCCGTGGGCTCGCCCGACAGCCACGCCGCCGCGTAGTCCACCAGCACATAGTGCCTCTGGCAAGCGCCGTGCTCATCCTCGAAAAGACCGTCGACCACCTCGATCAGGCCAAGGAGCTCGGCCTTGACGCCGGTCTCTTCTTCCAGTTCACGCACAGCCGCGGCGGTAGCCGCCTCACCCCATTCGATCCGCCCGCCCGGAATACTCCATTCGTCCAATCGCGGCGGCGTTCCCCGGCGGATCAACAGGACCTCGTCGCCGCGAAAGCACACCACCCCAGCGGTGGGGGTCGGGGTTTTCACAGCAGCGCCTTTCCGATGTCGATGGTGGAGTGGTCGCCCACTGCCGCATAGTCGGCTGTTAGCCATTCGTCGGCCGCGGCGCGGCCGCGGTTCTTCAGGTCGTTGAGGAAATTCCAGTCCACATTGAACTTGCTCGACAGCTTCAGATCGCTCAGGCGCCCGTCCGCGTCGATGGAGTGAAAACGCAGCAGCTGATAGCCTGATCCGGTCTTGAACACGCCCTTCTTGATGAGCGCGTGGACCTGGGCGACCACCCGCAATTCCGCCACCAGCGGCGCGTTGAAGGCGATCTCGTCGATACGGTTGGCGATGTCGGATGCAGTCTTCGGCGTGACCTTTCTGACAAAGGGATTGAGCAGAACCAGCAGAACGTCCCGCGCCTTGCACTCGGCAAGAGGCCAAATCGGCGGATTGGCCAGGTAGCCCCCGTCCCAGTAAGCCTCGCCCTCGATCTCCACCGCCTGAAAAACCGCCGGCAGGCATGCCGAGGCCATCACATGCTCGGGGATCAGTTCTTGCGCGCGAAAAACCTTAGCCTCGCAGGTGCGCACGGCCGTGGCGCTGATAAACAGCTCCACCGTGGCGTGTTCACGGATGGCCTTGAAATCGATCTGGTTGCGCAGGATGTCGCGCAGGGGATTGTAGTTCAGCGGGTTGAAGTCGTAGGGCGACACGGTCGCCGACAGGGACTCCAGGTAGCGATAGGCGGGATTGTTCTCTATCCAGTTGGCGCCGAACGACCCCGTGAAGTTGCCGCCCAGAAACGCGCCGCCGCTGCTCTGACTGACGGCCTTCCAGAATTTTTCCAGCTTCGTCCGCGCCCCTTCGGGACCGCCCTCGATCAGGCCCGCGGCGACCGCCACCGCGTTCATGGCCCCGGCCGACGCCGCGGAGATGGCCTTGATGTCAATGGCGGACACCTCAAGCAGGCGGTCGATCACGCCCCACTCAAAAGCGCCGTGCGCGCCGCCGCCTTGCAGGGCCAGGCTGACGGGCTTGGGCCCGGCCGGCCTCGCCGCTTTGCGCAATAACGCCAAGTTGGATCCTTCGCCGGAGCTACTGAGCGGTCCAGCCGCCGTCGATCGCCAGTCCAGCGCCGTTAACCGATGCACCCGCGTCGGACGCCAGATACAGCAATAGACCGGCGATCTGATCGTACTCCACGAACTTCTTGGTGGGCTGCGCGTCCAAGATCACATCGCGCATCACCGCCTCGGGCGTCATGCCGCGCGCCTTGGCCTGGTCGGCGATCTGGGCGTCCACCAGGGGCGTCTTCACATAGCCGGGACAGATGGCGTTGCAAGTGATGTTGAACGTCGCGACCTCCAGGGCCACTGTCTTGGTCAGGCCCAGGACCCCGTGCTTGGCCGCCACATAGGCGGACTTGAAGGGCGAGGCGACGAGTGCGTGGGCGGAGGCCAGGTTGACGATCCGGCCGCGCCCCTGCGCCTTCATGATCGGCACGGCCGCACGGATGGCATGAAACGCGGAGGACAGGTTGATGGCGATGATCTGGTTCCACTTTTCCAGCGGAAAGTCCTCGATCGGCGAGACGTACTGCACCCCGGCGTTGTTTAGCAGCAGATCAAGCCGTCCAAGCTCCCGCTCAGCGAAGGCGATCATGTCGGCGATCTGATCGGGTTGGGTCATATCCGCGCCGTGATAACGGACCTCGACTCCGAACTCCGCGGCGAAGCTCGCGCGCTCCTTTTCAATCGCTGCCGGATCGCCCAGGCCGTTGATCACGATGTTGGAGCCCTGCCCCGCCAACGCCCGCGCCATGGCCATGCCGATGCCGCTGGTTGATCCGGTGACCAGCGAGACCTGGCCTTTCAATTCGGTGGTATTCGGCATGGCCGGGGCTCCTCTGATATTGCAACGCAACATAAACCGGCCGAGCGCCAGAGGCGAGGCATTACGGCGTTTTTTCGCTCACTGCGGGGCGGGCAAATACCCATTCGCGGTCATTGGAGCGTCTGGCGTCGAAGGCGTAGCCCTCCTCGTTGAAGGCCTTAAGACCCTCTGGGCGATCCAGCCGCCGGTCGATCACATAGCGGGCCATCATCCCCCGCGCGCGCTTGGCGAAGAAACTGAGGGTCCGAGCCTCGCCATCGCGCAGCTCCTTGAACAGGCAGGTCACCACCGGGATGCGCAAGGCCTCCCGGCGCACCGACCCGAAATATTCCTGGCTGGCCAGATTGATCAGCGTGGAATCAGACAACGCTTCGGCCGCAAGGTTAAGCTGCTCTGAAATGCGTGCGCCCCAGAAGTCGTAAAGACTTTCGCCCCTGCGGGTCTTCAGTTTCACCCCCATCTCCAAACGATAGGGCTGGATCACGTCCAGCGGCCGCAGCAGCCCATAGAGTCCGGACAGAATGCGTAGATGGTCCTGCGCCCAGTTCAGCGCCGATCTGTCCAACGTGCGGGCTTTCAGCCCCGCATAGACGTCGCCGTTGAAGGCCAGGGCGGCCTGAACCCCATCCTCGCCGTGAGGATCGAAGGCCTGGAACCGTTCGTAGTTCAACAGCGCCAAGTTGTCGGAGATCGACATCAGGCTTTTCAGGTCCCGCGCCTTGAGCCTGCGGGTCACCTTGGCCAACTGCTCGGTGTCCGCCGACATGGCCGGCGTCGTGGCCGCGATCCCAGGCGCTGCCGGGGTGAAATCGAGGGACTTGGCGGGGGAAATGACCATCAGCATGGGGCCGGACCATGGCCTCGCCACGCCGCTTGGGCAAGGGTGTTGCGGCGGACTTGAAGATTGAGTCTTAGAAAAGCACCCGCGGATTCATGATGCGCTTGGGATCAAGCGCCTGGCGCACGGCGCGCATGGTTTCGACCTCCACGGCGCTCTTGTAGCGCAACGCCTCTTCGCTCTTCATCACGCCCAGGCCGTGCTCGGCCGAGATCGATCCGCCCAGCGCGTCGACGATGTCGTGCACCAGCCGCGCGCAGGCTTCGCGGTCAGCGTCAAAGGCCGGGTCGCCGCCTTCCGGCTCGGAAACATTGTAGTGGATGTTGCCGTCGCCCACGTGGCCGAATGCGGCGATGCGGGCGCGCGGCCAGCGCCGCCCGATCTCCGCGCCCGCCCGATCGATCAACTCGGCCACCTTGGACACCGGCACGGAAACATCGTGCTTCCAGGACAGCCCCTCCGGCTTCTGCGCCGCGGACTGGTCCTCGCGCAATCGCCAGAACGCCTTGGCCTGGGCCTGGCTCTGGGCGATGACGGCGTCCTGCGCAAGGCCGTCCTCCAGAGCCCGAGACAGCAGCCGCTCCAGCGCCGCATCCGCCCCGCCCGGCTCGGCGCTGATCGCCTCTATCAGCACGTACCAGGGATGGACGCCCTCCAGGGGTTCGCGCAGTCCCGGAATGTGGCGCAGGGCGAAGGTGACGCCCATGCGGCCCATCAGTTCGAAGGCCTCGATCCCGCCGGCGCTCTCCTGCTTGGCCCGCGCCAGCAGCCTCACCGCGTCGTCGGGGCTGGCCAGTCCCGCCATGGCCGTGGCGCGCGACGCGGGAATGGCGAACAGTTTCAGGCTGGCCGCGGTGACCACGCCCAAGGTGCCCTCGGCGCCGATCAGCAGCTGCTTCAGATCGTAGCCGGTGTTGTCCTTGCGCAGGCTCCGCAAGGCCGAGAACACCTCGCCGTTGGGCAGCACCGCCTCCAGGCCCAGCACAAGTTCGCGCATATTGCCGTAGCGCAGGACCGCCGTGCCGCCGGCGTTGGTGGAGATCAGGCCGCCGATGGTGGCGGTGCCTTCCGACGCCAGGCTGAGCGGAAACAGCCGTCCAGCCGTCCGGGCGGCCTCCTGCACGGCTACGAGCGGAGTCCCCGCCTCCGCGATCAAGGCGTCGTCCATCGGTTCGACGCCGCGAATCGCCCGCATGCGCTCCAACGACAGGAGGATTTCACCCAGTGGAATCTGGCCGCCAACCAGACCGGTGTTGCCGCCTTGGGGCGTGATCGGCGCGCCGGCCTGGACGCAGATGCCGACGATCGCGCTGACCTCCGCGGTGGATTTGGGCAGGACCAGCAGGGGCGTGCGGCCGGACCAGCGATCACGCCATTCCAGCAGCTTGGGCGCCAGGCGGGCGGGGTCCTCGCTGAATCCCCCCTCCCCCAGGACTGCCTTCAAGCGCGAGATCACATCGGCGGAAACGGCGGCGTTCATGGGCGCACCATATCGGCTGGCGCTCAGCCGATGAAGCCCGCAGCGCGCTTGAGCCGATCATTGATCGCTTCCCCCAGTCCGCGATGCGGTATCGGCGCCACGGCGATTCCGCGCGGATTCGCGCTGTCGGCTTGGCGCAAGGCGGCGAACAACCGCTGGGCGGCCTCGCTCAGATCCGCGGTCGGGCTGAGATTGATGACGCCGGGCAAATTGGGCCAGGGACCGAAAGCAAGGTAGGCCTCCCCAGGCAGCGGCGCCTCTGCGTTCAGGCGAAGCGGCGCCTGGGGCGCGTAGTGCCGGGTCAGACGCCCCGGCGAGCGTTTGGCGTCGTCGTCCGCCTCGGTCAATCGCCCGACCAGCGCCTCGATCCGTTCCCTCGACACGCCGCCAGGCCGCAGGAGCCGCAAAGGTCCGTCCAGCACCGACACCACGGTTGACTCCACGCCGACCGCGCAGGGCCCTCCGTCCAAGGCCGCCTGCACGGCGAGGCCGGTTTCCTCCATGGCGGCCGCCAGGCTGGTGGGGCTAGGCCTGCCCGAGCGATTAGCTGACGGGGCGCAGATCGGTCCGCCGAACGCCTTGAGCAGGGCAAGCGCCACGGGGTGGGCCGGGGCTCGGACCGCCACGGAGTCCAGCCCCGCCCGCGCCAGGTCGCACACCGGACATTCCCGCTCGGCCGGCGCCACGATCGTCAGCGGGCCAGGCCAGAAGGCCTTGGCCAGGACCATGGCCCAGGCGTCCATCGCGACCAGCTTGTGGGCCGCGGTGAGGTCCGCCACGTGGGCGATGAGGGGATTGAACATCGGCCGCCCCTTGGCCTCAAATACAGCCGCCACGGCCGCCGGATTGGAGGCATCCGCCGCCAGGCCGTAGACGGTTTCGGTCGGCATCATCACGAGGCCCCCGCGCCGCAAGACGTCCGCGGCCTCCGCCACCGCTTGAGGGGATGCCCCGGTCACGCGGAATGGGGGCGCCGCTTGAGGAAGGGCAGCATCCTCGGCAGCACGGGGTTGCGATTGAATAGCTGGTGCTTGAGCGCCCCCAGCAGGTGCAGGACGATCAGCACATAGGCGCTGTAGGATAGAAATCGATGGATCGCATCCGAAGCGCTCGCCAGCGCCTTGCGCCGATCAGGCGAAAGGTCCGCGGGGATGGGCAGATGCGGCCATGGCAGTCCGTGAAAGCCACCGATACTGTAAAGCCTTATCGGCGAGTCCGCCGGCCCCGACGACACCAGCAGCCACCCGCTAAGCGGCATGCCGATCATGACCAGGTAGAAGCCGAAGTGGACAAGACCAGCGGCGGTCTTTTCCCAATGGGCCACGCCGGGCGCCTCCGGCGGCGGCGGATTGGCCATCCGCCATCCCAGCCGAAGGACGCTAAGCATCAGGATGGTGACGCCGAGCGTCTGGTGAAGCGGCAAGGTATGGAGCTTCGCCGGCCCATGTTCGCCGCTCATGGTCAGGCCGAGCCATAAGTTGGACAGCAGGAGCGCCGCGATCAGCCAGTGCAGGAGGATCGCCACGGTCGAATAGCGGCTTAGCGGTCTAGGCATGGCTCAATCACTATAGGCATGATCCACGGCGGCGGGGAGCCAGGTCAGCTTCAGCGCCGAGCGCATGCGACCGCCCATCCCCTCAATCGGGTTCAGATCGGCTGGGGGCCGATCAGGCGAGCTGGCTCAGCAGGTGCTCCGCGGAGGAGACCTCGAAGGCGCCAGGCTGCTCAACGTTGAGAACGCTGACCACGCCGTCCTTGATCAGCATGGAATATCGCTGCGAGCGCTGGCCCATGCCGAATTTGCTGGCGTCGAAGTCCAGACCCACGGCGCGGGTGAAATCGCCGTTGCCATCCGCCAGCATAATCACGCTATCACCAACCTCCTGGGACTTGCCCCAGGCGTTCATGACGAAAACATCGTTCACCGAAACGCAGGCGATCGTGTCTACGCCCTTGGCCTTCAACTCCGCTTCGTGGGCTTTAAAGCCCGGCAGATGCTTGGCCGAGCACGTGGGCGTGAAGGCGCCCGGCAAGGCGAACAGCGCCACGGTCTTGCCGGCTGTCAGCGCCTCCGACGTCAAGGGCGTAGGACCATCGGCGGTGAAGGTCATGAACGTCGCCTGAGGAATCTTGTCGCCGACTTTAATGGACATGGCTGCGCTCCGTGCTTGAGGATGGGCGACATATCACCGCAATTTGCCGCAGTCTCAAGCGATCAACGCACCAGCGACCGGGTTGGTCGCCGACTCCGCTTGAAAGGCGTGCCGCGAAGGGAAATCATAGCGGGCATGAAGCGCCTGATCCCTCATGGAAGACCAAGGTGAGCGAGGATCTCACCGGCCGTCTGCTCATCGCCATGCCCGGCATCGGCGACCCCCGCTTCGAACGGGCGGTGATCCTCATGTGCTCCTACAGCCCAGACCACGCCATGGGGCTGACGCTCAACCACCCGATCGATGGCCTAACCGTCGTCGAACTTCTGGAACGCCTAGGCCTCAGCCCTCAGGGGCCGATGGCGAATGAGCCGGTGCTGCTGGGCGGTCCAGTCGACCGTGAGCGCGGTTTCGTGCTGCATACCGACGACTACATGAGCCGAGGCTCGAGCTTGCAGGTGTGCGAGGGCCTTGCCTGGACCGCCACGCGGGAGGTGCTGCAGGCCATGGGCGATCCGCTGAGACGGCCGCGCCGATCGCTCCTCGCCCTGGGTTACGCCGGCTGGGGCGCCGGGCAGTTGGAGCGCGAACTGCAGGACAATGTCTGGTTGATCTGCGAGCCGGACGAATCCCTCGTGTTCGACGCCGACCATGATCTGAAATGGGTCAGGGCCCTGGCCAAGCTGGGCGTGGCGGCGGGCAGCCTGTCGTCTCAGTCCGGACGGGCGTGATCGCTAGAGAGCCTGACCGATGGTGTTGTCGCGCAGCCACTCAGCCAACGCCTCGAATCTGAACGCGCTGGTTTCGTGTAGCCCGGCGATAAAGGCGTAAGCGTCATCAGCCGGCGCTCGAACGAGCACGCCGTTAATCGCTAGAAAGGTGTAGGTCGCGGCGAATGCCGTGCGTTTATTACCGTCGATGAACGGATGGTTCTGGGCCAGGCTTTCCCACAGGGCCCCCGCTTCTTCAATCACATCCTGATAGTAGCCGGTTTGCGGTCTGAATAACGCCGACTCCAAAATGCCGAGGTCACGCAATCCCGATGCGCCCCCGTAACGCTCAAGCTGATCCGCGTGGATGGCCAGGACTTCGACCATCGTCAAGTAGTCGGTCACTTAGCGAGTTTCTCGTAAAGTTTGCCGTAGATGTCATGGCTACGCTGATAGGCCGCCATCACATGCTCGCGCGGCCGGATTTTCCTGCGTTTTTCCAAAAGATCCGACAACGCCTCTTCAATGAGCGACTGAAGCTGGCGGCCCTCTGCCTCCGCCAATCGCCGGACCTGGGCCAGGGTTTCCGCATCGACCTGCGTGGCGAACTTTTGGCGTGGAACAGCGCTCATGACGGACCTCCATCTA
>Ga0302279_10001195_pt1 | contig 37618 bp, 35 predicted proteins | sample III_Bog_N3_3_FD_194541 | JGI IMG/M metagenome (GOLD analysis project Ga0302279, IMG submission 194541) | Peat permafrost microbial communities from Stordalen Mire near Abisko, Sweden - III_Bog_N3_3 | ecosystem: Environmental > Terrestrial > Soil > Wetlands > Peat | place: Sweden: Abisko...
CTACCTTGGTCATCCCGAGCGTAGCGCCGCAGCGCGCAGTCGAGGGACCGCCACAATCATCGAGCTCGGTGGAGCGCCGCAATCGCAAAACTTCGCCGCGGTCCCTCGACTCCGCGCCGACGCGCTCCGCTCGGGATGACAGGGGGCGGCGGCTACTTCCGCCGGGGACGATTTAGAAGCGGACCGACAGCGATAGGGACGGGTTGGCTTTGCTGGTGTCGGCGCCGGGGATCGCGGGGGTCGGGCTGTTGCCGAAGCCGCCGTTGACGACCGAAATGTCCCAGGTGCGGAAGCCGTACGCGATGCCGGCGGCGCCTTGCCACGTCGGATGCGTCGCATCGCCGCTCATGTTCCCGTAGTACGGAACGTACACGTGGGATTTGCCGACGTTGACCCGGCCGCCGAGATTCAACTGCGATTCCGGACCGGGAACGTACACGAAGCCGTTCGCGTACCCGGCGCTCTGGCGGCTCGAAGGGACGCCACCGAGGAGCGACGAGCCCGCGCCACTTAGCGACGTCGTCGTGCGCTTGGCCTGCGCGGCCTTCACGCTCGCCGCGTCGTCCGCGCGAGCCGGCAACGCCGCAAACGCAAACCCGAAGGCAGCGAGGGCTGCGATCGAGATCAGGCGTTGACGGAAACGAAGCGCGAGCATAATCCCTCTGAAAACGGATTCTTACGCAAGAATGTTCCTGGAACGGTGGGCGATACCGTCCGGCCGAACGTGCCTTTTCATCCTCGGCTCATCCCGCCCCCCCTAAGTATGCGGCCTGGACGAGCGGGCTGGCAACCAAGTTTGCGCTGCTGTCCGCATGAGTGACTCTACCCACTTCCAGCACATATCCACGGCTCGCGATGGCCAACGCCTGTGTGGCATTCTGCTCGATGAGCAGTATAGTCGTACCACGAGCGTTGATTTCCCGGATCACGCCGAAAATGGTCTGGACCAGCAAGGGCGACAAGCCAAGCGATGGCTCGTCCAGCAGCAGCAGCCGCGGGCGGGCCATCAGCGCCCGGCCGATCGCCAGCATCTGCTGCTCGCCCCCGGACATCGTGCCGGCCCGCTGCTCCAGCCGCTCCCGTAGCCGGGGGAAAATTTCGAGCACGCGCTCGCTGTCGGCGGCGATTTCGCGCTTTCCGCTGCGCGTGTAGGCGCCCAGCTCGAGATTCTCGCGCACCGTCATGCGGGGAAAGACGCGCCGGCCCTCGGGAGCGTGCCCCACGCCCAGCCGCACGATCGCATGCGGCGCGATCCCGGTCAGGTCGTGGCCGTCAAAGGTCACGCGCCCCGACGCCGGCCGGAGCAGACCGCTGATCGCGCGCAAGGTCGTCGTCTTGCCGGCGCCGTTCGCGCCGATCAACGCCACGATCTCGCCCTCATCGACGTGCAGCGAAATGCCGCCCAGGGCCGTGATACGCCCATAGCGCGCGACGAGGTTTTCCACGAGCAACAAGCTCACGCCGGGGCTCCGAGATAGGCTTCGATCACCTTGGGGTCGGCGCACACGACGTCGGGCGCGCCTTCGGCGATCTTCTCGCCGTGGTCGAGCACGGTGATGCGCTCGCTGATCTCCTTCACCAGCCGCATGTCGTGCTCGATCAGGAACACCGTCACGCCGCGCTCGCGAATGCGCCGGATCAGCTCGACCAGCTCGAGCTTCTCCTTCGCATTCATGCCCGCGGCGGGCTCGTCGAGCAGCAGCAACTTCGGATCGCCGGCCAGCGCGCGCGCGATTTCCAAGCGCCGTTGCAACCCGTAGGCGAGGTTGGTCGCGTACTGTTCGGCCTGCGCTTCGAGGCCGACGAACCGCAGCAGTTCGAACGCGCGCTCGCGCACGGCCCGCTCCTCTTTTCGTTGGGCGGGCGTGTGCAGCAGCGCATCGAGCACGCCGGCGCGCATGCGCGGATGGCGGCCCGTCATCACGTTGTCGAGCGCCGACATGAACGCGAATAGCCGGATATTTTGGAACGTGCGCGCGATCCCGCCGGCCGCGATCGCGCTCGTGCGTTTGCCGGAAATCGTCTTGCCGTCGAAGACGATGCGGCCGGCGCTGGGCGCATAGATGCCGGTGATCAGGTTGAAGACCGTCGATTTGCCGGCGCCGTTCGGCCCGATCATCGCGACGATCGAGCCCGCTTCGATCGCGAAGTCGAGCCGGTCGACGGCGACGAGCCCGCCGAAGCGCTGCGTCACGCCTTCGAGTTGCAGCAGCGCCATCAGGGCACGGCCTCGTTATAGAGCGTTTGTTCGGCGGCGGCCACATCGCCGTGCGCGTGCAGTTCGGAGCGCCGCTGGCGGCTGGGGAGCAGCCCTTCAGGCCGGAACAGCATCGTCAGGACCAGGATCGCGCCGTAGATGAGAAAGCGCGAGTTCGTCAGATCGAACGTGATGCCGATGCCGTGGAGAATATTCGTCGCCTGCGGCAAGATGAAGCGGTCGAGCGACGAGATCACGAGACTGCCGAGAATGACGCCCGGGATGTTCCCCATCCCGCCGAGCACCAGCATCGAGAGCACGGCGACGCTGACGTTGAAGCCGAACTGATCGGGCGAGACCAACTGCAGTTTCGATGCGTAGACGCAACCCGCAAGGCCGCTGAACGACGCCCCGATCGCAAACGCCGCGAGCTTGGTCGTCGTGGTGTTGATCCCGGCGTGCGCCGCGGCGAGTTCGTCCTCGCGAATCGCCATCCACGCGCGCCCGAGCCGGCTCGCGCGCAGGTTGTTCGCGGCCAGCACCGAGATCGCGATCAGCGCCAGGATCACGTAGTAGTACGGTAGCGCGTCGAAGCCGAAGCGGTAGCCGAAGATCGACGGCTGATCGAGCGATCCGATGCCGTTGGGGCCGCCCGTCCACTGCGAGAGATTGAGGAACGTCTGCGGCACGATCTCGCCGAAGCCCAAGGTGACGATCGCAAGGTAGTCGCCGCGCAAGCGCAACGTCGGCGCGCCGAGCAAGATACCGAAGACCGCCGCGACGCCCGACGCGACGAACAGCATCACCCAGAACGGGATGTGGATGTCGAACTGCGGGCTCGCGAGCATCGCGAACGTGTACGAACCGATCGCGAAAAATGCCGCATACCCTAGGTCGAGCAGCCCGGCGAAGCCGACCACGACGTTGAGGCCGAGCGCGAGCAGCACGAACGCGCCGGCGTCGGCGAGAAAATTCACGAAGCCGCCGTTCGATGCGATCAACGGCAACACGATCGCCACGCCGAACAGCAAGTACGGCTGCAGGCGGCTCAGTCGGGCCATCAGACCTTGGCCGGCAACGTTTCGCCGAGCAACCCCGACGGCCGGAAGATCAGCACGAGGACGAGCACCGAAAAGACGACGACGTTGCTCCACTGATCGGAGATCAATTGCGTCGTGAGCGCCTCGATCAGGCCGATCAGAAAGCCGCCGAGCATCGCGCCGGCGAGGTTGCCGATCCCGCCCAGCACCGCCGCGGTGAACGCTTTCAGGCCCGCGCTGAAGCCGTTGAAGAACCACGTCGAACCGTAGTAGACGCCCGAAACGAAGCCCGCCGCGCCGGCCAGCGCCGAACCGATCAGGAACGTCAGCGCGATCGTCGTGTTGATGTCGATGCCCATCAGTTGCGCGGCTTCGCGGTCTTGGGCGGTGGCGCGCATCGCCTTCCCGAGTTTCGTGCGGTAGACGAACAGCCGCAACAGCACCATCATCGCGATCGCCAGCACGATGACGAGAATTTGCTTTGCGGCGATCGTCACGACGCCCAGATGCACGTCGGGATTGGGCATCAAATCGGGAAACGGCACGGGCGACGGTCCGCGCCAGTACTGCATCACGTTCTCGAGGATGAACGACATGCCGATCGCGGTGATCAGCGGCGCGAGCCGCGGCGCGTTGCGCAGCCGGCGGTAGGCGAGGCGCTCGATCACGACGCCGGCGAGGCCGCAGGCAATCATCGCGGCGAGCATCGTGACGACGACCGTCGCGATCAGCAGCGGCCCGGTCACGACGCCGGTCACGCCGAGCAATCCCAGCACCGCGAGCGAGACGAACGTCCCCAGCGTGTAGACGTCGCCGTGGGCGAAGTTGATCAACTCGATGATCCCGTAGACCATCGTGTACCCGAGCGCGATCAGAGCGTAGATCCCGCCCAGGGACAACCCGTTGACCAGTTGCTGGAGGAGTAGATCCAAACTTACTTCAGGACGATCTGGTCGATCGTGACGATCTTGCCGCCCGGACCGTAGGTCTGCAGCGTGAGCAGCGGCGCCGTCGTGTCGCCGTTGGCATCGAAGCCGATCTTGCCGATCGGCGTGTCGAGGTCGCGCGTGGCGGCGACGTTCTTGAGCACCTCGGCACGGGTCGGCATCTTGCCGCCGTCGTCCTTGATCGCTTTCTCGATCGCCGCGATCTCGACCAGCGCGGCCGAATACGCGTTCGCGCTATATGCGCCCAGCGACGCACCCTTGAAACGCGCCTTGTAGGCGGCGACGAACGGCTTCGCCGAGGGCAGCTTCTCGGCGTCGGGCGCCGCGATGCTGAAGTACACGTTCTTCGCCATCGCGCCCGCGCCGGTGACGAACACGTCGCCGTCGCTGATACCGTCGCCGCCCATATACGGAACCGCCGTCATGCCGACGTCGCCCATCTGCCGGCGCACCAGCGCGCCGCCGGTCGACGTCGTGCCGCCGTAAAACACCGCGTCGGGCGAGGTGCTCTTGGCCTTGGTGAGCAGCGACTTGAAGTCTTGCTGGTTGGCGGTGATGTGCTCGTGGCCGAGCACTTTCCCGCCGCCGGCGGCAAAGGCCGCAGCGAAGCTATCGGCGAGTCCCTTACCGTACGTCTCGTTGTCGTCGATCACGAACATCTGCTTGTAGCCGAGTTTCTTCGCAAACGCCGCGAGCGCCGCGCCCTGCCGGCTATCGCGCGTGCACACGCGGAAGTAGCTATTCACGTCGGGATGCGCTTCGCGCAGCTTCTTGGCATCGTCGCCGACCGTCAGCCCGTCGTTGGTGTTCGAGGGCGAGATCTGCACGAGGCCCGCGTCGTTGGTCAGCGGGATCTCGGATTTCGCGACGTTGGAATTGAACGGGCCGACCATCGAGAGCACCGCCGAGTCGGCGATGAACGTCTTGACGTTTTGCGCGCCGGCAGCGGGATCGTGTTTGCCTTGCACGGCGTCGTCGAGCTCGCTCGTTTCGAACGTGTAGCCGCCCGGAACGCCGCGCTTGTTCGCCTGCTCGACGGCGAGGATGACGCCGTTGGCCGCCGGGCCGCCGTCGGCGGCGTCCGCACCGCTCAAGGGAAAGTCGATTCCGATCTTGATCGTCCCGCCGGCGGCATTCGCCGCGCCCGGCGGCAACAGCGTCGCGGTCAGGAGAGCGACGAGCATTCCCGCGCTCGCGGCGCGGGCGATCGATTCGAAACGCATGGTCCACCAATTCCCGGCAAGAGAGGTCGGACCAAGGTACGCGCGGCCGCCCCGCCCCCCCTTGCGACGAACGGACAAAGAGCCGCCCTAACGCAGAAACTCCGGGTCGACGATGGTTTTGGCGTCGATCGGCTTGTCGATCGCGCCGACCAGCAGCATCGCGTCGAGCATCGTCTGGAGCCCGGGCATATTGACCGCGTTATTCGACCAGTAGTGCGCCTTGATCAGCCGCGGGATGATCCCCGCGATCGTCGGATCGGTGGAATTCCAGACGCTTTGGTAGACCGCGACCGCGTCGTCGGGGTGAGCTCCCATGTAGTCCACGGCGTCTTTGTGCGCCTTCATCAGCCGGCGGATGTAGTCGGGATGCGACTTCGCAAAGTCGGTCGTCGTCACGCCGACGGAAAAGACGAGGTTGGGCAGATAGTCGCTGACGCGAAAGAGCACCCGGTAGTTTTCGGGATTCTTTAAGAGCGCCGGCTCTTCGACCGGTGCCGCGGCGACCGCACCCTGATCGACGGCGATGATCCCCGGCGCGATTCCGCCCGTCGCGACGACCGTCACGTCGTCGATCAGCTTTTGCTTGACCAGGATTTCGCGCAGCGCCATCTCGGTCGTCGACTGCGGCTGGGTGAAGCCGAGCTTTTGCCCCTTGAGGTCGGCCAGCGTCTTGTAGGGCGAATCCTTGCGGACGACCCACGACAGGTCGCCGATATTGTTGACGGCGCCCCACACGATCGTGACCGGCAGGCCGCTGTTGAGCGCGGCGACCATCGCCGAGGGCGCCATCTGGGCCACGGGCACGCTGCTGGCCATCATATTGCGCACCGACGTGCCCCCGCCGTTGGCACCGATGAAGCCGTCGATGTCGACGCCGTCTTTCGCCAGGATGCCCTTCTGGAGGGCGATCGCCCAGGGCAGCGTCTCCACATTCACGCCGTACTGGCCGATCGAGATGCGATCGGCGGCGCCCACCGGCGTCGAAGGCAAGCAGCACGCCGCGAATGCGAGCGCGAGCGGCCAAGCCAAAATCCGAAATTTCACAAGTATCCCCCTTCGGTGAAGAAATCTTCTTCGAATTGGGGGACCCCGGCCCTGCGTTAGGCCGGCGTCAGTTCGCGCGTCGCTCCGGCATTGAAGTACGCTGCCTGCGGGTGGTGGATCGCGATCGCCGCCGTCGACTGCTCCGGCACGATCTGGAAGGCCTCGGTCAACTCCGTACCGATCGCATTCTCCGCGTCGAGCAGACGCCAGACGATCTCGTGCTGCGAGAGATCGGGGCAGGCGCCGTAGCCCCAGCTGTAGCGCTTTCCACGACCCTCGGCCAGGCCAAGTTCCGCGCGCACGCGACGATGCATCGCTTCGGCCAGCGCCTCGGCCGACTGCACGGAGAAGCCGTGCAAGAAGTATGAGTCGCTGTACTCGCCCTGCGCTTGCGCGGCGTCGATCGCGTGCGAGACGTCGCGCCCCATCGTCACGACCTGCAGCGCGATCACGTCGGAGGCGCCGCCGTCGCGCGGCTCGAGCAGGTAGTCGGCCAAGCACAGATGCTCGCCGCCGGCTTGACGCGTGAAATGGAAGCGTGCGATCTCGCGCCGGCGATCCTGCGGATCGTAAACGATCACGTCGTCGCCGAGACCGGCCGCGGGGAAATAGCCGTAGACGGCCTTGGGCGCGAGGATGCCGCCCGCTTCGGCGCGCTGCTGATAGGCGGCCAAGCGCGGCGCGAACTCTTCGCGCACGAGCTTCTCCCAGGCCTCGCCCTTGGCGTTGGCGCCGCCCCACGAGAGCCGATAGAGGCTCTTGAGATCGAAGCACGGCCAGAGCGTGCGCACGTCGACGTCGTCGACGACACGCGGGCCCCAGAACGGCGGCTGCGGCGGCGCACCGTAGGTCAGGGCCGGACGCGCGGTGCGGCCGTCGCTCACCACGTCGTGCGCGTGGCGTTCGCGTTCGCGCGCCGCGCGCGCTTCGTCGAGGATCCGATCGCGGAAGATGTCGCGCACCGTTGCACCCGAGGTCAGGCGGTCGACGATGTCGAGGCCCTCGAAGGCATCTTTGGCATAGAACACGCCCGGCGCGAACAGACGTTCCTCTTCGAGGAACGCGATGCGCCGGCCGAAGTCGCGGTTGATCGCGGCGCCGCCGACGACGATCGGGAAAGCCAGGCCGCGCGCGTCCTGCTCTTTCACGCAAATCGGCATCTGCTTTGAAGTCGAGACGAGCAGTGCGGAGAGGCCGATCGCGTCGGCGCCGACTTCGACGGCCTTCTCGAGGATGACGTTCATCGGCACTTGCTTGCCGAGATCGTACACGGTGTAGCCGTTGTTGCTGAGGATCGTGTTGACCAGGTTCTTGCCGATGTCGTGCACGTCGCCGAACACGGTCGCGAGGACGATCTTGCCCTTGCTCACGCCTTCGGTGCGCTCGAGGAACTGCTCGAGGTGCGCGACGGCCTTCTTCATCACTTCGGCCGACTGCAAGACGAACGGCAGGATCAATTCGCCCGCGCCGAACTTATCGCCGACGTCCTTCATCGCGGGCAAGAGCACGTTGTTGAGCACGTCGACCGGCTCGCGCGTTTGCAACGCCTCGTCGATCTTCGCTTCGATGCCGTCCTTGCGCCGGCGCAGGATCGCGTTGTGAATGCGGACTTCGACCGGCTGACCGGCGTCGTCGTCCTTCGCCGCGGCCGTCGACGACGAGGCGCTTGCGCCCGCCGCCTCCCAATGCTCGATCACACGCTGGAGCGCGTCGGGGCGGCGGTTGAGGACGAGGTCGTCGCAGAGTTCGCGCTCGACCGCGCCGAGTTCGGCGTAGGGCGTGATCTCTTTGGCGTTGACGATCGCCATGTCGAGCCCGGCCTCGACGCAGTGATGGAGCATCACCGAGTTGAGCGCCGCGCGCGCCGCCGGCTTGAGGCCGAACGAGGCGTTGGAGACGCCCAGCGACGTGAGCACGCCCGGCAGCTCGCGCTTGATCAGGCGAATGCCTTCGATCGTCTGCACGGCCGAATCGAGAAATTCCGCGTCGCCGGTGGCGAGCGTGAACGTGAGCGCATCGAAAATCAGCGCGCCCGCCGGCAAGTCGTACTCGGTCGTGACGATATCGTGGATGCGGCGCGCGATCTCGAGCTTGCGCTCGGCGGTCTTCGCCATCCCGATCTCGTCGATCGTCAGCGCGACGACGGCCGCGCCGGCTTCGCGCACGAGCGGCATGACTTCGTCGATCTTCGTACGGCCGTTCTCGAGGTTGATCGAGTTGACGACCGGGCGGCCGGCGTAGATCTTCAGCGCCGCTTCGAGCACCTTCGGTTCGGTCGAGTCGATCACCAGCGGCGCTTCGGTCGATTGCGCGAGGCGCTTGACGATCGTCGCCATCTGCAGGTCTTCGTCGGTGCGTTCGGTCAGCGCGGTGCAGACGTCGAGCAGATGCGCGCCGCCTTCGACCTGCTCGCGCGCGACGAGCATGATCTCGTCGTAGTTTTCCTCTAGCAGCAACCGTTTGATGCGGCGCGAGCCCTGCGAATTGATGCGCTCGCCGATCAAGAGCGGGCTGCCGTCCTGCAGCAACGCGGTCGCGGTCATCGCCGAGGCCGCGAATTGCAACGGCTTCGGCTCGGGCGGGCGGCCGCGCGTGCCGGCGGCTTCGAGCTCGTCGACGACGGCGCGAAAGGCGGCGATGTGGCGCGGCGTGGTACCGCAGCAGCCGCCGATCACGTTGACGCCGAAATCGCGGATGAACGCGCCCAGCGCCTGCGCCATTTCGGCGGGCGCTTCCGGATAGATCGTCTCGCCCTTGCTGCCCATCAGCGGCAAGCCGGCGTTGGGGATCACGCTGACGTAGCAGCGCGAATTATCGACGAGATAGCGGACCGCATCGCGCATGTGGGTCGGGCCGGTCGAGCAGTTCAGACCGATGACGTCGATCGGCAACGCGTCGAGCGTCGCGGTGACGGCGGCGATGTCGGTGCCGAGCAGCATGCGGCCGGTGACGTCGAGCGTCGCCTGCGCCTGGATCGGCACGCGCCGCGCGCCGGCGGCGAACGCGCGCGTGATGCCCGCGATCGCGGCCTTCATCTCGAGCAGATCTTGGCTGGTCTCGATCAGCAGCAGATCGACGCCGCCCGCGATCAGCGCGACGGATTGTTCGCGGTACAGCTCCGCCAGTTCGTCGAAGGTGATCTTCGAGAGCGCGGGGTCGGAGGAAGAGATGAGCATCCCCGTCGGGCCGAGGGCGCCCGCGACGAAACGCGGACGCTCGGGCGTCGCGTAGCGATCGGCGGCTTCGCGCGCGAGCCGCGCGGCGCCGAAATTGATCGCCTCGGTCTTATCGCCGAGGCCGTATTCGTCGAGCTTGAGGCGCGAGGCCGTGAACGAGTCGGTCTCCAGCACGTCGCAGCCGGCCGCGAGGTACGACTCGTGGATCCGAGAGATCAGGTGCGGAGCGCTGAGGACGAGCGCCTCGTTGCAGCCGTGGTACGCCGCGCCGCCGAAGGCGGCATCGTCGAGATCGCCGGCCATGAGCTCGGTGCCGAGCGCGCCGTCGAAGACGAGGACGCGCCGGGAGAGGGCTTCGAGATACGGGGACGCCATGGGGAGAGTGTCGGCGGGGAAGGGCACCTTCTCGATGAACCTTGTCCACACAACCATGGTTTCGTCGTTTCGTGGACATTAGCGCGACGCTGGAGGCGGTGCGCGGGCTCGCGCCCCGGGCGGCGATCGCCCGCGAGGCCGCCCGGCTGCGCCGCGACGAGTTGGAAGGCTCGCTCGCCATCGCCGGCAGTCCGCTCTCCCGTGCCGAGTTGGACGCCCTGATCGATCGTGGCCTCGCCGGGGGCGGGCACCCGCTCGTGGCCTACGTGACGGCGCGCGACCAGGCGGGAGCGGCGGCCTGGGTCGCGGAGCAGCGGCCGTTCGCCACCGGCGATCCGCGCCCGCTGATCACGGTCGAGGAGATCCGGCGGTTGCACGCGCTTGCGACCGCGGGCCGGCCCGAGCTGGGTGGCGGCATCTGGCGCTTGGCGGTCGCCTCACCGCAGCCGGCCGTCGTCTCGCCGCCGCCGTGGGCGGTGGCCAAAGAGACGACCCTGCTGGCCGACCGCTTCCGCCGCCACCCGCCGGCGGCGGAACTGCCGGCGTGGCTCGCCGCATTCCTGGGCCGCTTTGCTCGCATCCGCCCGTTCGGTGCCGCGAACGGCGCGGCCGGGCGTCTCGCGGCGTCGCTCCTGCTGCGCCGGCTCGACATCCCGCCGCTCGCGCTGCCGCCCCGCCGGTCCGCAGAATACACGGCCGCCGTCCTCACCGGCGAGGGCGGCGACCTCCGCCCGCTGACGGCCCTGATCGCGGAAACGCTGCTGCAGAGCTGCCGCCGCCTGATCGCCGCCTCCGAGGGCGAGCCCCTCGAGCCCCTGCGCACCCTCGCCGGCCCAAACTACGCCGCTCTGATCAAAGCCGTCCAACGCGGCCGCCTCCCCGCCATCGAACGCCACGGCCGCATCTACACGACGGCCGCCTGGATCGCGGCGTACCGCAACGGCACGCGCCCCTAACGGCGTTGCACCGCGCCCCCCCCCTGTCATCCCGAGCGTAGCGCCGCAGCGCGCAGTCGAGGGACCACGAAAAAGTTTTGCAATTGCAGCGCGCCACCAAGCTTGGCGGTTGCGGCGGTCCCTCGACTCCGCGCTGCGGCGCTACGCTCACCATGCCAGGGGGCGCGCGCCGCTCATTATGACAGGGGGCACGCACTGTTCACCATGCCAGGGGGCACGCTACGCTCATTATGACAGGGGGCACGCACTGTTCACCATGCCAGGGGGCGCGCTACGCTCATTATGACAGGGGGCTCGCACTGTTCACCATGACAGGGGGCGCGCTACGCTCATTATGACAGGGGGCACGTACTGTTCGCCATGCCAGGGGGCACGCTACGCTCATTATGACAGGGGGCACGCACTGTTCACCATGCCAGGGGGCGCGCGCCGCTTACTCTTACGGTTGGGAGCGCTTACAACAAATGGAGCGGCTCTCGCAGAGAGGCGCTCCTACCTTTCGCGGCCGGGCGCGCTACGCAAACTGCTCGCGATTGCGCGCAACGAAAACTGCCGCTACCTCAACCACAATCCTACGCGCTTACAGGTGCGCGGTGCCCAAGTAGAAGCAGCGGCCGCAGGTTTGGATGTAGCGGACCGTGCCTTCGATGGCGACTTGCTCGCCTTCGGTGATGCGTTCGCCGCGGTCGTCGATGCGCACGTTCATCGTGGCCTTGCGGCCGCAGGCGCAGATGTTTTTCAGCTCTTCGATGTCGTCGGCGAGCGTCAGCAGATAGGCCGCGCCGGGGAACGGCTCGCCCAAGAAGTCGCTGCGGATGCCGAAGCAGATTACCGGGAGGCCCGCGACGTGCGCGAGCCGGTGCAGTTGGCGCACTTGCTCGGGATCGAGGAATTGCGCCTCGTCGATCAGCACGCACGCTAGCGGCTTTGCGGTCGCCGTCAAGTAGGCGCGCATCTCGTCGTCGACGACTTGGCGATCGTCGAGGAAGAGTTCTTTGTGGTCCTTGAGCCGCTCGTAGAAGTTCGTCCAGCGCGAGTAGGTCAGCGCCTTGCGGGAGACGCCTAAACGCGAGGCGATGTTGGCGTGGCCGAAGCGATTATCGATGTCGGAGGTGAACAGCACCACGTTCATGCCCTGCTCCTCGTAGTTGTGTGCCACTTGGAGCAGGGCGATCGACTTCCCGGCGTTCATCGCCGAGTAACGGAAGTAGAGCTTCGCCAATCCTAGATCGTCGCCGGGACGGGCGCGGGAACGCTCGTTTCACCGCCCTCGCCGGGCGACCCGTGACGTGCCGGACGGAAGCGGTCTTCGAGCGTGGCGATGATGACGTAGAGCAGCGGCGTGACGAACAAGTTGAGCACCGTCGAGCAGATCATGCCGCCGAACACGACGGTGCCGAGCGAGTTACGCGCCGCACTGCCGGCGCCGGTCGCAAAGACCAGCGGCGTCACGCCGAGCACGAACGCGATCGACGTCATCAAGATCGGCCGCAGCCGCGTCTCGGCGGCCTGTTGCGCCGCTTGGCGAATCGGCACGCCCGAACGCCGTAGCTGATTGGCGAACTCCACGATCAGAATCGCATTCTTACTCGCGAGGCCGATCAGCATTACGTAGCCGACCTGCGCGAACACGTCGGAAACCATATGCCGCAGCCAGAGGCCGATGAAGGCACCGAGCAGCGCCAGCGGCACCGCGAGCAGGATAATCAGCGGGTCGGCGAACGATTCGTACTGCGCGGCGAGCACGAGGAACACGAACACGATGCCGAGCCCGAAGATCGCCGCCGCGGCGCCGCCGCTCTCGATCTGTTCGAGCGCGATGCCGCTCCACTCGAACGCCGTGCCTTGCGGCAAGTGTGCGTTCGCGAAGAACCGTTGCATCGTATCGAGCGCCTCGCCCGAACCGTGGCCGGGTGCCGCCGAGCCCGAAATCGAGATCGAGCGGTAGAGGTTGTAATGTGTGATCGTCGGCGCGGTGTCGATCTTCTTGACGTCGACGAGTTCGCTCAGCGGGATCGGCGCGCTCGGAACGCTGACGCCGTTTTGGAGCGACGAGCCTTGAACGTAGATGTTCGAGAGGTCGGCGATGCGCGAGCGATACGGCTGGTCGGCTTGCACGTACACGCGATACGATTTGCCGCCCATGTCGAAGTCGTTGACGTAGACCGAGCCCAAGTAGACCTGCATCGTATTGAACAGGTCGGTGAGACTCACACCTAAGCTCTGCGCCTTATTGCGATCCACGTTGGCGGAAATCGTCGGCGAGCTATTCGTGAACGTCGTGTAGACGCTCTGGAGGCCGCTATTGGGCGCGTAGGCCTGGCCGACGATCTGATAGGCGCCGCCCAGCAGCGCCGGCAGACCGTTGTTCCCACGGTCCTCTAACTCGAAATCGAAGCCGCCTTGGAACCCGAGCCCGGGAATGGCCGGCGGGTTGAACGCGAACGCGAGCACGCCCTTGGGGTTGAGATAGAGTTGCGGACCGAGCCGCGCCAGCACGGCGTTGAGCGTGTGCTGCGCGCCCGGCCGTTCGCCCCACGGCTTGAGCAGCACGAACATCGTTACTTTGTTCGACCCGTTGCCGGTGAAGCCGAACGCACCGATGTCGAAGATGTTCTCGACTTCCGGCTGGCGCCGGATGATCGCCTCGAGCACGCGCTGAACGCCATGCGTCTGGTCGAGCGAGGAGCCCTCCGGGCCCTGCGCGCTGACGATGAAGTAGCCCTGATCTTCGTCGGGCACGAAGCCCGTCGGCGTGCGCGTGAAGAACAGCCCCGTAATCGCGAGCAACACGGCAAACGCGACGAACGTGAGCACGGGACGCCGCAGGATCTGCGGCAAGGCGAAATGATAGCCCTTACGCGTCGCATCGATCGCGCGGTTGATCGGACGGAAGATACGCGACCCGCCTTCGGCCTTATGGCCGAGGAAGATCGAGGACAGCACCGGCGTGAGCGTGAGCGCGTTGAACAGCGAGATCGTGATCGAACAGGCGATCGTCAGCGCGAATTGCTTGTAGAGCTGGCCGGTCGTCCCCGGAAAGAACGCCACCGGCACGAACACCGCGAGCAGCACGAGCGACGATGCGAGCACGGCGCCCGAGATCTCGGCCATCGCTTCGCGCGCGCCCTCGAACGGCGACATGCCCTTCTCTTGGATGAAGCGGGCGATGTTCTCGATCACGACGATCGCATCGTCGACGACTAAGCCCGTCGCGAGCGTCACGCCGAAGAGCGTGAGCGTATTGATCGAGAAACCCAGCACCTTCATCAGGAAAAACGTGCCGAGCAGCGAGATCGGAATCGTGAGCGACGGGATGAGCGTCGTGCGCCAATCCTGGAGGAACAGGAAGATCACGAGCACGACCAGCACGATCGCGATCAGCAGGGTCGTGACGACTTCCTTGATCGATTCGCTTACGAAGAGCGTCGTATCGAACGCGACCTCCCAATGCATGCCGGCCGGGAACTTCGCCTGCAGCCGCTGCATCGTTGCGATGACGGAGTTTGAGACTTGCAGCGCGTTGCCGGTGGCGAGTTGCTCGATGCCCAGGCCCACGGCGTCTTTGCCGTTGTACCAGAGGCTGCCCGAGTAGTCTTGGGCGCCCAGTTCGACGCGACCGATGTCGCGCACGCGGACGAAGCCGCCGTCGGGCGTCGTCTTGAGTACGATGTTGCCGAAGCCGGCCGGATCGTGCAGACGCCCGTTGGACTGCACCGTGTACTCGTAGGGCTGGTGGCCGTCGGTCGGCTGCGCCCCGATCGAGCCCGCGGCGACTTCGACGTTTTGCGCTGAGAGCGCCGCGGTGACGGCGCCGGCGGTGAGCCCGTTGTCGGCGAGGCGCTTCGGATCGACCCACAGCCGCATCGCATACTTGCGTTCGCCGAAGACGATGACGTTGCTCACGCCGGGAATGCGCTGCAAGTCGTTGGTAACGTTGTTCTCGAGGTAGGTCGTGATCGCGGCCGTGGTGAGTTCCGGGTTGGTCGACGTGATGCCGATGCCCATGACGAACGTCCCGTTGTTCTTGGAAACGGAGACGCCGGTGAGCTTCACTTCGTTCGGCAGGCGGCCTTGCGCGAGGTTCACGGCGTTCTGCACGTCGTTCGCGGCCTGATCGAGGTCGCGATCGAGGTCGAAGGTCGCGGTGATCGTCGAGGTGCCCTGATTGGTCGACTGCGAGGAGATGTAGCGTAGCCCTTGCAGCCCGTTGATCGCCTGTTCGAGCGGCGTCGTGACGCTGGCCTCGACGGCCTCCGCGCTCGCGCCGGTATACACCGCCTGGACGGTGACCGTCGGCGGGGAGATGTTCGGATACTGGGAGATCGGCAGGGTCGGAATCGCGACGATCCCGAGCAGCAGGATCACCAGCGAGCAGACGGTGGCAAAGATCGGGCGCCGGAGGAAAAAATCGATCACGCTGGCCTCGAAACGGGAAGATCGGCGAGGGTTGCTTCCAGGTAGCTGCGCAGGCGGCGTTTTCCGCGCCGGATGCGGGTCGCCGCGGTCGCGAGCGGGGTCCCTTGGCGCTCCGCGACCTCGCGGAAGCGCAGGCCGCCGAGCGCGTGCAGCGCGACCGCCGGTTCGGTCCGCAGCAGGGCGGCGAGCTCGGCCGCGCCGATCGCGGCCAGGGCTGCGGCTTCAGCCGACGGTTCGTCGGAGGCCGGGAAGATCTGCCCCCCGCCGGTCCGGCGCCGGGCGAGGATGTTCAGGGCCTTGCGGGTGGCGATCCGGTGCAGCCACGGGTAGGGGTTGCCGCCGTCGTAGCGGTCGTGGAAGCGCAGCGCCGCGACGAAGGCGTCTTGCAGCGCGTCTTCGGCGTCGTCGCGATTGCCGAGCACGCGCCGCGTCGCGCCGCGCAAACTCTGAGCGTAGGCCGTATACCAGGACTCGACGTCCGCCCCGGCGGAAGTAGTGGTACTCATGAAGTTAATTGCTTTTTAACATCGATTATGGTACATGTCAAGTATGCCGACGAACGGTAGTCGCGCGTTTCGCAGCTTCATCACGTTGCTGCAGTCGCAAAAGGCGTGGCTGAGCGAACGCATCGCCGCACACGATCTCACGCCGCAGCTCATGCAAGGACTGCAGGTGCTCGCCGAGCATCCCGATGCGACGATGCGCGCGTTTTCGGAAAATATGTTTTGCGATGCCTCGAACGCGACCGGGATCGTCGACCGCCTCGAAAAGCGCGGCCTCGCCGAACGGCGCAACGCGACGGCCGACCGCCGCTCGAAAGTCGTGCGCCTGACGCCGGCCGGCCAGCGCCTGCACCGCCGCGTCGAAGAGATGCTGCTGAACGAAGCCCCGCCCGCGATAGCAAAACTCTCCGCCGCCGACCAGCGCACGCTCCGGGAAATCGTCGAGCGCGCCCTCGCCAACGTCGACGAGTGAGGCGCGCAACGCGCGTCATTGCGAGGAAAGCGCCGCCATCTGCGCCGCGCACTGCCGCCTTGAAGCCCCCAAGGCTATTGCGAGCGCATCTCCCCCCTTTGTCATCCCGAGCGTAGCGCGTAAGCGCGGAGTCGAGGGACAGCGACAATCATCGAGCTTGGTGGAACGCCGCGATCATCAAGCTTGGTGGCGCGCTGCGATCGCAAAGCCGGTCGCTGTCCCTCGACTCCGCGCTGCGGCGCTACGCTCGGGATGACAGAGTGCGCGCATCGCTTCTTGCTCTCATCACGTATCGCGCTATCCGCTTATAACAAAAGGAGCGGCTCTCGTAGAGAGGCGCTCCGACCTTTCGCGGCAAGCCAGCGCCGCGCGCGCAATCACGGGAAGCGCGCTACGGCGTCGCACGGGCGTGGATTTCGCCGACGATGCGGCCCGCGACGTTGCGCACCGGTGTGCGGGCGTGCGGTTCGAGTTGCGCGATCGCACGAGCGTCGAGGGCGCCGAGGCGCGCGAGTAGCGCGATCGCGGCGGGCGGCACGGCGCGGGCTGCGCCGTCGAGCACCTTGAGGACGAGGCCCGTTCCCGACGCCGGCAGCGCGCTCGCGTGAACGCCTTCGGCGCCGCCCTTGGCGACGATCGCGCCGTGCGCCGCCTGCATGAGATCCGTGTCGAAGCGCCCCGTCCCGGCGACGACCCACGGCTGCGCGAGCATGGCGTCGCGCACCGACCGCAGCGCGCGCGTATCGTCATCGCCGACGCCGCGCAGCGCGCCGAAGCGCGCGAACGCGCGGGCCGCCGTTGCGAGCGAGGTCGCGAACACCGGGATGCCGCAGCCGTCGACGCCGATCCGGTCGGGCGGAAAGCGATCCGCGAAGACGCGTTCGCAGAAGGCGAGAATCTCGCGCTGCACCGGGTGCGCCACGTCGAGATAGCCCGCGAACGGCTCGCCGCGCAACTTCGCCAGCGCGAGGATGCCGGCGTGCTTGCCCGAGCAGTTGTTGCCCAGGGGCGTCGGTTCACGGCCCGGTTGCAGGCCGCACTGCAGATCGCCGGCCGACGCACCGATCTTCGCGAGAATCGACGCGACGAGTTCGACGTGCCCCGGCTCGCCGGCGTGCGACGCGCACATCACCGCGATCTCGCGCTGCTCGAGCCCGAACCGCTCCGCCGCGCCCGCCAGCAGCACCGCCGCCGCGATAAACGGCTTGGCCGCCGACCGCAAATACACGGGCGCGTCAACGTCCCCGCACGCGAGCACGACCGCCCCGCGATCGTCGCACGCGCACGCCGCGACCGCATGCGTCGACTCGATCCGCTCCCCGCGGGTCACGTCAACCATCAGCAACCCGGTCGTCATAAGAGCCCCCTGCATCAAAAGCGCGCCCCCCCCTCTGTCATTCCGAGCGGAGCGCGTAGGCGCGGAGTCGAGGAACCGCGACCAAGCTCGGCGATCGCGGCGCGCCACCAAGCTTGACGATTGCGGCTGTCCCTCGACTCCGCGCCTACGCGCTGCGCTCGGGATGACAGGGGGCGATGCGCCCCGATACTCGTGACGGATTTAGACGAGGGCGGCCTCGACGACCGGGTTCTCGATCTCCGCGTAGAGCGGGCTCGAGAGGTAGCGCTCGCCGGTGTCGCAGCCGATCACGACGATCGTCTTGCCGGCGAACTGCGGCCGGGCCGCGACTTGCAGCGCCGCCCAGATGTTCGCACCCGAGGAGATCCCCAGCAAAATGCCTTCTTCGCGGGCCAGCCGCCGCGCGGTCGCGATCGCGTCGTCGAACGACGCCTTGATCACTTCGCTATAGACGTGCGTGTCGAGCACGGCCGGCACGAAGCCCGGGGCGAAGCCCTGCAGCTTGTGCGGACCGGGCGCACCGCCCGAGAGCACGGTCGAGGTATCGGGCTCGACGGTGATGATCGTGACGCCCGGCTTGCGTTCCTTGAGGACTTGCCCGACCCCGGTGACCGTCCCGCCCGTGCCGACCCCGGCGATGAAGACGTCGACGGCACCGTCGGTATCGCGCCAGATCTCCTCAGCCGTCGTGCGGCGGTGGACTTCCGGGTTGGCCGGGTTGTCGAACTGACCAGGCATGAAGTACTTGCCCGGGTTGCTGGCGTGGATCTCCTTGGCCTTGGCGATCGCGCCCTTCATGCCCTCAGCGCCCGGCGTGAGGACGAGCTGCGCCCCGTAGGCCTTGAGCAGGCTGCGGCGTTCGAGCGTCATCGTCTCCGGCATGGTCAGGATGAGCTTATAACCCTTGGCGGCGGCCACGAAGGCCAGCGCGATCCCGGTGTTGCCGCTCGTTGGCTCGACGATCACGGTGTCGGGGCGCAGGCGCCCTTCGCGTTCGGCGGCTTCGAGCATGGCCACGCCGATGCGGTCCTTGACGCTGCCGGCGGGGTTGAACGACTCGAGCTTCACCAGCACGGTGCCGCCGAGCCCCTTGTTCAGGCGGGGAATTTTGACGAGCGGCGTGTTGCCGTACGTATCGATGATGCTGTCGTAAATCCGGGCCACGGTCGTGTCGATCCTCATTCTGTTTGGATGGCGCGTTCGAGCGCGCCGCACTAGCGTACTGGACCGGTCCACATTGCGCAACCCTTGGGGCGCTAGTCGACCCCGATGTCCCAGACGGCGTCGAGGTCGCGCTTGGTGTAGGCGCGGAAGGCGATCATCGTCTCGGTGCTCACGATGCCGGGGCGGGCGGCGATCAGGCCGGTCACGACGTCGCTGAGCTGGTCGTGCTCGCGTACCCGGACGACCGCGATCAGGTCGAAGGGGCCGGCGACGCTGTAGACCTCGGTCACGCCCCGGACGGCGAGCAGTTCCTCGGCCAGCGGTTTGACCCGGCCCGGTTCGACCGTGAGCATAACGAAGGCGGTAATCACGCCTTGGGCTACCCGGCGGCGGCTCAGCGGCCCTTCCGGCCCAGCCGCTTCTCGCGCTCGGCGCGGATCTGCGCGATCCGCTCGAGGGTCGCCGCGGTGCCCGCGCTATCCGTGCGGACGCCGTGGGCCCGCAGCCGCATCACGAACAGCACGAGCACGATCCCGATCGCCCCAAGCGCGCAGACGAGCCGGAACCCCCATGGTAGCAGCGCGCCGGCCACAAAAAACGCGGCCAGGATCACGAGTCCGTTCTGCCAGCGGCGCATCGGCGGGGCCGTCATGCCGGACTGGTTCGCCTGCGGGCGTGCGTCACACTCTGCTCGCGGCGCTAGGGCCGCCCGGCAAAACCGCGTACACTTTGCTTACCGCGTGGAGTCGCCGGGCATTTTTTGTTGCCGCCGGCCAGGGCGAGCGCGGGATGGGAGTCTGACGTACGCCATGATTGAGACGCGCATCCTTCGCTACATTGCGGGCCACGCGGACCCGGCCAAGCGTCCTGGTGGGCAACGCCGCTTCTTTCCCTTTGGAGCGAGCGCCGTCCAGGGTCGCACCGGGGTTCTGCCGTACATGCCAACACCGCCCAACGAGCGGATCAAGGCGCACGCGTGATGAGGAATATGATAAAGGAACGCAGTCTTATCGGCCTGGCGGTAGTTGCCGTTCTGGCCGCCTGCGGCGGCGGCGGAGGCGGTGGTTCTTCGACCACGCCGAGCAGCCCAACGCAGCTTGAAGCTCCGACGCAATGGTCGATCACCATTCCGAACGCGACCGGGTCAAGCAGTTCCTCGCGGCGCGCGCAATACGTCGACCCCAACACGAAGTCGATCACGCTGACGCTCTTGCAGAACAACGGCGTCTCCGTCACCTCGGCGCCGCAAGGGCCGTACAATCTGAGCGCCGGTCAACCGGGCTGCGTCACCGTCACGAACGGCGTGACCTGCACCTTCTCGGTAAACGCGCCGATCGGCACCGATGTCTTCACCGCCACGACGTACTCGCAGCTCAACGGCGTCTCGCCGCTGGGCAGCGGCGCCGTCGCGCTAAGCGTCGTGCAGAACACGACGAATACCGCGAGCCTCACGCTCTTCGGTCCGATTCAATCGATCCTCGCGGTGTCGAACAACTCCGCGAACTCCGACACGCTGTGGAACGGCAACGGCGCATTCTACCCGATCACCTACACGCAAGCGCAAGCGTTCTATAACCAGTACTACTCGTCCAACGCACGCCGCGGAGCGCAGGCGGGTGTCACGGCGCCGATCACCTCGGAGCGGTTGTACCTGATCGCCTCCGATATCAACGGCAACACCATCCTCAACCCGACGACGTACAATCAGCCGATCACGCTGACGCTGAACTTCCTCAATTTCCAGGGTTACGGCGCGCCGAATAACGTCACGCTGAGCGACACACCGCCCAGCGGCCTTGGGACGGCATCGTCGACGTCGACCAGCGGCGGCACGGTTCAAGTGTACAGCCCGGCCGATGTCGTCACGCTCACGCTCAACCCGAGCGTTTTCTCGCCGATCCTCCCCTTCGTCTACGTGGGCGGCGGGAATTACCTCGCAGCGAACTTCGTCGAAGTCAGCACCTCGCTGGCATCGCCGCCGCCGAACTTCGTACCGCAAAATTTCTATCTGACCGCGGAGAACGAACCGACGCCGACGCCGACGCCGTCGCCGACGCCCAGTCCGACGCCGACGCCGACACCGCCGCCGCCGACGCCGACGCCGACACCCACGCCTACTCCCGTACCCACCGGCAACATCAGCGTGGAGCCGCAATAATGAAACGCATCAGCATGCGAAACAGCTACATTGCCTTCGGAACGATCGCCACGCTGGCCGCCGCGCTTGCGGCGTGCAGCGGCGGCGGGAGTTCGCCGTCACCGTCGGTCGGTAACAGCAACCTGCAGGCACCGCCCCAATCGTTCGGCGCCCCGACCACCATCACGGGCCCGGCCGGCAATGTCACCTTGTCGATCACGATTCCCCAGCGCAGCGGCGCCAGCGCCGCACGGTCCGCCGCGATCCATAAGCTGTACGGCCCGAAACATGCCGACGCGCATATCCGTTCAATGGCGAACACGTCGCCGACCGCTTCGGTGCGCGCAGTCGGCGCCCAGATCAATCGCTACGCGGCGCAGCTCGAAGCATCGAACCGTCGCGGAGCTCAGTACATCGCCTACGGCACCCGCTACATGGAACTCGTCATCACCGACGCTTCCAACAACGTCGTCGTCGATAAGGCTAACTACTGCTATGGCACTACCTGCACGGGCAGCTACAGCGTACCGGTCGGGACCGGCTATCACGTTTCACTCTTCCTCTACGATGACTGCGCCTATCTGCTCTCGGTCGGCACGGTCGCCGGCGTCAACGTCACGCAGGGCGCGACGACTCCGGTCACGATCACGCTGAACGGCGTCGCCGCCTATGTCGACGTTGAGCCGAATTCGCCCCTGAACCCGTTCATCGCGGATGCATCGGAACACCAGACGTTCAACGTCGGCGCCACGCTGATCGACGCCGACTACAACACGATCTGGGCGCCCGGGCAGCCGGTCGACGAATCGCTCAAGGCGATCTCGGGGATTTCAGTCGTACTCACCGATAGCAACGGCAGCACGCCAACCGACGTCACCCCGACGGCGACGCAAATTATCTCGGTCTCGCCGTTCCCCGGCACATCTCCGGTTCCGTACCAATACACGACCACGAACTACACCTACGCCGGTGTCGGGTCCGAAAAGAGCGTCGTTTGGTCGGCGACAACCACCAGTTCCGGAAGCCCCTTGGTGGCGTCGAGCTTGGCAACGGGCGAATGCGCCCCGTCGCCCGGCTGCGGCCCCTACAGCCCCAATGGCCGGACGTATGCTTCCGGTTCGAACTACATCAACGTCACGCCGGTGCAGTTGATCTTCACGAATCCGGAAGGCTTCCTGTGTCCGGTAGGCACGGGCGCGACTCCCGCGCCGTGCTCCGCGCCCGGCCAGGGAACCCTCAATCCGCTCCCGGGCTCTAGCCCGAGCACGAGTCCGAGCTCGAATCCCAGCGCGAATCCGAGCTCGAGTCCGGGCAACCAGAACCAGAGCAACCTCTTCGAGCCGCAATTCAGCCAAGCGAACGCGAGCGCGTGGGCGCTGGAATTCCCGAATCTGTACAACCCCGGCAGCGGCTACGTCGGTCTGCAAGAGTACAGCACCTACTACCAAATCGCCATCCCGTTCAGCGGAACGGTATCCCTCACGGACAACCAAGGCTGCAATAACGTCGTCGAGTACGGGAGCTCGCCGCTGTCGTTCACGGCGGGCAACACGAACGTCGTCCTCACCGCGTTCGATCGAACCTCGCTCGGGCCGACCAACACCTGTCAGCTCGTCGCGACCGACAGTTCGCCGTTCAGCCGAACGGCCTACCTCAGCGTCTACTACGATAATCCAAGCCTTACTATCCAGAGCCACGCGAGGAGCGCGAAGTGAACCGCCTGCATCGACTCCTTGCGGGACTCGGCATCGCTGCACTCTCCCTCACCGCCTGCGGCGGTGGCGGGGGAACCGCGACGCCGAAGGTCAGTCAATCCCAGGGCACGGCTACTCATCCGCTGCCGACCGGAAGCTCACCGCCGTCGTTTTCCCAACGGACGGTGATCGGGTCCGTAAAGCTCACGCTCGCGCTCCCGAACATTCTCACCGCCAAGACCGGAACGACGGCGGTCCATGCGAAGGTGCCCGCGCAGAGCTCAGCGGCAGCCCGCCGCGTTTCGAGCTTGAAAGGGCGCGCCGGCACGGCTTCGTTTACGCGTCGCACGCCGAAGTTCATCGACCCGAGTTGCAACAGCTGCTACGCGAACTACCTCGACATTTATGTTGACGGTACGTTGATCCCGAATCTCGACGGTCAAGCCGGCGCAAACGACTCGATCCTGGTCGACCCCCACACGGGCGACGGCTCGCAGACCGTTGCTGTTCCGATCTTTTCGAACAACGCCAACGATATCGTCGTCGTCGAATGGGACGGCTATTACCGATACGTGTTGGCCGCAGGCGAAGCGTACTCCGGCAACTTCAGCCCCGGCACAACGCAGAACATCACGCTTACCATGCTGATGAACACCGCGTACGTCGGCATCACCGACTACCAGTTTAATAACCAACCGGGAGTGCTCGCCACGCCGTCGCAGCAGTACTACGGGCTCGCCGGAAGCTGCAACAACTCCGAATCTGTAGCCCGACGATCGGCGAAGAGGTTCTATGGGCCGCCGCTCTTCGCGCTCTACCCGACCGACCCGCAGGGTAATTTCGTACCGTTTGCGGGATACGGCGGCACCTCTGTTCCCCAGCTCCAGCTCCCGGAAGTACCGGACAACGGCGGTTCTACCAAAGCCGCATCAAGCACCATCCCCGGTGTGTACTACGTCGGCTGGGACAACAATTGCAATGGGGTGACGATCTCCGCTACTGCCGTCAACCCTGCGTACGCGATCATCTATGACGTCTTCGGCCCGAGCTGGTTCACCGGTGGTGACTCCGATTCGGGTGGCCCGTTCAATTCGAGCGGTCAGGAGACGTGGGGTTATTATGACTGCGCCAACGGGAGCGGACCGTGCCCCGGCGGCCCCTATCAGGGCTTCTGGAACCTCACCTGGCAGTTTGGCGGTTGGCCGAACTACAGCAACGCCTACGCCAATCCGATTACCGGGTTCAATTGCGGCGACTACACTCCGACAGGCATCTGCGGAGGCATCCTCGGCCCAGTCGCCGGCGGCAGCGTTCAGATCGAGGATACGTACCCGCCGTTCACCGTAAGCCCGAATCCGGTCACCTCGCTGCTCGCAGTCGGGCAAACCGCATATGTCACGATCAACGATAACACGCCGTATAGTTATACCGACGGTTGCTACTCCGCGAACTCGGAGAACACGAATATCGTTTCCGTAAACTTCGACAACGGCTCGTGCAATGGAAACGGCACGCAGCTCACCCTGTACGCGCAAGGCGCCGGGACGACCTACATCGACTTCTCCGATGACGACGGCCGCACGTACCAAATCCAAGTGGTCGTCACCACAACCACGATCCCGATCCAATAGCGTGCGCCGGCAAACCGTCGCCGGTATCGCTGTCCTCGCCGCCGCCGCAACCTTCGTTGGTTGCGGCGGCGGTGCTCATTCTGCTCTCCCCGGCACGGCACCGGGTAGCACCACGCGGGCGATGGGCAGCGCCGTTTTCAAGCTCTCCATCCCGCTGCATACCGCGCCCGCATCGACCGCGCGCAAGCCGCTCTACATCTCGCCGAATACGCAGTCGATCTCCATTGCGGCCGGTCCGCAAGGGGGCCCCGCCGCAACGCCGGTGATCGCGAACATCACCACGAGCGACCCGAGCTGCACGCAGTTGAACGACACGCTGACGTGCGCCATCACCGCGGCGGCGCCGGTCGGCGACGACACGTTCACCGTCATCACCTACGCCGGCCAAAACGGAAGCGGATCCGTGCTCTCATCGGCGACCGTCACCGGCACGGTGAACGCGGGCCAGGCCAACTCGATCCCGCTCACCCTCAACGGCACCGTCGCCTCGATGAGCCTAACCATCATCAACGGCAACAACGTCGTCCCGGGCGGCTTCCCGGCAACGCTCCAAGTCGTCGTGAACGGCTACGATGCGAGCGGCGCGACGATCGTCGGTCCGGGCAGCTACACCAATCCGATCGTGCTGATCAACGCCGACACCTCGGGCGTCACGCAGCTCTCGGAGACGGCCGTTTACACGCCCTCCGACGTCGTGACCCTCAGCTACAATCCGACCGATGCGAACGGCGGCGTCCTCAACGCACCCGGACCGGGCGAGACGACGATCAGCGCAACGGCGGCCGGCGTCCAAACGGTCACGGCGACGTTCCAAACGATCACCGACCGCTTCTTCGGCTACAACCACGCGCGCACGCTGACCGGTACCGCGACGGTCACGACGGTCACCTACAACGGGAGCGCGTCCCCGTCGCCCAACCCGTCGACGTGGAGCTACACGATCAACGACGCGCTGACCGTCCACGGCAACACGACGGCCAACGGTGTGTCGGGCCTGCTCGACTCCAACGAAGTGCTCACCTACACGCAGACGGCGCCGGCGACGAGCCCGCCCGTTACGGAAACCCTGACCCGCGACACGTATCGCGGCGGCACGCTCACGCCCGGCTCGCCATTCTTTCTCTACGACTACGCGGAGACGGAGAGCGACGCCAATTCCGGCGCCGTCACCTCGCCGCTTACGTCGTACGTGGCCGGCTCGACCCTCGCCACGTGGTCGTGGCCGACAAGCGGCCCGATGTGGCAAATCGACGTACTACCGCACACGTCGACGAATTGGTCGAACACGCTGGTGCCCTTCACCGAAACGTGGACCGGCAGCCAAATCGCGACGGCAGCGTGGCATTCCGACGGCACGACGACGTTCAACCAAACCGTGCCCAGCGTCGTCAACCAATACCAGAACGACGATGGTTCGGCGAGCCGGTTGACCGGCGGCATCTCGACCAGCATCGGCCTGGAGAGCGGCGGCACGTTCCCGGTCGTGATCGCTACGACGAGCCCGTCACCCGGGCCGACGTCGAGTTACACCCCCAGCGCCGCGTGGCTCCCCGGCGGCGCCGCCCCCGTGACGCTGCCGGTGTACAAGCGCACGATCGTTGAAGCACCGGGCAGCGTACCCGGCGGCTGCGTCGGAGCCGGCGTCGTGACGGGCACTGTGTGGGCGATTCTCGACCAAGAAACGTGGCTGCGCCTTCCGATCTTCCAATACCGCACGAGCACGCGCACCGACTACTTCGTCGACGGTGTCGGCATCGTGTGTGAGACAGCGACGGAGGTCGAGAACAACTACCGGTTTACGACCGGCGTTCTTTCCTCGCAGACCACGATCACGACACAGTACGGCGTCCCGAACACGGGTAGTCTCGGATTGGTCCGCCGGCGCTGACGAGCGCCGGCGCGCCTAGTCTTCGTCGGTTTCGTGGAGGTGCAGATGCGAGCCGTCCTCGGCGTCATCGAGCACCTCTTGCGCTTCGCTGAGGACGTGCGCGGGCAACTCGCCGCCGCACGCGACGGAGCCTTCGGGCGCGAGAAAATCGAGCTCTTCCCAATCTTCCCAGCTCTCGAGCGGCTCGTCGTCCTGGGCCGGGAAACGCACGCAGTAGCCTTGATCGATGTGCAGACCCGTGACCAGCACGCGCGTGCCACGGGGATAGTACGTCCCGTCTTTCCAGAGGGTGCCGGACGTCGTGTCGTAATAGCTGCCGATGCGTATCGGTTCGATGGCCTGGATCTCCGCCGCGGAACGTCGTGGTGTCACCGCCTCGCTTCCGCATCCCGCACGCGTTTTCCCATAGCGCCATGAGCAACGAACGGCTGCGTCCGTGGACCATTCGCTCGTCGACGTATCGCCTCGACGAGCCGTTCCTGCGCGTGCGCAGCGACACGGTCGAGTTGCCCGACGGCCGCTTGATCGAAGGCTACTTCGTGCGCGAGAGCCGCGGCTTCGCGATCGTCGCCGCGCTCACGCCCGAGCGTCACGTCGTGCTCGTGCGGCAATACAAACACGGCATCGGCGAGATCGTGCTCGAGTTGCCGGCCGGTATGATCGACGCCGGCGAAACGCCGGCCGGCTGCGCGGTACGCGAACTCGCCGAGGAGACCGGCTACGCCGGGGATCCGCCGATTCTGCTGCGTTCGCTCTTCGCCGATCCGACCGGCTCGAACGCGAGCTTCCACGTGTTCCTGATCGAAAACGCGACGCCGAAGTTCGCGCAGTCGCTCGATCCGACCGAAGCGATCGAGATCGAGACGACAACGATCGACGGTCTGCGCGCTGCCGTACGCGACGGGCGCATCGCGTCGGGCTCGCAGGTCGCAGCGGCCTACATCGCGCTCGACCACATCCGCTAATGCCGGCGGTCTCGGTGATCGTCCCGTGCCGCACGCGCGGGCCGTGGCTCGACGAATGCCTGGCCGCGCTCGAACGCCAAACCTACCGCGACTTCGACGTCTACGTCGTCGCCGAGGAACCGCTAACGCTGGCCGGCGCGAACGTCCACGCGTTGACGGTGGGGCCGGTGCTGCCGAACCGCAAGCGCGAAACGGCCGCGCGCGCGAGTACTGCCCAGATCGTCGCGTTTCTCGACGACGACGCCGCGCCGGCAGCGGACTGGCTCGCGAGCGCGATGCGGCACTTCACCGATCCCGCGGTGGCCGGCGCGGGTGGGCCGGGCGTCACGCCGGCGGACGACGGGCCGCGCGAACGCGCGAGCGGGGCGGTCTTCGCTTCGCACCTCGTGACGGCCGGCGCGCGGCACCGCTACGTTGCCGAACGCGGACGTGACGTCGACATGCTGCCGACGTGCAATCTGTTGATGCGGCGCGAGATCTTCTTGCGCGACGCCGAGGCCAGCGCGCGCTTCTGGCCGGGCGAGGACCTCGTCGCCTGCCGCCTCGCGCGCAGCGGCGGCATGCGCATCGTCTACGACCCGGCGGCGCTCGTCTACCATCACCGCCGCGCGCTCTTCGCGGGCCACCTGCGCCAGGTGGCGAGCTACGCGCGCTTTCGCGGCGCGGACGTGCGGCGCAACGGGCTCGCTCCGGGCGAGGCGACGTTCGCCGTGCCGGCCGCGTTCGTGCTCGCGCACGTGCCGGTTGCGGCGGCGCTCGCGTCGCGAAGAACGCGCCGGCTCGCCGTCGCGGCGATCGGGCTGTACGCTGCGGCGGTCGCCGTATCGGCCGCGCGCGAAGCTCGCGCCGTGCACGCGAACCCGGGGCTCGTCGCGCTCGGCATCTACCTCACGCACCTGGCGTACGGCGGCGCCTTCATCGCGGGCTGGCTGCGCGGTAATCTTGCGCCCGATCGCTGATCTGCACGCTCGCGCGCGGATCGCCGCGGGGCTCGTCTTCCTCGCGGTACTCGCGATCGACGTGCCGCTGCTGCCGTCGGGCGTGTCGATCGGCGATGAGGCCGAAGCGCAAACCGTTCCCTACATCCTCGGCATCATGCACCCGACGGGCTTCCCGCTCTTCACGCTGGCCGGCTGGGCATGGTCGCACGCGCTGACGATCGGCACCGTCGCCTGGCGCATGAACGCGTTCTCAGCGGTCTGCACCGCGGCGATCGCCGCCGGCGTCGTGATCCTCGCCGCGGCATTCGAGAGCGGCACGGCCGCGGCGGCGTTTGCCGGGCTCGCCTTCGCGTTCGGCGCGATCGTGTGGCCGGGCGCCGTCCACATCAACGGGCAGGTGCTCTCGGCGGCCTGCAGCGTCTTCGCGCTCGCGGCAGCGGTGCGCTTCGCGCGCGGCGCCTCGCCGCGGACCCTCGTCTTCGCAGGCGCCCTGTGCGGGTGCGGCGTGGCCGCCCATCCATCGTCGATCTGGATCGTGCCCGCCATCGCCGCGGCCGCCTGGTGCCGTCGCGCTGACGGCGTGCAGCGCACGTTGGCGGCGGCGCTCGTCGCGTTGGCGCTGCCGCTGCTGTGCTACGCCTATCTGCCGCTGCGCGGGGCGGCGATCACGCCGGCCGGCGTCGCCGCGCTCGACGGTGCGCCGCCCATCGATCCGGGTTCGCTCGACTGGGAGGGGGTGCCGCCGAACACGAGGGCCGCCTTCTTCGACAACGTCCTCGGTAGCGGGCAGCACGCGCTGGCATCCGTGGCGCAAGCATTCGATCCGCGCACGTACCCCGGCGCGGCGCTCGCGTGGTGGCGTATGGCGGCGGGGCTGCAATACGGCCCCGTTCTCCCGCTCGCCGCCCTGGCCGGCGCCGTCGCCCTGGGGCTGCGGGACCGGCGCGCGCTCGGCGTCGTCGCAGCCGGCACCGTGGGTGGTCTGCTGTTCGCCTACGCCTACCGCGACGACACCCACATCGACCGCTACTACCTGCTCTCGTCGGCCGTGGCGGCGGCGCTGGCCGCGGGGCTCACCCGCGCGTTCCCGGCCGAACGCGCCGCCCGCTATGCGCGACCTGCCGTTGCGGCGCTGCTCGCGGTCCTCGCGGCCGTGGCGCTCGTGCAGAACCGCCCCGATCCAAAGCCGCGCTATCTGGAGGACGGGGAGGCGGTCATCGCCGCCGTCCGGCGCGACACGCCGGCCGACGCGATCGTCGTCGCACAGTGGAACGAAGCGTCCGCCCTACGCTACGGGGCCTTCGTGGAAGGCGTGCTGGGCGGGCGCACGATCGTCGCGGGCTGGCCGGGCGCATACGAAGAGGCCTACCCGGCCTGGAGGCGCACACGGCCGGTGTTCTTCTACGTTGGGCCGCTGGCAGGCCGGTATCTCTTCGCCTGGGCCTGGCGCGTGGAACAGTGGCCGAGTTCACGGCCGCCGTTTGTGGTGTTACGTGTGCTTCCGCATTCGGTAAAACCGAAGGGATGGCCCTAACGGCCGCTCGTGGGCAGGCCGCTACGCGAAGGCGCTGACGTTTCCGCCGATGCCGATGGAGCTGAAGAGGGTCGCGATCTGCTGCGCCTGCGCGCTTTCGGTCTGCCGAAGCACCGAAACGGCGATCGAGCTCCCGGCATTGACGCCCTGGACCGCTGCCGAGATCGCACCTGAGGCCGAGACTCCATCCATGGCGCTATTCTGCACCGGACCGCCGGAAAAAACAAGTGCTCCGAAACACGCCCGGGCGGGGCCGGGTAGATCGGGCAAAGGGAGCCTTCCACATGCCGCTGTTTCTCCGGATCACGCTGCTCGTCGCGATCGCGCTGCTCGCGCTGGTCGTGTTGGGCTTCTTGCTGAAGCTGCTCGTGTTGGCCGCGCTGATCGCCGCCCTGGTGGTCGGGGTGCTGGTCGTCGTGGCGGCCGTACGCCGGCGCCTCGACGGCCGGAGTGCCTACCCTTCGCGCCGTATCTAGGGCCTCGTGCCCCGCGCCTTGTTCGACCCCTTTGACCTAGAGAAAGCCCAGACGCTGACCGGCGGCGACCTCGACGCCCTGCCGTTCGGCGTGATCGTCGTCGACCGCAGCGGCACGATCCTGGAATACAACGCGTACGAGCGGCGCTTGGCGGGCATGGACGAGAAACCGATCGTCGGCTTGAACTTCTTCCAAGACGTCGCGCCGTGCACGGCCGTGCGCGAGTTCGAGGGGCGCTTCGATACGTTTCTCGATTCCGACGACACGAGCATCGAGCCGTTCCAGTTCGTGTTCCCGTTCAAGCGCGGACCGCAGCGCGTGCACGTGCTGTTCGTGCGCACGACCCACGTGACCGATCGCGCGACGATCTGCGTGCGGCGCGACGACGCGACGGCCGGGAGCGCGGCCTGATGGCGGTCGCGACGGCCGCGATGTGGGTCGTCTTCGACGTGCTGATCGCAGCGCTCGCGGTGCGCTCGATCCTCATCTTGCGCAGCCGCTCGGCGCCGTTCACGATCCTGGGCTGGATCGCGACCTTGGGCTACTGCATTCCGGCCGGGATCCGCTTCTCCGAAATCGTGACCTGGCGCGGCTTGATCCTCACCGCCGACGGGTTTCTGGTGCTGCTGATCGTGGCGTTCGTCATCGCCGGCGTTCGCGACGAACCGCAAGCCGAGCCCTGGTACTGGCCCGAGCGCGTGGGCCTTACGCGGGCTGAGAAACGCCGCTGAACTGAGTCGCGAACGCATCGAACGCCGCGGCGCCGATGCCGTTTGCCAGCGCCCGCTCGCGTAGTCGCGCGAGATCCGGCGCTACGCGGGCGATGAGCGCTTCGCCTGCGCCCGCGAACGTGAAGACGTCCGCTGCGGCAGGGACCAGCCCCGTCTCCCATGGGCGCAATGCGACCGGGCCGCCGGCCGTGGCGATCGTCGCGCCGTCATGCGTTGCGAGCACGGCGACGGGGCGCCCGTCGGTCACGAATTCCGCACCCGCGGCGCCGGCGCGCACGCGTTCCACCGTGAAATGCGTATCGGCGATCGCGAGCGTCCGTTCCGCGCCCGCTTCGGTCCACGTCAGTTGGCGCATCGCGCCGGGGAACGTCGCGCGATAGTCGAGCACGTCGAGCGATTTCGCGACATGCAACTCGCGCGGCTTGCCGTCGGCGCCCAGGCGGTTCCAGTCGAAGAGCCGGTAGGTGAGATCGCTCGCCTGCTGCGTTTCGAAGAGCTGGATGCCGGCGCCGATCGCATGCACGGTGCCGGCGGGCAGATAGAACGCATCGCCCGCTGCGACGGGGACGCGACGCAGCAGCTCGCCGAGCGTGCCGTCGCCGATACGCCGCTCGACCTCGGCGCGATCGGTGTCGCGCGTCCAGCCGAGCACGAGTTCGGCACCGGGCTCGGCGGCGAGGATCACCCAGCACTCCGTTTTGCCGAAGGGCTGCTGCTCGACACGTTGCGCGTACGCATCGCCGGGATGCACTTGCACCGAGAGCGGCTTGCGCGCATCGATGATCTTCGTGAGCACGGGAAAGATCTGCGCCGGATCGGCCGGGCCGGTGAGCGCGCGGCCGAGGCTCGCGCGCAGTTCGGCGAGCGTGTCGCCGGCATCGGGACCGCTCGTCACCTCGTTGCGATCCCAGCATTCCCACGACTCGCCGAGCTGCGCCGCCGCATCGCCCGCTTTGCCGTAGCGCCGCACCAGCGCGTCGCCGCCCCAAATCGCGGCCGTTAGCTTGGGTGAAAGAACGAGCGGCGCGAGCGCAGATGCGGTCATCACCCACGGCTTAGGGACAACGCGCGGAGATTCCGGCCGAGCAGGCGCCGGCGACGCGGCGAGAAAGCCCCGAGCATGACCGACGGACCCGCTGCCGCCCTCACTCCGATCGAGCACATCGTGTCGCTCGATGCCGGCGTCGCAACGGTGACGCTCGACCGGCCGCACGCGTACAACGCGCTGACCGCCGCGCTGCTCGATTCGCTCTATCTGACGTTTCGCGCGCTCGAAGCCGACCCGGCCGTCCGCGCGATCGTGCTGACCGGCGCGGGCAAGGGCTTCTGCTCGGGCCAGGCACTCGACGACCGCGCGTCGTTTCCGGACGGCACGACCGACGCGGGCGCGCTCGTGCGGCGGCGTTACAACCCGCTGATCGCGACGATGATCGGGTGCGAGAAGCCGCTGGTCGCGGCGATCAACGGCGTCGTCGCGGGCGCGGGCCTGGGACTTGCGCTGGCGTGCGATTTTCGCATCGTCGCGGCCGACGCGACGTTCACGACGGCGTTCGTGAAGATCGGGCTCGCCTGCGACGCCGGCACGACGTTGCTCTTACCGCGCATGATCGGCTACGCCCGCGCGCTCGAACTCGCGCTCACCGCCGAACGCATCGACGCGCAGCGCGCCGACGCGCTGGGCCTCGTGACGCGGATCGTCGCGCCGGATCGCGTCGCCGCCGAAGCGGCGGTGTACGCGCGGCAGTTCGTGAGCGGGCCGGCCTCGCTCGCATTCGTAAAGCGCGAGTTCGTGCGCAACGGGCTCGGCGACGTGCTCGCCGCGCTGGATGCGGAAGCGGACGTCCAAACGCTGGCCGCCCGCACCGCCGATTTTCAGGAAGGGTTGGCCGCGTTCGCCGGCAAGCGCGCGCCGGCGTTCCGCGGCCGCTGACTTAGCTTTTCTTCAGCGTCTCCCAGACGCCGTTATGATCGATCACGATGCGGATGTCGTCGGCGTTGAAGCCGTTGTGGTCGGTCGCGGTGTACTTGAACGTTCCGGTCGTGCCGTTGTACGGCTTCATCGTTTCCAGCGCCGCTGACAGCTTATCGGCATCGGTGCTCTTGGTCGAGCGCAGCGCGCCCGCGACGATGTGCACGGCATCCCAGGCGAACGATGCAAAGTTGTTCGGCGGCGCGTTGTAGGCCGCGCGGTAGGCGCCGATCAACTTCTGCTGCGTCGCGCTGGGATAGGTCATGTCGAGGTCCATGTCGGCGTACACGCCCTCGCCGTCCTTGCCGGTCACTTTGAGGAAGTTATCGGAAACGATGCCGGTCGTGCCGACGACGTTGGTCTTGATATCGAACTGCCGCACCTGACGCACGAGGATGCCGGCCGACGGCGCGGCGGTGTAGATCAGGATCGTGTCGGCGCCGGCGGCCTTCGCTTTTTCGAGCTGCGGCGTGACGTCGGTCGCCTGGACGGCGTACTGCTCGTCGTCGACGATCGCGACGTTCTGCGCTTTTGCCTCGGCGGCGGCGATCTGCGAACCCTGCGTGCCGTAGAGCTGATCGTCGTGCAGTACGGCGAGCTTCGCGGTCTTGAGCGTACCGCGCATGAAGTTGAAGAGCTTGGTAACTTCGAGCTCGTTGTGCGGCGTCGCTTCGAAGGTGAGTTTGCGGACGCCGTTCTTCGTATTCCAGACGCCCATCGACGGCGTGAGGAACACGTGCAGTACCTTGGCGTCGTTGGCGACGCGCGCGATCGCTTCGCTGGTCGGCGTGATCGAACCGCCGATGATCGCCGCGACGTTCTGGCCGACGAGTTGGGTCGCCAGCTGCTGCGCGATGTCGGCCTTGCTCTCATCGTCGAGGATCTGGACTTGCAGCGGCCGCCCGTTGATGCCGCCGGTCGCGTTGACGTCGGCGACCGCGACCTGGATCGCGTTGCGCTCGGGCTCGCCCAGCGGCGCGTAGGGACCGCTGATCGAGAGGATCGCACCGATCTGCACGGGCGGACCCGACGGCGCGGACGCCGCCCCGGCCGGACCGGCGACGAGCCCGGCCAAGGCCGCGCAACACACAAGAGATCGCAAGAATCGCATCTAGGAAAACCCCGTAACGCAAAGGAGAAAATGTTTTCCGTCCGGATTCTAGGCCAGCTATGTTCCAACTCCTTGTTGCGGGGCTGACCGTCGGCAGCGGCTACGCGCTCGTGGCACTGGGCATCCACATCATCTTGCGGGCGACCCGGATCGTGAACTTCGCGCAGGGCGAATTCACGATCGTCGGCGGGCTGCTCGCGCTGACCGTCGTGCAGGTTTTGCATGCGAATACCTGGTTTGCGCTGGTGGGCGCGACCGTGGCGGGCTTCGCGCTCGGGCTGATCTTCGAGCGGTTCGTGCTGCGGCCGGCGGCGCGCTCGGGCGAGATTCCGCTCACGATCGCGACCCTCGGCACCTCGTCGATCCTGCTCTACGGCCACGCGCTCGTGCCCGGCTGGGGCAGTCTGCCGCAGCCGCTGCCGGCTTTTAGCGGCGGCGCCTCGGATGCGTTCAACGTCGGCGGGGTCTCGATCCAGATCCAATCGCTGTGGATCCTCGCGCTGCTGCTCGTGGCGCTCGCCGCGCTGTACGCCTTCTTCGAGCGCACCTATTACGGGAAAGCGATTCGCGCTGCGGCCAACAACCCGACCGGCGCGAAACTGGTCGGGATCGACGTGACGAACGCGCGCGCGATCAGCGTGGGGCTCGCGATTGCCCTGGCGGCGTACGGCGGCACGATCATCGGCCCGATCACGCTCGTCGGCGGCGCGGGCGGTACCGCGATCGCGATCAAGGGCTTCGTCGGCGCGATCGTCGGCGGGCTCGAATCGCCGGTCGGTTGCGTCGCAGGCGGCCTGCTGGTCGGGGTAGCGGAGAAGTTGATCCAGGGCTTGCCGGGCGTCTCGTACGGCCTCTCCGACCCGATCGTCTACTCGCTACTGCTACTAGGCCTGTTGCTGCGGCCGCAAGGTCTCTTCGGCACGCGCGGAGCGGTGCGCGATTGATCGCGCGGCTGCGCGCGGATACGCGCACGTTACCGCTGCTGGCGCTGATCGTCGTCGCGTTCGGCATCGTCGCGGCGAAGAGCCCGACGTTCGCGCAGGCCGGCACGTACGCGGCGATCTTCTCGATCGCGGCGATCGGGCTCTCGCTGCTGATGGGCAACGTCAACCAGATTTCGCTCGGCCAGGCCGGCTTCTTCGGCATCGGCGCGTATGCGATCGCGGCACTGACGACGACCTGGAATCTGCCGGCATGGGCGTCGTGGCCGCTGGCCGCGCTGATCGGGATCGCGGTCGCGACGCTGGTCGGTTTGGGTCTGGGGTTCGTGGCGCTGCGCTTCCGCGGCCACTACCTCGCGATGGCGACGCTCGCGTTCGGACTGATCTGCGTCGGCGTCTTTCACGAGACGAAAGCCTTCGGCGGCGCGATCGGGATCGAGGACATCCCCTATCCGCAGTTCGGCCCGCTGACGATCTCGGGCTACCCGGCGTACTGGTTCGCCTGGATACTTGCGCTCGCGGCCGCGCTGCTGACGCTCAACCTGCTGCGCGGGCGCTCGGGGCGCGCGTTCGAGGCGATTCGCAACGACGAACTGGCGGCCGAAGTGCTCGGCGTTCCGACACGCCGCTATAAGATCTTCGCGTTTGCGTATGCGGGCGCGCTGGCCGGGCTCGCGGGCTCGGTGTACGCGGCGTTCCTCGGCATCGTCGTGCCCGATGCGGTGAGCGCGGCGCTCTCGATCAAACTGCTGCTGATGGTGGTGCTCGGCGGCAGCGGCGGCGTGTCGGGCGCGCTGCTCGGCGCGGCGCTGCTCGGCTTTCTCGATATCACCGGCCATCAGTTCGAGAACGTGCGCGAGGTGGCGTACGGTCTGCTCGTGATCGTCGTCGTCATCGCTGCGCCGTCGGGCGCGTTCGGCCTGATCCGCTCGCGCTTCCGCACGCCGCCGCTCGCGGCACGGCCCGAGGGCGCTGCGATTCCCGCCGTTCCACGCACCGCCATGCCGCCCGCGCCGGCCGGGGCTGCCCCGCTCGAGGTGAGCGGTGTGACGAAGCGCTTCGGCGGACTCGTCGCCGTGAACGACGTGAGCTTCGCGCTCGCTCCCGGAACGCTGACGTCCTTGATCGGCCCCAACGGCGCGGGCAAGACGACGCTCTTTAACGCGATCAGCGGCATCGGCCGCGTTTCGGCCGGGCGCGTGCAGATCGCCGGCGTCGACGTCGCGGGGCACCAACCGCACCGCATCGCGGAGCTCGGCGTGGGACGCACGTTCCAGAACGCGCGCCTGTTCGGCGAGATGACCGTGCTCGAGAACGTCGTCGCGGGCGCGTTCCGCACCGAACGCACGTCGTTCGCCGCCGACGTGTTCGCGCTGCCGTCGTCGCGGCGTTCGGAGCGGGAAGCGACGGATCGCGCGCGCGCGACGCTCTCACGGCTGGGTCTCGATGCGATCGCGACGACGAAGGCCAAAGACCTCGCCTTCGGCGACCGCCGGCGCGTGGAACTCGCGCGCGCGCTCGCGGCCGACCCGTGGCTCTTACTCGTCGACGAACCGGCAGCCGGCCTGAACGCCGGCGAACGCGAGGCGCTCACGCGCGATTTGCTCGGGCTGCGCGACGCCGGGATGACGCTGCTGCTGATCGAGCACGACATGCGGCTGGTGATGTCGATCAGCGATCGCGTGATGGTGCTGAAGTTCGGCACGATGATCGCCGACGGACCGGCGGCGCAGGTGCGTAACGATCCGGCCGTCGTCGCCGCGTATCTGGGAACGGCCGGCTGATGCTGCTCGACGTCACCGCTCTGCATGCCGGCTACGGCGCGCTCGACGTGCTGCGCGGCATTTCGCTCGGCGTCGACCGCGGCGAGATGGTCGCGGTGCTCGGCCCCAACGGCGCCGGCAAATCCACGCTTCTGCGCACGATCTCCGGCATCGAGACCGACGTGCGCTCGGGCACGATCGTCTTCGACGGCCACGACTTCGTGCGCGCGTCGACCGTGCAGGGCGTACGTTACGGCTGTCTGCACGTACCGGAAGGCCGCCAGCTCTTCACCGAGCTCTCCGTCGACGACAACATTCGCCTGGGCGCGTTCTCGGTCGATCGCCGCGCGCTTGAGGCCGACGTCGCGGCGATCTACGAGCGCTTCCCGGCGCTGGCGGAGCGCCGCACGCAAACGGCGTTCGCGCTTTCGGGCGGCGAACAGCAGATGCTCGCGATCGGCCGCGCCCTGATGGCGAAGCCTAAACTGCTGATGCTCGACGAACCCAGCACCGGCCTCGCACCGCAAATCGTCGAGCAAATCTTCGGCATCCTCGCCGACCTCAAACGCGCCGGCACGGCAATCCTCATCGTCGAGCAAAACGCGTACCTGACCTTACAGCACGCCGACCGCGCCTACGTCCTCGAACACGGCGCCATCGCCCTGAGCGGCACCGCCACCGAACTCACCGCCGACCCCCGCGTCCGCGCCATCTACCTCGGCGGCGCCACCGACGAGGCATAGCCCCGCGCTGCGGTGCCGGCGAACGGTGCTGATGCGGTGGCACCGAGCGCTGCTGATGCGGTGGCACCGAGCGCTCCTGATGCGGTGGCACCGAGCGCTGCTGATGCGGTGGCACCGAGCGGTGCTGATGCGGTGGCACCGAGCGCTGCTGATGCGGTGGCACCGAGCGCTGCTGATGCGGTGGCACCGAGCGCTGCTGATGCGGTGGCACCGAGCGCTGC
>Ga0302279_10001196_pt1 | contig 37590 bp, 32 predicted proteins | sample III_Bog_N3_3_FD_194541 | JGI IMG/M metagenome (GOLD analysis project Ga0302279, IMG submission 194541) | Peat permafrost microbial communities from Stordalen Mire near Abisko, Sweden - III_Bog_N3_3 | ecosystem: Environmental > Terrestrial > Soil > Wetlands > Peat | place: Sweden: Abisko...
GGTGGGGGCAGGGAGCCGCCGTCGAGGAGTGTCGAGAACGCTCGCTCGACGAAGGCGTCGATCTCGGCCGCGGTTGCCCCCGTCACCCGCGCCGGTGGAGCCCCGATCGAGAGAGCGCTCGCCCCGCGCCGCGCCATCACGAACGTGGAGAGCTCCTCGCCGCTCTCGTGGTGGTGGGCGCGGTCGGCGTCGAGCTCTCCCGTCTCGTGGCGCGGCGCCAGCGCCGCGAACGCGTCAGTCATCTCGCGCGCCGAGGCGAAGCGCCGGTCCGGGTCACGTGCCAGAGCGCGCAGGAAGAAGCCGTCGACGTCGGGCGAGAGATCGGGCGCCGCCCGGCTCGCCAGCGGGATGGCGCCGGTGCAGACCTGGACGATGACGTCGACGGCGGACGCGCCCTCGAACGCGGGGACGCCAGTGACGGCGCGGAAGAGGATGGCCCCCAGAGACCAGAGGTCGGCGCGGTGGTCGACGCTGCGCGAGCCGCGCGCCTGCTCGGGGCTCATGTACTGAGGAGAGCCCATGAGCACGTCGCTGCCCGTGACGTCGAGAGCCTCGGCCTTCTCGGCCCCGCTCAGCGTCTTGGCGATGCCGAAATCGAGGACCTTGACGATCTCCTCGTCGTCCACGCGCGCCAGGAAGACATTGGCGGGCTTGAGGTCACGGTGGACGATGCCCGCGCGGTGCGCGCGTCCCAGGGCCTTGCCCACCTGCGCGCCGATGATCCCGGCCTCCCGCAGCGAGAGGCGCCGCTCGCGTTTGAGGCGGTCGCCGAGGTGCTCGCCGAGCAGCAACTCCATCACGATGTAGGGGAGGTCCTCGTCGACGCCATGGTCGAGCACCTGGACCACGTTGGGGCCCCGGAGCCGCGCCGCGGCTCGCGCCTCCCGCGCGAATCGAGCGCGGGCGTTCGCCAGCTCGGGGAGCGTCGCGCTCATGAATTTGACGGCAACGAGCTCGTCCAGCTGGAGGTGACGCGCGACCCACACGGCGCCCATGCCGCCGCTGGCGAGCTCCCGCTCCAGCCGATACTTGCCCGCGATCACCGTTCTTTCGCAGAGCGGAATCAAGCGGCCCCCCCGGGGGATCGGGAATCCCTTCACCCCACGCCAACGAGTAGCACGCAGGCGACGAGCCATCGAATCGAACTCTTGCATGCTCGCGCTTCCACGGACGAGGGCGCGGGGGATGCGCGCCGGACGATCCATCCCTCCCACTGCCTGCCGGAGAGGAGGGGGAATCGAACGGACGTCCCGGCCGCTGTCGTCTTGACTTCGAGGGGGGGGTACGGTCGGATGAGTCAATGCGAGGCCTCGGTGCTGCCAGCGGGATCCTGATCACCCTTCTGGGCGCGCGAGTGGCCGCGGCCCAGTCGGTCCCCTCCGTCGCGGCGGGCGCGTCGCCGGCGGCCCTCCTCCCATTGCCGGCGCGCGCCGTGCCTCCTCCGATGTGGCCCACGGAGGACCTGCCGCCCCGCGCGCCCAGGGTGGCGCACCGAAACGTGGGGATGATGATCGCGGGCATCGTCGTCACCACCCTCGGCGCGGCGGTGGGGGTCACCAGCATCGGCTTCGCCGCCAATTCGAACAGCCTCGGCCTGGGTATCGTCCTGATGCCCATCGGCGGGATCCTGCTGCCCGGGATCGGTATCCCGCTCTGGCTGAGCGGCTCCCGCTCCACCTACTCCTGGGACGAAGCAGGATGCCACCCGCCGGCCCTCCCCGGCGTCGCCGCTGGCCCGCGCACGGCGCAGATCGGGTGGGCTTTCTGATGGCCCTCCGGCTCGCCCTTCCGCTCCTCGCCGCGGCGGCGCTCTCCACCGTCGGCTGTTACACGACCTGGGACATCGCTCCTCGCAACGTCGGCTCGCTCCACGTCGACCAGGAGAGCGGGGACAAGGTCATCATCGCCAACAATGGCGACTTCGTGGTGGTCGACCGCAATACGGAGCTGGTCTTTCGCTCGTCCGCACCCCGAGCGTCGATGCTCGACGTCAAGTTCGAGTCTGTCGGCGTGGTCGGCGGTCCGGCGGAGCCGCGCAAGGAGTGGTGGCTGGGCGGCGTCCTGCGCGGCGATGGGCGAGGGATCCGCGTCGACATGAACCAGGTCACCTCCCTGGCAGCGAAGCGGTACTCGCCGGGGAAGACCACCGCCCTCGTCGTCGGCGCGGTCGCTGCCGCCTGCGTCGTCGCCGGGGTCGCGGGGGGGATCATCGCGTCGCAGATCTCGAACTGAGGTGACCGGTCATCCTGCCCGAGAGGGAGTCCGCGCCGTCCATGCCCCGCCCGCTCTTGCTCACCGTCCTCCTCGCCGCGGCGTGCTCGCCGCCGGCTCTCACGGTGCAAATCGCACCGGCTCTCGGCGGGAACCTCGCCACCAGCGCCGCGCCGCACCTGCTCGCGCGGGCCGGGCCGCTCGCTCGTCACGCCGTCTGGGCCCGGAGGATGGGCGGGGCCGGCGATCAGGCTATTCGTGAGATTGCGGTGGACGGTGCGGGGAACATCGCCGTGCTTGGTACCTTCGACGCCAGCGCCGACTTCGGCGCCGGGACCCTCCACGACCCCGCAGGGGTCGGCGACGAGGGCACCTTCGTGGTCCTCCTCGACGAGGACGGGAAGACGCGCTGGAGCAGGGCGTTCGGCGGCCTGGGCCAGTTCGGGAGCGTCCACGTCGCCTTCGATCCCGAGGGGGCGGTCGTGCTCGCGGGGTCGTTCTCGACGCCGGCGCTCGACTTCGGGCTCGGGCTGCTGCCGCGCACCAGTGACGCGGACGTCTTCGTCGCCAAGCTCGACGCGACAGGCCGTGCGCTCTGGTCGAGGCGGTTCGGCGTGCGCGACTATCAGAGCGTCGCCGGCGTCGCGGTCGATCCCGCCGGCAACGTGGTCATCGTCGGCAGCTTCGTCGACAGCGACATCGACTTTGGCCTGGGCCCGCTGAGGAGCGCGGGCGGCTCGGACGTCTTCGTCGCCCAGCTCGATCCTGGGGGAGATCCCCGCTGGAACCGCAGCTTCGGAGGGGCAGCCAGTGACGAGGCCACGGCCGTCGGCATGGACGGTGGCGGCAACATCGTCGTGGCCGGCAACTTCGCCGGGACGGTCGATTTCGGGCTGGGGCCGCTCCACAGCGCGGGGGGCACCGACGTGTTCGTGCTCCGGCTGGACGCCGATGGCCGCCCGTCGTGGAGCCGCCGTTTCGGCAGTCGCGACACCGACCTCGTGGGGGGCCTCGCCGTGGACCCGGCGGGGGGCATCGCCCTGACGGGTCCGATCGTAGGCGCCATCGACTTCGGCGTCAGTCTGGTCAGCGCGGGCGGCACCGGGTACCTGACCTTGCTCGAGCCCGCGGGGAGGGTCCGGTGGGCGCACCACACCGCGGATTGGGCTCTCCCCCCGCCCGTGTTCGACGGCGCGCGGAACCTGTTCGTCGTCGGCGTGACCCACGAGCGGGGCGAGCTGTACGCGGCGGCGTATGCGCGGGCGGAGGCCCCGCTCTGGAGAGGACCGCTCGGGCGCGTGGGCGCGGGGACCCTGGCGGTCGCCGCGGATCGTCGGAGCGAGGCGATTGTCGTGGCGGGGGACACCTCGGCGCCGACGATTGATCTCGGGACCGGGGCCCTGGTCGGGGAGGATCGAGACGTGTTCGTGGCCAGGCTCTCCCACTGACCTGGAGGGCTTGGACCTCGCGCTTTTCAATCGTTCGCGGCACGCGTCGCGAGGCTACTCGGCCTCGGACAGGGCGCTCACTCCCGCGCCGGTGATCCGGTAGACGACCGCGCTCTCGCCGGCGTCGCGCTCGTCCTCCTCGCCGTCCGGGGCCTCGCCGTACTCCCCGAGGCTCTCCACGAGTCCGAGCGCGCAGAGCCTCTCCATGGCCTCGTTCTCCTCGGGCGCCAGGTCCTCGCCCGCGAGGCCGCCGTGGTCTTCGTCGCAGATCCGGACCTCCCGCAGAAGGGCGTGCTCGGTGGGGGTGAGGGTGGCGCGATGCATGGTCCTGGGCCCCGGTGGAGCCGGGAAGGGCGCACTCTACCACCGCGGCGCCTCGTCCTCGTCGGGCTACCGGAACACCTTCATGAGCTCGAGCACGTTCGAGCTCAGCTCCACACGCTGGCGCCGCGCCTGGGTGAGGTGCAGGAGGAGCTTGGGCTTGCCCGCCACGAGATCGAAGCCGAGCACGGCGCCGAGCGGGACGAGGCGCGGCTCGGCCGCGACGGTCATGACGCTGACGCCGTCGAACGCCTGCGCCAGGGCGATCATCTGTTCGGCGGAGAGGCCGCCGGCGAGGTATACGATGGACACCTGATCGGCCGCGCACGAGCGGGCCAGGGACGGCGCGTCGGTGTACGCGACGGTCACCTCTTCGTGCGGGAGGCCCGCGATGGTCGGCATCGCCGCCAGCGCGCTGGTGAGCTCGGCCGCGACGGCCTGCGAGGCCTGGTCCCCCCCGGCGGTCACCACGCGCACGCGGACCTTGCCACCGGCGCGCCCGGGCAGGTTGGCGTCGTACCCGGCGATCTTGGTCAGCAGCTCGGCCTGCAGGGGGACGGGAACCGGCATCGCGTCCGCCAGCCCGCTCGTCGCCCAGACCAGCGGGAACAGGAGCGCGACCACGCCGAGGACCCAGCGGCCGGGACCACGCATGCATTTCCGCAGCGCCGTCGAGGTTGCCCTCTCCGCCGGCGCCTGGCCATCTTTCCTGCGGTCGCCCGCGCCGACGCTCATCGCCGGGAAGGACGCTCGCCGCCCCGAGCTATTCACGAGCCGACAGCCGGCCCTGGCTTTCGATCCGCATTCGCTGGAGGCGCCGCGGCCACCGTGGTTACGCTACCGCGGCCGCGGGCGCCCGTCTCCGGCACCGATGACCCACGACTTCCCCATCGAGACGCGCTTCACGCTGCACGCGCGCGTGGGCCGCGGGGGGGCGGGCGACGTGTTCCGGGCGACGGACAAGGTCACCGGCGCCACCGTCGCGGTGAAGCGGATGCTCCCCGCCGACGAGGAACCGACCGCGCTCGATCGCTTCCGGCGCGAGGTCAGACTCCTGGCGCAGATCGTCGACCCTCACGTGGTCCGCTACGTCGCCCACGGCGTCGACGCCGCAGGCACGGCCTGCCTGGTGGTGGAGTGGCTCGAGGGGGAGGATCTGGCGCACCGTCAGCGGCGGCAGCGGCTCTCCATGCCGGAGGTCCTCGAGGTGGTCCAGCAGGCGGCGCAGGGGCTCCACGCCCTCCACGAGGCGGGCATCGTCCACCGCGACGTCAAGCCGGCCAACCTGTTCCTGACGGCGGGGTCGGATGGGGCGCTTCGGGTCAAGGTCATCGATCTGGGCATCGCCCGCGCCGCCGGGGAGGCGACGCTGACCACGCTCGGCGTCACGCTGGGGACGCCGTACTACATGTCCCCCGAGCAGGCCCGCGGCGAGGAGCGCGTCACTCCCCGCGCCGACGTGTTCTCGCTCGGCGTCGTGCTCTTCGAGCTTTTGGCCGGTCGTCGTCCCTTCACTGGGACCGACTTCTTCGCGGTGCTCGCCAAGATCGTGCTGCAGGACCCGCCGCGCCTCGCCGATGCGCTGCCCGACGTACCGCCAGCCATCGACGCGCTGGTGGGGCGGGCGATGAGCAGGGTGCCGTCGGCCCGCTTCGCGTCGGCGCGGGACATGGCGGACGCGTTGCTGTCCATCCCTTCGTGGAGCCTCGAAGCGCGGGCGGCGGGCGGTGACGAGGCCGTCCCCGCGGTCGCGACGCTGACCGGGGTAGGATCGGTCCCGGCGCCGTCCGGCGGGACGACCACCCGCATGAAGGCGACGCTGTCGGTCACGGGGGAGCGGCGGGTGATCACGGCGATCTTCGCGCGCTTCTCCCCGCTCGCGCCCGAGGGCGACCTGGCCGCGTTCGAGGCCATCGCGGTCGAGCACGGGGGGGCGTCGTATCCCACGCTGGGTCGGCAGCGCATCGCCGTCTTCGGCGGATCCCACACCACCGGAGACGAGGGGGTGCTCGCCGCCCTCGCCGCCCTCGCGGCGACTTCGCGCCTCCCGGGCGTGCGCCTGGCGATCGCCACGGGGCGGGCGCTGGCCGGGGGCACCGGTCTCACCGGAGACGTCATCGAGCGCGGCGCGTTGCCGCTCCCGATCGGCGGCCGGGCTGCAGAGCTGGAAGGGCCTCCGGCGATCCCGGTCGACGAGCTCAGCGCCCGCCTGCTGGCGGCGCACTTCGTGGTCGAGCGGCGCCCGGAGGGGCACGTGCTCACCGGGCTGCGTCCCGCGCCCAGCGGGCCGCGCACGCTGATGGGCCGGCCCATCCCCTGTGTGGGTCGGGACCGGGAGATCGGCAGCCTTTGGGCCCTCTACGAGGAGTGTGCCTCCGAGCCGGTGGCGCGCGTCGCCGTGGTGATCGGCCCCGCAGGCATCGGCAAGTCACGCGTCCGTGACGAGCTCCTCGGGCGGCTCGTGCGCGCCGATTCGCAGCCGGAGCTCCTCCTCGCCCGCGGGAGCCCGCTCGCTGAATCGTCGGCGTTCGGCCTCCTCGCGCCGGCAATTCGCAGGCTCGCGGGCATCCTCGATGGCGAGCCCGCTGCTGACCAGCGCGGCAAGCTCGCGGCGCGCATCGGCCGCCGAGCGCCGAGCGCGGTCCGCTGGTTGGGCGAGCTCGCCGGCGTCCCCGGCGACGGCGCCTCCGTCGCTCCACGCGATGCCATGCTCACCTTCGACCTGATGCAGGCCGCCTGGCTCGAGTGGCTCGATGCCGAGTGCGCCGCGCAGCCCGTGGTGCTGTTGATCGAGGACGTGCACTGGGGGGACCGCCCGAGCGTGCGCCTGGTCGACGCCGCCCTGCGCGCCCTCGAAGCGCGGCCTTTCATGGTGGTGGCGCTGGCGCGGCCCGAGGTGGACGCCCGGTTCCCCAGGCTGTTTGCCGAGCGCGGCGGGCAGGACCTCCGCCTCGGCCCGCTCACCCCCAAGGCGAGCGAGCGCCTGGTGCGTGCTGCGCTCGGCGACCGGGCGGACGCCGCCACCGTCGAGCGCATCGTGGCCCGCGCCGAGGGCAACGCCTTCTACATCGAGGAGCTGGTGCGAGCGGTCGAGAGCGGGACAGGGGAGGAGGTGCCCGACACCGTGCTCGGGATGGTGCAAGCGCGCCTCGACGCGCTCGGACCGGAGCCGAAGCGCATCCTGCGGGCTGCCAGCGTCTTCGGGCAGACCTACTGGCGGGGCGGCGTCGCGGCCCTCGTCGGCGAGGCGCCCGATGCGCTGACGGAGCCGCTCGATCGGCTCGTCGCGATGGAGGTCGCGTCGCGCCGAGCCGTCGCCACCTTCCCCGGCGAGGCCGAGTACACCTTCCGCCACGCCGTGGTGCGGGAGGCGGCGTACGCCATGCTCTCCGACGTCGACCGCCGGGTCGGCCACCGCCTCGCTGGCGCCTTCCTGGAGCGCGCCGGGGACGTCGACCCCGCTGTGCTCGGGCTCCACTACGAGCTCGGGGAAGAGCCCCTGGCCGCTGCTCGCCACCACCAGCGCGCCGCCGAGCGGGCCCTGGCCGGCAACGACTTTGCGGCGGCTCTCGATCATGCGGAGCGCGCTCTCACGCTCGGGGCCGGTGGTGAGCTGCGCGGACGGGCACGGCTGGTCCAGGCGGAAGCGCGCCGCTGGCGCGGAGAGCTGGAGCCCGCCGCGCTGTGTGGAGCCGACGCCGCCGACCTGCTCCCGCGGGGCGAGGCCGCCTGGTTCCACGCCGTGCGCGAGGCCATCGCCGCCAACGGCCGGCTCGGCCACTTCGATCTCGTGCTGATGTGGGCCGAGGAGGCGATCGCGGCGGACGCTGCCCCTCGCGCCGCCGGCGCCAAGCTCGCCGCCTTGGCGCCCGCGGCCGGGCAGAGCCTCTACGCTGGCAACGCCGAGGCCGCGGCGCGCATCCTCGGCGAGATCGACCGCATCGCGGCCGGGGCGGGGGCCATCGACCCGAGCGTGACGGCGCGCATCCACGTGGTCCGCGCGGTTCGGGCCGACCTGGCCGGCGATACCGAGGCGGCGCTCGCCCAGCACCAGGCCGCGCTTCGCAGCTACGAGGACGGGGGCGACCGCCGCGCTGCGTGCACCACGCTTTGCAACATCGGCTACGCCCACGCCGCGATGGGCGCCTACGCGGAAGCCGAAGAGGCGCTGCGGCGCGCGCATGCGAGCGCGGAGCGCATGGGCCTGGGGACGGTCGCGCCGCTCGCTCTGCACAACCTGGGCGCCGTGCTCCACGCGCTGGGCCGCCTCGACGAGGCGCGCGCCGTCGAGCTCACCGCCGTGGTCGCCTTCGAGCGCGCCCGAGACCCTCGCCTCGAAGCTGCCTCGCGCATCTACCTCGCGTGCATCCTGGTCACCCGCGGCGATCTGCCCGGCGCCGAGCTGGAGGCCCGTCACGCCGCCGAGGCGCCCGGCTCCCCACCTCCGCTGCGCGCTGGGGCGCTGGCCGCGCTCGCCCTGGTGCTCCTCCGCACCGGCCGCGTCCCGGAGGCGCTGGCGGCTTCGGTCCAGGCTCACACGACCCTCACCACCCTCGGCTCCGTCGAGGACTTCGAGACCCTGATCCGTCTCACCCACGCGGAGGCCCTCTTCGCCTCCGGCGACCTCGTCGCTGCCCAGGCCGCCATCGTCGACGCGCGCGCCCGCATCCTCACGCGCGCTGCGCGCCTCGGGGAGCCCGCCCGGACCCGCTTTCTGACCGCAGTCCCCGACAACGCCCGCTGCCTTGCCCTGGCCGAAGCCTGGAGGGCTTCGGCCAACTGATTTCGTCAGGGAACGCTCACGGGCTGCTGCCGCCGCCGCCGCTCGACTCGCAGGTGGGCGGGCTGGGGTTGAGCACCGGCGGATCGGCGGTGCCCGCGAGCACGCAGAAGTAGGGTGCGCGGTTGTAGCAGAAACCTCCACGCTGTTGGTCGCCGCTTCCGCCGGGGGGGGAGATGCAGGACGACGCCGGGCCGCAATCGAAGTTGTCTTGGCAGAAGGTGCACGAGCCGGGGACCGCGGGCGTCGACCCGGAGGCCGCCATCGCACCGATGCACGCCGAGACGAACGAGGTGGACACGCCGGCGCAGTCGGAATCGAGCGCGCACGACTGGTACACGTAGGTGCTCTTGTACGGATCGGTCTCGGAGAACAGTTGCACGCACGTCGTCTGCGCGTCAGGGCTGATGCCCGAGCCCACCGGACGCTTCAGGCTCGGCTCCGCGCAGGGGTTGCACAGGTCCGCGTTGGGCATCCCGTTGAAGCCCGTGCAGGAGACGCCCGGCCAGAGACCGACGGCGTGATAGGTCACCACGCACGCGTTGTCGGTGATGGTCAGGTCCCCGGCGAACTGCGTCCCCTGGTCGGCGGCGGTCACGTAGACCGAGACGTTGCTCCACGCGTACTCGACGCTGTCGGCCGGGAGGGAGCTCGCCGCCACGGCCTGGAGCTTCTGCACGGCGGGCGCGATGGGGCCGACGGGGCACTGGTTGTTCGCGTCGGGGTTGGCGTTGACGAAGGTGCCGAAGGCGTAGGCCTGGTCCGGCTTCCCGAGACCGGAGCTGGGGTCGGCGCCGGCGGAGCCGTACACTCTCACCTCGTTACCGAGCGTGTCCGCCTGCATCGCCATCGTGGTGATGTCGGGGTTGTACGTCGTGCTGCCGTCCGGTCCGGCGCCCTGAGGGTGGTAGGCCTCCATGCCGATGATGTCGCCGAGCTGGGGCGTGAACCCCGTCGGGCACCCCTGCGGCGCGGTCGTGAGGGTGAACTTGGTCGCGAACCCGTAGCCGGAGCCGGCCAGGCCCACCTGACACGCGGCGGGGGGCTGGGTGCAGGAGAGGAATCCGCTGGCCGCGGCGCTCAGTGCGACAACCCATGCCAGAGTCTTCGTCGTCTTCATGTCTCGTATCCTTGAAGGTAGCCGACGCCCGAGTTGACTAGAAGGTGACCTTGCCGCCGAGACGGAACTGCCGGGGATCCTGGTAGGTCAGGGCCTTCCCGTAGTTGGGGTTGACCTCGGTCTTGGCGTTGAACGCGCTCCCGTCCGAGTGCCGGAGGCAGGTCGGGGCCGTTCCGCCCTGGCAAGGCAGCACGTTCGAGAAGGTGTAGTTCGGGTCGAGCTGCGTGGCCGCCTGGAAGTCGAAGATGTTGTAGACGTCCACGGTCAGGCCCAGCGTCGACGCCTTGCTGAGCTTGACTGCATAGCCGACGCGGAGGTCGATGTTGTTCACCCAGGGGGCGCGCTCCTGGACGATGGTGTTGCCCGCGCCGAGCGTGCCACCCTCGCCGCGGGGGACGATGTAGACGTTGCTCGGGCCGTAGAGCGGATGAGCGCCCAGCGCCGAGAGCGGCCCGCCCGACAGCGAACGGAAGGTGAGGCCGAGGAGGATGTCGTGGATGTTGCCAACCACGAAGTCCTTGGCCGCGTACACCTTGAACTGGTGGGTGTGATCGCCCGGCAGCGGCCCGGTGGTGTTGGGCAGGAGCGACTTGAGATCGAAGTCCGCGGTGATGTTGGGGTCGAGCTGCAACGTCTCCGGGACGAAGAGGCCGGCATAGTTGCCGTAGAGACGCGACAACGTGTAGCTCGCCGTGAGCAGCCAGGTGTTGGCGTAGGTCTTCTGGAAGTGCACCGTCATCGCGTCGTAGTTGCGGACGGCCTTGGGGAAGTCCGAGGCGATGCCGTAACCCGGGTTGCCGATGAAGTAGGTGTTGGCCTCGTCCCGGCTCATGTCCTCGACCACGCGGTGCAGCTCACGGTGGGTGTAGGAGAGGCCCAGGCGCGCGTCGGCGAAGATCTCGTACTCGCCGCCGACCACGTACTCGTCGGACGACTGCGGCGAGATGCTGGGGTCGACCGGCTCCTTGCCGCCGCCGATGCGGCTCCAGAGCTGGCTCGGGTTGTTGCTCGTCCCCTGGGTGCCGAGGGTGCCCGGGGTGGGGCTCGTCGCGCAGCTCCCCCCGGGAGCGGTGGCGCCGGCCGCGAGCGGGTTGGTGCAACTCGGGTGGGCCGAGAAGACGTTCGGCTCGCTGGGGAAGGAGCGGTCGGCCATGTCGAGGGGAATGCCCTCGAAGTAGCGCGAGTAGTTGGCGTAGAGCTTGGACCGGCCCTGATGGGTGAAGTCGTAGATGACGCCGACGCGCGGCGAGATCTGGTTGGGCATCACCATACCCACCGCGCCGTCCGCGCCGTAGATGACCTGCGCGTCGTAGCGGAGCCCGAAGTTGAGGGTCACCTTGTCGAGGATCTGCCAGCTGTCCTGGGCGAAGCCGCCCATGCTCCACGTGGTCGTCTTGGACACGTAGTGGTTGAGGATGTCGGCAGTGTCCGGTCCGGTGAGGAAGCCGTACTGCCGCAGATCGGTGAAGCCGCCGCCCGCGCTCGAGGCCTGCTCGTACTGGTCCCCGCCCGAGTAGCCCTTGTCGTGGCGGTAGTTGTCGAGGTTGAAGGTGACGCCCGCCTTGATGACGTGGTGACCGGCGGCCGAGAGCAGATCCGTGAAGACGCCCTTGGCCTGATAGCTGTCCATCAGGATGTCGTCGAGGTAGCCCGGACCGCCGTTGTAGTAGGTGGTCACCGGGCACGTCGGCACCGGGCCGCCGGCCGTCTGCGCGGGCAGACACGCCCCCGCGGGCACGTTCTCGAACTGGGTGAGCGAGTTGGGGTTGGGGCTGCTCTGGCGCCAGTAGACCTGGGGAATGTTCGCCTGCGTGCCCGCCTGCCCGATCTGATCGACGGTGGAGCCGTCGGCGGCGTTGGTGGCCTGGTGCTGGTGGTGGTAGCCGAGGGTGAGGTCGAACAGCTGCCGCTTGTTGTTGAAGGCGCCCGAGTACTTGAGCGACACGTCGGTGGAGGTGGCCACGACCTGGTTGCCGAGCGACGCGTAGGTGCCGTTGAGGTCCGCCAGCGGCGCGTTGGTCTGGGTACCGAAGGAGTAGTTGCCGTTGCCTCCGGAGGTGGTCGGCGTGCCGTAGACCGACAGGGTGAGGTTGTGGTCCTGGTTGATCAGGTACGTCAGCTTGGCGATGTACTGCAGGGCGGTCTGGGTGGCGTGGTAGGTATTGGACTTGACCAGCGTGGTCGCCGGGAAGCCGTCCGGCCCGATGACCTGCGTCTGGTTCCCCGCCGCCCCCGTGTACTGGAACTGGCTGATGTTGCGCTGCATGTTGTCCGTGGTGAACGCGGACTGTAGGCCGACATAGAACCAGAGCTTGTCCTTGATGATGGGGCCGCCGATATCCAGCCCGAAGTCGCGCAGCGAGTTGAGCGACACGGTGGTCGCCTCCGTCGAGCCGGCCGACTTGACCTGGTTGATGGGCCCGTTGAAGGCGCCCGGCGTGACGTTGAACCAGGCTGACCCGTGGAACTCGTTGCCGCCCGACTTCGTGACGACGTCGTAGATGCCGCCGATGGCCTTGCCGTACTCCGGCAGATAGCCGCCGGTGATGACGTTCATCTCCTTGACGAACTCGGACGAGAGCGGCGTCCCGAGGATGCCGAACGCCGGGTCGCTGACCGACACGCCGTCGATGAGGAACGCGTTCTCGGGCGAGGTGGTCCCGGCGATGGACACGCCGAACGCGTCCGACTGGGCGCCGGGGGCCACCGTGGCCAGCGACTCGAACGAACGCGACGCCGCGCCCTTGCCGCCCGGAGGGCTGAGGGCAAGCCGGCTGATGAACTCCTGGTTGATGACGACGCCGGTGCTGCTCGATCCGACGTCGACGGTCGGCGCCTTGCCGATGACCACGACCTCCTCGGCCTTGAGGCCCTCCGGCAGTAGCTCCGCGTTGACCCGGATGGTGCTGTCGAGGCGCAGCGTGATGCCGCCCCGGCTGTAAGGCTTGTACCCGTCACCCTCGAGCCGGAGGACGTAGGGACCCGGGGGCAGGTTGGGGATGCGGTAGGAGCCCGACCGATCGGTGACGACCGTCTGTTCACCCTGCAACGACGGCGAGGTGACCGTGACGACCACGTCGGGGATGGGCCGCTTGGTGGCGGTGTCGAGGATCGTGCCGGTGAGGACGCCCGAGCCCTGCGCGTACGCGGGAGCGGGCGCCATCGTGAGGCCGAGCAGTCCGACCGCGAGCGTGACGCCGGCAGTGGGGAGCACGTGGGCGGCTCGGCACCGCAGAGCGAGGGCGGCCCAGAGGCCGCACTTCTTGTCCAGGAGATTCACAGGGGCCTCCCGCGAAGGGCAAACATCTACCAACGGCGACGCCCCATACACCCGATTTCGGACGGCGCTGTCAACGAACTTTTCTTGACGGTGCCGCGTCGAGTCGAGGGCCCGCTCGTGTCCCCGGGGCCCGAGACAAGCCTTTCCAGCAGGCGCCTCGCCGCGCTAAAAGAACCTGCGGGGTTCGGGAGAGGACAGGCCATCCATGTTCGACGCAGTTCTCCACGGCGCACAGGTCCCGACCAAGCGCATCGGCGCCGGCGCCGTGCTGTCCGTCGCGCTCCACGTCGCGGCGGTGGCCGCCGTCGTCTACGTCTCCGCGCATCAGATCAAGGAAGCGAAGAAGCCCACGGAAGTCGTCTTCCGACAGGCCCTGCCTCCTCCGCCTCCGCCTCCGCCGCCTCCTCCGCCGGGGGGCGGCGCCTCCAAGCCCAAGGTCGAGCAGCCGAAGAAGCCGATCCCGGTCAAGAAGCCCGACACCCTCGTCGAGTCCAAGCAGAAGGAAGAAGACAAGCCCAAAGAGCCGGAGAAGCCCAAGGAGCCCGAGAAAGAGACTCCGGGTGAGCCTGGTGGCGAGCCCGGCGGTGTCCCGGGCGGCGTGCCCGGCGGCGTCCCTGGCGGAGTGGTGGGCGGCACGATCGGCGGCGTCGTCGGAGGCACCATCGGCGGCACCGGCACCGGCACGCCCACCTTCTCCACGCTGCCCTTCGGCGAGGGCATGAGCATGCCAGTCCTGGTGAGCGGGCAGAGCCAGCCCACCTATCCCCGCGAGGCCCTCGAGGCCAAGGTCGAGGGCAAGATCATCGCCCGCTGCACCATCACGCTCACCGGCACCCTGACCGACTGCCGGATCATCAAGTCTCTGCCCTTCCTCGATCAAGCGGTGCTCGCCACGCTCGCCGGGCAGAGATACTCCCCCGTGATGTACCAGGGACACCCTCAGTCGGTCTATTACACCATCCCCTTCCGCTTCAAGTTGCCGTGACCATCCTGGGGAACGCGCGCGAGCGTTCCCCGACATCCATCAGGACCCAACGCCGCCAGGGAGGCGCACGCGAAGCCATGAATTTCTCAATGAGCGAGCTCTGGGCCCACATGGGGGTATTCGCCCGCATGATCGTGGGCATCATGGGGCTGATGTCCATCGCCTCCGTGCTGGTCATCGTCGAGCGCGCCCTCCTCTTCACGCGCTCCCGCGACGAGTCGCGCACCTTCGCCTCCAAGATGGGGGCCTTGCTCGCCAAGGGCGACATCGGCAAGGCCGCGAGCGCCAAGATGGGCACCGAGGTCGGCTACCTCGGCCGGGTCATCGGCGCCGGGCTCCAGGCGTACAAGACCACGTCGTTCGGCACGCCCGAGCTGGTCTTCGAGTCGGTCGCTCGCGCGCTCGAGCGGCAAGCGGGGCGCGAGGCGCAGAGCCTCAAGCGTGGCATCGCGGTGCTGGCCACGGTGGCGTCCACGGCGCCGTTCATCGGCCTCCTGGGCACGGTCATGGGCATCATCAACGCCTTCCAGAGCATGGCCGCCTCCGGCTCGGGCGGCCTGGGCACCGTCTCCGCCGGCATCTCCGAGGCGCTGATCACCACTGCCATCGGCCTCGGCGTCGCCATCCTCGCGGTGGTGGCGTACAACGTCCTCCAGGGCTGGGTCGACGCGCGCGGCGTCGACATCGCCGAGTCGTCCAACGAGTTCCTCGACCTGGTCGCCCGCCGCCTCGCATCCAAGGATGGCAAGGACAGCGACGCCGAGGCCGCCGAGTGATCACCCTGAGGAGCGCCTGAGAGCGCCCCCGTCGAGGAGAGCCCGATGGCCATGAACGTTGGTGGCTCCTCCAGGGGAGTCAAAGCCGAGATCAACATCACGCCGCTGGTCGACGTGGTGCTGGTGCTGCTGATCATCTTCATGGTGGTCACACCCATGCTCCAGCGCGGCAAGGACGTGCGCTTGCCGCTCGTCCACAAGCCTGACAGCGAGAACAAGGACGGGGACCCCCTCATCCTCTCGGTCACCCAGGACAAGCACACCTACCTCGAGCAGGACCTGCTCGACGAGGCCAGGCTCACCGAGCAGCTCAAGCAAGAGTTCGCCGCGCAGCCCAACCGCAAGATCCTGCTCAAGGGCGACGACCGGCTCACCTACGGCGACATCCGCAAGGTGATGGAAGTCACGCGCAAGGCCGGCGCCAAGGGCATCAGCCTGGGCGTCCAGGAAATCAAGGACAAGTAGGCGGCCATGTCCAAGGGCGTACGCAGACTCACCATCAAGCCCGTCGGCCGGCCCAACTCCGACATCAACATCACGCCGCTCGTCGACGTGGTGCTGGTGCTGCTGATCATCTTCATGGTGGTCACGCCCCTCCTCGAGAAGGACATCGGTGTGCGCGTCCCCGCCACCGAGCAGGTCGAGGAGCGCGCGGAGGTGCCGCCCGATCAGCTCGTCGTCCACCTCGACGCCGCGGGCGAGCTCACCATCAACAGCGAGAAGGTGCCGCGCGCCGAGTATGTCGACCGGCTCCGCACCATCCTCTCGCGCAAGGGGCCGAACGACAAGCTGGTGTTCATGGTCGCCGACGAGGCTACCAACTACGGCAACCTGCTCACCGTCATCGACGGCGCCAAGCTGGCCGGGGCCGAGACCATCGGCATGGCCACGCAGCTCCCCGACGGCGTCGCCGCCGCGCAGCCGGGGGCGACGCCTACTCCCGATCCGGCCGCGCCTCCCCCATCCCCGTCGCCCACCCCATCGAGTAGCGCGCGTTGATCTCGCAGCGCGGGTTGAAGCGCAGCTCGCCTCCGGCCTCACGCCAGCGGAACGCGTCGATTCCGAAGGGGCCGAAGTAGCCCGCGCGGGCGAGCTCCGCCGCTGTCTCCGTGGCCGCGTCGGCGAGCGCGGCGTGCTCGCTCGCCTCGAGCTCCCCCGAGGCGACACGCGCCGTCGCGATCCAGGTCCCTCCAGCGTCGCAGCGCTGGACGGTCGGCTCCCCCAGCGTCACCGCCCCTGCCGCGGAGACGTGCCCGTGGAGCGCGAAGTCGCCGGCGCGCTCGACCCAGGGCTCCACCTGAAGTCCTTCACGCGAGCCGAGCGACGCCTCGATCCAGCGTGCCGCGGCGGGCTCCACGCTCTCGGCGCTCGTGAGCCGCAGCCGCCCCCGTCCGGCGAAGCCAAAGGGTCGCTTCAGAACCCACCGCCCCGCGCGCGTGGCGAGCGTCGCTTCCAGCTCGGCGCTCGTGGTGACGTACCGGGCGTCCGGCAGCGTTTGCCCCAGCTCGGCGCAGAAGCGACGGTGGTTGACCCGGCGGATCACGTCGACGGGGGGCGCCACCGGGACCCTGGCGCTCGCGCGGGCGATCGCCGCCAGAGCCCGCGGCGTCGGGCACCAGGCCCGGCCGTCGTGAGCCGGCGCCGAGGTACCGGCGTCGAGGACCACGTCGCCCGGGCCGAGCAGCGACCTCACCTGAGCGACGAGCGCCGGCCACCGCGCCAGCACCGCGCGGGGCGCGGTGTGCGCTGACGGGTCGGCGAGCTCCGCTTCGGCGTCGAAGTTCAGGAGCCAGGCGACCATTGCGCAAGCTCGTCGATGAACGCCGGCGAGAAGCCAGCGAGGAGGCGCGCCTCGCGGTTGAGCGGGGCGCCTCGCATCAACAAGGGCGACAGCGGCGGCGTCAGCTCCGCCGACCACCCCTTGAACGAGGTCTCCGTGGCCGTCCAGCGCGCGAACCAGCTGAGGGCGAAGCGGACGTGGGGCACCTCCTCCTCGCAGATCCGCTCCTGCAGGGCCGCGCCCGCCTCGTCCCCGACCGCGCGGAACCGCGCCGCGAAGCGCGCCGTGTGGTCGAGGTTGGCACCCTCGAGCCCGATGCCCAGCGCTGCCACGAACGCCACCGGACTGGCCGCCTGGGGAATGCGCTCCCAGAACCAGTCGCGCACCGGGAACGCCCCGTAGCCGTACCCGAGTGCGCCCAGGTGAGCCTCGTAGAGGGCGAGGTGGCGGATCTCGTCGCGTGCCACCCCCAGCAGGCCCAACCGGAACGCTTCGGGGGTCTCCGGGAAGGCCAGGATCGCCCAGCACATCAGCTCCGCGGCCTGGAGCTCGTGGTGGAGGAACGTGTGCAGCAGCGCGGCCCGACGCTCGGGCGCCCGAAGCGCCTCCGGCCCGGGAGACTTGCGGCCACGCGTGGTCACCTGGAGCTCCGGCGGCCGGCCCGCGTGGGTGAGGCGCAGCGGCGCCGATCCGGTGGTCAGCTCGCGGGGGGGCGGAGGGGGCGCCCGCTTGTACACGAGGTCGGTGGACGTGAGGTACTCCCACGCCCAACGATCGAGCGTGCCCGCCGGCGGAGCGCCCATCGACGGAGCCGTCATCTCACTCCGACCAGCCGCTGCAGGATCGTCTGGAACTCCGGCACGCTCATGTTCACGTGCTCGACCACGCGCCCGTACAGCATCGCGGTTGAGACGTTGCGGCCGGGCCTCTCCTTCTCGCACTCGGAGAGGCACCACAGCACGACCCGCTCGGCGCGCGTCAGCCCGTCGCGCACGTCGGGGATGAGGTCGGACGACCTCACGGCCTGCCCTGGTACGCCGCGTCGAAGAGCGCCTCCAGCACCGGGTGTCGCCCGCGGACACCGTCGATGACCCGCTTGCTCCACTCGAAGTAGGCGCGTCGGCGCGCCTCGTCCCACGTCGCCGGTGGGCTGCGCACCAGGTCCCGCAGGTTGGCGATCTTGTCCGCCAGCTTGACCTGCTGCGCGCGGAAGCTGGCCCCCGGAGCGTGCTGCTCCTGCTGGAGCTTGCGCACGTCCTTGGGGAGGCGCTTGTCGTCGGTGACCTCGGCGACGAGGGCGCTGACCTCCGCGCCGAACTCGGCGGTGATCTCCTCCAGCGTGGTGTCCGTGTCCTCGACCGTGTCGTGGAGGATGGCGGCGACGAGGACCCGCCGGTCCTCCACGTGCGCCTCGTTGGCGAGGATGTTGGCGAGGTCGATCGGATGGTTGATGTAGGGCGAGGCCTCCCGATCCTTGCGCCGCTGGTCCCGGTGCTTGCGCGCGGCGAAGGCCAGCGCGCGCAGCACTTCGCCCAGGTCGGTCCGGTGATCGGTGCTCATGCCGCGCTTATCGCACGGGTCCCCGACCGTGGCCAGCGGGCGCCCGCCGTCCTCGGGATCAGGGGAGCACAGCCTCGGGCACGGCCCGGGTGAGTGGGGGGAGGTCCGCCCGGCCCCTACGACCGATGCAGGTTGGCCACGATGCGCGCCCCATCGTCGTCGAAGCGGAAGCGGAGCTGGCGCAGCCCGCGCGCCGCCATCGCGTCGATGACCCGCCGCTTGTCGGCGGGGCGCACGTAGAACATGAAGAAGCCCCCTCCGCCCGCGCCCATGAGCTTGCCGCCGACGGCGCCGGCCGCGCGCGCCGCCTCGTAGTGCTCGTCGAGGGACGAGTCCGTCATCTTGGAGGCGAGCTTGCGCTTGGCCGTCCAGTGATGATGGAGGAGCTCGCCGTACCGATCCACGTCGCCCGCCACCAGCAGCCGGTAGACCTCGCGGCCGATCTCCTTGATGGCGTGCATCCGCTCGACCACGTCCGGCTCCAGCTCGCGGATGCGCTGCCCCTGCTCGCTGAGCACCACGCTGGCGGGCCGCTCCACCCCGCTCCAGAGGATGAGCAGGTTGGTCTCCAGCTCGTCGAGGACCTCGTCCTTGACGGGCACCGGCTCCACCACCACCGACCCGTCGGTGCCGAACGTGAATGCGGTGACGCTCCCGAACGCCGCGATGTACTGGTCCTGCTTGCCGACGGGCTCGCCCAGCTTCTCCATTTCGATGGTGCACGCCTCCTCGGCGAGCTGCCGGGAGCTGACGAACTCGCGCCGGAAGGTGTGGAGCGCGTTGAGCAGCGCCACCGTGAACGAGCTCGACGATCCCAGCCCGCTGTTGGCCGGCAGGTCGGCCACGCTGGTGAGCTCGATGGAGTGCTCGATCTTCGTCATCCGCAGCGCCTCGCGGAAGATGCGGTGCTCGATCTGGTCGACCGATGGCACGATCTCCGTGCGCGAGTAGGCGAGCCGGATGTCCCGGTGGAAGCGCTTGTTGGCGGTGACGTAGATGTACTTGTCGATCGCCGCCGAGACCAGGAAGCCCCCGAAGCGATCCGAGTACGCGGGGAGGTCGGTGCCTCCGCCGCCGAGGGAGAAGCGAACCGGGGCGCGCGAGACGATCATGACGGCTGGACTCCAGGGGCAGAGGCGGTGGTGAGCTCGGCCTCGAGGTCGGCAAGGCCCTGTTCGGAGCCGATCTCGAAGAAGCGACGCTCGGCAGTGCAGGCTCGCAGGCGACCCTCGGCGGCGAGGGCCCGCTGCACGGCGGAGAGATCGTGGACCTCGTCGGCGGGGAGCGCCTCGATCACCTCGCGCCGCAGCGCCATGGCGCCGTAGTCGATGAAGGCGAGCGTCGGGTCGGGCGCCGCATCGCGCGCGCGCTTCTCGTAGCGGACCACCCGATCGCCCTCGACCGCCGTGTTGGACTGGTCGAAGCGATCGTCGTTGCGGAAGACCGCCATGGTCCCCAGGGCCTCCGGGTGCGCGCGGAGATCGCGCAAGGGAGCCCGGTAGTCGAAGGGTAGGTACGAGTCGCCGTAGGTCACCAGGAAGGTGGGGTGCAGCTCGTCCAGCGCTCGCCGCAGCGCGCCCGCGGTGCCGAGGAGGCGCTCGCCGTCCTCCGCATAGCGAAGGCGCAGCCCGAACGCGCCGCCGTCTCCGAGCGCGCGCCGCACCTCGCCCCCGAGGTGCCCGATGGCGAGCAGCACGTCGGTGTAGCCGGCCGCCGCCAGGCGCTCCAGCAGCCACGCCGCGAAGGGGCGCCCCCCCACCGGCAGCAGGATCTTGGGCATCCGCTCCGTGCGCGGCAGCATGCGCGTGCCGAGACCGCCCGCGAGGATGACTGCTTGGTCCTCAGCCACCCGCCGCGTCCCCGAAGACCTCACCCGCCAGCGCGTTCACCGCGCGCGAGACCGCCTCGTCGCTGGTGTAGCGGACCTTGAATCCAAGCGTCGCCAGCTTGCTCGGGTCCATGCGCGAGCGCGGCACGTCCCCAGGCCAGCCGCGGTCGCCGCCCGTGTACCGGATCTCGGCCTGGGGGTAGGGCGACGCCGCCACGCAGAGCTTGGCGATGCGATCCACGCTGGTGGCGTCGAGCGGCGCCAGGTTGTGGATGTTGAGCTTGTCCTTGGCGTGGTCGAGCCCGAAGAGCATCCCCGCCACGCAGTCGGTGACGTGCAGGTACGGCTTGGACTGCGCCCCGTCCCCGAGGACCTCCAGGTAGGTCTTCTTGTCCTTGAGCTTGCGCAAGAAATCGAGCGCCGCCCCGTGCGTGCCGCGCGGGCCGACCACATTGCCGAAGCGGTAGATGTGGGCCGTCAGCCGGAAGCACTCCACGAAGGCGCTGATGAGCGCCTCGCCCGCGAACTTGCTGGCCCCGTAGAGCGAGATGGGCAGGTTGCCGAGATCGCCCTCGGCGCAGGTCTTCTCGGTTTCGCCGTACATGGTGCCCGACGACGAGAAGATGATGGTCGGCACGTCGCAGCGGCGCATCGCCTCGAGGACGTTGTAGGTGGCGATGGTGCCCTGCTCCAGGTCGAGGCGGGTGCGCTCCAGGCCCCAGCGCGCCTCGGGGTTGGCGGCGAGGTGGACCACCAGGTGGTGGCTCTTCATCTCCTCGGCGAGGCGCTCCAGGTCCAGCGCGTCGGCCTGGACCAGCCGGGCCACGCCGCTGTCGAGGTGGCGCTGCACCCACGCCAGCTTGCCCACCGAGAGGTTGTCGTAGATGGTGACCGGCCCGCGCTCGGCCAGGGCGTCGACCATGTGGCTGCCGATGAAGCCGGCGCCGCCGACGACGAACGAGCGCGTGGGGATGCTGTTCACGAGGTCCTCCCGGGGGGCTGGGGGTTCCCCCCAGCGTGACGGGCCGCGTGCTCGATGCGCGCGGCGAACTGCAAGCGGTCCTGGGTGACCAGGCGGAAGGGCAGGTCGTGGATGCGCAGCGGCCACTCGATGCCGGCGAAGCGGCCGCCGGCTCCCGCCACCATCTCCGCCCACTGCCGCGCGTCGAAGTAGGTGCCGCGCACCTCGACGGCGGGGGCGGCGTTGCCGACCACGTCCATCCACAAGAGGAGCTTCTCGGTGACCGGGCCGAAGCGGAAGTGATCCTTGATGGCCACCACCTGCGTCGCCACCCGGAGCGCCTCGCGCAGCACGGCCGGCGGATCCTGGCAGTGGTGGAGCACGTCGGAGATGACGACGGCATCGAACGAGGCGTCCGGGAACGGGAGGTGGAGCCCGTCGTAGGCCTTGACCTCGATGGCGACCTCGGGCCGCACCTTGATGTCGACGCCCGCCACGCGCTCGGCGCCGACGCGGCGCGCGATGTCCCTGGCTACCGTGCCGTCGCCGCACCCGATGTCGAGGAGCGAGCCTCCGTCCTGACAGGCCCTCCCGATCTGGGCGGCCAGCGCGGCGGCGACGCGCTCGACGCGGGGCAGGTGGACGCGGTGGTGGTGCGCGGAGAAGAGGGCGCGCTTGAGGAGCTCCATGCGGCGCCCTTTCTAGCCGAGGGCGAGCGGGCTTGCCGCATGGAAACGAACATGGGCCGCGCCTTGGGCACGGCCCTGCGGGCCTACTTGCCCTTCTTGGCGGGCGCCGGGGCCGGGGTCTGCTTGGTGACCGCGGCGCTCTTCTTCTGGTTCTTGTCCGTCGTGTCCTGCTTCTTGCGCTTGTCGTTGGCCTTCGGAGACTTGTCGCCCATGGGGCACCGCCTTGACGTTGGAGTGAGGGAACGGAGAACCGCGCTCGAAGCTAGCACCTCCCGCGCGGCTGCCGGCGAGATTCCTCAGCAGCGGTGGTGCTTGTCCTTCCCCTTGAGCGTGTCGGTGTGCCGCGGGCAGATGTCCTTGAGCTTGCCCACGGCCTCCTTGTAGCGGCGCTTCATGTCCTCGAAGAGCGCCTTGTCGGCCTTCTTCAGGTCCTTCTCTTCCCCGGGATCGGCGCCGATGTCGAAGAGCTCCCAGCTGTAATCGTCGCCCCAGGCGATGATTTTGAAGTGATCGTGGATCAGCGCCCGGCGCCGATCGTTGTCGCTGGTGCGGGGCAGGTCGACGATCACGTCCCGGTCCTCCGCGGGCTTGCCGTAGAGCTCCGGCACCAGGCTCTTGCCCTGGAAGCTCGGCTCCGCGGGCACCCCGGCCAGGTCGAGGATGGTCGGCGCCAGGTCGATGCCGCTGCGGTGGGCGTCGATGCGCCGCGGGGTGATCCCCGGGGCCTGGACCATCAGCGGCACCCGCACCAGCATCTCGTACAGCTCGAAGCCGTGGCGCCAGCGCTTGTGCTCGCCGAAGGCCTCGCCGTGGTCGCTGGAGATGATGATGGCGGTGTCCTTGGCCCAGGGCTGCTGGGCGACGAACTCGAACAGCTTGGCCAGGTGCTGATCGGTGAAGGTGACCTCGGCGTCGTACTTGTCGCGGTCGTGCTTGCCGTAGGGGCCGATGCCGGCGTGGGGCATGTACTCGTCGTGCGGGTCCATGAAGTGGAACCAGGCGAAGAACTGCTTGCCGGTGTTGGCCTTGTCGGAAAGCATCTTCTCTGCCAGCGCGAGGTGCTGCGGCGAGCTGATGTTGCTGTCGGTCTTGTTGTCGGCGACCAGGCCCGAGACCATCTCGTAGTCGTCGAACCCCTGGTGGAACCCGGCGTGCTGCTTGTCGAAGTAGAAGTGCGCCTGCCCGGCCAGCGTGCGCACGCCCGCCTTCTGGAGGAGCATGGGGAAGCGGAGCACGGTGTCCGGGTAGCTGGAGAAGAAGTAGCCGCTCCGGTCGAGCTCGCCGGGGTAGCGCCCGGTGATCAGGCCGGCGACGCTCATCGCGGTGTACGAGGAGATCGAATAGGCGTGGGTGTAGCTCACCGCCTTCTTCTCGAACGCCGTCAGCGCCGGCGCGATGTCGCGCGGGTAGCCGGACCAGGGCATGTCCGCGCGCAGGCTGTCGATGGTGATCAACAGCACGTTGAGCTTGCCCGGCGGGCCCTCTGGTGCCGCGACGGCGGCGGCCGGCGTCGCGGTGGGCGCGGGTACGACGGAGGCGACGGGCGGCACCACGGTCGCGGGGGGCGGGGGCGTGGGCGTGGGGGGAGGGACGGGAGCCGGCTCCACCGCGCCGCTGCAGGCAGCGAGGAGGAGCACGGCGAGCGGGGGGACGAGGGATCGGGCGCGCATCGGGCGCGCTTTTACCTCTGAACGCGGGCGTGTGCCCCCAAAACTGCACATCGTGAGCCGTCTTCCGGTAGGCTCGTGAGGGCCTTATGAACGCAGGACCGCCGCGGAGACCCCCTCCGCCACTGCCGCCGCAAGCGAACCCGAGGGCCCTGTCTGGGGCCGCCGCGCTGCCCGCCGTCGCCCGCGGCGAGGCGATGAGCCAGGCCATCAAGGACCAGATCTGCGAGATGGCGCTGGGCCTGCTCGAGGAGCAGGTCCAGGCGCGCATCGTCCATTACCGCGCCGACCTGGAGACCAACCCCGAGCTCGACGCCATCACCGCCCAGGTGGTCGCCTCGCTCAAGGAGATCCAGGCCAACGCCACCCACACCAACACCGCCCGGGATGCGATCCGCGAGACACACATCAAGCTCCTCGGGGGGCTGCTCGCCCGCGTGTTCCGCGCGGACGCGCCCTCGCTGCTCGTCGAGAAGCGCCTGCGCGAGATCCACCGCAAGCTGGCCCGGCTCTTCTTCCAGTCCGAGCTCCACGAGAAGACCAGCGGCAACGACTCGCACACCAAGACCATCCAGCACGGCGAGCAGGCCGTGTTCTACCTGCTCCTGCGCTACAAGAACCGCCTCGAGACCGAGCTGGACGGGTTCGACTATTCCGAGCAGGAGATCAAGGATCGCGCCTTCGAGCTGCTGGCCCGCTTCGGCAAGGAGATGCAGGACGGGTTCCTGGGCCGGCGCTCCAGCGAGCTGAAGCGCATCGTCAAGGTGTTCCAGGGCGTCCTGGTGGACTTCTTCTGCAAGCACCTCGCCGCGGCCGCTCCGGCGCTCGCGGAGGAGGTGATCGTGCAATCGGCAAGCTTCGAGGGGCGCGCCTACGCCTACAAGATCACCGCCGAGGCCTTTCCCCGCTTCCGCGCCGCCTTCGAGCGCCGGGTGATGGTGCGCCTGGTCGGCTTTGCCGAGGACCAGCTCATCTCCCACCTGGCCGACACCGCCGGGGCGGAGCGCGTGGAGACGGTGCGCTTCGTCACCGATCCCGCGGTCTTCAGCATGATCGTCGGCGAGGTCAGCGAGGGTGTCTACGAGCTGCTCTGCAACGAGGGCTTCCTCGACTTGCCCACCGACTGGCGGCAGGCCACGGCTACCGGCTGATCAGGATGGAGCTCTGCCCCCCGGCGCGTTGCTGGACAGGAGCGGGCTCGTCTCCCCTGGCCGGCGCTCACTCGATCGTGACGGCCTGCGCCGCAAAGGTGGCGGAGACCTGGACGGCGTCCGCGCAGGTTGCGGTGGCGGCCTGGTTGGTCGTCGAGCACCAGTCCCCCTGGAAGAGGATGTTCCCGTTCGCGTCCCGCTTGCACACGGTCTCTCCGCCGGCGCCCGGGTTGCCATACATCACCGCGTTGCCCGAAAGGACCACGCACAGCGACTCCTGGAGCACCGCCACGGAGGACGTGTCCGCGTCCTTCAGCAGGATGAACGCGTCCGCGGCCGCGTCGCTGGTGAAGGCCTGTTGCGTCGCGTCGGGCTGGCAGGAGTTGCTCGGATCCAGGCCGGCCGCGTTGTAGCGACCGATGCAGCTCTGATCGTCGCTGAGGGTCCCGGCGTGGAGGCGCAGGCTGCGCAGCGGCAGGAGCACGGGCTGGGCGCCGGAGGTGTTCTCGTAGAGCGGGACGACCACGTCGCCCTCGGTCGAATCGAACGTGCAGCCCGCGCCCAGCGGCGCCGTCAGCGTCACTGGTTGCACGGCGAAGGTGGCCGCGCCCTGCGTCACGGTCTCGACGTCGAACGCGTACGGCCCGGCCGGCGAGCTCGAGGGCTTGGCGCCGCCCGTCTGCAGGGTGCCGGCCACGGTGTCGAAGCGGAGCAGCCACGAAATGCCGCCCGACCCCTCGAGGTTGCACGGGGTGTCGTTCGGCGTCGTGCTGCCCTGGAGGACCGAGGCCACCACGCCCTGCGTGAACGCAGCAGGCTTGCTGTAGACGATCTGCGCGATGCGGAAGCCGGGCGTGGTGGACCCTGGCTGACTCACGTGCGCGAGGCACGCGGACGCGAAGCTCGCGCACGCGGTCGTCGGCGCGCAGGCCCCCGTGAGCGGCGCCGCGGGCCCGCACGCCTCGGCGGACGAGCCGGTGCCGCTGGTGCTCGACGCGCTCGTGGTAGTGGTCCCGCTCCACCCGGTCGACGAGGACGACGCGGTCGTCGACGTGGTCGTGCTCCACCCGCTCGATGAGGTGGCCACGCCGGTGCCGCTGGTCCCGGCAGCCCGGGAGGTGGTCCCCGAGGCGGTGCCATTGCCGCCGTTGCCGCCGTTGCCGCCTCCATCGATGACGGAGGTGCAGGCGGTGCCCGCGATGGCGAGGCCGGAGCCGAGGAGCGCGATGAACGCGAGGGGCGAAGGGAGGTTGTTCATGCCCGCCAACCTATCGCCGCAGATCGCCGAGGACGAGGCTCCGGCGCCCGCATTAAGGCGTGAATAAGACCGCGCCGCGGGCCTCCGGTTTGGTCTAAGCTCCCGCCCCCGAAACGATGACCATGACCAAGACCGTCCGATTTGCTTCCATGGCGGCGCTCCTCGCGGGCGCGGGCCTCTCCCTGGGGTGCGTGCACGGGCCCGACGTGCAGAGCGGCCTCGCGCTGCGGCGGGTGGTCATCTACCGGAACGGCGTCGGGTACTTCGAGCGGCAGGGCCGCGTCGACGAGGACGAGGTAACCTTCAAGGTCCGGGCCGAGCGGGTGGGGGACTTCCTGGCCACGCTCGCGGTCATCGAGCAGGGCGGGTCGAGCGTGCGCAGCGCGTCGTTCCCCGTCGGCGTCGAGAAAGACGAGGACGAGGCGGACGAGCCGGGGGGCGGGGACGGCAACGATCCGCGCTTCGAGGTGCTCCTCAAGCCGCCTGTCGAGAAGAAAAAGAAGAAGGATCGCGACCACCTCGAGAACGTCAAGCTCACCCTCGACGGCAAGCAACACGATCTCATCGTCGGCTACGTGGCAGAGACCCCGGTGTGGCGACCCTCGTACCGGCTCGTGGTCGGCAAGGCCGAGCCGGGCAAGCCCACCACCACGGCGGATCTCCAGGCCTGGGGCATCGTGCAGAATACCTCCGGGGAGGACTGGAAGGGGGTCAATCTCACCTTGGTCGCGGGGGCGCCGCTCGCGTTCCAGGCCACGCTCGAGAAGGCGGTGATTCCGCCGCGCCCGGTGGTCACCGATCAGGGCGAGGTCATCTCCTCGGTCCCGGTCGGAGAGACGAGCCTGGGCGAGCCTCCGCCTCCGCCCCCGCCTCCGCCGCCCGCGCCCATGGCGGCGCCCGGGGGAGGGGCGACGCTGGACGGGCTGCTGCAAGAGGCCAAGGACAGCGACGCGGAGGAGGACAAGAACGAGAGGAAGCCGAGCGCAGGCAAGGCGGGCCGTGGCGGCGCGCCGAAGAAGAAGGAGAAGGCTTCTTCGTCCTCGTACCGCGCCTACGGCGGCGCGGCGCCGGCGCCGGCGTTCGCTCCTCCGCCGGTGGCGGCCGTCACCATCGACCGCAGCCGGGCCAACCCCTCGGGCCCGCGCAACGTCCGCGCCCTGGCGGCGGTCGCCATGGAGTCGGGCACCACCCACTACGATCTGCCGTTCACGGTCGACGTGCCCAATCACAGCGCCACCATGGTGCTGCTGCTGTCCAAACCAGTGCCGGGCGAGTCCAACTTCCTCTTCGCGCCCGACGGCGGCGTGCCCGACTCGGCGTCGCACCCGTTCCGCGTGGTGCGCTTCACCAACGACACCGCGGGCCTGCTGGAGCGCGGGCCCATCGCCGTGTTCGAGAACGGCGCGTTCCTCGGGCAGGGCATGGTCGACCCGCTGCCGAGGGGCGCCACCGCGACGGTGCCGTTCGCGCTGGAGCGCAGCCTCGCGGTGCAGACGGCGCGCGACGCCAACGAGGAGGGGGCCCGGCTCGCCCAGATCGAGGGCGGGGCGCTCACCATCGAGCGGGACTGGGTCACGCACACCAGGTACACGGTGAAGAACGGCGCGGACGCCGAGGCCAAGGTGCTCATCAAGCACTCTCGCCAGTACAATACCCGCCTCAACAACGCCCCCAAGGGCACCGAGGACAACACCGGCACCGGGACCGCGCTGGTGCCGATCGACGTGCCGGCGGGCGCGACCAAGGTGCTCGACGTCGACGAGCGCAGCGTGCAGCGCCGCTCCACGGACTGGCTGGCTCCGCTCGCGGACGACGCGGTCAAGGGCTACCTCGCCGACCCGCGCGCCGACGCGGCGGTGGTCGCGCAGCTCCGCGCGGCGTGGGAGGCGCGCGGCAAGCTGCGGGTCACCCTGGACGAGCGGGACAAGCTCAACGCGGAGCACCGGCAGCTCGACAACCAGATCTACCAGCTCAACTCCAGCATCAAGGCGATCGAGAAGAACAAGCTCGCCGATCCCCTCCGGCGCGAGCTGACCGAGCGGCTCGCCAAGGCGACGCTGCGCACCGACGAGATCACCAAGCGCACCGTGGTGCTCGACATGACCGTGAGCGAGCAGTCGATTCGCTTCCGGGACCTCATCAACACCATCAAGATGGTCAAGCCGCTGCCGGTCCCCTGATCGTTACGCGCCTGTCGCCGGATCTTTACCGGCCGCCCGGCGCGTGCGAGCATCCGCCCCCCCTATCGATCCGGAGCTTTCGATGACCCACCGTTCCGCTGCCGCAGCCCTCGCGCTCGCTTTTTCTCTCGCCATCCCCGCCGTCGCCCTCGCGGACGTGCCGCCCGCCGACGGTGGTAGCGGCACCGGCGGGTCGGCGAGCGGGGTGCTCAACGCCGACTGCACCGTGGTCCGCGAGACCGAGGCCGGAGAGACCTGCCAGCAGTGTCAGTTCTCCGGCAGCGACTCGTCGTGCCAGGACGAGCTGGGCTCTGACTACAACTTCGTCTGTCAGTACAGCTCCACCGTCGAGATCTGGTGCAACGGTCCGTCGCGCACCGTGACCCAGACCCCGGGCTGCGCGCTCGGTGGGCCCGCGGCGCCGCTCCATGGGGGCGCGCTGGCGGGGCTGGTGGGTGCGGTGGCGGCCGCCCTCGCCATGCGTCGGCGTCGCGGTTAACAGGAGATCCCTGACGGCAACTCCGTACCCGTCCCCGGCTGACGTGAGCCGGGGCCCCATGATACCGATGACTCCGACGGACGCGAGTTCGAGCGAAGTCGGGGGCACATGGGGGCGATCCGGATCGGCGCGGTCATAGCCCAGAAGTACCAGCTCGAGGCTCCGCTCGCCCGGGGCGGGATGGGTTCGGTCTGGGCCGCGCGGCACGTGTCGCTGGGCCGGCGCCTCGCAATCAAGTTCATCAGCCCCGAGGTCGCCGGGCGGGACGACGTGCGCACCCGCTTCGACCGCGAGGCGCGGGCCGCCGCCTCGCTGCAGAGCCCGCACGTGGTGCAGATCCACGACTACGGCATCGACGACGACGTCCCCTACCTGGTCATGGAGCTCCTCGACGGGGAGGATCTCGGCGAGCGCCTGTCCACGCGAGGGCGGCTCCAGGCCGGCGACACGTTGAACCTGGTCCGGCAGGTGGCGCGGGCGCTGCGGCGCCTGGGCGAGGCGGGCATCGTCCATCGGGACCTCAAGCCGAGCAACCTGTTCATCGTCCGCGGGGACGACGACGACGGCGAGATCGTCAAGCTGCTCGACTTCGGCATCGCCAAGGTCCCGCGCCTCGCGCCGGGCGACTTCACCCGCTCGGGGGTGATGATCGGCTCGCCGCGCTACATGAGCCCCGAGCAGGCGCGGGGGAGCCCGCTCGTGGATCACCGCAGCGATCTCTGGTCGCTCTCGGTGATCGCCTACCGGGCGATGACCGGGCGGATGCCCTTCCACGGGGCCGACGTCGCCGCCCTGGTGGTCAACGTCTGCAACGAGACGCCGCCTCCGCCCTCGCGGATCGACGCGGCGCTCGGGCCCGAGATCGACGCCTTCTTCGCCAAGGCGCTGGCGCGCGCGCCGGACGATCGGTTCCAGACCGCGCGCGAGCTGGTCGTGGCCCTCGAGGACGCGATGGGGGAGCCGCCGGTGTCGGGCCGCGTCTCGACGCTCGCGCCGCCGCCGGTGCCGGTGTGGGGTGGGCCCAGACCCGCCCTCCGGCCGGGGGACTCCGCGAGGCCGCCGGCGCGTGCGTCCGCACCGACGAGCGTGCTGACCCCCTCGCCCGCGCCGGCGGTACGCGAGATGCGCGAGATCGCGCCGACGCGCCCCTCGGTCAGCCTCGTGCCCGCCCCGGTGCGGCCGGTCACGATGGGGGACCCCCCCAAACCCCCGGCGCTGGCCCCGCCGGAAGGGCCCGCGCGAGGCGAGCTGCTGACGCTACCCGAGCCGTCCTCGCGGGAGCCGTCGCCGCGGGACGGGTCGCATTTTTCCGAGCGGTCACCGATCGGAATCGAGGACACGCCGGAGACCATCCTCCCTGGAAGCGTCGACGTGCCCGGTCGCGACGGTCGGCGGGCTGCCTGGCGCCCGTTGCCGGCGCTCCTCGTCGCCCTCGCGGCCATCGGTGGTGCCGGTCTGCTCTGGGCGCTGGCCCCGCCGCGGGCGAGCTGGGTGACGGCGCCGCCGCCCTCCGCGGCGGCCGTGGTGGCGCCGAGCCCCAGGACCGCCCCCGAGCCCCTCCGGATCGCGCTGGATCCGCTCCCCGCCGCGCCGAGCGCCCCGCCCCTGCCTGCGAGCAGCGGGGCTCCGGGGGGCACCCCGAGAAAGCACCCATCGACCAGGCCGAATCCGATTCTGGGCTTCTGAGGTCACGTATGCGAATGCTCTGCAAAGCCGTCCTCGTCGGGTCCCTCACCCTGTCGGCGCCCGCGGCGGCAGAGGTGCTCCTGCCTCCGATCGACCCTGGTCTGGCGCCGATCGACCTCGCTCGAGACGGGGGCGAGGAGGGGCTGCGCCTCTTCGCCGCGGGCAAGATCGAGGAGGCGTACGAGGCCTTCCGTCGCGCCGACCGCGTTTACCATGCGCCCACGCTGGTGCTCTACATGGCCCATTGCCAGAAGCGCCTCGGCCGGCTCGCGTCGGCGCGCACGCTCTACCTCAAGGTCGTCGACGAGCGCGTGCCCGCGACGGCTCCGGTGCAGTTCCTCACGGCGCAGATCGTCGCCCGCACGGAGGCGGCGCACCTCGATCCGCGCGTGCCGGTGCTCGCCCTCGAGATCCCCGGGGGCTTGCCGGCCCAGGCGACGGTACGGGTCGACGGGGAGGTCACCCCGCAGGCGCTGTGGCCGAGCCTGGAGCTGGATCCCGGCGACCACATCATCGAGGTGCGGCCGCTCGGCGGGCCGCCGATCCGTCGCAGCGTGAACCTGAAAGAGGGGGCCCGGCAGCGACTCTCGATCGCCGTGCCCGGGGGCTCGTCGAGCGTGGGCGCGCCGCCGCCGCCTGCGGACGGCGCTCCCCGCCCGGGCCCTCCGCGTGCTGGGGGAGCGCGCGGGCCGCTGGCGCCCGCGGTGGTCGCGTTCGGCGCGGGGGCGGCGGCGCTGGTGGTGGGCACGGCGACCGGGGTGCTCTCGCTCGGCAAGGTGGCCGAGCTCCGGGCGACCTGCGGGCAGACCCGGATCTGCCCGGTCTCCGAGCAGTCGACGGCGGCGACGGCAGGGCAGCTCGCGGACGTCTCCACGGCCGCGTTCGTCCTCGCGGGTGCGGCAGTGCTGGTGCGCCCCGGCGGCACGCATCGGGAGGCCGCTTCCGTCGGGGGGTACCCTCGAACCCCCGGCGCGGAGCCGGCGCTGGGGGTGGCGCTGGGGCCGCGGTCGGTCGGGTTCAGCGGGCGGTTCTGAGGCCACGAGGGATCGCCTCGCGGGCCCTTCGCGCGGGGCGGAGGCGCCGGTAGACCGCCTCGTAGGCGTCCGTCATCACGGTGGCGCTGAAGCGCTCGCGCGCGCGCCGTGCACAGGCTGCACGGTCGAAGCCGCGGAGGCGGAGCGCCAGCCGCGCGAGCGCCCCGACGTCGCCGGGGGGGGCCAGGAAGCCGGTGAGCCCCTCCTCCACGATCTCCGGGAACGAGCCGCTGGCGAACCCCAGCACCGGCGTACCGCAGAGCATGGCCTCGATGGCGACGAGCCCGAACGGCTCCTCCCACTGCAAGGGACAGAGCAGCCCGCGGGCCCCACGCAGGAGGGGGACCTTGCGGGCCACGTCGGCCTCCCCGAGCTCCTCCACGCCGGGCCTTTCCAGCCGCGGCGCCACGTACTGGGCGAAGTAGGCGGCGTCCTGCGGGTGCGTCCGTCCAGCCAGCTTGAGCGGCAGCTCGGCGGCTCGGGCCGCGTCGATGGCGAGGTGGGTCCCCTTCTCGGGCGCATAGCGGCCGAGGTGGAGGAGGTAGCCGTCGTCCCCGTCGCTGGCGGGGTACCGCTCCGGGCGCAGCCCGTGGTGGATGACCACCGCCCCCGGCAGCTTGGCCTCGAGCTCCCGCTGTCGCTCGCTGATGGCCACGTAGACGACGCCCGGGTGGGCCTCGTAGACGCGTGACGTCGACGGGTCCCGGTGATGGTGGAGGGTGCACACCACCGGGGTGTCGAGGAAGCGCCGGAACGGGACCGCCAGCGGGGTGTTGACGTGGACGACGTCGAAGCCGGCGGCGGCCACCTCCTCCAGCGACCAGGCGACGTGGTTGATCTCGTCGTGCGGGTGGGGCGGCCACGCGGGGCGCGGGTAGAGCCAGCGCTTGCGGCAGGACACCTCGGAGTCGCCGGTGGCGAAGAGCGTGACGTCGTGTCCCCGCGCGTGGAGCTCCTCCGCGAGCTCGTAGCAGAAGAGCTCCGTGCCGCCGTAGCCGTTGGGAGGAACCCGGATGAAGGGAGTGGAGAGGATGGCGAGCCGCATCGTGTAGATCCCTCGTAAACGAGTGCCACCGTCCAGTCGGCACGAGAGGCTTCAGCCGTCTCCGCCCGGGAGGAGAGAGCGGAGAAAGCTCCTCACCGCGGCCGGGTCGGGCAGGCGGAAGGCCGCGCGGCTCGGGCCGTGTCCGACGTGGATCGTCAGCGCCGAGGCGGGCAGGGCGGCGAAGAGATCCTCGTCGGTGCGATCGTCTCCGATGGCGACGAACGACGTGCCCTCCGTCGCGTTCGCCAGCGCCCGGCGGCCGGCGAGGGCCTTGCTCGCCCCGCGGGTCCGCACCTCGAGCACCTCGAGCCCGGGGAGGGCTTCGAGATCGTGCTCCGCGAGGAGGCCCTCCAGACGTCCGGTGAGCTCGCGCAGGCGAGCGCGGGCCAGCTCGACCTCGACGGTGCGATAGTGCCAGGCGACGCCGGCGCTCTTCTCCTCGACCAGACAGCCGGGCGTGCGGCGGGAGATCTCGGCGAGGAGGCCGAGGACGCCTTTCTTCCACGTCACCGGCGGCAAGGGGAGCGTGGTCCAGGCGCCGCCGGAGGGGCGACAGCAGACCCCGTGCTCGGCGTGGAGATGGATGGGCAGCGCCCCGAACCAGCGCTCCAGCTCCTGCCATCTCCGGCCGCTCGCGAGGTGGACCTGGGTTCCGACCCGCGACGCGACGGCCTCGAGCAGGCACCGCAGCTCCGCGTCCGGAGGGGCGAGCTCGGGCCGCGGCGCGAGCGGGACCAGGGTGCCGTCATAGTCGAGGATCAGCGTGAGGGCGCGGGCCTTGCGCACCCGGCTGGCCAGATCGGGCGCCGTCGCCTCGCACAGGGGCGCCGGCGCCGGGGCGGGCGCGCCGTCCCTCTCGAGATCGGCGAGGAACGATCGCGCCCAGCGGTGGACGTCGTGAGCGGCGACGGAATCGCGGAGCGCGGTCATGCGGGATCGCTGCTCGGCGAGCGGCATCTCCAGCGCCCGCGCGATGGCGGCGGCCACGCTGCCCGTGTCGTGAGGGTTGACGATGAGGGCCTCGACCAGCTCGGCGGCGGCCCCGGTGAACTCGCTGAGCACCAGGACGCCGGTGCGGTCGAGCCGGGTCGCCACGTACTCCTTGGCGACGAGGTTCATCCCGTCGCGGAGCGGAGTGACCAGCATCACGTCGGCCGCCGTGTACAGCGCCGTCAGCGGCTCGACCGCCATCGACTGGTGAAGACAGTGGACGGGGACGAAGTCGACGGAGCCGTGCCGCCCGTTGATCCGGCCCACCATCTCGTGCACGTCCTTGCGGATCTGCTCGTAGGCGCCGACGCCGGGGCGGCTGGGCACGGCGAGCTGCACGAAGCGCACCCGGCGGTGGGGAGGCGAGCGATCGAGGAGGCGCTCGATGGCGGCGAGGCGCAGCCGGATGCCCTTGGTGTAGTCGAGCCGATCGACGCCGAGCACGATTGGTCGGCCCGGCGCCTGATCCCGGATCTGCCGGGCCTCGGCCTGGATCCCGGCGCGCCCGGCGAGCTCCGCGAACGCGCGAGCGTCGATGCCGATGGGATGGACGCCGAGGCGCACCCGGCGACCGTCGTACGCGAGCGCGTCGCCCTCGGGCTCGGGCTCGAGGTCGAGCAAGCGCGTGAGGGTGTGGAGGAAATGCCGGCGATACGACGCGGTCTGGAACCCGATCACGTCCGCGCCGAGGAGCCCGTGGAGCAGCCTCTCGCGCCACGGGAGCATGCGGAAGACCTCGGAGCTCGGGAAGGGCGTGTGCAAGAAGAACCCGATCCGGGCCCGCGGGAGCCGGCGGCGGAGCAGCTCTGGCACGAGCATGAGGTGGTAGTCGTGAACCCAGAGCAGGTCGCCCGGCCGGTACTGGGCGGCGGCGGCCGCGGCGAAGCGCTCGTTGATCGCCTCGTAGGTCTCGAAGAGCTGCTCGCCGTCGAGCGGCGCGGTATCGGTGAAGTGGTGGAGCAGCGGCCAGAGGATGCCGCTGGCGAGCCCCTCGTAGTACTGGCTCACCTCGGAGGGGTCGAGGTGGATGGCCACCGCTCGCATCTCCCGGAGGCGCGCGGCGACGGCGCTCCGCTGCGGCTCGGGGAGGCTCGAGGCGTCGCCGGGCCAGCCGATCCAGAGGGCTTCGTTCCGTTCATGGAGCGCCCGGAGGGCCGTCGCGAGGCCGCCGGTGGAGGGCACGATGGAGACCTCGCCGTCCGTGGAGCTGAGGGTCACCGGGAGGCGGTTGGCGAGAATCAGAAGTCTAGGCATGCGGGCCGATCCCTCCTCGTCCCCGACGCGTGGCGCCCGCCGGTCCGAGCAGGAAGTCGGACTCCACCTGATCCTCACGAGGTCCGGCTCGGCTGGCCGGAGGCGGGCGAGCACCGCCGCGCGTGCGTCGCCCAGCGGAGCCCGAGCATCATGGCGAGGGCGGCGACGACGGCCGCCGTGCCGAAGGTGGCCCGCCCGCCCAGGCGAGCATACAGCGCTCCCCACACGAGCATTCCGGCCACGGTGCCCGCGGCGGTGGTCGCGGAGAAGAGCCCCTGGGCGGTCGCGAACGTCTGCTCCGAGGTCCGCCGCTGGAGGTGCGAGAGGGCGGCGACCCACAGCAGGGCGACCGACGGCGAGTGGAGCAGCTGGACCGCCAGGAGGGCAGGGAGCGAGCGCAAGGCCGCGAGGAGCGCGCAGCGGATCGCGCCCACGCCCAGCGCCAGGACGACCAGGGGCACCGCCCCGAACCGGGCGATGAGCGGCGCGGCACACGCCATCACCAGGATCTCGATGACGATGCCGAAGCCCCAGGCGAAGCCGATGAAGGCGCTCGAGGCCCCCAGGTCTTCGAGGTAGAGCGAGAAGCAGAGCTCGTAGCTGGAGATCGCCGACTCGGCCACGAACACCACGCCGAGGAGCATGGAAAAGTCGGGGGCCGTGACCAGCGCGCGGATCCCGTCGGTGAAGCAGGGGCGACCGCCGCCGCTCCGCACCGGGATGGCGAACGCGCTGAGCCAGGCGACGAAGAGCGAGACCGCGACCAGCCCCGGGAGCGCCGTGGGGCTGGAGGGGTCGAGGTAGCGGCCACCGCCGACCGACGCCACGAGAAAGCCGCACGATCCCCAGAGCCGGGTCCTGCCGTAGGGGGCGCCGCTGTCGCGCTCCCGCTCCACGGCGACCACGTCCGCCATCATCAGCATCGGAGCGCGGAAGGCGGCGAAGACGAGCACGACCGCGAGGATCTCGACGAAGCTGAGCGGGTGGTGCGCGAGCCCCGCCACCGCGAGGAGCAGGAAAGCGAAGAGCGAGCCCAGGCAGGCGACGCGCAGGAGCGAGCCACGCAGCCCGAGCGAGTCGGCGAGGAAGCCGACCAGCGGAGGCCCGACGATCCCCATCGCCGGCAGGGTGGCCGTGACGGCGCCCATGGACACCCCCTCGATGCCGCGGGCGACGAGCCAGCGCGGAAAGAACGGCGAGTACACCCCCAGCGCGGCGAAGCTCGCGAAGAAATAGACGGGTAGCGGGAGCGTACGGTGCGCCGCGCGCAGGATGGAGCTGGCGCGTTCCACCGGTCGATGTGTGCTCACTGCGCGCACGAGCGATGCCCGCCGTTCGAGCAATCGCCGGACCGCCCGACGACCGGGAGCGGCATGCCGGATCCGTCGCGGGCGCGCGGGCTAGCCTGCCTCACTCCAGCGCGAAGGAGTGCCAGTACGCGGCCACCTCACGGGCCAGGAAGTACGGCTCCTTGAAGAGGCGGCGGTGCATCGTCGCGGGCACCGTGTAGGCCCGCACGCCGGCCCGGTCGAAGAGCATCTTGGCGCGCGGCTCGTGGTAGTAGTGGCTCACCACGAGGGCGCTCCCGAGGGCCTCCCGCCGCATCAGGCGCGCGGTGTTGCGCACGGTGGAGGCGGTGTCCACGCCCGCCTCGTCGAGGAGGACTGCCTCGCTCGGGACCCCGGCGGCCACGGCGCGGGCGCGCATCACCTCGGCCTCGGAGAGCCCGTTCTCGGGCTCGACGCCGCCGCTCATCACCAGGTGCTTCACGAGACCGCGCTGGTAGAGGTGGACGGCCTCGTCGACGCGATCGGCGAGCGCGTCCGAGGGGGTGCCGTCGTTCCACACCCGCGCCCCGAAGACGACCGCGCAGTCGGCCGGCCGGTCGTAGCGCGTGGGGCCGAAGGTGACCATGCGCACCAGGGGGAGCGCGAGGAGCACGAGCGCCGCTACCAGGGCGCTGCGGGCGTCGCGGGGGCGGGGGGCCGCGGGGCCGGAGGGGAGGCGGCGCAGGTCGAGCGCCAGGGCCGCGAAGAGCGCGGCGACGAGGAGCGACGCGGGGAGGATCGCGGGAGTGCGGATCGTGCCCCGGGCGAGGGCGAGGTAGAAGGCGCCTGCATCGGCGAGCGCGCCAGCGGCGACCACGCTGAGGAGCACGCTCGCGGCGCGGCGGAGGCGCACGGGGAGCCTCGTGCCGCCCAGCAGCGCGGCAGCGGTGAGCCCGGCCAGTGGGTAGCGGAGGGCAGGGGAGTCGGGGAGAGAGACCCACGAGCCCAGCGTGTCGAAGGGCGGTCGCAGGGCCTGCCCGACCAGGTTGGCGACGATGAAGAGGCCCACCGCCACGCCGGTGGCTCGCAGCGCGTCGCGGCGGGTGAAGGCGGAGGACGTCACGGGGAGGGGACGCTCCGGCGGCGCGCTAGATTCCGGGCTCGACGGCGCTGGCGGCGCGGTTGGGCTCCCAGAGCACCTCCGGCGCGGCGAGGAGCAGGCTGGCCCAGCGGCTCCACACGAAGAGCGCGTCGCTGAGGCGGTTGAGGTACTTGACCGCCTCCGGATCGACGCTGGTGACCCGCGCCAGGCTGACGGCGTGGCGCTCGGCGCGGCGGCACACGGTGCGGGCCACGTGGAGGTCGGCGTTGAGGCGGCACCCGCCGGGGAGCACGAACGAGCGCAGGGGCGCGAGCTCTTCCTGGCAGCGGTCCATGTCGGCCTCGAGGGCGGCGACCTCGACGGCGGTGACGCGGGGCTGGCGAGGGTGGACGTCCTCGGGGAGCGTCGCGAGGATCGAGCCGAGGTTGAAGAGCTCGTGCTGGACGCGCAGGAAGGTGGCGGCGAGGGCATCGAGCCCGGCGCGCTCGGCGGCATCGACGGAGGGGCCGGAGCAGCTCTCCAGCAGCGTCTGCCGGGCCACGCCCAGGAAGGAGTTGAGCTCGTCGACGGTGCCGTAGGCCTCGATGCGGATGTCGTCCTTGGGCACCTCCTGGCCGCCGACGAGGCGCGTGTGGCCGGCGTCGCCGTGACGGGTGTAGACGCGGTTGATGGCGATGCGCGGCTCGTTGAAGACCTTCTCGGACGGAGGCATGGGTG
>Ga0302279_10001197_pt1 | contig 37574 bp, 31 predicted proteins | sample III_Bog_N3_3_FD_194541 | JGI IMG/M metagenome (GOLD analysis project Ga0302279, IMG submission 194541) | Peat permafrost microbial communities from Stordalen Mire near Abisko, Sweden - III_Bog_N3_3 | ecosystem: Environmental > Terrestrial > Soil > Wetlands > Peat | place: Sweden: Abisko...
GAGCTGATTCAACCGCGCAGGATGGGTTGATTTGGAAGGGCACGATTTCAATCGTGCCACAAACGCTCTGAAATGAGCGCCGGCTTCAGCCGCTGAGGAATGCCTCTCACAGAATTCGATTTAAGGGGCGGGTGGCCCCGGTCCCGATGACGCTTCCAAACCAAGTTGAGGGTGCCCTCGGTCCCTCGCTTTCGGGGACCGGGGAGGTAGGACGGCGGGTACCCCGGTCCCGTTGGACGGGTGGCCCACCCTTGACCAGCCTATGAAGCGGGTGCCCCATCCTTCGTTTTTTCTAGCGAAGGGTGGGCTCGCAGACGAAGGAGTGGAGTATTCGGATTGGCGAGATGTTTCCGGGCGGCAAACTGCCATGAAGAAGAACGCCAAAATTTCCTGGCGGCCTTTTGCGTAGAATTAGCCCCATTTGGCGCACAATCATTTCAGAGCTCCGTGAATTGGGGAAGCAAAGAGCCCCATGCAAGCCGCACGGGCCTCACGGAAGAGGTATAAACCGCGAAACATCCAGTAAGTCGTTGATTGCAAAGTCTCGGGCAATAAGCAGCCTGAATTCAACGAGATAGGGCGAGACCCCCTGCCTTATCCCATTTAGAATAAGGAACTTGACTAAAAAGTACGGGGGGAGTGGGGGGCCTGGTCCCTAGTCCCTGGTCCCTTCGTCCCTGGTCTCGCCACCCAGCCGCCTGCGCCGATCTTCTACACTATCCCTTATGGAAGTTCTGTACGGCGTACATCCGGTGGAAGAGGCGCTGAAGGCTGGCCGCCGCCGGTTTGATCACGTGGTGGTGGCCCGCGAGCGTGAGGATTTGCGCCTTGAGCGCCTGGTCGCGGCGCTCCGCCAGGCCGGTATCCGCATCCGCCAGGATTCCCGCGAGCAGCTCACCCTGCTGGCCAAGACGCCCGCACACCAGGGCGTTGTCGCCATGGTTCGCCCGCAGGAATTCCTCACCATAGAGGATCTGTACGCGCCGGACGCAGCTAATTCTTCTGGCCGCCGCCTGCTGCTGGCCCTCGACGGCGTGGAAGACCCGCAGAACCTGGGCGCGCTGCTCCGCGTAGCCGACGGCGCTGGCGTGGACGGCGTTGTCCTCACCGAGCGCCGCTCCGCGCCCATCAGCCCGGTCGCCGTCAAGGCCAGCGCTGGAGCAGCCGAACACCTCCGCATTGCCCGCGTCGTCAACCTGGTCCGTGCCCTGGAAGACCTGAAAAAGCAGAATATGTGGGTCATCGGCCTGGACGAAAGAGGCACTTCCGACTACGACCAGTTCGACCTGACCGGCGACTGCGTGCTGGTGCTGGGCCGCGAAGGCGCGGGCCTGCACCAGCTGGTTCGCCGCACCTGCGACCACCTGCTGCGCATTCCAATGGCGGGCGGCGTCAGCTCGCTCAACGTCTCCGCCGCCGGTGCCGTCGTGCTCTATGAAGCCTTCCGCCAACGTCGTGCGCAGGTTCGTGGCGCCGAAGGAGCGGCTGGCCCGAACGCGGTTGGTGCTCGCCCCGGCGCACACGCCGCGTCCAAGCCAAAGAAACAGAAAGGCCTTGGTTCATGAAGTTTTCATTTGCCGGACTCGCAGCCCTTGCTGCCGCCGGCATGGTGGTTTTCTCGCTCGGTCACCCCGGCGCCGCCCAAACCACTCCTGCTCAGACCACCCCGCCACCGGCTACCGCGCCGGCGCAGGCTCCCGCACCGGAGCAGCCCAAGGGCCAGGTCATCTTCTCCCGTTCCACCGATGAAAACGGCGAGACCACCACTCAGGTTGGCCCCGCCGCCAACCCTCCGGCTATTCAAATAGCCACCGAGCCCACCGCACAGGACGCGGAGCGCCAGGCCGTCACCTTTACCGCATACGACATGGACGTACACCTGCGCACCGCCGAGCAGCACATCGCGGTCCGCGCGCTCGTTACCGTTCGCAACGACGGCAAATCCCCGCTGGCCCACATTCCGCTTGAAATCTCTTCCTCCCTCAACTGGGAGAGCATTCGCATCGCCGGAAAGAACGTCGTCTTCCCTGTCGCGACGCTCAGCTCAGACACGGACCACACCGGCCAGCTTCACGAGGCTGCCGTCACCCTGGCCCAGCCCCTCGCGCACGGCGCAAGCCTCTCACTCGACGTCACTTATTCAGGGATGATCGCGGCATCGGCGGAGCGCTTGGTGTCCATCGGAACACCGAATGACCAAGCCCTCCACTCTGACTGGGATGAGATCGGCGTCCCGTTCACTGGCCTGCGCGGCTTCGGCAACGTGGTCTGGTACCCGGTCTCCAGCCTGCCCATCATTCTGGGCGATGGCGCGCGGCTCTTCGATGAAATCGGCCGCCAGAAGCTGCACCTCTACGGCGCGCATTTCCGGCTGCGTCTGGCCGCCGAATTCCCGCACGGGCAGCCGCCAAGCGTCGCCCTCATCAACGGCCACTCCATCAAGCTCGCGGTGACTGAGTCAGGCACGCTGGATGAGACTCAGCAGGTTTCTGGTGTGGCAATCGCCGATACCGGTGCGACCCTGCTGGGCTTTGAAACGCCCAGTCTCTTCCTCGCCATCCGCACTGCCCATCCGGGCGACAACCTGACCGCGTGGACCCTCCCTGAGGACGAAGTTTCCGTCGAGTTTTGGACCGCCGCGGCAACCGCCGTCAAGCCCTTCCTTGAGGATTGGCTGGGCCCCAAATCCCGCTCGCCGCTCACGTTGCTCGATCTGCCCGACCCGCAAGACGCGCCTTTCGAAACCGGCGCGCTGCTCGCCATTCCGCTGCACGATGCCAAGCCCGAACAGTTGCAGAGCGCGCTGGTACACTCGCTCACGCGCGCCTGGCTGTCGCCCTCTGACGAAACCCAGCCGCCCGCTGCCTGGCTGGATGAGGGCGTTGCCTACTTCATGGGAACGCTTTGGACGGAGAAGGAGCAGGGCCGTGCGCAGGCGTTGGGAGCTTTGGAAGCAGCACGCTCCGCCCTGACCCTGGCCGAACCGGGGAGCCCCGGCGAAAGCCCCGGCCAACCGCTCCCGCGGGCCATCGCGCCCGTCTACTACCGCACCAAGGCCGCCTATGTTCTCTGGATGCTCCGCGACCTGGCCGGCGACCCGGCGGTCGCAAGAGCCCTGCAATTCGCCAGTCCCGCAGATCCCGGCTCATTCGAAAAGCTGGTGCAGGAGGAGGCCAGGCGCACTGGCCCCGCCAAAGACCTTGCCTGGTTCTACGCCGACTGGATCGATGCCGACAAAGGCCTGCCCGACCTGACCATCGACGGCTTCTTTCCCACGCCCAACACAGTCGGCAACTGGCTGGCCGCCGTCACTGTTTCCAACCACGGCTATGCCGCCGCCGACGTTCCTGTCACCGTGCGTTCTGACGCCACATCGGTTACCGAACGGCTGCTGGTCCCGGCTCGTGGCCAGGCCGTGCAGCGCATCCTGATTCAGGGCAAGCCGACCCAGGTACAGGTGAATGACGGAACTGTGCCGGAGTCCCAGGCCAGCGTGCATATCAGGAGTTCGGACCAGTAGGACAACAGCTCGTCGTCGAGCCAGACTGCGCCGCCGGAGCGCTAGCAAGTTGAGTCGTATCCCTGCGCCCAAGGTACGGGATGTCACACTACTCGTTGAGATTCTGTCCAGGAGGTGGGGCGTGCGTCTACGTCGTTCAGTTGCTCTGTTTGTGTCTGCCGCTTCAAGCTTGACGGCTGTTGCGCTGGTCGCGCAAGAGTTCCATTTTCGGTTCACTGAAAAACCTGGGCCATATTCCGTTGGGCTGAGAGTGGTTGAGCAGCAGGATCGCTCTCGTGTGTTCGCGACGGAGATAGACGAGAATGGGAAGCCTATTACCGTTGAAGGCCCACGCCCATTGCAGATTTTGGTGTGGTACCCGGCAGAAACGTCCACAGGCAAAATCATGACGTTTGGCGACTATGCAGCTTTGATCAAGACGGAGACCAGTTTCGATAAACCAATCGAGCACGGAAAACCGCAGGCGTATGTCGAGCAATATATGCATGGAATCACGGCGCTCCCCGTGTGGGCAGTGCGCGACGCCACCATGCAGGCGGGACAATTTCCGGTAGTGATCTACGCGCCGAGCCTCAACGCTCCCGCCACCGAAAACATCGAACTATGCGAATACCTGGCGAGCAATGGCTACGTTGTCATGGCGAGCCCAAGTATGGGCGCAGCGTCTCGAACCATGACAGTTGACCTGACCGGTGCAAACGCGGAGGCGCGAGATATGTCGATTCTTATCGACTTGGCGAAGACACTCCCAAACACGGAGATGTCTGAAGTCGCGGCGATGGGATATAGCTGGGGAGGGATGGCGGCCCTGTTCGACGCTGCGCGGGATAAGCGAATAGGCGCTCTAGTTTCTCTGGATGGCTCTTTTCGCTACTCTGCCGGCACAGTGCTGGAAGCTGGCGATGTGCATCCCGACCAGATGACGACCCCGCTACTTGTCTTCAGTAGAGCCGAGGAAACGTTGGAGACCTGGGATGCCATGCGTCACGGGAAACAGGAAGGGGCCGCAGCACCGAACGTCCTAAACGAATGGACGCATGGCGATCTGCTGCACATCCATTTGCTTGGTGTTTCGCATATTCAATTCAGCTCTTTATACCAGCGAAGTGAGCGGTTCGGAAAAGAGGCGCTGCAATTTTCACCGGCGGACTACTCATTGGAAGAAGGCGCAGAGAGCTATAACTGGATGGCTCGGTACACCCTGGAGTTCATGAATGCCTATCTGAAACGAAATGAGACGGCGAGGGAGTTCCTAAAGCGTACTCCGGTAGAGAATCATGTGCCCGCGCACCTGCTTGCGGCACACTCCCGACCGGCAACGCCGTCGACAAAGTGAAGAGTCTCTGGAGTTGAGTTTCAAAACAGTGTCTGGAGTTGCGGCGAAGCTAACTCCGCTAACTTGCTGTGCTATGCGTCCTTTTTCGCGTTTCTGGCGCGGACTTTGAACCAGATGGGTGTGCCTTTGAAGCCGAAGGCCTCGCGAATCTGGTTTTCGAGGAAGCGCTCGAAGCTGAAATGGAGCTGGATGTCGCGGTCGGTAAACAGGATGAACGTCGGCGGGGCGACCGCGGCCTGGGTCATGTAGAAGATGCGAATGCGTTTGGCCATGGGCACCGGCGCGCGCTGGAAGTCGATCTTGTCGAGGAAGCGATTCATCTGGCCGGTGGAGACGCGCTTGCGCCGCTCCGCCGCCACGGCCACCACTTCGTTCAGTACCCGCAGCAGCTTCTTCGCGCCAAGCCCTGTCCCTTCAAGCGCGGAAAGAAAAATCACCGGCGCATAATGCAGATACTTGAGCACCGAGCGCAGTTGGCGCTCAAAGATTTCGCGGTCGGCGGGGGGCTTGCCGTCGGTGCGACCGGTGGTGACCGCGTCCCACTTGTTGACCAGGATGATGACGCTGCGCCCGCTCTCGTGCGCATAGCCGCCGATGGTAGCGTCGGCTCCGGTTACGCCCTCTGTGGCGTCGATCACCAGCAGCGCCACGTCAGCCGCCTCAAGGTGACGGCGGGCCATGACCACGCTCATCTTTTCGGCCATCAGGTGCGTCTTGCTCTTGCGGCGGATGCCGGCTGTATCGACAAACCGGAGCTGGTTGCCCTCAAACTCGACCACTTCATCGACCGCATCGCGGGTGGTGCCGGCAATGGGCGAAACAATGGCCCGTGAGGTTCCCGTCAAGGCATTCAAAAGAGTGGACTTACCCACATTGGGCCGGCCGATGATGGCCACCGAGGTTTCGTGCTGCTCAAACTCGCCGTGGGTGCGGTGAAGCGGGCGACCGTCGTCGTCCAGGCCATCGTGCAAGGCTGGCTCGGGAACGGGCGGACCGCCTTCGTAAATCTCGTCTTCCTCCGCCTCAAAATCCTCGGCGGCCTGCTCCTCTTTTTCAGCCGTTGCAACCGAGGGCGAGGCCGGAAGCACTTCAGCGATTGCGTCCAAAAGGTCGCCGATGCCCAGGCCGTGCTCAGAGCTGATGGGAAAGACGTTGCGGAGCCCCAACTGGCGGAAGTTCTCAGCGCCGGAGGCCATCGCTTCTCCCTCCACCTTGTTGACCGCGAGAAAGACCGGCTTGCCGCCGCGAATCAGCAGCTTGACCAGGTCGTAGTCGGGACTGGCCAGCTCAGTGCGCGCGTCCACCACCAGCACCAGCGCGTCGGCCTCTTCGAGGGCGACCTTGGCCTGGGCATAGATCTCCATCGGAATCAGCTCGGGGTCGTCGGGAACAATGCCGCCCGTGTCCACCAGCCGGAGCTGGCGACCGGCCCACTCGTACTCGCCATAGATGCGGTCGCGGGTGATGCCCGGCTCGTCGCCCACAATGGAGCGACGGCTGCGGGTCAGGCGATTGAAAAGAGTGGATTTGCCCACGTTGGGCCGGCCCACGATGGCCACCAGCGGCAAGGGCGAACCTCCACCCGGGCCAGGCACTACCGATTTACGATACTTCGCCAAAACTGTCTCCAACCCGCTCTAAGCCTACAAAACCAAAATACTTTGTTGCGACTTAAGGAAAGAACGCCTTCTTCCAGCTTAGTCCACCTTGCGAAGTCAATCCAGGCGGAGGGTCTCTGGGCACCCCTGAATGAGCGTTTTCCAATCATTCCCGCGTCTTTCCGGTACGCCAAATGCTCTTGGCAGTTCATCAGGAGGGAGCGATGCACGTCCACGGAACTCAGATGAACATGTACCCAGTCAATGCCTACTCCGCAGCGGCGGAAAACGCGCTCGCCGCGCAGCGCGCCGCCGATGTCCGCAAGAAGCTGGCGAAGAGCGCTGCGAGCGTGGAAGGCGCAGCCAGTCCCGAGGAAGACTTCATGATTGGCCAATGGACCGAAGGAGCGCACGGCGCGGCGATCAACCCCGTTGACAGCCCGAGCGAGGACGAGTACCACGCCACCGGCAAAGTCCCGGACTTCGGCTAACACGCGCCTCCTCAAACGCAGTCCGACCCGCGCGTTCGCGTGCGCGGATTCAGCAGGGCGGACAAATCACTATGATGGGTAGAGCACCCGGCCACCGATGCCTCCCAGCACAAACTCAACCCGCGCCTTGCCCTCCCTGCACGAATTCTTCTCTCCGGGCGGCATCCTGTCGCGTTCGCCGCTTCCCTACGAGTACCGACCCGGCCAGCTTGAGATGGCCAAGTCGGTGGAGCGGGCCCTCACCGAGCATCGCCACCTGATTGTGGAGGCAGGCACCGGCACCGGCAAGACGCTGGCCTACCTGCTTCCGGCCCTGCGCACCGGCCAGCGGGTCATTGTCTCCACCGGAACCAAGGCACTGCAGGACCAGCTCTACTTCCGCGATATTCCCTTTCTGGAGACGATGCTTGGGCCGCTGCGCGTCTGCTACATGAAGGGCCGCGCCAACTATCTCTGCCGCCACAAGCTCGTCGCCTTGCGCGACCAGCCGATTCTTTCGGGGCTGGAGGAGATCAACCAGTACCAGCAGATCTCGGCGTGGGAGAAGACGACCGAAACCGGCGACCGCTCCGAGCTGGGCGGTCTTCCGGAGTCGAGCGCCCTGTGGAACAAGCTGGACGCGCGGACCGAGGCCTGCCTGGGGTCAACTTGTCCGGATTATCGCCACTGCTTCATTACCGAGATGCGCCGCAAGGCGCTCGAGTCCGACATCATTATCGTCAACCACCACCTGTTCTTCGCCGACCTCGCCGTCAAGCGCGAAGCCGTGGGCGCGCCCGACGCAGGCATTCTGCCGGATGCTGCGGCGGTGATCTTCGATGAGGCCCACGAGCTGGAAGAGGTCGCCTCCAACTACTTCGGCCTTTCGGTTTCAAACATCCGCTTTGAAGACCTGGCGCGCGACACCGAGATGCTGCTGCGCGGCAAGGAGGGCGCCGCCAGTCTGCCCGGCATCACCCAGCAGCTCCGCGAGCGCGCACGCATGTTCTTTGCAGGCCTGCCCATGGCCGGGGACGGACGCCAGCCATTCGCCGGCCGCGAGCAGTTCCTTGAGACTTCCGGCGAGCTTTACCTCTCGGTCCGCGCCACGCTGCGCCGCCTTGAAGCGGAGATGGAGGGTCTGAAGGACGTTGACGAAGCGCCGGGCTTGAGAAATCGCGTGATGCGGCTGCGCTCCGAGCTTGAATTCCTGCTCGAATCGAACTCCAGCAACATGGTCTATTGGATGGAGCGAAGGGCGCATTCCGGCCCCAACGCAAAAATGCCCGCGGGGCGCAGCGGAGCCCGCAACACGTTTCTCCAGGCTACGCCGATTGATGTTTCCGAACTGCTGCATGAGCTGGTGTTCGAGCGCATTCCCACCGTGGTGCTGACCTCGGCCACGCTCACTGTGCAGGGCGGCTTTGAGCACATGCGCAAGCGGCTGGGGCTGAGCGAAGCGCGCGAGCTGGTGGTGCCGTCGCACTTCCAATACGGCAAGCAGGCGCTGCTCTACCTGCCGCCCAACATGCCCGACCCGCGCGAGCCCGACTTCCCCGAGGCCGCCGCCAACTGCATCCGCCGGGTGCTTGAGCTCTCCCGCGGACGCGCCTTCTGCCTCTTTACCAGCTACGCCCAGATGCGCGACCTTTACGAGCGACTGCTGCCGGTGTTGGATTTTCCGCTGCTTCTGCACGGCACCGCCCCGCGCAAGGCGCTGCTGGAGGAGTTCCGCACCACGCCCAACGCGGTGCTGTTTGGCACGTCCAGCTTTTGGCAGGGGGTAGACGTGCAGGGCGAATCGCTGAGCTGCGTCATCATTGACCGGCTGCCCTTCGCGGTGCCGAGCGACCCGGTGGTTGCGGCCCGCATGAGGGCGATTGAAGAGGCCGGCGGCAAGCCGTTTTTTGATTACCAGGTCCCGGCCGCGGTGCTGACGCTGAAGCAGGGATTCGGCAGGCTGATCCGGTCCTTGGAAGATCGGGGCGTGCTGGTGCTGCTTGACCCGCGCATCCGGAGGCAGAGGTACGGACAGACCTTTCTCAACAGCCTGCCGCCCTACCGCATGACCGCAACCATCACCGACGTGGAAAGCTTCTTCAGCAGCCCTCCACCGCAAGGTCGTTCCCTCAAAGATCCGTCCCCGTGAGTGCAGCGAGTCAAGGCCTGCCATAAGCGCTGACGAGGCCACGGCATCCATGGTCACCGAACCAATGCAAAGGTGAGGGCAAGGGAAAGCGAGGTCAGGACCACAATGACCGGAACCGCCCACAGACCGAGCAGGACCAACTGGCCGGTGCGCACTTCCTCCCCTTCGCGCCGTGCAAATGCAAGCACAAGCATAGTTGCCAGTGAGCCGAAGGGAGTGATCATGGGTCCCACGTTGGAACCGATGAGCGCGGCAAGCACGGTGCCCTTGTGGGCGTGCGCGCTCAACAGCACGCTGCGTGCAATGAGCGCCGCAGGGAGATTGTTGACGATATTCGAAGCCAATGCGGTGGCGCCCGCGGCGGCGAGAAGCTTCTGGGGCGATCCCGGGCTCATCTCTGCTAGCCACCTGGACGAAAGGCCGACGATGCCCAGGTTCTCAAGTCCCTGCACGGCGATGAAAAGCCCAATGACGAATGGGAAAAGATCCCATGCGAGCTCGCGCACGAAACGGATCTGCACGCGGCCGCTGGCCATACCGGCCAGCACCAGCACAGCGCTGGCGGCGAAGGCGAAAACGTAGGGTTGAAGTCCCATGAGCGGAGCCAGAAAGTATCCAATGAGGACCCCGGCAAGAACCGCGATGCAAACCAGAAAGTAGAGACGATGGGGAACCACGCTGGCAGGCTCGGGAAGCGACTCGATGTTGAACGTGGCGGGCAGATCGCGGCGAAAGCGCCAACGCAGGACGGCGTATGTGGCGACGAGCGCGACCAGTTGGGGAAAGATCATTCTGGCGGCGAAGGCTGCGAAGGTCTGATGGAAGGCATCGGCGAAGAGGAGGTTGGTCAGGTTGCTGATGGGAAGCAGCAGCGAACCGACGTTGGCGACAAAGGCGCATAGCAGGACATAGGGCGCCGCCGGGACCTTGAGCCTCTTTACCAGGGCCAGCATCACAGGCGTGAGCATCACCGCGGTGGTGTCCAGCGACAGGATCGCGGTAATGATTGCGCCGACTACAAACGCGTTGCGGTAAAGAGAGTGCGCGTCTCCCTTCGCGATGCGCGCGCATCGAATGGCGGCCCAGTCGAAGAAGCCGCTCTTGCCCACCAGCAGGGAAAGGGCGAGAAGCGAGAGCAGAAAAAGAAGCGTGTTCTTTCCCGAAAGAACCGCACCTAGCGCCTGGTGCGGCGTGACCAGGCCCAGAGCCAGCATCGCGCCGGCGGTGAGCGTGGTCCACCAGGCCTCGCTCCAACGCCGCGGTCGCACCATTATCAGGACCAGCATTGCCGAGAAAACGGCCAATGTGGCAACCATGCGCACTGTGCCTGTCATGCGATTTCCAAGCGTTTGTTGTGGGTCTCAGGCATAAGCAAATACAGAATAGCGAATGCCGTGAGCGCCACCGCTGCGAGGAACGGCCCCACGCCTGTCTGGATGTCGGCGAGGAGAAAATTGAGCCAGTCGAGGCCGCGCAGCGTTTGCTGCGAGGGGGGAGCTTTGGTCACGATCGATACGTGAGATTCAGGGGCTTTCTTCATGGCCGGCGCAGAACCATCCTATGGAGGCACTGGGCCTGCAGTTGGTCCCAATTGCACTTTCCATAGCCGTTGGCCGAGCCGCATAACGCTGCGCGCATTGACACTGAGATGTTCAGGAACGCGAAAGTGATGCCCTGGTCGAGGGCAGACGGCCAAACGGGGATGGGCTCTCAACTTCAGAGAGGTTATAGCTGTTCTCCAGTTGGTGTAGCGACTTCTTGCACATCAGGGTGCGGTTGGAGGCTTACCGCCGGCTCCCGAGGTTGGCGAGGATTCAGGCGGGGGCACCGGGGCGAGGTTGCGGAAGTTCATCAGGGTATTGAAGAGCATGCGGTACTCTCCCATGTTCTGCCAGCGCCAGGCGGGGTTGGTGGCAAACAGGACGACTTCTCCGTTGCCTTCCGGCGTGACCACGACGGCGGCTCTGCCCTTGATATCGTCGGAACCGTTGAAGAGGCCGCTGAGCACTGACTTTTCACCGCCCGGGAACCGCATCAGCACATTCTTTTTATCCATCTCCTCCGACAGCCTGAACAAGGGGCCGTTGGCATAGCGGACCGGCACAGTCTTTGCCGAATAGCCATAGAAGATGGGGTTTTCGGAATGGAGGATGTCCGCTTCGACAACAGGACCTGGAGCATAGAACTTCGCGCTGGTATTGCTGGTATCGATTGTGGGTGTCAGACCAAACTCCGGAGGAAACGCGCTGGATGTGCCCAGAGTAACCAGCAGCCCACCGCCCTCAGTGAACTTCTGGAGTTCGACGACACCAGCGGCGCCCATGCCTCCGGAGATATCGTCGGATGAGCCGTAGTCTCCGAGGAACTTGAACTTGTCAGTCTTCTTGTACGCGAGCGGTTTGTCTTCTTTGGGAATATCAACGACCAGCGCTTTCGCGGACCGTACCTGGTTTGGAATCAGGATCAGGTCGAAGTCTCGGCCGAGATTTCCCTGGAGGACGCGTTCTTTGTAGATCAGATCGTAAGGGATCTTGTACTGGTCGAATGTGTAGCGCACCCAACCGACATCTTGGGTGCCGGCCCAGGTACTGAAGATTGCCAGACGCGGCAGAGCGGCGTTATGCGCGGCCACTTTTGGAGAGGCAGCAAGGCCGACGATATCCAGGCCGAGGCTTGCGCCGAGGGGCTTCAGGGTTGAGGCTGCATTTGCGGGGACGAGGAACGTGCCGGCGGCGAACGTGGCGCCCTCCGCGGTGAACTGCTTCTCTGCAATCTGCACGGGGACGTCTTTGAGGCCATAGCGAAGCGTGACCATATTGGGGGAGCCGTGATCCGGCACGGCATAGACAGCGGGAGCGGAAGCGCCCTTCAGTGATCCAACAGGAGTGTACTGATCGACCGTGTCAACGGCGAGGGCTTGCACGGCGATATCCTTTGTGGGCTTGATGGTCGTGTTGGTCATCAGGCTCATGGTCCACGCGCTGTCGTCGTAGGTGGTGAGATCGGGGTCGGGGTCAACCTGTTTGCCGAGCAGTGTTTTGGCAAGCGGGCCATAGGGTTGATTGGTTTTCACGATGAGCGACCCGGCGGGATACTCACCGTCACTGAGCTTGACCGCGGCCTTGGTGCGGCCCACTTCAATGCCCTGCATGCGCAGAATGTGGATGACAAACGCAACGCGGGTGGGGTCTTCCTGATCCGCGGGGAGGATAAAGCCGTATGGCTCTTCTTTGGCGCCCGCGCTGACCGCATTGCGGCTTTTGGCGTAGAAGTTCTGGAGAAGCACCTGGGGAAAGGCGGAGGCGAATTCGAGCGATGTAAGGACGCCGGTCTCAGCGTAGTTTGTGTTGTTGCGCATGGACCACAGAACGTGCAGATACGGCGGATTGGGACGGTACCACTGGCGCTTGGTGATGTCTCCGAATGCCCCGCCGCCGCCGCCCTGGATCGCGGGGTTGGCCTGGTAGAGGGTACGCTCCATTGTGGTGGCGCCGGCATTGCCAAAAATCTCATAGAAGCGCATCAGGCCATTGTGGTTGGTGGCCATGATGGCTACGTACCCAGGCGACCACGAGTCCACGTAACCGTGCGTCCAGACACCGGGCATGCCGTAGCTGGTGAGCCGGCTCATATCCCAGTTGGAAAGCATGGGCAGCTCGCCATACACAATCGGGTCCCAAAGCTGGTTCTGTGGAGCCTGACCGCTGTAGATGTAGAGAAACGGGACCGATTCATGCAGGTCATGCATGATGGGCGGATGCCAATCCAGATACCACTTCAAAAAGCTCTGGTTTGCCATGCCGGCATAGTTGATGTCGCGGTTGTCATCGTGCTTGGTGTACTTCCCCCAATAGGGTACCCCGGTCATCTTCTCGTAGTTGGTTATGTCGACGTTGTGGGCGAAGTACCAGTCAATGGAGCGATCGCGTCCATCGGGATCGGCCACCGGCATGATGGCGACGATGACGTTGGAGCGAATCTTCTGAATGAGCGGCGAGTCTTCCGTCGCCAGCCGATAGGCCAGTTCCATCAGCATTTCCGGGGGCCCCAGTTCGGCACTGTGCAGGCCTCCTGAGAGCGTATAAATCGGCTTGGTTTTTGCGATCAGGTCGTGGGCGCCTGCGTCGGTAAGGCCGCGCGGGTCCGCGATGCGGGCAAGATTTTTGCGATTCTCTTCCAGGTGAGAGATGGAATCCTCAGAACCAACGAATACGATGACGGAGTCGCGACCTTCTTCGGTTTTGCCGATGCGCAGAACCTTGACGCGGCCGGAATGCGCCGCCAGGCTGTCGTAGTAACGAAGCACATCTGCATAATATGTGAGCTCTTTGGGCGCGCCGATGTGATGGCCGAGCACGTCCTTGGGGGACGGCACACCGGAGCTGGCGGGAAGATGGTCAACCAGCGGGCTCAGGAACTCAGGCTTGGTGGTCCATTCCTTGACGCGCGCCGCGTAATCCGGGTCCATTGCCTGGGACCGGGGCGGCGTCTTAGCTGGAGACGCGAAAGAAAAAGCAGCATAGACTGCAAACAAAACTGCGGCACGGCGCCTGAACATTGACTCTGTCTCCGATGGGAGGAATCTTCGACCCATAGTAGCGCACCGGGGCATGACCAGAGGAAGTGACGTCAAGAAGGCGGCCTTGGATCCTGGGAGATCGCAATCTGACACTGATGGTCAAACACCGAATGAGTCGCTCCCCGCAGAGGCAGGATTGGAATCGATCTGCGAAACTGATCGCGGGGACCAACGATGGAAATCAACTCGCACGACGTGCTCCTGGTTATCGACGTGCAAAACGACTTCTGTCCGGGCGGGGCGCTGGCGGTTGCGGACGGAGATGCCGTGATCGCGCCGATTCTTCGGGTGGCGCCGCGCTTCGAACACATCGTGCTCACGCAGGACTGGCACCCGGCTGGGCATACTTCCTTTGCTTCGGCGCATCCTGGCAGGCGGCCCTTCGAACAGATCGAGGCGAGCTATGGGCCGCAGACTCTCTGGCCCGAGCATTGCGTGCAGGGGAGCCTGGGAGCGGAGTTTCTTGCTGCGCTTCATCTGGACCGAGCGGAGCTGATTTTGCGCAAGGGGTTTCGGCCGCGGATCGACTCCTATTCGGCGTTCTTTGAGAACGATCGCATGACGCCTACCGGGCTGGCGGGCTACCTGGACGAGCGCGGGCTGACGCGGGTCTTTCTGGCTGGGCTGGCTTACGACTATTGCGTGGGCTACTCGGCTCTCGACGCGCGGCGGCTGGGGTTGGAAGCTGTTGTTCTCGGCGACGCATGCCGGGCTATCGATCTCAATGGCTCGGTGGCGAAGATGGAGGCGCAGTTTTCACTGGCGGGGGTGCGGCTGATGGAGAGCGCGGGGCTGCTGGGATAAAGACAGGCGCCACCCGCGTAGAATCACAAGAGGCGGCGCGGATTGCCGCCGCTCCCGCAGCTATGTCTCGCAACTTCTACATTCTGGCCGGCACGCTGGGGCTGTTCGCGCTGCTCTCGGCGGGCATGTCGCTGGTGCCTTCAACCTTTCAGCCCGGCCTGCCGGCGAACGGGTCGCTTTGGCGGACTGTGGCGCTGTTTCTGCTGCTGCTGGGGCTGATTGCGGCGCTGATCGGCGTGATGAGCCACCTTTTCGAGCAGGTGGACCGGCGCAGCGAGCAGGCTCGCCTGGCTGCGCGGAACAAGCGCCGCGGCGGCCAGAAACCCTGAATCCCCAATCCAGCCTAGAATAGAGGCAGGGACTCTTCCCGCCAGGATCGAGCAGACGCCGATGTATGAAGTCACCGTGGAGGCCGGGTTCAGCTCAGGCCATTATCTTCGCAATTACAAGGGCAAGTGCGAGAACCCGCACGGGCATAACTACAAGGTGCGCGTCACCCTGGCCGGGGCGGTGCTCGACGAGGCCGGCCTGCTGCTCGACTTCAAGCTGCTGAAGCACGTGATGCGCCCGGTCATCGACCGTATAGACCACCAGATGCTGAACGACCTTGAGCCCTTCACCGCGCTCAATCCCTCGGCCGAAAACATTGCCAGGTATTTTTACGACCAGACCAATGAACAGCTTGCCAGCATGACCGCCGGCCGCGTGCGCGTGAAGGACTGCACCATCTGGGAGACGGATACGACGACGGCTACCTATTTCGAGTAGCTGGCTCAGGCTGGGGTGGGAACCGCTGCGGCGCGCAGGTGCTCCTTTGCGATTTCCTCAATTTCCGGCTCGGTCAGCGCGGAGAGATCCGCCGTTTCCGTGGCGATAATGCGCTGAAACATCTCTGGATGATGGGTCTTCAGGTACTCGCTGAGGAAGGCTTCTGCGCTGCTCTTTCCGGTGCCGTGGCCGATGAGAATAATCGCATCCGCATGGACCAGGTCCTGCGCGATCTCCTCGTAGTAGGAGTCCTCCTCGGGCACATGCTCGCCCTTGTAATGGGCTTCCTTGCGGTGAATCAGATGGTGATGAAAGCCGAAGGGATCATAGGGCTTGATGGTGAGTTCTTCTTCAGGGAGCTTTCCGCCAAAGTCGTGATAGACGTGGGCGGCGTGGTGATCGATGATCACCACCATGCGGCCGGACTGGTGCGCCTTGAGGGGCTTGCCCAGAACGTCAGCTTCTTTGAGAAAATGGCGCAACCGCGAAATCTCTTCCACTTCGAGATTGTGCGTGCTGGGGCGTTTGAAGAAACCCTTCTGCGCGCCAACGATGAAAGTAAAGCCGTCGTTCCCGTTTTCCTGGATTTCGCCGATTTGGCGGATCAGGTCAACCACGGCATTCCAGGTAAGATTACGCGGCAGTTTGCCGCCGACTAAACTCTCAAGCAGCTCTTCGTGATCGTGACGGATATGTTCGTTCATGCAAGCAGCATCCCACCTGCAGAGCGCGGATGCTGGTCCGGTTTGCTCACCTGCTTAGTTCATCTGGCTGGATTTGGAGCGAAGATATTTGTCGAAGGGAATCTCGAAGTAGAACAGCTCGTTGCCGTCGGCGTCGCGCAGTTCGTGCAGGTGCAGCTTGGCGCCCATCAGCGGGTGATCGAGTTGGGAAACGTCATAGAACAGAAAGCCGGCGCGGGTGGTGTGCGGCTCAACCACCAGGGCCTGGTACTCGAAGGTGTCAAAGTCCTGCTCGATTAACTTGTCGCTTGCCTTGGGCTTGAGCTTGATGTTGGGAATCGGGCCAGGCATGGGGATTTTTCCTCCCTCTCGCTCTTTCCTGGACATCAGGCGCTCCACGTCTTCGGGATCGGCAGCCTGGATCTTTTCCCCCGCGGCGGTCATGAAGAGGATTCGGGCGTCGCTCAGGCTGATGGGCCGGTTGCCGTTGTTGGTGATCACCAGGCGCACGGGCATCACGCCGTGTTTGAGGTAGTCCACGTGGAAGATCGCTTCTTTTTCCCTGGTGTCGTACGGCTCGGCGGCGATGGCCACCTTTTCGTCTTCGTGCACCTCGACCGCGGCGAAGGTGGTGGCCGGCTCGACGGGAGGCGGAATGTGATCGCTGGCTACGCCCGGCAGCGCCAGCCAAAGCAGGGAAAGCGGAATTGCCCGCGAAGGCCTCATCGTGCTCGACTGTATCATTTGAGGGTTAGACCGGTGGATGAAAGATTCCGTTACGAATGACTTTGTTTTTTTATAACGTCGCGCTGTTCGCGGTCCTGCTGGTTGGGTCGCCGTGGTGGCTATGGCGTCTGGCAACTACGCGAAAATATCGCGAGGGGCTGCTGGAGCGGCTGGGGTGGCGGATAAGCCCAGGGCGGCACCAAGGTCCGCTCCCCAAGCTCGGCGCTGAGGAATTTCTTATTGGAATGCATGAGGCGGGCTTTGTTGCCCAGCGGCTCGGCTGGGTGCGTTTTGGCCCAAAAGGCCCGGTAAAAGGCCGGTATCCCCGACAGATGAGACCGGCAAACGGGCTGGCGACGCCCGAATCCCGCATTCTCCGTCCCCTGATCTGGGTTCACGCCGTCTCCGTAGGCGAGGTGCTGGCAGTAAGCCGGCTGGTCAAGACGCTCGATGCGGCTCTGCCGGATTACTTCGTCGTCATCTCTACGACCACCCGCACCGGGCAGGCCTTGGCGCGAGAACGGTTTGGCTCCAACCGCGTCTTCTATTGCCCGCTGGATCTGCCCTGGGCCGTTCGGGCTTACCTGAACGCTCTCAAGCCAAGTCTCTTCGTGCTGGCGGAGACGGAGTTCTGGCCGAACCTGCTGAGCGGGTGCTTTCGGCGCGGAATCCCGGTGGCTGTGGTCAATGCGCGCATCTCTGACCGGTCGTGGCCGCGCTATCGGAAGCTGCGCCGGCTTTGGACACCGTTTTTGAGTCGGCTGAGCAAGGTTCTGGCGCAGAGTGAACTGGATGCGGAGAGGTTGAAGGCTATCGGCTGTGCGCCGGAGCGGGTTTCGGTGGCCGGAAATCTGAAGTTCGATGTGCGCGCAGCATCGGAAGCCGACGCGTCCATCCAGTTGAAGGCTCGCGGTTCAGGCTTACGATTCATCGTGGCCGGCAGCACTTTGGAGGGCGAAGAAGCTGCGCTGCTGCAGGCGTGGCCACGGCTGCTGGACGTGGATCCGCAACTTGCGCTGGTGCTTGCGCCTCGGCATCCGGAGAGGTTCGAGGCAGTCGCTACGCTGATTGAAAGGTCCGGTGTGGCCTGGATGAGACGGTCCGATTGGCGGGAGGAACGACAGACGAATTCGCCGGAGCCTCTCCGCCCAGGCCAGGTCGTACTGCTCGACACCATCGGCGAGCTGGCCTCGGTTTACTCGCTGGCCGCTGTGGCGTTTGTCGGCGGCAGCATCGTTCCCGCAGGTGGACACAATCCGCTGGAGCCTGCGCAGTTTGGCGTGCCAATTGTGATGGGACCACATTACGCCAACTTCCGGGCTATCACTGAGGACCTGCTGGCGCATGACGCTGTCCGCATTGCCGAGAAAGAGAATCTGGCTTCGGTCTTGATAGAACTGCTGCGGGATCGGGCTAGGGCCGAGGCGATGGGTGCGCGGGGAAAGCAGGTCTTCGATCAACAGGCGGGGGCAACCGGGCGGTGCGTGGGAGCGCTGCGCGAGTTGCTCTCTTCCGGCGCGGTTCAGGAGCGCCCATCATGAACACGCCAGGTTCCGCGCGCAAACTGCTGCGGCCGCTCGTTCCCGCCTACCGGCTGGCGCTTCTGCTTCGCGAACTGAGGCTGGGCACACGATTCGAGCCGGTGCAGCGCCTCCGCTGGCCGGTTGTCAGCATTGGCAACCTCTCAACCGGCGGCGCCGGCAAAACGCCTCTCACCATTGCGCTCGCCCGGGCGCTCACAAAGCACGGCCTGCCAGTGGACGTGCTCTCCCGTGGCTATGGACGCCGCGGCCAGCGCCCCGCGCGCGTTGACCCGGATGGAACCGCCGAAGAGTTTGGCGACGAGCCGCTGTTGATTGCGCGCCAGGCGGGCGTGCCGGTCTATGTGGCGGGGCGGCGCTTTGGAGCGGGCCTGCTGGCCGAGGCCGAAGCGGCCGCCGGCGTTTCCTCTGTCAGCCTGCCCGCCGTTCATCTCCTGGACGACGGCTTTCAACATCGCCAGCTTCATCGCGACGTGGACATTCTGCTGCTTGACGGTCGCGACTGGGTCAAAGACGGCCTCCTGCCAGCGGGCAACCTGCGCGAGCCGGTCGCGGCCGCTCGCCGGGCCACCGTGATTGCCATTCCCGCGCCGGACGGGGCTCAAGAGCTTGAGGCCGCCCTGCGCACCTGGGGATTCGAGGGGCCGGTCTGGCGGCTTCACCGCAAGATGGAGGTTCCGGCTGTAGGCGGTCCGGTCGCGGCCTTTTGCGGTATCGCCCGCCCAGAGCAGTTCTTTGCCGGCATTGAAGCGGCAGGCCTGCACATCGCCGCCCGAATCGCCTTCCCCGACCACCATCGCTTCAGCCCCGCAGACCTGAAGCGCCTGGTGACCGCAGTCCGCAAGACGCGGGCTACAGCATTGATCACCACCGAGAAAGACCAGGTCCGGCTGGGGACACTTTCAGCGGCCTTCCCGGAATCGCTCCCGCTCAAGATCGCCCGGCTCCGCATCGAGATCGAGCACGAAGAGGAAGCCATCGAATTGCTGATCGATCGGCTGAGTTCAGCCGCAAAACAAACGGCCCTGTGAGAAGATCAGTACTTGCAGACGCAGTCAAAGTTTCGCTTGCTTGTGGTCCGGCTGGGCGCCATGGGCGATATTCTGCACGCGCTGCCGGCGGTGACCGCGCTGCGCCGGTCGCACCCGTCGTGGGTGATCGACTGGGTGGTGGAATCGCGCTGGAAGGCGCTTCTGGCCGCTGAGAGTCTGGCCGGTCCGCACCCGACGCAGCGTAACCCTGGCCAGCCACTGGTGGACACGATTCACCTGGCGACGACAAAGCAGTGGCGGAACCGGGCTCTCAGCGTGCAGACCCTGCAAGAAATCAGGACATTACGCCGCGATTTGCGGGCCGGCGACTATGACGCCGTTCTTGACCTGCAGGGCGCCATCCGGTCGGCGCTGGTCTGCAGGCTGGCGGGGTGCCGGCGGGTAATCGGCGAGGCCAATCCGCGGGAAAGCATTGCGCGTTTGTTCTTTACCGAGCAGGTGGTTACCCGCGGTGCGCATGTGATTGAGCAGGATGTGGAGTTGGCCGCAGCGGTCGCCGGCGATGAGCTTGAGACGACGCTTCCGATGCTGCCGATCGATCCTGCCGCCGAAGACTGGGCGGAGCAGATTTTGCCGGCGGTCAGTGGTCAGAAGGCTGTGCTCATCAATCCAGGCGCCGGGTGGGGCGCCAAGCGGTGGCCGGTGGAGCGCTATGCCGCCGTGGCCGTGGGACTGATTGGCCGCGGGTTCCGCGTGGTGGTGAATGCGGGGCCGGGCGAAGAGGCTCTGGCCGACGCGATTGAGGCCTCGGCAGGCTCGGCGACGCGCATCAACTGCTCGCTCGGCCAACTGATTGCGCTAACGCGGCGCGTGGCGCTGGTGATTGCCGGAGACACCGGGCCGCTGCACCTGGCGTGTGCGCTGGGACGGCCAGTGGTGGGGATTTACGGGCCTACCGATCCGAGCCGCAACGGGCCGTACGGAACCCGGTTCAAGGTGCTGCGCAGCCCGGAGAGCCGTCGCGACCACACCCGCCGCGAAGCACCCGAAGCCGGGCTTCTGACCATCCAACCTGACGACGTGCTCACGGCCGCAGACGAATTGCTTGCTCCAGAGATCACGCGATGACTCAGCCGAAGGAGAGTGATTGGATCGCCAGGTGGCAGCGAATCGCCCGCCGCATTCGCGTTCCCCTGGGCTTCCTCACGGCTGCGCTTTATCTCTTTGACCTGTGGCGGCGGGCACCGCTGGCGGCGGCAGTAGCGTGGAGCCTGGCGCTGGTGGTGCCGGGGCTGTGGCTGCGCGGTTACGCCGCCGGATATGTGAAGAAGAATCGCGAACTGACCCAGACTGGGCCATACGCGTATACGCGTAACCCGTTGTATCTGGGATCGATGCTGCTGGCGGCGGGGTTTGCCGTTGCCTTGCTCAGCTGGCCGGTGGCGCTGTTGCTGGCGATTGGATTTGTGGCCATCTACGTGCCGGTGATTGCCTCGGAGGAGCGCTTTCTGCGCGCCACTTTCCCGGATTTCGACGAATACTGCCAGCGCGTGCCACGGCTGATTCCACGACTTTTCCCCAAACCTCGTCTAAGAGGAGAGGGCACCCACGGAACCTTCTCGTTTGGGCTTTACCTGCGCCACCGCGAGTACAATGCAGGTATAGGGGCCGCGCTGCTTTACCTGAGCCTGATCTTCCTGCGGCCTGCTCTCGACGCGCTGGTGCATGGGCTGCGATGAGGGTTTTTCGCGATTGAACGTCGGAATTGTTTTTCCCAAGGAGCAAATCCTGCAGTTGAAGACGCGCACTATCGTACTGGCCTTTTTTTGCGCCCTCGCACTGGGTCCCGCGGTTCGTGGCCAGCAGGTTGCTCCGCTTGCGCCTCCGCGCGCCGGATTCGCCTTCCCGCAAAAGCAGACGCTCACCTACTCAGTGGACTGGCGCGTCTTCTCCGCCGGCACGGCCGTACTGCACTTTGAAGCCATCGGCGACCGGGAACGGATGACGGCCAATGCGGACACGGTGGGGGCCATCAACCTGCTGTTCCACGTGAGCGACAAGTTCCAATCCACCTTTGACCGGACGAGCGGGTGCACCTCGGAGTTCGACAAGCAGACGGTGGAGGGCCGGCGGCAGATCAACTCGACCCTCAAGATCGACTACTCGCAGGCCAAATCCATTCTGGACGAGAAGAACCAGGTGAACGGCCAGACCAAGCACCTTGAGGTGCCGATTACAGGGTGCCTGACGGACCTGCTGACGGGGGTGTTTTATGCCTCCTCGCAGCCGATGGCACTTGGCAAGAGCTTTGTGCTGCCGGTAGTGGACGCGATGCACACCGTGCCGGTGACCATGAAGGTGGAAGGGCGCGAAACCATCAAGACGACCCTTGGCACATTCAATACGCTCCGGGTGCAGCCGACAGCGGACGCCGGCGTGGTGAAGAATCGCGGCAACATCTGGATCTGGTACACGGACGACGAGCGGCACCTGCCGGTGCAGATGCGGGCGCGGCTGTTCTGGGGCACAATCACCTTCCGGCTGACGGGCAACGACAGTAAGTAGGCACCCGCAGTGCGAGTTATTTCTCAGCGTCCCTCCAGGACGCTAGAGCGGTTTCAGGATAGGTATACCCTATCTGCACTACTGCGAGGTCGCCGCTCCTTGGGGTCGCGTCGACTTGAGTGTATTCCCTTTGGGTACGGCAATCCTGAAACCGCTATAGATCGAATTCGGCGGCGTTCCACGGGTTGCGCCGCGCTTCACCCGTGGCTATTCTCACGTCGTCCCTCCGGGACGGGCACTTGCAGTGCGGCAGACGCTCGCATGGAGCCGACGCTCGCGGGAGGCTCGCACGGGTGCATGCCTCCCCTCCATTCGCAGAACGAAACGGAATGGAGACGCGGGGGGCGGCGATGCGCCCCGGTCGATCTCGTCGGACATCCGCCCGGTCCATACCCTTGCGAGTCCCCCTTCCCCCCGGGGTGTTTGGGGCAACTCTTCTGTTTTCAATGGGTTGGAGCGAGGGTACTAGCGTAAGGTACATTGTTTTCAGGAACTTGGAAGCCAACTATCTGAAAACAGAGAACTTGCAGTGGCGCCAACGCACAACCTTGCGGGTGAAGTTGCGGGATCGGATTCGTCGGTTGTGGTCACGGCAGATAACTCTCATGGATAGGCTACCGGATCGAGAGCAACATTCTGCAAACCGGGCTTGCAAGTAACCTGTTGATAATAAACGAGATGCATTCACGGCCGAAGGGGCGGGGCTTGACAACCAATTACGGCTTGGTCGATTCGGCAAATCCGAGGCACAGAATTCGGTTGCGGTCGCGGTGTACACTTTTTCTTCGCGCGAAGAAGGCTTCGTATCGGTGGAGTGAGGTGTTTTTATGGGTAAATCTGTTCTGCTGCATTCATATTTCCGCAAAATCGCAGAAGTGTTGCAAGGCCCGGGCCTGAAGGCCCCGTCCCAAGGCGGGCATTTTCAGGGGGTTAAAACCCCCTGCTCCTTCCGAATCCGGGAGACTAAACAGGCTGAGGAAAGAGGCAGATGGTTGTCTGCTGCTGGAAGACGTTCCTCAGCGGCTAAAGCCGACCATGATTTCCGGCCATTTACGGCACGATTAAAATCGTGCCCTTTCAAAGCAAAAGCCGAAAGGCCGTTCCGTAAAGCCCTCTGCTGCTTCCGAATTCTGTCCAGGGCAATGGCCATTTTGCTCATGTTTTTTGGTGTTTTTGCCGCGATGCCGATGTGCAATGCCCAGGCCAAACGGCCCATGACGTTTGAGGACATGATGCAGATGAAACGGCTGGGGGAGACGGCCGTTTCGCCGGATGGGAAGTGGCTGGCTTACGGCGTGACCACGGTCAACCTGGAGGCGAACAGCAAGACAACGGAGTTGTGGCTGCAGGCGATCGCTCCGGACGCCGGTTCGAGCGCTGCCCCGTTCAAGATTGCGGTGACCGGGCCGGGAGACTCGGGGGTGCAGTTTGCCGCGGATGGGCACTCCGTGCTCTTTGTTTCTGGACGAGAGAACGGCCAGCAAATTTGGACGGCGGACTTTGATACGGCTACCGGCGCGACGAGCAATGCGAAGAAGCTGACGGGGATTTCTACCGAGGCTGATAACGCGAAGTGGTCGCCTGATGGGCACTTCGTGCTGTTCTCGTCTTCTGTCTACCCTGACTGTCCTGCTATTACGGCGGCGGACTTTGGCACGGGGGACAAGTGCAATGCGGATAAAGATACTGCGCTGGCGGCGAGTAAGGTGAAGGCGCAGATTTTTACGCATTTGCTGTATCGGCATTGGAACCACTTCACGGGGGATAAGCGGAGCCATCTGTTTCTGCTGACGGTGGAGAGTGGCGCGGTGCGCGATCTTACGCCGAACGATCAGCACGATGTGCCGCCGTTTTCAATTGGTGGCGGTGGGGGATTCTCGATTTCGCCGGACTCAAAGGAGCTGGCGTTTACGGAGAATCCGGACGCGGAGCCGGCGACCAGCGTGAGCGCGCAGATTTATACGCTGGATTTGACGGATGCGGCGGCGAAACCGGCGAAGGTGTCGACGTCGGCGGGTGGGAATTTCAATCCGGCTTACTCGCCGGATGGGAAGTGGCTGGCCTGGCGGTCGCAGGCGCGGGCTGGGTATGAGAGCGACAAGTTCCGGTTGATGGTTTATGACCGGGCGGCGAAGACGTCTCAAGATTTGCTGCCGAAGTTTGACCGTTGGGTGGATGAGTTTGTTTGGGAGGATAATTCCCAGCGCATTCTGCTTGTGTCAGGAGAGAACGGAGCAGCACCTGTGTTTGAAGCGTGGATCGGCGGTCATCTCTCCCTCCATGGCCAAGTGAATGCGCTTCCAGGTGAATTTTCCGATCTCCGGCTTTTGCCGACGCACAACGATCTGTACGGCCGTGACAATGGGCCGACCCGCGTCCTGGCGATCAATGCCATCGCCACAAGAATGACTGTGGGTGGGCCTCCAGAGATCGATCGTCTTTCCAATTCTTTTGTCAGTATGCGAACCGGTGGGGGCATCGGGGAAGGCTTCTCGCGAGCAGAGTCCCCGATCACGCACCTCAACGACACCCTTTTTGCCCAGCTCGATCTGCCCAAGATGGAGTCCTTCTGGTTCACGGCTGAGGACGCGACCAAGCTGCAAGGCTTCATCATTCGGCCGCCGGGGTTCGATGCTGCCAAGAAATATCCGGTGAAGTTCCTGATTCATGGCGGACCGCAGGGGGCCTGGGGCGATGCGTGGTCGTACCGCTGGAATGCAGAGCTGTTTGCGGCCAATGGCTACGTGGTGATCATGATCAATCCGCGCGGGTCGACCGGCTATGGGCAGGCTGTGGTGGATGGCGTGAATGGGGACTGGGGCGGGAAGCCGTTCAGCGACCTGATGCTGGGGCTGGATTATGCGGAGCAGCACTACAGCTTCATCGACAAAAACCGGGAGTGCGCGCTCGGGGCCAGCTACGGCGGGTACATGGCGAACTGGGTGCTGGGGCATACGGACCGGTTCAAGTGCATTGTGAGCCATGACGGCATGTTCGACGCCGAGTCGGCGTTTGGATCGACGGAAGAGGACTGGTTCAATGTGTGGGAGTTCAAGGGGCATCCGTGGGACTACTACGGGAAGCCGGATGCGGAGAATCCGTTCAGGAAGTGGTCGCCGAGCCTGTATGCGAAAAACTTCAAGACGCCTACGCTGGTGATTCACTCGCAGCTCGACTACCGGCTGGATGTGAGCGAGGGATTCCAGCTTTTCGACACGCTGCAGTTGCTGAAGGTGCCGAGCAAGATGCTGTACTTCCCGGACGAGGGGCACTGGGTGATGAAGCCGCAGAACTCGCAGCTCTGGTACAAGACGGTGAATGAGTGGGTGGACGAGTGGGTGAAGCAGGGAACAGGGAACAGGGAATAGGGAACAGGGTTGCGCTGGCGCGGTGCCGAGAGTGATCTGGAAGAAGAGAATCGACCAATGTAGGATCAAGCGCATGGCTATGACTTATCGAGTAAAGACGACGCTTGATGCCGAGGCTGAGGCGGCGCGCGACACGATTATGAAGCGCACGGGATGGAACAAGTCGCGGGCGGTACGCGAAGCCATCTGGGCCACAGCCAGCGTCCAAGGCCTGGTGCGCGGACCTTCGCCAGACCAGCTTGCGGCGAAGAAGCCGAAAGTCAAGAGCTGACATTGCCCTTCCAACGCAAATCTTCGAAGCCGCGGGAGTTCCTGAACGAGGCGGGACTGTACGAGTACGGCGTGAAGGCGCTGGGGCGGCGGATGCGGACGGTGTCTGAATTGCACCGTTTGATGAAGGCGCGCGTGGAACCGGGTGAGGCCGGCGAGGCGCATGTCTCCGCTGCGCTGGGCCGGCTGAAAGAACATGGGTATCTGGATGACGCTGCCTATGCCGAGACGTATGCGCGGCTGCGGCAGGAGAATGAGAAATTTGGCGTTCGGCGGGTGCGGCAGGATTTGCAGCAGAAGGGCGTGGCCAAGGAGCTGATTGCCGACACGCTGGATGCGCGCTACGGGCAGACCAATGAGGAAGAGTTGGCGCGGGCACACCTGGAGCGGAAGCGGATACGCAAGCCGGAGAACGAGAAGGAGACGGCACGGGTGATGCGGCGGCTGGTGACGGCGGGGTTTTCGACCGGCGTGATCTATAAAATCCTGCGGCAGTGGGATGTGCCGGAGGAGGCGCTGGCGGCGCTGGAGAATGTGGACGAGGAGGCGGGCGGAGAGTAGCACCTGCGGTGCGGCAGACGCTCGCGGGAGGCTCGCATTCAGGCACTGCTTCCCACCCATTCCGCAAAAGCGCGGAATGGCTGGGGCACACGCTTCATGTTGTTGGCGATTGGCGGGGATGCGTGTAGACGCCAATGCCGATTACACTGGATGGGCCATGCAAAACCGCTCTGGGAACGAGATACGCGAACTTTTTCTGCGCTTTTTTGAGACGAAGGGGCACCGCCGGGTGCACTCCTCGTCGCTGGTGCCTGCCAACGACCCGACGCTGCTGTTTACCAATGCGGGCATGAACCAGTTCAAAGACCTTTTTCTGGGCGCGGAGAAGCGCGACTACGTGCGCGCCACGACGAGCCAGAAATGCGTGCGGGCGGGCGGGAAGCATAACGACCTGGAAAATGTGGGGTTTACACGGCGGCACCACACCTTCTTTGAGATGCTGGGCAACTTCAGCTTTGGCGACTACTTCAAGCGCGAGGCGATCGGGTTTGCGTGGGAACTGGTGACCAGCCCGGAGTGGTACGGGATCGACAAGGACAAGCTGTACGTGACGATCTTTGAGGGCGACCCGGCCAATGGGGTTCCGCGGGACGATGAGGCCGAGGGTTACTGGATGGAAGTGGGCGTGCCGAAGGAGCGCATCTTTGAGTACGGGCTGAAGGACAACTTCTGGCAGATGGGCGAGACGGGGCCGTGTGGGCCGTGTTCGGAGATTTTCTTCGACATGGGGTTGGAGGCATCGGAACACGGGAAGGATCTGCCGTTTGGGCAGGACGATGCGCGGTATGTCGAGATCTGGAACCTGGTCTTTATGCAGTTTGACCGGGCTGCGGTGGTGGACGCGGAGACGAAAAAGACCAGCTACACGCTGACACCGCTGCCGAAGCCTTCGATTGATACGGGGATGGGGTTGGAACGCGTGGCGGCGGTGCTGCAGGGGAAGATTTCTAATTTTGAGACGGATTTGTTTACGCCTCTGATTGAGAAGGCGGCGGAGTTCGTGGGGTTAGCGGAGTCAGCGGAGTTAGCGGCTCTGGTCGGTAACGCGAGCTTGCGCATCATTGCAGACCATGCGCGGGCGGCTACGTTCCTCATCAATGACGGCGTGCTGCCTTCGAATGAAGGGCGCGGGTATGTGCTGAGGAAGATTTTGCGGCGTGGGATTCGGCATGGGCGGCTGCTGGGACAGGAACAGCCATTTCTGTTTGAGATGGTCTACGCTGTGCGCGACCTGATGCAAGGGGCTTATCCGGAGCTGGTTGATTCGGCTGGGCGCGTGGCGAAAGTAGTCGAGGCGGAGGAGAAGCAGTTTGATCGCGTTCTGAAAATTGGGATGACGCGGCTGGATGCGGAACTGAAGGCGGGTTTGACGGGCGAGAAGGCATTTCATCTGTACGAGACATTCGGCTTGCCGTTGGATTTCATGGTGGATGCTGCGCGGGATGCAGGCGTGGCTTTTGACGATGCGGGGTTCGAGCAGGCTAAAGAAGCGGAGCAGGCACGGGCGCGGGCTTCGTGGAAGGGTGGCAGCCAGAAGTCGGCGAGCCCGGCGTTTCGCGAGCTGCCGAAGACTTCATTCCTGGGCTATAAGCAGCTGAACGCCACCGGCGAAGTGCTGGCCATTGTGAAGGACGGGGTGGGCGTTCCGGCGGCGAACGCGGGCGAAGCTGTGGATGTGGTGCTGGACCAGACCAGCTTTTATGGCGACTCGGGCGGGCAGGTGGGCGATACGGGCTTTTTCCTGGCTTTGGACGGGAATTCTACGGTTGCTGAAATAACCGGGTGCGTGCTGCCGGTGCAGGGCGTGCGTGCGCACAAGGCTGTGCTGAAGCAGGGACTGGCGGTGGGCGACCGGGTGACGACAGTCGTGGATGGAGAGAGACGCGACTCGATACGGCGCAATCATACGGGGACGCACCTGCTGCACGCTGCGCTGAGGCAGGTGCTGGGGACGCATGTGAAGCAGGCTGGGTCGGCTGTGCATCCGGACCGGCTGCGGTTCGACTTCTCGCACTTTGCGCAGGTGGCCGATGAGGAACTGCGCGAGGTTGAAGACATCGTGAACCGCGAGGTGCTGAAGAACGCCACGGTGGATACGCTCGAAGACGTTCCGATCGATGTGGCTGTGAACGAATACCACGCGATGGCGCTGTTCGGCGAGAAGTATGGCGACAAGGTGCGCGTGGTGAAGCTGTCGGATGGGTTTTCAACGGAGCTTTGCGGCGGCACACATACGCGGGCGACGGGCGAGATCGGCTTGTTCAAGCTGACCGGGGAGACTTCGGTTTCCAGTGGCGTTCGGCGCATTGAGGCGATCAGCGGTATGGGGTCGCTGGGTGCGTTCCGGCGGGACTTTGAGGTGGCGCAGGCGGCGGCGCAGTTTACTCCGTCGTCCGACGAGAACCTGGCGGAGCTGTTGCGGCAGGCGATGGCCAACAAGGAAGACGAGCTGAAAAAGCTGCGGCGCGAGCTTGAAGAGATGCGGATGAAATCTGCCGCAGGCTCATTGGACGAGGCGCTGGCGCACGCTGTGGATGTGAAGGGCGTGAAGCTGGTAACGCTGCGGGCCGATTCGCTGGAGCGGGGGCAGTTGCGGACGCTGGTGGATAACCTGAAGCAGAAGCTGGGCGAGGGCGTGGTGGTGCTGGCGTCGGCCCAACCCGAAGGCAAGGTGGCGCTGATTGCCGGGGTGACGCCGGGGTTGACCAAACGCATTCAGGCCGGGAAGCTGGTGGGCGCGGTGGCGAAGCTGGTGGGCGGCTCGGGCGGCGGCAAGCCGGAGATTGCCGAGGCCGGCGGCAAAGACCAGGGGCAGATTGACGCAGCGTTGCAGGCGGCAGCCGGGATTGTGGGCGAACTTCTGGGATAAAACTGCGGGAATCAACAGTGGACAGCAGAACAGACGGCGGCTCGCGAATTGCGAGGCGCCGTCTGTTCTGCTGCGTAGTTCGGGGTGGAAATGAAAATTCAGGGCCTGGGGGTGCCGGCGTAGCGGGCTGAGACGATGTTTTTCTGAACGGTTTGCATGGCCTGAGCGCTGGGCATTCCGGTGGTCATGACGCCCTCAAAGAAGTAGCCAGTGGCCCAATTGCTGTTATCGCCGCCGATTCCGAGCAGGATGGCTCCTTCCTGCTTCATGGGCTGGTAGCCCTTGGGGAGGGGAATGACGCCCGTGGAGGTGAGGGCGCCGGATTGGGCGTTGCCCTGGTAGATGGCATAGGCGTGCTGGCCGTCGCTGGCGCCGAGGACCGTGACGAAGGGGGTATTGGCGGGGACGGCGAGATTTCCGTAGATGCCATCTTCCATGTCGAGGCCTGAGTCGGGCTTGCAGGGCGTGTCGTGGCACATGATGTTGATGGCGTCCATGTGGCCGGCCTGGTTGTCGAGGCTGTTGGTCTCAGCGTTGCCGAAGTCGAAGCAGCACTTGTCATTGAGATAGAGGGCGGAGGTGACCATGTAGACGCCCTCGGGCTGGCCGTTGACGGCGGTGTGGGCCGGTGAGTTGTTGCGATAGCCGACGCCTGCAGGGACGGCGATGCCGTAGACTTTGTGGCCGGCAAGGGTGATGGGGACGGCATCGGCCTGGGCGGGAAGGTCATAGCCGCCGGGACCGGGTCCTTTGGCCGCGCCGCCAGGAGGCGCCACGGTGAGGTGGTTGTGGTTGGGCGACTGATCGTAGATTTTGACGATGGTGCAGGCGGTTTTGGCGCAGAAGGCGTCCTGCGCGGCGGCAGAGGCGTAGCCGTCGGGCAGAAGGCCGATGTCGGCCTCGGCTTTATCGGAGGCGCGGGCGACGCGGTAGAGCGGGCCTTTGTATGCGCGGTACAGGGCGCGGGTGGTGCTGATGGCGGCGACGCAGGGCGTAGACGGCGCGAGGAGGTCGCAGGGGCGTGAGGCAGCCGATTGCGCGGAGGCCGCGGCGGGTGGGACGAGAGCCATGAGCAATGCCGCAGGGGCCAGGAGTTTTGCGAACAGGGCGAGAGATTTGCGGGAGGTGGAGGGCATTTGAACTCCTTTGCTGGTTGGGTTGAGCTCAGTTGGGTTGAGCAGGCCGGCAAGAGCCGACGTAGAGGCTTTCTGGAAGAGGGAAAAAGCAAGAATGAATACGTTTACGAAAATGGGACGGAAACCATCATACGCTTCCCGGCGCCACCGCGTGGAGAAGGCCGTCGCGGGAGGCTCGCACTGGCTTTGGTTTGGATCAAGTCATTTTCATAGCGTCCCTACAGGACGCGGATCGCATTTTGGATGGCGGTCCACGGGTTGCGCTGGGCTCCACCCGTGGCTATTTTCACGTCGTCCCTCTGGGACGGCGCAATTGTGTGCGGCAACCGACGGCTGCCTTTGATCGAGGGGAACTGTGCACCTGCGGTGCGGCGGACCAGTGCGTGGGGCAGACGCTCGCGGGAGGCTCGCACAGGCGTACTGCTTCCCACCCATTCGCTGAAGAACGCGAATGGATGGGGCACGGAGCTTTCTTCGAGTTCCGCCGTTCCCACATCGCAGAGGCGAGAAGTGGGGCACCCAGTTCCCTCTGCGGCTGAGAAGCGCTAGCGGATGTGGAAGGCGTAGGCTACGCCGAAGGAGACGATGGGGTAGGTTCTGAGCGGGTTCAGATCGCTCTTCCACTTGGCAACCTGCGTCTGCAGATTGGTCTGAACATCGGCCGACACCGGGTTGGTGCTGTCAGCGAGGTTGGCGCACACCAGTTGCGTGGTTGTGGCGGCGGGCCGAATGGTACCTCCGCCCCCGGTAGTGACCACCTCTTGTTCGCATGCCCAGCCGCCCAGGTTCACATTCACAGTGGGCGCGCCGGTGACGGCAACTCCCAGTTCAAACGGGAAGGACAGATGGCCGCCCTTGCGGGGGATCATGTTGCCCCAGCCGGTGGTGATGGTGAAGGCCGGCTTGGTGGTGTTGAGGCCGAGGGTGGCGTTGCCGGCGATGGGAGTGGCGCCGGGGGTTGTGGACGGGTCTCCGGAATAGAATGTCTGGCTGTTCAGGGTAAAGCTGCTTCCGGCGGGTACGGTGGTGGATGCGGAGAGTTGATTGCCGTTGTAGAACAGCACGCCGGGGCTGAGGCGGAAGCCGGCGCGGAAGGGATAGTAATCCAGCGATGCGCCTGCCGAGGCCAGGTTCAATTGGGCGTTCGCGGTAAAGCCGTTGGTGGTGAAGTTATCAGTGTATTTGAAGATGTTGCCGGTGCCGCGGATGTTGAGGTGACTGCTGACATTGGTGGCGATTTGCAGTCCAATGCCGAGGGGGGAGACGCCTACGCCGAGCGCGACACGCGAGAAAGGCCTTGCGGGAACGGTGGCATTGCGGATGGGCGCGGCGGCCGGGCTCGCGGCGCCTTCGGCAACGGCATCTTCGTCAACCAGAGCGGGGTTTGAAGCGGGGGTTTGGGCGCTGAGCAGGGACGGCGCCGCTGCGATTGCGAACGAGAGCAGAAGAGACAAAGCTTTCATGAGATCAGCCTCCAGAGCGGTTGCATGAAATGCAGGGTTGAACTGCGGGTTTTTGCCGTGTCATGAAGTTCCCATGGCGATGACGCAGAGGAAGCAGTGCGCTGAGCCGGACGGCTTGCAGAAGAAGATTTCAGCAACATTACCATGGTTTTTCCTGTGGCAATCGACAAAGATTCTTCATTCCCCGCGGGGATTTCAGTTGATAAACAAACGCGATGGATCGGATGATGAACTGCGGGTTGGGTGAAAGTCTGAGCGGTCTTGCTCAAAGGCCGAGAATGATGAGTTCGCGCTCTATGCCGTAATCTGGGGCCATGGCGAAGATGGTGAAGGCGGAGACTGAGGCGCCACGGATTGCGCGGCTGCGCCGCCAGTTACTGAGCTGGTATGGGCGCAACCGGCGCGACCTGCCGTGGCGGCAGAGCAACGACCCGTACGCCATCTGGGTTTCAGAGATCATGTTGCAGCAGACGCGGGTTGCCGTGGTGGTGGAGCGGTACCAGGCTTTTCTGGAAAGATTTCCGACGCTCGATTCGCTGGCGATGGCGGCGGAGCAGGAGGTGCTGGCGCTGTGGAGCGGGCTGGGCTACTACAGGCGGGCGCGGATGCTGCACAAGGCCGCGCAGTTTGTGGCCGGCCAGTTGATGGGAAAGATGCCGGTAACGGCTGGGGAACTGAAGACGCTGCCCGGGATCGGATCGTATACCGCGGCGGCCATTGCCAGCATTGCCCACAACGAGAGCGTGGCCGTGGTGGATGGCAACGTGGAGCGGGTGCTGTGCCGGCTGGAAGGCTGGGAGGCCGGAGGCCGCAGCGGAGGCACCGCGCTGAGACGGAGGATTGAGAGCGTGGCCGCGCAACTGGTGGATCCGACGCGCCCCGGCGACTTCAACCAGGCGCTGATGGAACTGGGCGCAATGGTCTGTACGCCGCGGAATCCGCAATGCCTGACTTGCCCGCTGACCTCACACTGCGCCACACGCGGGGAGCACAAGACGCAGCCGCGGCCGCGCATGCTGAGCCGCGAAGTGGGGCAGGCGCTCGTGGTTCGAAGCAGCCGGGAAACTGGCGAGGGAACGGAACGGGACGGCAGCGAGGTGTTGCTGGAGCAACGGTCCGCGGCGCAAACCGTGATGCCGGGTTTGTGGGAGCTGCCCGCATTGCTCGATCCGAACGTGCCTGCGGAGGACCTGCGCATGACGGTGCGGCACGCCATCATGCAGGTCAACTACTATGTGCGGATTCGCAGCGTGCTTGAAGAAGAGGTGGACAGGTTCACGGTGGCTGCGGGCGAGCGGGGCTGGGTTCGGCTGGACAAAGCTGCCGGAATGGCGCTGACGGGGCTGGCGCGGAAGGTGCTGACGCGGGCGCATCTGCTGCCCACCGCTCTGGCCGACGCAATTGCTTCCCAGGCGGGGCTGGACGTTGTCTGAGATTTCGCGCCGGGCGCCTTTTGCCGAGATGCAAGCTCGAGCAACCCAGGGAGATTGAATGCACTCGAATCGCAAGGCGCTCATCTTGACAGCCGGCCACGCGGACTGGGATTTCAGGGGCAATGCGAAGCTGGCGCGGAAGGCAAGCGAGATGGGGAAGTAATGGGAGGCTTGGCACAGGCAACGGTGCTCAGCTTTCGCTGCCCTCTTCCACAGATTGCGATTGAGTTTCCGTCTTCTTCAGAAAGCCCTTAGCCTTTGAGTACAAATAGTGGAAGAAGGCAGCCGAACCGATCGCCGCAATGGAAATGACTTGGTATGGCATGTGCCATATATGAACCGATATATCCATGATTCCAAACAGAGTTTGACATAAGAAGAACATTGCCAAGCCAAAGAGCAGCCAAACCGCCCGCCTTTTCAGCAGCCCCGTTAAGCCATGTGATTGCCGACCACAAAAGATCAGGGTGAGCAGGAATGCGACGACTGCCCCCGATGCCAACAGGTCAACCATGCTGCGCCCGTGGCCTCTGTTAGAGCGGTTTCAGGATAGGTATACCCTATCTGCACTACTGCGAGGTCGCCGCTCCTTGGGGTCGCGTCGACTTGAGTGTATTCCCTTTGGGTACGGCAATCCTGAAACCGCTATAGCAGGCACTGTCAGCAGGTCGAGCCCGGCTCGAAGGAAATGGAGCATAGCTATGCAGGCAAAGAGCCACAATGCCCATTCACCGAGAGAATTGCTTGAGCTTTCTCCTGGCTCTTGTAGTGCGCTTGACGGTGCATTGCGAGCCGTTGATACAAACGTGAACACGGCGAATCCGAGTATCTGAATAGCAGCAAGTGCTGGAATGCCGATGGGGCGAGATTCGGGACTGCGATGAGAAGGGCGAGCACCACCACGTCGAGGAGTCCGAAAAGCAGGAACCCGATGATGACCGGCCTATGGTTCGATTTCACGTGGATCCCCGTTTACGCATATGGTGGTTTGGTTGGGGTGGCAGCCCTCAGTAATAATCGGCGCAGCTCAGGTAGTAGCCGCACTGGGTGCAGACGAGCTTGCAGTGGTGGCCGGTGAGCTGAAATCCGCAGGTGGGGCAGATCTGGCAGTGGTGATCGACCCGTCGAGCGGTGGCCGGGTCAACCTGTGAAATTTTGACAGCAAAATCGGGATCGAGGGCACTGGGCCGCTGCGGCAACATGCCCGACAGATTAGCATAGGAAGAGAGTCATTCTGCGCCGCGGAATCCCCGCAGGTGCCGAATGCATCAACTTTCCGGTGGCGCAGAGAGTTCCCCGTATTGGCGCACCGGGCAGAGAGATCTGAAATCCAACAACAACATCCGGCAATCGGATTCCCCAAGGAGGGATTATGGCTAGCAAGGCAAGTGCGGTTTGGACAGGTTCACTGAAGGAAGGCAAAGGCACCATTTCGACGGCAACGGGCGTGCTGAGCAACGCCAACTACTCGTTCGCAACGCGGTTTGAAGGCGCCGACTCGGGCACCACTCCCGAGGAGCTGATTGCGGCGGCGCATGCGAGCTGCTTCTCAATGGCCCTGGGCGCGCAGTTGGGCGGCGCGGGCCTGACACCGGAAAAGATTGAGACCGCCGCGGCCGTGACGCTGGCCAAGACGGATGCGGGCTTCGCGATTACCAAGATCACGCTGACCACGACCGCCAAGGTTCCCGGGGCTACGCAGGAAGTCTTTGACAAGGCTGCCGGCGACGCCAAGACAGGCTGCCCGATCTCGAAGCTCTTCGCGAACAACACGGAGATCGTGCTGGACGCCAAGCTGGTGTAAGAACGGCGCTGCATCGCCCCGGAGGCCGGCAATTGCTGCCGGCCTGTCGGGGCTGAATTGGCGGTTTGAAATTTGACATGGCAGGCCGCATTTGCGAGACTCAGAGATGCTGCCGGTTCAGCGAAAAGCCGCTGAACTGATGTACCGTGCCGAAGTGGCGGAATTGGCAGACGCGCGTGGTTCAGGTCCACGTACTCGCAAGGGTGTGGGGGTTCGAGTCCCTTCTTCGGCACCAAATGTCTAGCGGCACTCGCCGCAAACCTCTGAAAACAGGCTGAAAGACGCATGAACACAAGCGATCACGCGATTCGTGCGCTTTCTGCATTTTCCCCTATTTTCCAGGATTTTCCGCGCTGTACACCGCCTTCCCTCGATTTCGTGTACAAAGCAGAGATCTCTGTACAAAGGGCTGTTCCGGTCGCCAACTTCCACTTTTCCAAATCGTCCGCGTCGTCCGGATTTTCCGTCGAATTCGGCTCCTGGGGCGCTTTTTGCATGACAACGGGCGGGCGCATGACGACGCCAGTCGGACCGACGCGCCCGCTTTGGAGTTGCTTGTGCTCCGGCTCCCTGCTCCGCGCCAGTTTGCGCCAATGCCCATTCTCTCCCGAGTGGTCGCTGAAATCTATAGAAACCAGGGAGCCTTCCAAGCAATAATGGATCGGTCGACAGTTCGATCCCGGCGGTTACAAAATCATCAATCTCAATGAGCTTGAAGACCGAGGTTGGACTCTCGTCACCGGGGTTTCATCTCGGTCCGCGATGATCGAACTTGCGAACATCGTTGGATCGCCGTTAGTCGGCCCAAATGGCAGGCTGGTCAAGGAAATCAGGGTGAGCCCGCAAGCGGCGGCAAAAACCGGCACCCTGAGCGCGAGTTTCGGGACTAAGGGCTTCCCGCTCCATACGGACACGGCCTTCTTGCCGATCCCAGCACGCTATATCATTCTCCGAGCTTTCGGGGATACGCGACGACCCACGACTGTGTTGTCGTTCCGGCAAATTGTTCAGAACTGCGGCAAACACATCGTGGGCATCGCCAATCGGTCCGTGTGGTATCTCCGAACGCCTTCCTTAAGTGCATACTGTTCTATGAGATTCCGCGAGAGTGGGTTGTCCGGGTGGCGCTATGATCGGCAATGCATGTTCCCTGCAAATGAGACGGCACGCGAGATTGCAAACTTACTCGACGGTTCGCATGGCGCGCTCTCGGTCGAGCAAATAGCTTGGTCGGGCGATTGCGCGGCAGTGATCTCAAACTGGGAAGTTCTTCATGGGAGGGGTTCGGAGCCGGACCTGGAGGGCGAGCGCGTGCTAGAAAGGATTTACGTGGGGTGCAGACCATGATCTGGGAACGTGATCCACTTTGGGCCAAGTGCAAGTTGTTTTTCGAGCGAGCGTTCGCCGAACCTCCGGACGGTCCTCTATACGGCTTGTGGTGTTCGCTTGGCCTGGAGCTGCTCGCTCGTGCCGCGATCTCTTCCGTTAGCCCTACCCTGCTAGCGGAACCCGATCAAGACCATAAGTACCTCCTGTACGCCTTGAATCGCTCACCTGAAAAGACGCCCCCTAGATCAATAGGCGCGATTCAGGTTTTCAGTTTGTGCGTCACATTGTTTGACAGCTTTTCGAAGGATGACTTTAATGCAGCGAAAGCCTTGGTCAATCGCCGCAATGCGGAGTTGCACTCCGCGGAAGACGCCTTCGATCAGTACCCCACCAGAATTTGGCTTCCAGGCTTTTACAAGGTTTGTAGTTCGCTTGCGCATGAGCTTGGAGAGTCACTCGAAAGCCTCTTTGGAACGGATCAAGCAACTGTTGCAAGTGAAATACTGAGGGAAACCGAGACCGAGGCGACCGCGCGAGTTCAGTCCGCCATTGCGGCCCATAGGCGCGTATTTCAAGCAAAGTTGCCTGCGGATCAGGCAGCTGCCGCCGCCGACGCGACCGAACTGGCTACAAAACTCTCTCACCTGCTTCATCACCGCGTGACATGTCCTGCATGCGGGTGCGATGCAGCAGTCCAGGGAGAACTGTTTGGCCAGGAACGAGTGACACACGAGGACGGCCAGGTTATCGTGAGGCGGTCCGTATCGCCACGGACCTTTGCGTGTTCTGCCTGCGGGCTAAAGCTGGTTGGATACTCGGAGCTTTCCGCCGCAGGCCTAGGCGGATACTACTCCCGCAGGAGAACTTACTCGCCGGAAGAGTACTTTGGTCTCATCGACCCGGAGACCGCTGACCTCACTCCTTATATAGAGAGCTACCTAGACGATATGGCCGCGGACGCCGCGTACGACAACGAGTAGCAGGGAGAGTGCGGTCACCTCCCATGGAGCACGGTGGCGGGTCTCAGCCTCCGTCAAGTTGAACAGATGTGACACAGCCAGTCGGCCTTATCGCCTTTTGTTTGTATAATGTCCGCCTATGGCAATTACGCTGAAACGCCAACTCGACGAGAGTGAGAAGCAGAAGATTCTTGACCAGCACGGGCGAATCTGCTTCGCAACGGGCCATCCAATTGCGGAGGGTGATGCGCTCCATTTTGACCACATCCGTGCATTTGCGAACGACGGTGCAAGCGAGTTGGACAATATTGCCCCCATGTGCGAGGTTCACAATAAGCAGAAGGGGACCCTTTCCCTTGAGGACTTCAGGGTCAGTCTCCGGCTTAAGCAGTTCTTCTCAGAAGGTGACGGCCTTACGCTGAAGAATCTGCTGCTCTATATGAAGAAGAACGGCGATTTAAAGAGCTTCGGCCAGCAGGTTGTTGTTCACCAAACGAACGGCGAGGCCGTAATCGAGACGGGCCTCGACAAATTCTCCTGCGCGGTTCACAAGTGCCCAACGACCGGATGGAAGTATTTTTATGCAACTCTTCCTGTCGAGATTCTCGACAGCGATGATGAAGACGAAGAGCACATCGGCCTCCAACCGCG
>Ga0302279_10001200_pt1 | contig 37475 bp, 32 predicted proteins | sample III_Bog_N3_3_FD_194541 | JGI IMG/M metagenome (GOLD analysis project Ga0302279, IMG submission 194541) | Peat permafrost microbial communities from Stordalen Mire near Abisko, Sweden - III_Bog_N3_3 | ecosystem: Environmental > Terrestrial > Soil > Wetlands > Peat | place: Sweden: Abisko...
GCCGGCGGCCAGACCGGTGGCCGAATAGGTGCCGTCGGCCCCGGTGGTGGCGTAGCCGACCTCGAACCCACCCTGGACCACCTCGACCCCCACCCCGTTCAGGGGATGGTCACCGGTGTCGGTCACCGTGCCCGAGACAGCCCCGCCGGCGCCCAGGGCCGCCCCGATGCCGGTGGTGACCGCGCCGGCCGTCACCGCCACGGCGTCGGCACCGGCGGGGAGGCCCGCAGCTCCGTCCCACGGCACGCCGTGGTAGCACTGGTCGAGGTAGCCGGTGGTCGACGTGCCACCCGTGGCCCCCAGGGCGTCGAAGCACACGTCGTAGGAGCCGGCGGCGAGACCGTCGACGGTGTAGGTGCCGTCGGTGCCGGTGGTGAGGTAACTGCTGCCGATCTCGGTCCCGTCACTGTCGAACACCTCGACTCCGACGCCGGCCAGCGGATGGCTCCCGGCGTCGGTGACCGTGCCGGTGATCGACCCGCCCGAGACCAGGGCGGCGTCGACCCCCGACCGGGTGGAGCCGGCCGAGACCGCCACACCCGTGGCCCCGGGGGCGGAAACGCCGCCGCCGCCCCATGCCACGTCGTCGTAGCACTGGTCGCCGTAGCCGGTGGTCGACGTGCCACCCGTGGCCACCGAGGCGTCGAAGCACACGTCGTAGGTACCGGTGGGGAGGCCGGGGACCGTGTAGGTGCCGTCGGCCCCGGTCTCGGTGCCGGTGCCCACCGGGGTGTCACCGGCACCGTAGACGTCGACCTCGACACCCCCGAGCGGATGGTCCGACCCGTCGGTGACCGTACCGGAGATGGCGCCTCCGATGGCCAGGGTGGCGTCGATCCCCGTAGTGGTGGAGCCGGCCGTGACCGTCACCGCCGTGGACCCGGTGGTGTCGAACCCGTCACCGTCCCAGGACACCCCGTGCCAGCACTGGTCGAGGTAGCCGGCGGTCGACGATCCGCCGGTGGCCGACGAGGCGTCGAAGCACACGTCGTAAGGACCGGCATGCAGGCCGGGGACCGTGTAGGTCCCGTCGGAGGCGGTGGTGCCCGAGGCCTCGAACACACCGGCCTGGAGGACGTCCACGGTCACGTCGTCGATCCCGTGGTCGGTGGCGTCCGTCACCGTGCCGGCGATCGTCCCGCCGGCGGCCAGGGTGGCGTCGATCCCCGTGGTGGTGGAGCCGGCCGCGACCGTCACCGCCGTCGCCCCGGAGACGTCGCCGTCCACGCCGTCCCAGGTCACGCCGTTGTAGCACTGGTCCGGGTCGTCGACGGGCGTGGCGTCGAAGCACACGTCGACGCTCCCGGCGGCCAGGCCGCCGACGGTGTAGGACCCGTTGGTCCCCGTGGTGGCACTGCCCAGCGGCGTCCCCGCGGCGCCGATGACCTCGACGACCACGCCGGCGATGCCGGAGGCCCCCGACACGGTGACCGTACCCGAGACTCCACCGGCCTCGGCCAGCCTCGCGTCGATCCCCGTGGTCGCCGCGCCGCCCACCACGTCCACCGAGGTGGCTCCGGTGATGTCACCCGGGATGCCGTCCCAGGCCGCTCCGTCCCAGCACTGGTCGGCATAGCCGGTGGTCGAGGAGCCGCCGGTGGCCGCCGAGGCGTCGAAGCACACGTCGGTGGAACCGGCCGCCAGGCCGGTGAGGTCGTACGATCCGTCGGTCGCCGTGGTGGCCGTGCCCTCGGCCGCGCCCTCGGCGTAGGCCGTGACGACCACCCCGGCCAACCCGTGGGCCGAGGCGTCCTCCACGGTCCCCGAGACCGAGCCGGTCGTCCCCGGAGGCCCCGTGCCCGTACCGTTGCGGGTGTCGAGGATGCGCGACGGGGTGAGCGGGGCGTACAGGCCACCGGTGGTGAGGAAGTAGCCCGAGACGTCGGCGATCAACTGGACCGTGCCCAGGGAGCCGTTGTACAGGTCGACGTCGCCGTCGGCACCGACCGGGGCGATGACCAGGTTGGGCACGGTCTGGCCGGCCGAGAAGTTGAGGTTGGAGGCCAGCGGTCGGGTGACCCCGTCGGGAAAGACGGTGAGGTAGCCGTTGGCCGTCGGCTGGGTCGCCGTCACGTTGAGCACCACGGCCGAGACCCCGCTGGCCGGGACGCCGCCGGCACCCTCGGCCTGTACCACGATGTCCGACTGGGCCCCGACGGGGCCCGATGGTCCGTCGGAACGTGGTGTGACGGCGGCGGTCGAGGCCCCGTCGGTCCCCCCGGGTGAGCTCTCGAGTCCCCGGAGGGCGCTGGTGGCCGCACCGGTGAAGTAGCCCGAGACGTCGGCGACGAGCTGGACCGTCCCCGACGAACCGTTGTAGAGGTCGACGTCGCCGTCGGCACCAACCGGGGCGATGACCAGGTTGGGCACGGACTTGCCGGCCACGAAGTTGAGGTTGGAGGCCAACGGCCGGGTGACCCCGTCGGGAGAGACGGTGACGTAGCCGGCTGCGGTCCCCTGGGTGGCGGTCACGTTGAGCACCACGGCCGAGACTCCGCTGGCCGGGACCCCGCCCTGGCCGTCCACCGTCAGTGTCACCCCACTACCGGCGGCCACCGGGGCCTCCGGGGCGCCGGTACCGACGCGGGTGTCGAGCAGGCGGTCGGGGGTGAGCGGGGTGAACGTCCCGTCGGCCGGCGTCCCCCCGTTGGAGAAGTAGCCCGAGACGTCGGCGACGAGCTGGACCGTCCCCGACGAGCCGTTGTAGAGGTCGACGTCGCCGTCGGTGCCCACCGGGGCGATGACCAGGTTGGGCACGGACTTGCCGGTCACGAAGTTGAGGTTGGAGGCCAGCGGTCGGGTGACCCCGTCGGGATAGACGGTGAGGTAGCCGTTGGCGGTGGGCTGGGCCACGGTCACGTTCAGCACCACGGCCGAGACACCGCTGGCCGGGACCCCGCCCCGGCCGTCCACCGTCAGTGTCACCTCGCCGCCGGCAACCACCGGGGCCTCCGGGGCGCCGGTACCGGCACGGGTGTCGAGGAGTCGGGCCGGGGTGAGGGGGGTGAACGTCCCGGTGGAGGACGTTGCCGCCCCGGCGGGGACGTCGGCCACGGCACCCACGCCCACGCCACCGATGGGCCCGAGCACGAGGAGCAGCGACGCCGCCGCTCCGAGTGTCCTCCGGTGCCGGATCACGGGGCATCCACCTCCTGCGGTCGTTCGGCACAGGTCGCACCTGTCCGGTCGACGAACCTAGCGAGCGCCTCCGGACCGGTCAATTGGCAGATGACCCGCGTGGCGGTGCCGGCCCCCGTAGCCCCGGGGGGCGGCCTTGGAGCCTGGGAGGAGAATCGAACTCCTGACCTACGCATTACGAGTGCGTTGCTCTACCGACTGAGCTACCCAGGCGCGAACGGACACGCTATCCGACCACCGGGCGGGCGGGAGACGCCGTCGGTGCGGGGCCCGGTGCCCGGTCCGGGGTCAGCCGCCCATGCCGGACAGGGTCACCAACAGGGACTCGAGCAGCAGGGACTCGTTGGGATTGCGACCGAGGGCCCGGGCGGCGTGCTCCACGGCGTCCACGGCGGCCGCGGCGTGACGGCCGTCGGCCGCCGACCCCCGGGCGGCGGCCGCGGCCAACCGCTCCCCGTAGGCCCCGGCCAGCACGGCCAGCCCCATGCGGAGTTCGTCGGTCCGCCACCGCCGCTCCTCGCGGTGGTGCCGGTCCTCGACCTCCTTTCGCCCGGGGATCCCCTTGGCCCCCACCTCACCCGCCTGCTCGGCCAGCCGGGCCAGCTCCGCGGCGTGCTGCTCTTGTACCGGACCGAGCGCGCCCTCGGCCGAGGCCAGCAGCTCAGCGGCCACCGTCGCCACCGCGGCACCGGTGCCGTCGAGCCGTCCGGGCACGGCCCGCCACTGGTGCTGCCGCTCGGCGAACCCCTGGTCGGTGGCCAGCAGGGCGGCCCGGTCGAGCCGGCCCTGGGACACGGTGGCGACGGCGAGCGCCGTCTCCCCGTCGACCCCCCGGCCCACCAACCAGGCCACCACGGCCTCGACGGGGACCGGATCGAACACCACGGCCACGCAGCGGCTGGCGATGGTGGCCAGGCTCACCGGGACGTCGTCGGCCAGCAGCACGAACACCGTCGACGGCGGCGGCTCCTCCACCGTCTTCAGCAGGGCCGGCGCCGCGGCCACGGCCAGATGGACGTCCACCACCACCAGGACCTGCCGGGCCGCCTCGAGCGGGCGACGCTGGGCCCGGGTGACGATGGCCCGGGCGTCGTCGACGCTGAAGGCCGCTCCGGTCCGCTCCACGGTGACCAGGTCGGGATGGGTGCCGGCCAAGGCCCGCCGGCAGTGGTTGCAGGCGCCGCACCCGCCGTCGGGGCACAGCAGGGACGCGGCGAACGACCGGGCCGCCATCCGCTTGCCCGAGCCCGGCGGTCCCTGGAAGAGGTAGGCGTGGACCGGCCGGCGGGCGAAGGCCCGCAGGTGGGCGACGGCGGCGGGCTGGCCCACCACGCCGTCGTAGAGGGCCGCCACCGGTGGGAGCCCGGCATCGGCCGGCTCAGGCACGGCCCAGCCTCGCCCGCACCCCGGCGACGATGTCCGCCGCCACGTCCCCGGGGGGACGGTCACCGTCCACCACCAGCCACTGGGGCGGGTCCTGCTCGGCCTGGGCCCGGAACCCCCGGGCCACCCGTCGCTGGAAGTCCGTGCCCAGCCCCTCGAACCGGTCGGGCCCCTCACCGAACCGGCGGGCGATCCCCACCTCGACCGGGACGTCCACCAGCACGTTGAGGTCCACCACCAGACCGCCCGTGGCCCAGTCCACCAGCCGGCGCAGCTCGTCGGTCGGCAGCTCCCGGCCGGCACCCTGGTAGGCCAGCGTCGACCCCGAGAAGCGGTCGGTCACGACCCACCGGCCGGACGCCAGGGCCGGCTCCACCACCTCGGCCAGGTGCTGGGCCCGGTCGGCCAGCAGCAGCAGGACCTCGGCCCGGTCCGAGACCGGCGCCGCACCGGGGTCGAGCAGCAGATGGCGGAGGGACGCGCCGAGCTCGGTGGCCCCGGGCTCGAAGGTGGCCACGGCACCCAGGGCGTCGGCCAGCAACCGGGCCTGGGTGGACTTGCCGCAGCCGTCGATCCCCTCGACGGCGATCAGGCGCCCACGGACGCCGTCGGTCAAAAGGGGTCGTCCTGCGACGTTCCGGCCGTCGGGGCGACGAGGGGCGCCTTCGTGGCCGGGGTCTTCTTCGCCGCCTTCTTCGCCGCCGCCTTCTTCTTCGTCGCCGGGGCCTTCTTCGTCGCCGCCGCCTTCTTCGTGGCCGGGGCCTTCGCGGTCGCCGCCTTCTTCCTCCCCCGGGTCGACGGTCCGGCCGCCCGGCGCTCGGCCAGCAGCTCGGCCGCCCGCTCCACGGTCAGGGACTCCACCTCGTCGCCCCTCCGCAGCGAGGCGTTGGTCGTCCCGTCGGTGACGTAGGCCCCGAACCGCCCGTCCTTCACCACCATGGCCAGGCCGGTGTCGGGGTCCGGTCCCATCTCCCGCAACGGGCCCCGGGCCGACTGGCCCCGGCGGGTCTTGGGCTGGGCGAACAGGACGAGGGCCTCGTCCACCGTGAGGGTCAGCAGCTGCTCCTCGCCGGTCAGGCTGCGGCTGTCCGTCCCCTTCTTCACGTAGGGACCGAACTTGCCGTTGTGGGCCACGATCTCCTGGCCGTCGGACGGATCGGTGCCCACCACCCGGGGGATCCGCAGCAGGTCCAGGGCCTGCTCGAAGGTGAGGGTGGCCGGGCTCATGGAGGCGAACAGCGAGGAGGTCCGGGGCTTGGGCCCGCCGTCGACCACCTCGCCGAGCTGGACGTAGGGGCCGAACCGTCCGGCCCGGACCTGGACGGGCAGCCCCGTCTCGGGATCCTGGCCCAGCACCCGGTCCGACGACGGGGCCTCGAGGAGCTCCTCGGCCCGTTCGGGGGTCAGTTCGTCGGGGGCCAGGTCCTCGGGGATGGACACCCGGTCGTCCCCGTGCTGCAGATACGGGCCGTACCGGCCCACCCGGGCCACGATGTCCACGCCGTCGGAGCCCGCGCCGATGGGGATGGAGTTGATCTCCCGGGCGTCGATCTCCCCGAGGTAGGTCGAGACCTCCTGCTTCAGTCCCATGCGGTGCACGCTCGGCCCGTCGCCGGCGGCCGGCGGTCCGTCGTCGCCGCTGCCGAAGTAGAAGCGGGTCAGCCAGGGCAGGGCCTCCTCGTCGCCCGAGGCGATGGCGTCGAGGTCGTCCTCCATCGAGGCGGTGAACCCGTAGTCCACCAGGTCGCCGAAGTACCGCTCGAGCAGGCCGACCACGGCGAAGGCCGTGAAGGACGGGATGAGGGCCGTGCCCTTCTTCCAGACGTAGCCCCGGTCGATGATGGTGGCGATCACGCTGGCGTAGGTGGACGGACGGCCCACCCCCAGCTCTTCCATGGCCTTGACCAGCGAGGCCTCGGTGAAGCGGGCCGGGGGCTGGGTGGCGTGCGAGCCGGGGGTCAGGTCGCCGGCCGACAGGGCGTCGCCCTCGGCCACCGGCGGCAGGTGGACCTCCCGGTCGGCCAGCTCGGCCTCGGGGTCGTCCTCGCCCTCGACGTAGGCCCGGAGGAACCCGGGGAACTGGATGACCTTGCCGCTGGCCGAGAACTCGGCCTCGCGCCCGGGCCCCGTGCGGCCGACCAGGCGGACCTGGGCGCTCGTCCCGGTGGCGTCGGACATCTGGGAGGCCACCGTGCGCTTCCAGATGAGGTCGTAGAGGCGGAACTCGTCGCCCGACAGTGAGCGGGCCGCCTCGTCGGGGGTGCGGAAGATCTCGCCCGACGGTCGGATGGCCTCGTGGGCCTCCTGGGCGTTCTTCACCTTGCGCTCATAGCGCCGGGGCTTGTCGGGCACGTACTTCGGTCCGTAGAGCGAGACGGCCTGCGAGCGGGAGGCGCTCAGCGCCTGGTCCGACAGCGTGGTCGAGTCGGTCCGCATGTAGGTGATCCAGCCCTGCTCGTAGAGGCGCTGGGCGATCTGCATGGTGCGCTGCGAGGAGAACCGGAGCTTGCGGCCGGCCTCCTGCTGGAGGGTCGAGGTCATGAACGGTGGGGCCGGCGAGCGCCGGAAGGGCTTCTCCGTCACCGACTTCACGGCGAAGGGCCGGCCCTCGAGCTCGGCGGCCAGGGTCACCGCCTCGGCCTCGCCGAGGACCAGCACCGTGCCGGGCGAGGTCAGCTGCCCCCGGGCGTCGAAGTCGCGGCCCGAGGCCAGGGACACCCCGTCCACGGCCACCAGGGCGGCGGTGAACGTCGACGGGACGCCCTCGACCCGCGGGGCGTCCACGGGCTCGAAGGTGGCGTCGATCCCCCACCAGGCGGCGGAGCGGAAGGCCATGCGGGCCCGCTCGCGCTCGACCACCATGCGGGTGGCCACGCTCTGCACCCGGCCGGCCGAGAGCCGGGGCATGATCTTCTTCCACAGCACCGGCGAGACCTCGTAGCCGTAGAGGCGGTCGAGGATCCGGCGGGCCTCCTGGGCGTCGACCAGGCGGCGGTCGAGGTCACGCCACTCGTGGACGGCCCGTTCGATGGCCGCCGGGGTGATCTCGTGGAACACCATCCGCTTGACCGGCACCCGCGGGGCCAGCACCTCGAGCAGGTGCCAGGCGATGGACTCGCCTTCGCGGTCCTCGTCCGAGGCCAGGTAGACCTCACTGGCCCCCTTGACCAGCTGCTTCAACTTGGCCACCTGGGCCTTCTTGTCCGGGGACACCACGTAGAGGGGCTTGAAGCCGTTGTCCACGTCGACCCCGAGCCGGGACCACGCCTCGCCCTTGAAGGCCGCCGGGACCTCGTCGGCCCGTCGGGGCAGGTCCCGGATGTGGCCGATGGACGACTCGACCACGTAGCCGGGACCGAGCAGCCCGGCGATGGTCTTGGCCTTGGCCGGGGACTCCACGATGACCAGGGGCTTGCCCGCCGGTCCGCCCTTCGACGCGCCGCCGCCACCCGGGGTCCGGGTGGCGGTCGTGCCGGCGGGGTCCGCCGCTTCGGTGGGGGTGGTCGTGGTCATGGCTGTCGCGACAGGCTGAACGCCAGGGTCCTCTCCTGTCAACCCGGGGGAGGCGGGCCGGGCACGGGCCCGGCGCCGGACCCGGTCAGTCCGTGGCCGCCGCCTTGGCCGCCGCGGCCTTGCCCAGCGCCACCTCGTCGTCGGCCACCTTGTCCAGCGCCTCGACCTCCGAGGAGGGGAGCTCGGAGTCCATGGACTCCGTCTTGCGCTTGGAGAAGGCGATGGCGACCAGCAGGATGACCAGGGCGACGCCGGCGATGGCCAGACGGGCCCCGGTGTGGGTCCGCAGCGTGATGACGGCGGGCAGGATGAGCAGCGACACCAGGTTCATCACCTTGATCAGCGGGTTGAGGGCCGGGCCCGCCGTGTCCTTGAACGGGTCGCCGATGGTGTCGCCGATCACGGCGGCCTTGTGGGCCTCGGACCCCTTGCCGCCCTCGTGGCCGTCCTCGATGTACTTCTTGGCGTTGTCCCACGCCCCGCCGGAGTTCGACAGGAAGTTGGCCATCAGCTGGCCGGTGAGGATGGCGCCGACGAGGAAGGCCCCCAGGGCGAAGTAGTTGATGCCGAAGCCGACGATCACCGGGCTCAGCACGGCCAGCAGGGCCGGGGTGGCCAGCTCCCGCTGGGAGGCCGAGGTGCAGATGGCGATGACCTTGCCGTACTCGGGCTTCTCCGAGTAGTCCATGATCCCCGGGTGCTCGCGGAACTGGCGGCGCACCTCCTGGACCACGGTGCCGGCCGACCGGCCGACGGCCCGGATGGCCAGGGCCGAGAAGATGAAGGCGATCGAGCCGCCGATCAGCACCCCGATGAAGACCGTGGGGTGGGAGACGTTGATCGACGTCTGCGGCAGGTCGAACAGCCAGTTGGTCGGGGCGCCCCGGGGGGCGCTCAGGTTCAGCTGCGTGCCGATGGTCTCGATGAACGAGGCGAACAGGGCCACCGAGGCGATCACGGCCGAGCCGATGGCCACACCCTTGGTCACGGCCTTGGTGGTGTTGCCCACGGCGTCGAGGGAGACCATGACCCGCTCGGCCTCACCGGTGAACTCGCCGGACATCTCGGCCACGCCGGCGGCGTTGTCCGAGACCGGGCCGAAGCTGTCCTCGGAGACGATCATCCCGGCGGTGGAGAGCAGGCCGATGCCGGTGAGGGCCACCAGGTACAGGGTCAGCTGGATGTTGCCCCCGCCCAGCCCGATGGAGACGGCGATGGCCAGGACGATGGCGATGATGGCCCACACCGAGGACTCGAGGCCCAGGGCCAGGCCCGACAGCGTGAGGGTGGCCGGACCGGTGCGGGCCGTCTCGGCCACCTCCTTCACCGGTCCCCGCTCGGTGGAGGTGAAGTGCTCGGTGATCTGGCTGGCCACCAGCATCAGCACCACGCCGGTGAGGACGGCGTAGAAGGCCTTCCAGTAGTGGAGGTACGCCCCGGCCACCACGGCCGAGCCGGCGATGGTCAGGATGGCCGCCGTCCACACGCCGCGGTTGATGGGGGCCATGGCGTTCTTGTCCCGCTTGGACGCCCGGACCACGAAGACCCCGACGATGGTGGCCAGGATGCCGATGGCCGGGATGGCGATCGGGAAGATGACCGTCTTGGCGGCGTCGCCGCTCCGGTGGATGGACCCGAAGGCCGTGACCCCGAGGATGATCGCCGCGATGATGGTGATGACGTAGGACTCGAAGAGGTCGGCGGCCATACCGGCGCAGTCGCCCACGTTGTCGCCCACGTTGTCGGCGATGGTGGCGGCGTTGCGGGGGTCGTCCTCGGGGATGCCGGCCTCGACCTTGCCCACCAGGTCGGCACCGACGTCGGCGGCCTTGGTGAAGATGCCGCCGCCCACCCGCATGAAGAGGGCCAGCAGCGAGGCCCCGAAGCCGAAGCCGATGAGCACCGAGGTGGCCGTGTTCTGGAAGATCAGCACGATGACCGTGGCGCCCAGCAGGCCCAGGCCCACGCAGAGCAGGCCGGTGATGGCCCCGGTCCGGTAGGCCACCTTGAGGGCGGGGGCCATCTTGCCCTCGCGGGCCGCCGCCGCCGTGCGGACGTTGCCCCGCACGGCCAGGCTCATGCCGATGAAGCCGGTCAGGCCCGAGCACAGGGCGCCGGCGAGGAAGCAGATGACCCGGTAGATGCCGGCCTGGGCGAAGGTGAGGTCGGTGACCGTGTGCTGCACGTGCACCACGAGGCCGTTGGTGATGATCACGGTGCTCACCGTGTGCGTCACCCGCGTCGCCGTGAAGAAGATGAGGACGGCCAGGGGGATGATGATGATCCCGATCGTCTTGAACTGCCGGGCCAGGAAGGCCTCGGCCCCCTCCTGGATGGCCTTGGCGATGTCCTTCATCGAGGCGGTGCCCTGATCGGCGGCGAGGACACCCTTGACCAGCAGCAGCGCCACGACGATGGCGGCCACGGCACAGACCAGGGCGAAGTACAGCCACAACTTCTCGCTGCTGTTGAGCAAGAAGATCTGGTAACCCCCTTCAGCCAGGAGGTGGGTCATCGGTGGTGCTCCCTTCGGTCGTGCAGAGGTGGATCGATCGGTGCTGGGGCCCGGGCCGGCGCGGCCGCCCGCGTGAACGGGTACGCCGTCCGTCGGGAGGTCCCGGCCGGGGCCGGTACGTCAGGTCCCGGGCGGGCGCCCAACGGCGCGCCGGACCCGGCAGTGCGGGCAGAAGATAGCTGCAAAGGCGCCCCCGGGGCAAGGCTTGCCGCAACGGCCGCTCCCGGGAGGCCCCGTCACGACTCCTGTTCGTCGGACGCCGAGCCGGCCATGAGCTCGTAATCGGGGTTGAGGATGGCCTGGCGGTGGCTCCAGTCGCCCACCATCCCGTGCACCAGCAGCAGGGCCCCGGGCTGGATCCCGGGGATACGACGACGCCCCTGGAAGACCAGGAGGAGCTTGCCCGTGTTGTCGCCCAGGATGCACTCGAGGTTGGCCGTGCCGGCCCGGGTCTGGACCCGCACCGAACGGATGCGCCCGACCACGGTGACCTGGTGGCGCCACTCGACCTCGCCGATGGGGATCATCCCCTCGGCCCGCTCCCCGAAGGCGGCCCGCTCGAACTCGGTCCGGTCCCGGGCCCGCTCGGCCTCGCGCTCGCCGGAGCGGGCGGCCCGGGCCGTGGCGGCGTGGGACGGGCCGCCGTCCGTCCCGGCGTCGGCCCGCCGGCCCCACTCCCGGCGTCGGGACAGCCAGCCCCCCTGGAGCTGGTAGGGGACGACGGTGGCGTTCACGTGGGTCAGCTGACCCACCGCGGCGGCGATCCGGTCGGCCGTGGCGTCGTGGAGCACCCGGTGCCACCCGGCGGCGAAGCCCCGTCGGGGGAGCAGGATGGTCAGCTCGGTCTGCTGGTCGGCCACCGTCTCGGCGGCCAGCTCCAGGGTGGCCCGGGTGAGGCGCCGGTCGGCGCACTCCATCACGTCGAGGGGCAGACGGGCCAGGCCCAGGCGGCTCCACTCGGCCTCGAGGCCCCGCGACTCCACCTCGTCGAGGGCGAAGTGCACGGCCCGCAGCTCGTCGGGGTGCAGGGTGCGGGCGTACTGCAGGGCCCGGGCCGTGGCCATGTCCAGGCGGTCCACCAGCACCATGACCACGTGGCGGTTGAGCACCGGGGCCTCGGCGGCCTCGGCGGCCCCCTCCTCGAGCTGGGTCTCCTCGTCGGTGTACTGGCGGTGGAGCTTGATGAGCCCGAAGTACATGAGCGGTCCGACGACGACCACCACCCAGGCGCCCTCCTTGAACTTCACCGTGGCGAAGATGAGCACGATGATGGCCGTGAGCACGGCCGACAGGCCGTTCACCACCACCCCGAGGCGCCACCGGCCGGTCCGGTGGTCGAGGTGGTGCTTGACCATGCCCGACCCGGCCATGGCGAACCCGGTGAACACCCCGATGGCGTACAGGGCCACCAGGCTGTTCACCTGGGCCTTGGTGGCCAGCAGCAGGATGGTGGCCACCACGGTCAGCACGAGGATCCCGTTGGAGAAGGCCAGGCGGTGGCCCCGGCGGGTCAGTTGGCGGGGCAGGTAGGAATCGGCGGCCACGTAGCTGGCGAGGAAGGGGAACCCGTTGAAGCTGGTGTTGGCCCCGGTGTAGAGGATGAGGACGGTGGCGAACTGGACGACGTAGAACAGGGTCTGGCCGGCCGGCCCGGTGCCCAGCACGTAGCGGACCTCCTGGGAGACCACGGTGGGCGAGCCGCCCTCGTAGGGGGTGGCATGGGTCCAGTGGGCGATCAGGGTCACCCCGAGCACCAGGAAGGCCAGCACCGAGCTCATGACCACCAGGGTCTGGCGGGCGTTGCGCGACGTGGGCCGGCGGAAGGCGCCCACGCCGTTGGAGATGGCCTCGAGACCGGTGAGCGACGAACCGCCGTTGGCGAAGGAGCGCAGGATGACGATGAACGAGGCGCCGTAGAGCCACCCCGACCCCGGTGTGCCCATGTGCATGGCCCCGGCCGGGACGGCGTGGGTCTCGAGGGTGCCGGTGAACTCGCGGATGTAGCCCATGATGACCACGGCGCCCAGGGAGAAGATGAAGAAATAGGTGGGGAAGGCGAAGTACTTGCCGGCCTCCTTGATGCCCCGCAGGTTGCCGTAGAGCAGGAGGAAGACCACGGCCAGGGTGATGGGGACGGTGAGGTTCTGGTCGTGCAGGCCCAGGAACGAGACGCTCAGCAGCTTGGGGAAGGCACTGGTGAGGGCGGCGGTGCCGGCCGCCGACTGGACGGCCACGGTCACCGTGTAGTCGATGAGCAGGGCCACGGCGGCGATCTGGGCGATCTTCGGCCCGAAGTTCTCCCGGGCCACCACGTAGGCCCCCCCGGCCTTGGTGTAGAGGGCGATGACGTCGAGGTAGGACAGGGTGACGAAGAACAGCACCCCGAGGATGGCCATGGTGATGGGGACCACCAGGGCGAAGGCGGCCAGGCCCACGTAGGGCACCAGCTGGGTCAGCATCTCCTCGGTGCCGTAGGCCGACGACGAGATGCAGTCCGGGGCGAGGACCCCGAGAGCCACCGGTCGGCTGAGCCGCTCGTCGGTCAGCTGCTCGTTGACCTTGGGCGGGCCGAGCAGCCGGTTCTTCATGCGGTAGCGCAGCGTCTCGGGGAGGTCGACCATGGTGACCGCGGCCGCGGCGGGCTGGAGGGCCCGGTCGCGGGGCGCGCTCCGCCCGGTCTCCCCTGTGGCCGGCGCGTTCACTCCCTCAGTAAAACACGGGGGCGGGTACCGGGGGCACCCCGCGTACCGGAGAGGGGGCCGGAGGTGGGGGCGGGACGGAGGAGTTGTCACGGGGGCACGGTCCGTGTTGCACTGGCCTGGTGCACGTCATCGTCGTCGGTTGCGGGAGGGTGGGGTCCGGGCTGGCCATCGGGACGGTCGAGCAGGGCCACACGGTGGCGGTCCTCGACCGGAACCCCAAGGCCTTCCGGCGGCTGCCCGCCGACTGGCCCGGCGAGACCATCGTGGGCTCGGGCTTCGACCGGGACTCCCTCGACCGGGCCGGGGCCACGGAGGCCGGCGCCCTGGCCGCGGTGACCAGCGGCGACAATTCCAACATCCTCACCGCCCGGATCGCCCGGGAGACCTACGGGATCACCAACGTGGTGGCCCGGATCTACGACCCCCGCCGGGCCCGCATCTACCTCCGCCTGGGCATCCCCACCGTGGCCACCGTGGCCTGGACCATCGACCAGGTCCACCGCCGCCTGCTCCCCGAAGGGTCGTCGGCCGAGTGGTCGGACACCACCGGCACCCTGTCGCTGTTCGAGCAGGACCTCCCCGACCGGCTGGCCGGCAAGCGGCTCACCGATCTCAACCGCCCCGGTGACGTGACGCTGGTGTCGGTGACCCGGTCGGGCACGGCCCGGCTCGACGTCGCCGACCTGGTCGGCCAGGAGGGCGACGTGCTGCTGCTGGCCGTCTCCGAGGCCGGTCGGGAGCTGCTCGGCCTCGACGCCCGTTCGGCCGACGCCGGGGTGACCGCCCCGGGTGGCGACGACGACGGGGGCCACCGGTGAAGGTGGCCATCGCCGGGGCCGGGAGCGTGGGCACGGCCATCGCGTCGGACCTCCACCACAGCGGGCACGAGGTGCTCGTCCTGGAGCAGGACCCCGAGGTGGTGGCCCGCCTCCGGGGCGAGCTGGACATCACCTGGGTGGTGGCCGACGCCTGCGAGGTGAGCTCGCTCGACGCCGCCGGCCTGGCCACGGTCGACGTGGTGGTGGCGGCCACCGGTGACGACGAGGACAACCTGGTGGTGTCCCTCCTGGCCAAGCAGGAGTTCGCCGTGCCCCGGGTGGTGGCCCGGGTCAACAACCCCAAGAACCAGTGGCTGTTCAACGACAGCTGGGGCGTGGACGTCTCGGTGTCGACGCCCCAGCTGCTGACCGCCCTGGTCGAGGAGGCGGTGTCGGTCGGGTCGCTGGTCCGCCTGCTCCGGTTCGAAGGGGGCAACGCCCACCTGGTCGAGGTCACCCTGGCCGACGACTCGCCGGCCGCCGGCGTCACCCTGGTGGACCTGGGCGTGCCCCGCGAGGCCACGGTGGTGGCCGTGGTGCGCGACGACCGCCTCATCGTCCCCCGGGGCGACACCCGCCTGGCCGCCGGGGACGAGGTGCTGCTGCTGGTGACCGCCGAGGCCGAGGACGTGGTGCAGCAGCTGCTCGTGGGACACTGAACCGGTGCGCGCGGCGTTCTTCGATCTGGACAAGACGGTCATCGCCAAGGCGTCGATCGCCGCCTTCGGCGGGCCCTTCTACCGTGGCGGTCTCATCAACCGGCGCCTGATCGTCCGGGCCGTGGTGTCCCAGATCGTCTTCCTCCACCTCGGGGCGAGCGAACAGAAGCTGGCCCGGGTGCGCGAGTCCATGCTCACGCTGACCAAGGGCTGGGACCGCGAGCTCATCCGCGAGATCGTCCGCGAGGCCCTCGAGGACACCGTCGAGCCGATCATCTACGCCGAGGCGCTCGACCTCATCGAGGCCCACCGGGCCGCCGGCAACCGGGTGTACCTGGTGTCGGCGTCACCGGAGGAGATCGTCCAGCCACTGGCCGACCACCTCGGGGTGGACGGGGCCATCGCCACCCGGGCGGTGGTCGACGACGAGGGACGCTACGCCGGGGAGATGGAGTTCTACGCCTACGGCCCCTTCAAGGCCGAGGCCATCCGCGAGCTGGCCGAGGCCGAGGGGATCGACCTCGACGAGTCCTCGGCCTACTCGGACTCCTACACCGACCTGCCCATGCTCGAGGCCGTCGGTCACCCGGTGGCCGTCAACCCCGACCGGGTGCTGGCCAAGGCGGCCAAGGAGCGCGGCTGGGAGGTCATGCAGTTCTCCAAGCCCGTCCGCCTGCGCGACCGGGTCAGCGTGCCGAGCCTGCCCACGACGGCCACCGTCGCCGGGGTGACCCTGGCCGCGGCGGGATCGGCCCTGGTGGCGTGGCGGTTCGTCCGACGGCCGTCGGCGAACTAACGGTCGGCGCCCGGGGGCGCCGACGGTGGTAGGTGGTGCGGAGGTGGGGCCGCTCAGGCCGGGCGCAGCCGCTTGGCGGCGACGACACCGAGGGCGACGAGGATGGCGAGGATCAGAAGCTTCTTCATGACCGGTGATCGTACCCGCTCCGACCGGATCCTGCCCGGGGCCCCGCCCGGGCCCGGGGATCAGACGGTGAGGAGGTCCCGTGCCCCGGTGTCCGAGGACGGGTGACGGAGCTTCGACATGGCCCGGGCCTCGATCTGGCGGATGCGCTCGCGGGTCAGGTTGAAGTGCTCGCCGACCTCCTCCAACGTGCGGGGCTCACCCCGGTCGAGACCGAAGCGGAGGCGGAGGATCTCGCGCTCCCGCTCGTCGAGGGGCGACAGCAGCCGGCCGATCTCGTCGGGGAGGAGGGAGACGGCGGCCACCTCGAACGGCGACTCGGCCGAACGGTCCTCCACCACGTCGCCCAGTTCGGCGTCCCCGTCCTCGCGCAGCGGCTCGGACAGCGACAACGGCTCGGCCCGGAAGCGCAGGGCCTCGACCAGCTTGTCCTCGGGCATCTCCACCTCGGCGCCGAGCTCGGCCAGGGTGGCCGGTCGGCCGTACTTCAGCTCCAGACGGGCCTGGGCCTTCTGCACCCGGGCCAGGGTGTCCCCGGCGTGGACGGGCAGGCGGATGGTGCGCCCGGTGTTGGCGATGCCGCGGGTGATGGCCTGACGGATCCACCAGGTGGCGTAGGTCGAGAACTTGAAGCCCTTGCGCCAGTCGAACTTCTCGACGGCGTGCATCAGGCCCAGGTTCCCCTCCTGGATGAGGTCCAGCAACGGGAGCCCCGAGGCCTGGTACTTCTTGGCGATGGAGACCACCAGGCGGAGGTTCGACTGCACGAAGGTCTGCTGGGCCTGCTCGCCCTGCAGGGTGGTCCGGCGCAGCTCGCGCTTCTTGGTCGGCGTCAGGCCCTTGGGGGCCGAGGCCATGAGGGAGTCCGCTTCGCGGCCGGCCTCGATGGCCTGGGCCAGCCGGACCTCGTCGTCCTTGGTGAGCAACGGGTACTGCCCGATATCGGTCAGGTAGAGCCTGACCAGATCCTCGTCGTCTCGCTCGAGGCGCTCCTTAGCCAAGTTCTCCGAATCCTTCGTCTGCCCCGAGTTCGTCGGGGGGCCGTGGGCCCCGGGGGACGTCCACCGTGAAGGTGGGGTCCCGGGCGGGCGTGGCGCTCATGGGTACAGAAATGATGCTGCAGACGAAGTTTACCGGACGCGTCAAGGCCCCCGAACGGATCCGGCCCGTCCCGGGCCGCCGTCGGCTCAGGTGGGTGGCCCCGGATCGGGCAGCGTGACCAGCCCGACGGTGACGCCCTCGGCCACCACGGCCGACTCGAGGTGCTGGAGGAACCCGGCCACGGCCCGGACGTCGTGGGGCCGCGCCACCAGCCGCTCGACCAGCCGCTCCCCGTCGTGCCAGTCCTCCACCTCGTCGGCCAGGACCAGGCGCAGGGCGCGGATGGTCGGACCGTCGGTGACCGGCGACGCCACCTCCAGGTGGCGGCGGTAGGTCATGACCAGACGGGGGAGCACCACCCGGTAGAGCCCGGCCAGCAGGGGAAGGGCACCGGGACCGCCGCCGGTGGTGCGATCGGTGTCGTGGTCGTCGGGGTCCTCCAGGGACCGGTAGGTCGACCCGGACCCGCCGAGGGCGGCGATCACCGCCGCCGCGGCCCGACCCGGTGGCTTGGTCAGTCCCTCGGGGTCGACACCGGCCAGCACCGGGAGGCGGTCGGCCCACAGTTCGGCGTGCCAGGCGTGGCGGGCGCTCTGGGCGTCGAGGTGCACCTGCACCGCGGCGATGGGCACGGTGGTGACCCACCCGCCGACGATCTCGAACAGGCGGTGCTCGAGCCACCGGTAGCCGCCGATGACGGCGGCCGCCTGGAGGAGGGTCCACGGGGCGTCGCCCCCGGGCGGGCGGCCCGTCCCGGGTCGGGGGGCGGAGGCGGCCGGGTCAGGCACGGGTCGGGGCCTCCGAGTCCGGCGAGACCAGCGGGGACGGCGACGACGGGTAGCGGTTGGTGATGGGCATGCGACGATCCTTGCCGAAGGCCTTGGTGGTGATGCGGACACCCGGCGGCGTCTGGCGCCGCTTGTACTCCGCCCGGTCGACCAGTCGGAGCACCCGGGCCACGTCCTCGGGCCCGAACCCGTCGGCCACGAGCTCCTCGGCCGAGCGGTCCTCCTCCACGTACCCGGCCAGCACCGGGTCGAGCACCTCGTAGGGCGGCAACGACTCGTCGTCCCGCTGGTCGGGCCGCAGCTCCGCCGACGGGGGCTTGGTGAGCACGGCCTCGGGGATGAGGTCGGTGCCGGCCCGGCGGTTCCGCTCCCGGCACAGTCGGTAGACCAGCGTCTTGGGCACGTCCTTGATGACGGCGAAGCCACCGGCGGAGTCGCCGTACAGCGTGGAGTAGCCGGTGGCCATCTCGCTCTTGTTGCCCGTGGTGAGCACGATCCACCCCCGGGCGTTGGACAGGGCCATGAGGAGCACCCCCCGGATCCGGGACTGGAGATTCTCGTCGGTCAGACCGGCCGGCGGCCCGCCCAGCAGCGGTCCGAGGAGGTGCGAGAAGGTGGCGTGGGCGGACTCGATGGGCACGGTCACCAGGTCGATGCCCAGGCGCCCGGCCAGCGCCTCGGCGTCGGTGACCGACCCCTCGCTGGAGTACCGCGAGGGCATGGCCACCCCGTGGACGTGGTCGGCCCCGACGGCGTCGACGGCCACGGCGGCCACCAACGAGGAGTCGACGCCGCCCGAGAGCCCGATCAGGGCGTCGGTGAAGCCGTTCTTGCGGAGGTAGTCCCGGGTCCCGAGGACCAGCGCCTCGTACACCTCGGCGTCGGGCTCGAGGCCGCCGTCGTCGGACCCGACCGGCGTCGGTGTCGGCGCCGACCGGACCGGCGGACCGTCCCCCACCGGGATGTCGAGGTCGACGAGCAGGACCTCCTCCACGAACTGGCCGGCCGAGGCCAGTACCCGGCCGTCGGGGCCGACCACCAGCGAGGCACCGTCGAAGACCAGTTCATCCTGACCGCCCACCTGGTTGACGTAGACGAAGGTGCAGCCCGTCTCCGCCGCCCGCTCCCGCAGCATGGTCAGCCGCTCGGACCGGCGTCCCCGCGAGTACGGCGAGGCGTTGATGTTCAGCACCAGGTGGACCCCCTGGGCGGCGTAGTCGGACGCCGGCCCGCCGGCGTACCAGCTGTCCTCGCACACCGTGAGCCCGACGGGCACGCCGCCGACGGGGAACGGGACCGGGGTGCCCCGCCCGGGGGTGAACCACCGGCGCTCGTCGAACACCCCGTAATTGGGGAGCCGCCGCTTGGCGTAGCGGCCCCGGATCTCCCCGTCGACGCACAGCGCGGCGGCGTTGAACCGCCGTCCGTCGGGGTCCACGTCGACGAAGCCCACCACGGCGGCGCACCGGCCGGTGGCCGTGGCCAGGCGCCCGACGGCCCGCAGGTTGTCGGTCACGAAGGCCGGCCGGCCCAGCAGATCCTCGGGCGGGTACCCGGTGACCGTCAGCTCGGGGAACACGGCGATGTCGGCACCGGCCTGCTCGGCCTGCCCCAGAGCGGCCAGGGCCCGGTCCACGTTGCCGTCGAGATCACCGACGACGGTGTTGAGCTGGCAGGCCGCCAACCGGAGCCGGGTCATGGCCACAGCCTACCGGCGGCCGACGCCCCTCCCCGGTGCCGACCCGTCCGGCGGGTGGCCACCCGGGGCCGGCGGACGGTTAACCGGCCGTTCACAATGGGGAAATGAAAGAGAAACCGCGTTGCGCCATGATGTGCCCTGCTCCGAACTGCGCCCCGGCGCAGGGACGGTGGCACGAACCGACCGGTCAGCACCCGGGCGGACCAGCCGAAGCGATGACGACAACCGAGTGACGAGGAGTCCGAGTGCCCTACCAAGCCGAGTACATCTGGATCGACGGGACCAAGCCGTCTCCGCTGCTTCGCAGCAAGACCAGGATCATCCCCGACGGCAAGGAGCCCGGCATCTGGGGCTTCGACGGTTCGAGCACCAACCAGGCGGTGGGCCACGACTCCGACTGCGTGCTCCAGCCCGTGTTCGTCTGTCCGGACCCGCTCCGCGGCCCGAACGACAAGCTGGTGATGACCGAGGTGCTCCTGACCGACTTCACCCCGCACGAGACCAACACCCGGGCGGCCTGCGTGGCCGTGGCCGAGAAGTACGCCGACCAGGAGCCCTGGTTCGGTATCGAGCAGGAGTACACCTTCATGAAGGACGGCCGGCCCCTGGGTTGGCCGGAGAACGGCTACCCGGCCCCGCAGGGCCCCTACTACTGCGGCGTGGGCGGCGACAAGATGCCCGGCCGGGAGATCGTCGAGCTGCACACCGCGGCCTGCATCGACGCCGGGCTGTCCATCGAGGGAACCAACGCCGAGGTCATGATGGGCCAGTGGGAGTTCCAGATCGGGATCCTGCCGCCGCCGCTGATCGGTGACCACCTGTGGGTGGCCCGGTGGCTGCTGTTCCGCATCGCCGAGGACTTCGGCGTCTACGCCACGCTCGAGCCCAAGCCCATCCTGGGCGACTGGAACGGTGCCGGTGCCCACACCAACTTCTCCACCAAGGCCATGCGCGAGGACGGCGGCTGGGACGCCATCATCGCCGGGTGCGAGGCCATCGGGAAGAAGGTCGACGAGCACGTCTCCAACTACGGGGTGGGCATCGAGTCCCGGCTGACCGGGGCCCACGAGACGGCCCACTACACCAAGTTCAGCTACGGCACCTCGGACCGCGGTGCGTCCATCCGCATCCCGTGGGCCGTGGCCAAGGACAAGAAGGGCTGGCTGGAGGACCGTCGTCCGAACGCCAACATGGATCCCTACGTCGTCAGCCGGCTGATCACCGATACGGTGTGCAGCGACGCGGCCGGGGAGTGACCCCGGCCTGCCGGTGACCCGGGGACGGGTCACCGGCAGCTGACGACCGGAGGGATCGGTCCCCATGAGGAGCCAAGAGGAGTACGTCCTGCGCACCGTGGAGGAGCGCGGCATCAGGTTCGTGCAGCTCTGGTTCACCGACGTGCTGGGGACACCCAAGACCTTCTCCATCACACCGGCCGAACTGGAGAACGCCCTCGAGGAGGGCATGACCTTCGACGGGTCGGCCATCGACGGCTTCAGCCGCGTCCAGGAGAGCGACGTCCTGGCCCGCCCGGACGCCAAGACCTTCCAGCTCCTACCGTGGCACGGCCACAGCCACGGGGCGGGGTCCGAGGCCCCGGTGGCCCGGGTGTTCTGCGACATCTCCGACCTCGACGGCACCCCGTTCCAGGGGTGCCCCCGCCACGTGCTGCGGCGCACCCTGCAGAGCGCGGTGGACCGCGGCTTCACCTTCTACGCCGCACCGGAGATCGAGTACTTCTACTTCGCCGACGGCGACCCGGCCCACCCGCCCCAGACCCTCGACGCCGGCTCGTACTTCGAGCTGACCGGGGCCGACCAGACCAGCGACATCCGCCAGCGGACGGTCCTCACCCTCGAGGAGATGGGCATCCCGGTCGAGCACGCCCAGCACGAGGACGCCCCCAGCCAGCACGAGATCGACCTGCGGTACACCGACGCCCTCACCATGGCCGACACGGTGATGAGCGTCCGGCTGGTGGTGAAGGAGATGGCCCGCCAGCAGGGGGTCCACGCCAGCTTCATGCCCAAGCCCTTGTCCGGTGTCCAGGGCTCGGGGATGCACACCCACCTCTCGCTGTTCCGCGGGGAGACCAACGCCTTCGTCGACCCCGACCGTCGCCACGGCCTGTCCGAAGTGGCCGAGGGGTTCATCGCCGGGCTGCTCCGGCACGCCGGCGAGATCACCGCCATCACCAACCAGTGGGTGAACTCCTACAAGCGCCTGGTCACGGGTTACGAGGCGCCCATCCACGTGTCGTGGGCCCGGAACAACCGCTCGGCCCTGATCCGGGTGCCGGTGACCAAGGACGGCAAGCCCGAGTCCACGCGGATCGAGTACCGGGCCCCCGACAGCGCCTGCAACCCCTACCTGGCCTTCGCCGTCATCCTGGCCGCCGGCCTCCGGGGCATCGACCAGCGCTACGAACTGCCCGACGAGACGGGGGCCAACCTGTTCGACCTGTCGCCCGACGAGCTCACGGCCTCGGGGATCGCCCACCTCCCGGGAAGCCTCAATGAGGCGCTGGTCCGGATGGAGACCTCGGAGCTGCTCTTCGACACCCTGGGCGAGCACGTCTTCGAATGGTTCCTCCGGAACAAGCGGGTCGAATGGGCCGACTACAAGGCCCACGTCTCCCAGTTCGAACTCGACCGCTACCTCCCACTGCTCTAGGTTCTGGCGGGGACCGGACGGAGGGAGGACCGCGTGGAACCGCTGGTGTGCTTTCCGGACCCCCTGCCCCCGACGGTGGCGGCCGTGCTCGAACGCTCCGGCTACCCCTACCAGTCGGTCCGGGGGGTGGAAGCCCTCGACAGCGACGAGCCCGACGACGGCTGGTCGGGTGCGGTCATCTGTGCCGGGGAGCACCAGGCCGAGGCCTTCGCCATCTGCCGCAGCATCCGCAAGCGCGACGTGCCGTTGGCCCCGGTGGTGGTGGTGGTGCGCACCGAACAGCTCTCGGAGATCGAGCTCCGGGAGGACCTCTTCGACGACATCTGCGTGGAGCCGGTCAACCCCGACGAGCTGACCACCCGCCTGGCCCACCTGTTCTGGCGGACCGGGCGGGGGCTCCGGCCGGACCTGCTGGAGCACGGCCCGCTGGTGCTCAACCTCGAGACCTACCAGGCGGCCATCGACGGCCGGGTGCTGGACCTCACCTACATGGAGCACGAGCTGCTCCGCTTCCTGGCCGCCCGGCCGGGGAAGGTGTTCACCCGCGAGACGCTGCTCAGCCGGGTGTGGGGCTACGAGTACTACGGCGGGGCCCGGACCGTGGACGTCCACGTCCGTCGGCTGCGGGCCAAGATCGGCGAGGAGCACGCCCATCTCATCCAGACCGTCCGGTCGGTGGGCTACCGGTTCGGCCAGACCTCGTGGACGCCGTGACCGCTCAGGGGCAGTAGGCCCAGAGCTCGACCTCGACCAGGGCCCCCATGGGGAGCCCGGCCACGGCCACCACCGAACGGGCCGGGCGGTGCTGGCCGAAGACGCCGGCGTAGGCCTCGTTCACCGCCGGGTAGTCGTCCATGTCGGTGAGGAAGACCGTGGTCTTGAACACGTCGGCCAGCAGGGCGCCCTTGCCCCGGAGCAGCCGCTCGCCGTTGGCCAGGGCCTGGACCAGCTGCTCCACCACGCCGCCCTCCACCAGGGCCACCGGTGCCGGGGTGGTGGCCACGCCGTCGGCGCCCGGACCGCCGGGCACCGGCGACTGCAGGCCGAGCTGACCGGAACAGACCAGCCAGGGTCCGACCCGGACGATCGGGGTGTAGGGGCCAATGGGCGTGGACACGGCGGGTCCTCTCACGTCGGTCACCCGACGGGGTCGGGGACGACCGAGATGCTACCGCCGGCCGCCGGCACCCCGGGGGGTGCGGTCCGCCGGCGGGGCCGCCCGGCTCAGCTGAAGGAGGAGCCGCAGCCGCAGGTGCGGGAGGCGTTGGGGTTCACCACGTGGAACCCGGCGCCCTGGAGCCCGTCGCTGAAGTCCAGCGTGGAGCCCTTCAGCAGGTCGGCGCTCGAGGGGTCGACGACCACCTTCACCGTGTCGAAGGTCCGGACGATGTCGTCGTCGGCGATCTCGGCGTCGAAGAACATCTCGTAGCTGAAGCCCGAGCAGCCGCCGGGACGCACGGCGACCCGCAGGGCCAGATCGTCGGAATCCTCCTGGGCCAGCAGCTCGGCGACCTTCACCGTGGCGGCGTCGGTCAACGTGACGGGGCTGGGCTTCTTACCGATGCTGACGGTCTGGAGCGTGGAACTCACCGGTGATCCTCCTGGTCTCGCTCGCCGTGGCCCGACCAGGCCCACGACGTCTCGCTCCATGGTACCCGCGCCTCCCCGTCGAGCGTGCGCCGGCCGCCGGCCGCCCCGTCGGGGCCCCCGGCCGGCCGCCCGGACGGGGGGCCCCGGTAACATTGCACCGTGACGACAGCCGACGGACCGGGGACCCGCGCGCCGGACGATCCCGGGGTGGCCGCCGTCCGGACGGCCCTGGCCAACGTGGTCGACCCCGAACTGGGTGCCGACATCGTCGAGCTGGGCATGGTGCGGTCGATCGATCGGTCCGAGGACGGCGACGTGCGGATCGAGGTGGCCCTGACCATCGCCGGCTGCCCGCTCCGCCACCAGATCCGCACCGACGTCGACCTCCATGTGGCCCGCCTGCCCGGGGTCCGCTCGGTCGACGTCCGCACGGTGATCATGGACGCCGACCAGCGCCGGGTGGTCATGGAGCGGGCCCGGGCCAAGGCCCGGGAGCACCCGCCGACCACCCAGGTGGCCGAGGACACCCGGGTCCTGGCCATCGCCTCGGGCAAGGGGGGCGTGGGGAAGAGCACGGTCACCGTCAACGTGGCCGCCGCCCTGGCCCGGCGCGGACTGACGGTCGGGGTCCTCGACGCCGACATCTGGGGCTTCTCCGTACCGAGGCTGCTCGGCATGCGGGGGGAGGTCGAGGCCCGGGGCAGGAAGATGGTGCCCCTGGAGCGGACCATCGGCACCGGGCTGCTCCGGGTGCTGTCGATGGGTTTTCTGGCCGACGAGGACTCCGCCATCATGTGGCGCGGCCTGGTGCTCAACCGGGCCGTCCAGCAGTTCCTCGAGGACGCCCACTGGGGAGACCTGGACTACCTGCTCATCGACATGCCCCCGGGGACCGGGGACATCCAGATGGGCCTGGCCCGCATGCTGCCTCGGACCGAGGTCGTGGTGGTGACCACCCCGCCGCTGGCCGCGCAGAAGGTGGCGGCCCGGGCCGCCGACATGGCCCGCAAGGGGGGGCTCCGGGTGGCCGGGGTGATCGAGAACATGTCGGCGTTCACCTGCGACCACGGCGAGTCCTACGCCCTGTTCGGTTCGGGTGGCGGGGCCCGGCTGGCCGAGGAGATCGGCGTGGCCCTGATCGGGGAGGTGCCGATCGACCCGGCGGTGGCCTCGGGGGGGGACACCGGACAACCCGTGGCCCTCGACGATGACGGGGCGCTGGCCGCCGTCTTCGCCGGCATCGCCGAGCGGATCGTCAGCTCCGTGGCCCCCCGGGTGCCCATGGAGGGCTGCAGCGCCCGGCTGCTCGAGCGGGTCGAGCACGCCGTGGCCGCCGGGGGCCGTCCTCCTCAGCCCGTGGCTCCGAGCGACCCGGCCGCCGCCTCCTCGTAACCGACGTCGCCCGGGTGGAGGACGACGAACCGGCCCTCGGCGACCGTCACCACCGGTAGGACGGTGGGGACGTCGGTCACCGTCGACGCCCAGGCCCGCACGGCCGCCGTCGAGTCGAACCGGCCGAGGGCCTCCAGGTTGACCACCGTCGGTGGCAGGAGCTCGAGCTCGCCCCGCCGGAAGCGGCCCAGCATGTCGTCGGGCCGGACCCAGATGGTGGCGATGGTCTCCCCGCCGTCGTGGAGGGCCACCTGCTCGGTCGGTGCCGTGGTCACGAAGAAGCGGGTGTCGTAGCGCTTGGGGGCCAGCGCCGGCGTGATCCAGTGGCTGACGTAGTGGACGTCGTCCACCACCAGCTCGAGGTCCTCCGCACGGCAGAGGTCGAGGAGCCGGAGGGACCGGGCGTTCACCCGGTCGCGGTAGTCGGCGAACCGGGCCGCCGTGGCCGGGTCGGAGGTGTCGAGCAGCGCATCACCGTCGGGATGGCCCCGGGGGTGGGCCACGAGGACCCCGGCCTCCTCGAAGCACTCGCGGAGGGCGGCGACCCAGAAGCCCAGGCCGCCGGAGGGGACGCCGAGGACGGCACTGGCCTCGGCGTCGGTCCGGCCCCGGCACCAGGCCTCCACCCCGGGGCTGCGGTCGGCCTCGTCCACCGAGCCGCCGGGGAAGACGTAGGCCCCGGCGACGAACTCGGCCTCGAGGTTCCGGCGCAGCATGCAGACCTCGACGGCCGGCGCCCCGGCCTCGTCCACGGCGTCGCGGACGAGCATGACGGTGGCGGCATCGCGGACGGGGACCGACATGGCAGCAGGCTACCGCCCGGTGCCCTGGCGGTGGCCGGCCCGGCGCTCGGTCAGACCACGGTGAGGGTGGGCCGTCGGCCGACGAGGCCGGCGTCGACCAGGGCGAAGAGGGCGGCGTCGCCGAAGTGCCCCGGGTCGCCGATCAGCCACGAGTGGGAGCCTTCGACCACCAGTCCGGGCACGCCGGCGGCCCGGCGGAGGTCGTCGAACGCCGCCCGGGGGACCAGCCGGTCGCGGTCGGACCACACCACCTGGACCGTGTGGCCCCGCCCGGCGATCACCCGCAGTTCACCGACCAGGTCGGCGGATCGGATGAACGAGCCCGTCCGCCAGAAGCTCAGCGGATGGTGGACCACGTTCGGGACCAGGTCCTCCACGATGGCCGGGACGTGGCGCAGCATGCCGGGTGAGTGCAGGAGGTCGGTGCCCAGGTGTCGGCCCCAGTCCCAGATGGGGCGCTGGGCCATGGTGCGGACGGCACCGGCGGTGGTGACCCAGGCCGGGCTGCCGATGGCGTTGGCCAGCAGCAGGGCCCGGACCCGTCGGGGATGGTCGTGGGTGAAGGCCGTGGCCACCCCGCCGCCGAACGAATGGCCGGCCACCAGGCCCACCGCGTCGAGGCCCTGGACGTCGAGGTACCGGCCGACCCAGGCGGCGTACCCGGCGAACGACCGCTCGGGCGCCGGGAGCTCCGCCGTCCCGCCGAAGCCGGGGAGGGACGGGGCGTACACCCGGCAGCCGGCCCGGGCCATGGCCTCGATGGCCGGACGGTACGTGGCCGGCCGCATCCCCCAGCCGTGGAGGAACAGCGCGGGCGGTCCGTCCCCGACCACCCCGACGGGGACCCGGTGACCGTCGACGGACACCGTCGACCACCTGAGGTCGGCGACCGTCTCCGGCCGGGGGGCCGGGATCGGGTCGGGACCGGGAGCGTCGGCAACGAGTGCGCCAGGCATGGCCTCCCACTGTAGGACCCCGGCGGACACCCTCCGTGGACCGTCGGGACCCCGGTCGCCGGGCCGGCCGGCCTCCCCCCGAGGGTCGCGACCGTGGCCCCGCCCCGCCAGGCATTACGCTCAACGGGACCAACGATCGACTCGACCCAGCGGGGAACAGACCAGCCATGGCTCAGGACAACGAGAAGACGCCGCCGACCGGCGGCAACACCCCGAAGAAGGCCGCCACCCCGGCCAAGGCCGCGGGGAACACGGCCAAGGCCCCGGCCAAGGCCGCGGGGAACACGGCCAAGGCCCCGGCCAAGGCCGGAGGGAACACGGCCAAGCCGGCCACCGGCACCTCGGCCAAGGACCGCAGCCGCCAGCAGAGCCGGCCGGTCAGCGGAAAGGCGGCGACGGGCAAGGGCGGCAACGCCCCCAAGCCCGGCGGAGGCAAGGGCGGCAACGCCCCGAGGAGCGGCAAGGCCGTGGCCACCAAGCCGCCGAGCAACCGCGGTGTGCTGATCGCCTGGGTGTCGGTCGGCGTGGTCATCGTCATCATCGCCGTCCTGGTCATCATCAACGCCACCTCGTCGACCACGGCGGCGGCCGGGACGCCGGTCACCCCGGTGCCGGCGTCGATCCTCAGCGCCGTGACCTCCATCCCGACCTCGGTCTACGACGCCGTGGGGACCGGCGGGTCGGCGAGCACACCGCCCACCGTCCTCTCGGGTCAGCCGCCGCTCACCATCAACGGCCAGTCACCGGCCATCCTGTACGTCGGGGCCGAGTACTGCCCGTTCTGCGCGGCCGAGCGGTGGGCCGTGGTCACGGCCCTGTCCCGGTTCGGTACCTGGAGCGGGCTCCAGGTCACCGCCTCGTCGGGCTCGGACGAATTCCCCCTGACCCAGACCTTCAGTTTCCGTACGGCGTCGATCACCAGCCCCTACATCTCGTTCCACGCCGTGGAGGAGTACACCAACGAACCGGCGAGCGGCGGCGGCTACAAGCCCCTGCAGCACCTCACCGCCGCCGAGAGCGCCAACGTGGAGAAGTACGACTCCCCGACCTACCTGCCGAACGACACCCAGGCGGGGTCGATCTCGTACCCGTTCATCAACATCAACAACCAGGCCCTGATCTCCAGTTCCTCCTACAGCCCGGGACTGCTCACCAACCAGTCCCACCAGGAGATCGCCTCGAACCTCACCGATCCGAGCAATCCGGCGACCCAGGCCATCCTGGGCACGTCCAACTACATCAGTGCGGTGATCTGCGCCTCCACCAAACAGCAGCCGTCCGACGTCTGCACCAGCAGCGGGGTGCAGGCGGCGGCCAAGGCGCTGAAGCTCAGCTGACCACCGGTGGCGGACCGACGACAGGGGACATGAGCCGATGAACAGACTCCGGTGGCAGCCGCTCACCACCTTCATCCTCTCCCTCATCGGGCTCGGGGTGTCCACGTACCTGACGATCGTCCACTTCGACACCCACGTCGGGCTGTCGTGCCCGGCCGGTGGAGGGATCGTCAATTGCGAGAAGGTCACCACCAGCGCCCAGTCCTACCTGTTCGGGATCCCGGTGGCCACGCTGGGACTGGCCTTCTTCGTGCCCATGGCCGTCCTGTGCCTCCCCGTGGCCTGGCACTCCACCGTCCGCGCCGTCCACTGGGTCCGACTGGCCCTGTCGGCCTCCGGCGTGGTCATGATCATCCACCTGATCAGCGCCGAGCTCCTCACCATCAAGGCCATCTGTCTCTGGTGCACCTCGGTCCACGTCATCACCTTCATCCTGTTCGTGATCATCGCCACCAGCGCACCGATCGTCCTGGCCCGCGACCACGGGGAGTACGAGGACGGGTCCGACGACGAGGACGGGTCCGACGACGAGGACGGGTCCGACGAGCTCGAGTACGCCACTGACGCCGGCGACGAGTAGCGGACCCCCGCCGGAGCCCCGAGCGTCGGACGACCCGGCGACCGGGCCGTCGCCCGGTGCCGGAGGACCCACCAGGACGGCCCGGTTCGCCTGGGTGGCCACCGGGCTCATCCTGGTCGGCGTGGTCGTCCTGGTGGTGCTGGCACTGACCGAGCCGACCACGACACTGGTGACCAGTCCGCCGATCACCTCGGCCGCCGTCCGCAAGGAGGTCGCCACCGTCCCGCCGTCGGTCTTCGACACCGTCGGCATCGACGCCGGGACCCCGCTCACCTCCCCGGTGGTCCTCTCCGGACAGCCCCCGCTGACCGTCGGCCACCGGAGCGAGGTCCTGTTCGTCGGGGCCGAGTTCAGCCCCTTCAGCGCCGCCGAACGGTGGGCCCTCATCGTGGCCCTGTCCCGGTTCGGCACCTTCGGGTCGGTGAGCGACATGCAGTCGGCCGCCGATACCGTCTTCCCGTCGGTCCAGACCTTCAGCTTCGTGGGCTACCGGTACTCGAGCCCGTTGGTCGTCCTCGCGGCCACCGAGGAGTACTCGGCCGAACCCGGGGTCACCGGGGCCTATGCCCACCTCGGCACCCCGACCCCGGCCGAGCAGGCCGTCATCGACCGGTACGTGCCCCTGGCCCTTCCCGCCGGCTCGGAACCGCCACCGGTGGGCCCGTTCCCCTTCGTCGACATCGGCAACCGGTTGGTGACGGCCACCTCGGGGTTCAGTCCGGCCGTCCTCGTGGGCCGGGCCCGGGGCAAGGTGGCCGGGGAGCTACAGGAGCCCGACCAGCCGGCCACGATGGCCATCGTGGCCGCGGCCAACGAGCTGACCGCCGGGATCTGCGCCACCACCGGGGAACGCCCGGCGGCGGTCTGCCGCTCGAAGGGGGTCGAGGCGGCCGACGGCGCCCTCGGCCTGCCCTGAGCCCGGGTCAGCCGGCCCGGCGGTCCGCCAACTGCTTGCGCTCGACCTCGTTCAGGCCGCCCCAGATCCCGTGGGGCTCACGGATCCGGATGGCGTACTCCAGACAGTCGGGACGCACCGGACAGGTCCGGCAGATCTCCTTCGCCCGGTCCTCACGCTGGAGTTTCTCCTCCTTGCGCTCCGCGTGGGTCGGCGGAAAGAACATCTCCGCCTGCGGTCCGCGGCACAGCGCCCTGGCCTGCCACGTCTCCACTGCCTGCGTCATCGATCCACTCCCCCTCCGCGCCCGATGGGCTCCTCCCAAGCGCCGAACGTACCGCCTCGGGGTCCCGGATACAAGGGGTCTGACCAGGATTTCTGCCGACCGGACCTCCGTGGGCCGGCCCGACGGGACGCCGGGGAGGACGGCGGATCGGACCGACGGTGGCCGACTCGGGCGCTACGCTCGCGGGAGTCATGGACGTGAAGGCCTTTTGCACGCAGAGCCGGGTCCTGATCGTGGCGGGCAAGGGCGGCGTCGGCAAGACCACCATGGTGGCCGCACTGGCCCGCCTGGCCTCACGGGCCGGGCTCTCCGTGCTGGTGGTCGAGCTCGAGGGACGGACGGGCATCGCCACGGCCTTCGGGCACGGGGACGCCCTGGGCTATGACGGCGCCGTGCTCACCGCGGCGGGGGTCTCGGTCATCGAGCACGGCGCTCCGGCACCCGACGACACCGAGGCCATCCCCCCGGGCACCGTCCACGCCCGCCTGATCACGCCGGACGACGCCCTGCTCGAGTACCTGGCCGATCACGGCCTCCGCCGCGTCTCGAAGCGCCTGGTGTCGACGGGCATCGTCGACGTGGTGGCCGGGGCCATCCCGGGGATCAAGGACATCCTGGTCCTCGGGAAGATCAAGCAGATCGAACGGGCCGGCGTGGCCGACCTGGTGCTGGTCGACGCGCCGGCGACCGGGCACGCCATGACGTTCCTCTCCTCGGCCAGCGGGCTGCTCGAAGCGGCCCGGGGCGGGCCCGTGCGGGCCCAGGCGGCCGATGTGGTCGAACTGCTCACCGACCCGGCCCGGTGCCAGGTGGCCCTGGTCACCCTGCCCGAGGAGATGCCGGTGAACGAGGTGGTCGAGGCCGCCTACCAACTCGAGGACAAGGTGGGCGTGGCCCTCGGCCCGGTGATCGTGAACGGCTGCTATGACCGGCTGGCCGGGCTGGGCACCCCGTCCGACCAGGCCGCCCGGGATGCCGGTGTGACCGTGGACGCCGCCCTCGGGGACGCCCTCGACCGGGCCGCCGAGTTCCGCCGGGTCCGCCAGGACCTCCAGACCGAGCAGGTGGAGCGTCTGCGCACCGAACTGCCCCTCCCCCAGCTGCGGACGCCCTTCCTGTTCACTGCGTCGATCGGGCCGGGCGAGCTGGACACCCTGGCCGACGCCCTGGCCGCCAGCATCGGCGCCCTGCAGGACGCCGACCACGACCCGGTGACGGCGTGAGCGGCGGGACGACCCTGGGCGAGCTGGTGGCCGAGCGGTCGATCATCGTCTGCTGCGGCTCGGGTGGCGTGGGGAAGACCACGACCTCGGCGGCTTTCGCCCTGCAGGCCGCCCGCGGCGGCCGACGGGCCTGTGTCATCACCATCGACCCGGCCCGCCGTCTGGCCAACTCGCTGGGTCTCGACTCGCTGACCAACTCCCCCACCCTGATCCCCGGCGACTGGCCGGGCGAGCTCCACGCCATGATGCTCGACCCCAAGGGGACCTTCGACGACCTCGTCGAGCGGTACGCCGACACCCCCGAGCAGGCCGAGGGCATCCTGGCCAACCGGATCTACCGGAGCCTGGCCGGGTCCCTGTCCGGGACCCAGGAGTACATGGCCATGGAGAAGCTCTTCGAGTTGGTGCAGGACGCCGCCTTCGACCTCATCGTGGTGGACACGCCGCCGTCGCGCAACGCCCTGGACTTCCTCGACGCCCCGCGTCGGCTGACCAACTTCCTCGGGAACCGGTTCTTCCAAGCCATCATGATGCCCACCCGGGCATCGCTGCGGGTCATGGGCGTGGCGGCCAAGGCCCTGCTCCGCACCATCTCCAAGGTGGCGGGCACCGAGATCGTCCGGGACGCCGTCACGTTCTTCCAGGCCTTCGACGGCATGGAGGAGGGGTTCCGGACCCGGGCCGTCCACGTGCGGGAACTGCTCGGCCGCCCGTCGACGGCCTTCGTACTGGTGGCCTCCCCCCGACCGGACTCCGTCGACGAGGCGGTCCACTTCGCCGACAAGCTGGTGGAGTCGGACCTGTCGGCCACGGCCCTCATCGTGAACCGGGTCCAACCGCGGTTCGCCGACGCCGGCCTGCTGGCCCGGCTCCCCGACACCCCGGCCGGCGCCGGCGGCGCGTTGGCCGACCTGGTGGGGAACCTCCGGGGGTACACGGCGGCCTCGGACCGCGAGGAGGCGGTGTACCGGGACCTCGTCGAGCGGGTGGCCCCGGCCCCGGTGACCACGGTGCCCCTGCTCAACACCGACGTCCACGACCTCGACGGTCTGGCCACCATCGCCGACCTCCTCTTCCCGTCGTCGACCGGTGCCGGGTCGTCCCCGACTGGCGGGCACACGGAGCAGGCGGGCTAACCTCTCCAAGGTGCGCACCATCCTCGTGGCCAGCGACGCCCCCTCGGTGCGGGCGGAGATCGCCGCCATCGTCACCCGCCCCGACGTGGAGGTGGCCGAGGCCCGTTCGGGCCCCGAGGTGCTGGTCGCCGTGGCCGAATCCGAACCCGACCTGGTGATCGTGGACCTGCAGATGGGGAACATGGGCGGCATGGCCGTCACCCTGGAGCTCCGCCTCGAGGAGTCCTACGGGAAGCTCGGCCACATCCCGGTGCTGATGCTGCTCGACCGCCGGCCCGACGTCTTCCTCGCCCGGCGCTCGGGGGCCGAGGGCTGGATCGTCAAGCCCTTGGATCCGCGGCGGGTCCGCCGGGCCGTCACCGCCCTGCTGGACGGTGGGACCTACTTCGACGAGTCGTACCGGCCCCTGTCGGTCGCCGCCACCGCTGCCCCGTCGGTCGGCGCCTGAGGGCCTCGGCCCTCCGGCGTCCACAGTCATGTTCGGGAAAGGCACCAGGAGCAAGGACACCGCCGACGGCGGTCGGTCGCGGGCGGTCGACCGGAACGGCGCCGGGGCCAATGCCCAGGAGCGTTCCATCGTCGAGGCCCTGGAGGACCTGCGCGACACCCCGGTCCGCGAGGTCATGACCCCCCGGGTGGACGTGGTCGCCCTGTCCATTCCGGTGACGGCCGAGGACGTGACCCGTGCGGTCCGGGAGTCCGGGCGCCGCTGCTTCCCCGTCTACGGCGACGACCTCGACGACCTGATCGGCGTCCTCTTCGTGAACGACCTCTTCCGGGCCGGCTGGAAGATGGACAGTGGCCGGGACAACCGGACCCCTGACGGAGCCGACGGAGGGGACGTACCCGACCCCGTGGCCATCTCCCGACGGCTCCGCCAACCCTTCCTCGTCCCCGAGTCGCGCCTCGTCCTCGACGTGCTGGCCGAGATGCGCCAGCAGCGGCGGGCCTTCGCCGTGGTGGTCGACGAGCACGGCGGTGTCGAAGGGGTGCTGACGGTGAAGGACCTGGTCGGGGCCCTGGTGGGCGACCTGCGCGATGAGTTCGATCCCCACGACGAGCCCACCGTGGTGCGGGTGGACGCCACCCGCTGGCTGGTCGACGGGCGAGCCAGCGTGGACGAGATCCGGGAGCGGATGGGCATCGACCTGCCCGACGGCGAGTACGTGACCCTCGGGGGCTTCCTGTTCGACGGCTTCGGGCACATCCCGGCCGAGGGTGAGGTGCTCGAGGCGGCGGGGTGGGAGTTCCGGGTGGCCGAGATGGAACGACGCCGGATCGCCCGGGTGGTGGCCCGTCAGGTGGACCCCCTTCCCGACGATTCGACCGACGACGGGGACCGGAGCGAGCCGCGGAGCGAGCGTACGCCGGTGGAGTAGCATCGACTGTCGACCGATCGGGCCTCCGGGCCGGAACGGCCAACGGGCTGTGGCGCAGCTTGGTTAGCGCGCTGCGTTCGGGACGCAGAGGTCCCCGGTTCAAATCCGGGCAGCCCGACCATCGAGGTGCAGGTCAGCGAGGGTTTCCGCCCCGCTGGCTCGCGTCCGGGGGCCGGTCCGAGCGCTGAAATTGGGCTTTTTGGCGCGAGTGGATCCGCGACCACCGTCCGGGAAGAACTGCTGCTCCAGGCGGTCGGCCGCCGTATGGTCCGCCTCGGCCGGTGCCGCGGCGCATACGGCGAGGGTCATCCTGGGGTCGCTGTGCCCGAAACGGACCTGTGCGGTCTTGATGTCGATCCCGTCGACGACCATGGTGGTGGCCACCAGGCGACGCAGGTCGTGGAACCCCGCCCCATCGCTGCATGCCGCAGCGGTCGCCGGCATCCACTCCCGGCGGCGCCAGTTGTCGTAGTGGATCGGCCGGCCTTCGCTGTTGGTGAACACGAGCGCGTCTGGATGTTGCGGCTGGCTGATGGCGGCGATGTGATCGGCCAGCAGCATCGCCATCGGCGGTGGAAGGGTCATCGTCGTGGTCCCGGCGGACGACTTCGGTGACCCGGTCACCAACTGACCGCCCAACCCACGGGTTATGGCCTCGGCCACGGTGAGCGTGCCGGCCTAGAAGTCGATCCGTGCGACCTTCAGGCCGATGACCTCCGACCACCGGAGCCCGAGCACCGCACCGACCCAGACCACGGCCCGATACCGTTCGGAAATCGCTTCGGCGATCCGGACGACGTCCGCCGGGGTGAGGCCGTGCCGCTTAGCCTGCGGAACTGCGGGCAGGCGGATGTTCCGACACGGTGTCCGCACCAGCCAGTCGTTGGACACCGCGTAGGAGCACACCGCCCGGACGACGTCGTAGTCGCGGCGGACCGTCCGGGCCGCCCGGTGACGGCTCCACTCGTTCACCAGCTGCTGGATCTCCAGGGGCGAGATCTGGTCGAGTCGGAGCGCTCCGAGCGTCGGGAGGATGTGGAGTCGGAGCGACACCTCCTCACGGGCCAGGGTCGACTCGGGCTTGGCCGGGTTGGGCCTTCGACCTGGGTGTTTGTAAGTAATTGACTAATGTACATGAAATGTTGTTAATTAACGTACCAAGAACGTGCCTTAGTCGATAGCATTGGATCATGATCTTCCAGCCACCGCCCCTCTCGGACGCCGACCACGCGGTGTTGACCGAAATCGACCGCTTGCGATCAGAACTCCGGTTCTATCTGCACGAGCCTCGACGATGGCTCGGCACCCTTCGCCGTGCCACCTTTGCGCGAGCAGTACAAGGTTCGAACTCCATCGAGGGCTACCACGCGAGCGTCGAGGACGTCGTGGCGGTTATCGAGGATGAGGAGCCCTTGACGGCTGACGAGGAGACGAGGCACGCAATCGCTGGGTACCGCGATGCCATGACATACGTACTTCAGCTTGCCGGAGATCCACCCACGATTGACGAGTCACTCGTGAAGTCACTCCACTTCATGATGATGAAGTACGACCTGACGAAACACCCTGGGCAGTGGCGTCCTGGCGCGATCTGGGTGGAGAACGAACGCGGCGTGAATGTCTACACGGCCCCAGATCGTGAGGAAGTCGAGCCGCTCATCGCCGAACTCTTGTGCAGTGTCAATACGAGTGGCGAGTTGCCAATGGTTCGAGCCGCCATGACGCACTTGAATCTCGCGATGATCCATCCGTTCAGCGATGGCAATGGACGCATGGCACGATGCCTGCAAACGCTGGTCCTCGCTGGCGACGGGATTGTTCCACCCGTATTTTCAAGCATCGAGGCGTACCTCGGCAGAAACACGACCGAGTATTACCGAGTTCTCGGCGAAGTCGGTCAAGGCAAGTGGCAGCCAGCGCGCGGCGCGCGACCTTGGATCGAGTTCTGCCTGACCGCTCACCATCATCAGGCAATCACCATGCTTCGTCGAATGCGCGAAATGGAGGCCTTATGGGATGCCTGCGAACAGCTAGTCGCAAGGAATCGACTTCCGGTGAGAGGGGTCGGAGCCCTCGTGGACGCATCCCGCGGATTGAGACTTCACCGATCGCTCTACATCAAGCTCGTTCAATCGTCGGTTGGAGAATCCGTGACGGAAGCCTCGGCCACTCGCGATCTTCGAGCGTTTAGCGATGCGGGTCTCATTGAACCTCACGGCGAAAAGCGAGGACGTTGGTATGGAACCTCGCCTCAACTTCGAGATCTTTGGCTTGCTGTTCGAGCTCACCGCGTCGTTGACGATTACAGCGATCCCTACTCCGAGATTCCGCAGCCTGCGCTTCCTGGCCTGTAGACCAAGAGTTCGTGATCATCTCGAGGGTCGCCCCCGGCAAGTCTCGAGCACTTCATCCACCTTCGCTCGGATGGCCTATTCATGGAGACCGGAAGCTGTCAAGGCCAATGAGACAAGTTTCGATCAAACGTTCTGTATGAGCGCCTCCTGGGGTTCGTTGATCCACGCCACCGTCGGCAACTTCGGCGGAGTGGGTCGCCCGGCGAACCGGGACGGGTTGGCGGCATAGGCGGCATCGAGGGTCACGGCCCGCTGGGCCCGGATCTCGGTGGCGGTCCCGTAGTGGACGCTGGCCGGCGTGTGCAGGCCCAGCGCCCGGTGACGGTGCACGTGGTTGTAGTAGTCGAAGAACTGCTCGCACCAGGCCCGTGCGTCGTCGACGGTGTCGAAGTGACCGGGCCACGCCGGGCAGTACTTCAAGGTCTTGAAGTGCGCCTCGATGTAGGGGTTGTCGTCACTTACGTGGGGCCGGGAATGGGTCCGGGTGACCCCGAGGTCCTCCAGCAGTTGGGCCACGGTCTTCGAGGTCATCGACGTGCCCCGGTCGGCGTGGAGGGTGAGCTGGTCCCGGCCGACGCCCTGTCGTGCGATGGCGTCGGCGATGAGCGTCGTGGCGATCGCCGAGTCCTCGGAGACCTCCACCGTCCAGCCGACGACATAGCGGCTGAAGATGTCGATGATCACGTAGCAGTCGAAGTAGACGCCCCGGAGAGGACCGGGCAATTTCGTGATGTCCCAGCTCCAGACCACAAGTGGTTTGCGGGCCACGAGGTGCGGCTTCTTCTTCGCTGGATGGGTGCGCTGGCGCCGGCGGTCACGGCTCTCGCCGCACTCACGCAGCACCCGGTGCATGGTGGACTGGCTGGCCAGATACGTGCCCTGGTCGAGGAGCATGGCCCACACCTGGGCGACGGCCAGGTCGGCATAGGCCGCAGACCGCAGCACGGCCAGGATCTCCGCCCGCTCCTCGTCGCTGAGCGCATTCGACGGCGTGGGTCGAGGGGCCGGCGGCCCGTGCATCGGGCCGGCCATCGCCCGGTAGTGCGTGGCCTTGGACCTACCGGTCAGGCTGCAGGCCGTGGTGGTGCCGACCACTTCGATGAGCTCGTTGCAGGTGGCGACCGTCACGTCGGTGACTTCTTGTCCGTGTCCGCGCTCTCGGCCAACGACTCCAAGAGCGCGGAAGCTTTTCCCATGATGTCGAGCGCCAATCGTGTCCGGGCCAGCTCGGCTTCGGTCCGCTCGTGCTTGCGCTTCAGCTTCTCGAGTTCGACCTCGGTGGCGCTGCGCTTGGGCTTGCGAACCCCGGGCTCGAGGCCGTCCAGCGCGCCGGCGTCCCGGGCCTGACGCCACTCGGTGATCTGCGAGGAATAGAGGCCCTCTCGGCGCAGGACCGAGCCCTTCTCTCCTTCAGGAGCAGCCTCGTACTCGGCGAGGATCGTCTGCTTGTACTCGGCGGTGAATCTCCGCCGCTGGGGCCGGGCGGCCGGGTCGATCTCGGGCACGTCACCATTGTGGGCGCGACCGTCCAGAAGTGCAGTAGGAAGTGACATCAATCAGGTGTTCCGTTCTCGCCCTACGAGGGAAGATCTCGAGCAGCAGGCGTCTCACCGAATCCTGACACGTAGGGCCG